>Ga0316224_1000529_pt1 | contig 52436 bp, 43 predicted proteins | sample TBH18013metaG_FD_206254 | JGI IMG/M metagenome (GOLD analysis project Ga0316224, IMG submission 206254) | Freshwater microbial communities from Trout Bog Lake, Wisconsin, USA - TBH18013 | ecosystem: Environmental > Aquatic > Freshwater > Lake > Hypolimnion/Profundal zone | place: USA: Wisconsin... | reverse complement strand
ATCCCGCTTCTGGAACCCATTCCGTTGTCGCGCTCTGCAAAACACATAAAAGAACCAGGTAATGAACAAATTAAAGTACGGCTAGAGTCACGGCTAGAGTCACGGCTAGAGTCACGGCTAGAGTCACAGCTAGAGTCAGTGCTCGCCACTAAAGTTTTATTAAAGCTGCATGAGCAAGAAGCCGGAAAAGCCTCACTCGCTCACTATCTCGGACATAAAACAGTTTCCGGCGAACTGCATAAACAAATTAAACGATTGTTAGAGTTGAAACTAATTGAAATGACCTTGCCGGATAAGCCTAATAGCCGTTTGCAAAAGTATAGATTAACCAAAAGCGGGCAGGAGTTGATTGGTTTTGTCGCGAATTTTGCCTAAACGAATTGGGCAAATTTTTGCTGTACCCACGGCGGCAACAGGCCAAAGCGTTTGTTCAATTGTCGCATTAACAGTTAGGTTTCACCTTCCCGTCTTTCTTCCTCGGCAATTTCTTGGTAAAAGCGGGGTTGTTTTAATTGCACATCATTTAACGCCAACATGATTCTGATCTTCTCACGACTCAAATTCGGCTGTCTATTAGAACTGAAGTTTCCCAATAAACCTAACCTGAATCAGCTACTTCCGCTCAATCCAAAACGACCAACGACTAAGCACCGCCAGCAGCGGTAAAGCAATAATCACCGGCCATAGCAACATTGTTAAACTGTTAAAGCTGGCACTGGCATCCCAAATCGTTAGCGAGCTGTTTAACGAGCGGTTAGACGGCAGTAAAAATGGAAACATGGAAATGGCAACGGTTAACACCGAAAACACCACGGTAATACTGGTCGCCAAAAAAGCAAAATAACTGCGATGCAGTTTTGTCAGATATAAGCTGACGCCGGCGCTGATAAACACCAGCGCCGGGATGACCCATAAGCTGGGTTGATGCTCGTAATTATCCAGCCATAGACCATCATTACGTTTGACGAATTTATTCAGCGGGTTGGCATCACCATTCGGAAAAAATTCCGAGGTGATATGATAGCCTTCTAAACGAGTCACCCATAAGCCGGCCAAGGCAAATAACACGAGAAACGCCAATCCTGCTTTAAACATCAGGCTGCGGCTGGCGATATAAATGTCGCCGCTGTTTTTCAGTTGCAAAAACGCCGCGCCGTACAGCGCGAACAGGGTAACGCTAACAGCCGCCAGTAATAGCGCAAAAGGATTAAGCAGGCCCCAAAAGTCGCCTAGAAAAAAAATCCGCATATCACTATCCAGATGAAACGGTACGCCCTTCAATAAATTGCCGCAGATGATTCCCAATAAGGCGGCGATTAATAAGCCGCCGTAGCTTAAGGCTTTATCCCAATTTTGCCGCCAGTCGGCATTTTCACTCGCATTTCTGAAATACAAACCGGGCAGCCTGCCCAGCCAGGCAACCAGCATTAAAATCAGCACCGCTTGAAAACTGGAAAACGCTACCGTATAGACGATAGGCCAGGCGGCAAACAGCAAGGCCGTTATCGCAATCAGCCAGGCTTGCAAACCCATGGCGGCGGGGGTGATGCCGTTAAGCACGGTTTGTCGGTCGGTATCGGTTTTAGCGGATAATTTTAATAACAGAGTCACGCCCACCAACAAGCCCTCGGCCAGCGCAAAGCCTATCATGCCCAATACCAGCAGCGCCCACCACAATAAGCGTAAAGTTTCATAATCCAGACTCATAGCACAGCTCCGGTGGTTGTGGCGGACAATTGGCGGCGGATAATTTCCCGGCTTAGGTATAAGCCTGCCAGTAGTAGCGCCGTATAAATCAAGGCGTAAACCGTAACGCTGAACAATAATTCTTTCACCGATAGCGAAGAGATACTTAAAAAGGTAGGCAATATCTCGGCGATAGCCCATGGCTGTATTCCAGCGACGGTCATAAACCAGCCGCCGATACAGGCTAACCAAGGTAAGGGCAGTAGATACACGCTCAGTTTTAGTAGCCAAGCAGGGATTGATTTTTGAAAAAAGCTTTGCCAGCCGGCCAGCGTAAACAGCAGCAAACTGCCGATGGCGGCGGCGATTAAGAAACGGTAAAGCCAGTGTAACAACCAAGGTTGCGGAGGGAGGGCGCTTTGCGCAGCCAAGGCGATTTGTTGATCGCTGGCGTCAACCACATGCTCGGTCCAGCGTTGCAGCAATAAAGCATAGCCCAGATCAGCTTTTAGTGAGTTAAAGTCGGCTAATAACTGCGGGTCTTTATTTTCGTCGCGTAGCGTCTGCAATAATGCATAGGCTTTAATACCGTTATGGATATGGGCGCTAATCTCTGGCAACAGTTTGCTTGGGTCATCACCGTTCATGGCCGCCAGTTTACGCAGCTGTACAGGGTTAGCGGCTTGCGTGCCGCTATCGCCTAACGACACTGCCAGGGTGGCCGTTAAACCCAGTACCGCCGCCAGTTTAAAGCTGCGTCCAGCCATTTGATCGGCCGGATTTTTCTGCAATAACCAAGCGCTGATGGCCAGTATAGTGGCGGCGGCGACTAAGTAACAGGCTGCCAAGGTATGCAGCATTTTATGGCACAGTATTGGATTATGCAGCAGCTGGGTAAAGTCGCTTAGCTCCATCCGTAATGAATGATCATTAAAATTCGCACCCAGCGGATTTTGCATCCAGCTATGGGCGGTCAATATCCAGAAAGCAGAAATATTGACCGCCAACGCAATCAGCCAGGTCAGCAATAGATGTTGGTGTTTACTAAAACGCTCCCAACCAAATCGATACGGCCCAAATAGCACGGCGGCTAAAAACAGCGTGGTAAATGCCTCAATCAGCAAAGGTATTGCAAATACATCACCGACATAATGCGAAAAATAAGAGCCGTTTAAGCCAAATTGAAAGACCAAGGCCAGTCGGGTGCTGGCCGCCAACACAAAATTGACGCTAAAAATTTGGCTCCAGAAGCGGCAGGCGCTCTGATAAACCGCTTTACCGCTGATGACATAGATCGATTCCATCACCGCCAGCAGCACAGCCAAGCCTAAAGTGAGCGGAATAAATAAAAAATGGTACAGGGCGGTTATCGCAAATTGCCAACGCGATAATTCAACAACCGTTTCGGAAATCATGCCCACCTCGTGTGTTTCATAAAAGAGCGGCAATTATAGGGGGTAGAAAGAATTTGTCATGTTTGCTAAGACAAATTAAAGCATAGGCGCCAATTCCAGCGCATACATAATGGCATCTTCCTTGCCTTGCTTGGCGGGATAATAATTTTTGCGGACGCCTATCTCCCGAAAACCGATTTTTTGGTACAAATCAATCGCCCCAGGATTACTGGGTCGTACTTCTAAGAACACTTTTTCGGCGCGGGGGCGGGCGTACTCTATCATGTGTTCCAGCATTTTTCGGCCTGCGCCTTGCCGTTGAATGATAGGGCTGACGCTGATGTTCATGATGTGGGCTTCAAACGCCGCCACGGAGAGAATGCAATAGCCGACGATGGTATCGTTAGGGGCTTCCAATACCCAGTTGGAATAAGTCATCGTGCGCAGGCAGTCTTTAAAAATCCCTTCCGGCCAGGGGAACTCGTAATTGGCTGTCTCAATTTCCAGTACGGCTGTTAAGTCGCCATGATCCATTTTACGTAATCTGAGTAAATCTTTGGTATCTACTGAATCAGGGAATACCTTGGCATAAAAATCACGGTCTGCGTCATACATAATAAAATTTTTGAGTTGGCGTATCAGTTTCCACATATTATTATTCTAATGTTTTGTAAAGTGACCGTGCAAACTGCAAGTCTTCCCAGGCCTTGGCCTTTTCCAGCGGAAAGCGCAACAGATAAGCCGGATGAGGAATCACCACCAGCGGTGTGTCGCCAAGCTGGTGACGGGAGCCGCGCAATAGAGTCAGCGATTTTTGAGTTTGCAGCAGGTTTTGCGCGGCAATCCGGCCCACCGCCACAATCAGTTTAGGTTGCAGCAGCTCTATTTGCTGTTGCAGAAAAGGACGGCAAGCGGCCACTTCAGCCACTTCCGGGTCGCGGTTGCGCGGTGGCCGGCATTTCAGCATATTGGCAATATAGACTTCTTCGCGCGCTAAGCCGATGGCGCGCAGCATTTCATTTAACAGCTTGCCGGCTCTGCCGACAAAGGGTTCGCCTTGCAAATCTTCATCCTGGCCAGGCGCTTCGCCGATCAGCATCCAGCCGGCATGGTGATTGCCGACGCCGAACACCGTTTGGGTGCGGGTTTCGCAAAGTTTACAGCGCCGGCACAGGCTAACATCCTGTTGTAAGGTTGACCATTCGTCGTTGTCTGTTGCCATGCCGGCTTTTGTTGAGCTGTGCAAAAGTTGTTCTTGCGCTACGTTGGCGGGTTGATTGGACGATGGTGATGCTTCCGGTAGTATGGGCAAATCGTTGGCTGTCGCATAGTTTGCCGATGGGTCTGCTGCTTGGTTAGCAGCAACGGGCTGATCTCTGCTCACCCAGACATCAATACCCATTGCCTCCAGATACTGCAAACGCGTTGTTTGATCCATAGCGGTTTAGGAATCAAACATCGCCTTTTTGCGGATGCTGTTTGTAATTGACGCTTTGTAGTTTGTTAACGGCGTTGATATAGGCTTTGGCGGAGGCTATTACAATATCGGTATCCGCCCCGGAGCCGTTCACAATCCGTCCGGCTTTTTCCAATCGTACGGTCACTTCGCCTTGGGCATCGGTGCCGGTTGTAATATTATTAACTGAGTACAGCGCCAAGGTGGCATCGGTTTGGGTTAAATCGGCAATAGCTTTCAGACTGGCGTCTACCACGCCGCCGCCTTCGGCGCTGCAGGTCAGTTCCTCGCCGTTCAAGCGAATGGTGACTGTTGCGCAGGGGGTTTCTCCCGTTTCCGAAGTGGCTTTTAAAGAGACTAATTTAATATGTTCGTCTTCTGCTTCAAAACTTTGTTCGGAAATCAAAGCCTGTAAATCTTCATCAAAAATTTCATGCTTTTTATCCGCCAATTGTTTAAAGCGGAAAAAGACTTCGTTTAATTCAGCTTCGCCGGCAAATTCCACACCCAGTTCTATCATACGGGTTTTAAAGGCATTACGACCGGAATGCTTGCCCAGCACCATTCGATTTGTAGACCAGCCCACATCTTCGGCTTTCATGATTTCATAAGTTTCCCGGTTTTTCAAGACGCCGTCCTGATGTATGCCGGATTCATGAGCAAACGCATTGGCGCCGACTATGGCTTTATTGGGTTGTACCGGAAAGCCGGTGATGGACGATACCAGCTTTGAACAGGTAACGATTTCTCGGGTATCTAATCCGGTGTAGCAAGGGAAAAAATCCTGGCGGGTGCGCACTGCCATGACGACTTCTTCTAAAGAAGCATTGCCGGCCCGTTCACCCAGGCCATTGATGGTACATTCTATCTGACGTGCGCCGTTCATTACCGCCGCCAAGGAGTTGGCGACCGCTAAGCCTAAATCGTTATGGCAATGCACCGAGAAAATGGCCTGATCGGCATTAGGAATACGTTGCATTAAATTGGCGATAGTCGCGCCGAATTGCTGCGGCATACTGTAACCGACAGTATCGGGGATGTTCAGCGTTCTTGCGCCGGCGGCAATCACCGCTTCCAGAATACGGCATAAGAAATCTTCTTCGGAGCGCCCGGCGTCTTCCGGGGAGAATTCCACGTTATCGGTGTATTGTCTGGCTCGCTTGACTGCCCGCACCGCATATTCAATCACCTGTTCAGGCTGCATGTTCAGCTTGTTTTGCATGTGAATCGGTGAGGTGGCGATAAAGGTGTGGATGCGGGCGCTTTTTGCGCCTTTTAAGGCTTCGCCGGCCCGGTCTATGTCTTTATCCAGCGCTCTGGCCAGTCCACAAACGGTGCTGTCTTTAATCGCTCCAGCCACTGCCTGTACCGCGTCAAAATCGCCTTGACTGGCCGCCGGAAAACCCGCCTCGATCACATCGACTTTTAAACGTTCCAAGGCTCTGGCGATACGGACTTTTTCATCGCGCGTCATGGAAGCGCCGGGGCTTTGCTCGCCATCGCGCAAAGTGGTGTCAAATATTATTAATTTGTCTTTCATGAGAACTCCGTTCATGAAACATTCGGTGTTTTACGACTTAAGCGTTATCCGGCTGCCAGCCGCGGTTTTTATCTACCCATTTTAAGCTTAACCAGTACCAGATAGTCATGGGCGATGTCCAGATAAACCACTCCCAATCTTCAATCAAAAATAATTTGCTTACCCATTCGGTATCACTATACAGCTGAACCCAGGGAACACAGTAACCACTGAACAACACATTGCTCAAAATCAGCAGCAGAGCGCCTTTGCGGGTTTCAATGCTGGATAACGCTAGATAAACCCAGACTGGCATATTATCGGTTTTTTGCATAAATCTCTCTAGTTCTCATTTCAAGGCCGATGGTATTTGTGGGGCATTAAACCTAGCTAGTGCGTAGCAGTCTCACTTATTGGGTGATTTCAGCAATGCTTTTTTTACATTTTTGATTGAACAGTCAACTGTCAATTCCAGGTTTAAACCAGCCGACGATTATAGCAAAGTAAATATGGGGTTTTGGGGCTAATTTAGATAGCGTAAGCGATGCAGTCGTGAGAAGGCGTGCCAGTAAGCGCATAGCACCCGTCTGCCGCTCTTTTGGCGGAATCGCCAAAAATGACCATTAACTTCCAGAAGTAAGGTTTGTAAGAGCAAGGAGGTGTTTTGATACTGATAGAAGCCACGTAAAACCTAGGAGTGGTTTCCAGCATTGGACAAAATTGCACAAACTGTTCATTATTGCTAAATTTAACGGCTAGGTTACAGGAGGCAACGTGCCCGAAGGAAACTCTCTAATAAACCTCGGTGACCTCTCCAAACCAGCGACAGTGCTGATTGAAAAGGTCAGCTCCGCAGTTGGTATTATTTATGAGCCATTTCACGTTAAAAGAATGGCTCGAGCCGAAGCCGAAGCGGAAAAAATCAAGACCATATCAAGAATCGAACTGAGCGAAATTGAGCAACGGGCGGTAGAACGCTTTGTTCACCAAGAAGCCCGAAAGCAGATCAATATTGAGCAAATCACTGCACAGGCAGCCGCAGCCCTTCCGCCCGATGCCAAAGTCGAGAATCTTGAAGAAGATTGGATTGCCCACTTTTTCAAGCAATGTGACACTGTTTCTGATAAGGAAATGCAGTCGCTATGGGCGATGTTGCTTTCTGGGGAAGCAACAAACCCTGGAACGTTCTCAAAGAGAACTGTTGATTTCGTATCAGCAATGGACAAGAAAGATGCAACACTCTTTACTACCTTCTGTCAATTCGTGTGGAAGATTGGTGAACCAACACCGCTCATCTACGAAGTTTTAGATGAAATCTATAAGAAGCAGGGTATTACGTTTGATGCATTGAAACATTTAGATGCCATAGGACTAATTTCATTTGAGTCGGTCATCAACTACTCAAGGACTGGATTCGGGAAATTGGCTGTTAGTCTCTACTATGGGCAACCGACACTTATAGAATTCAATAGCCAGACAAACAACCAACTTGAAATCGGTCATGTCTTACTGACAAAGACTGGGAAGGAACTTGTGAGGATTTGTGGTTCATCGAGAAACGAAGAGTTTTATCACTACGTCATTCACCGTTGGTTCAACTGTGGTTTGGTTTTGTCAACATCTCGAAATTATCACCCATGAAAGCAATTACACGTAAGGATTGCTTCGTAAATGAGTAACAGGCGGCACAAAAAATCTGACTCTTTTCCTGACTCAGCTTGAGGCGGCTTTGCCAATGCCAAATCATCAAAATAACAAACATGAGACAAAACGCCACGAAGAAAAATTAGCCGCTATCAAGGCCAAGTTGGCAAACAATAAATTATCTATGCCATTATTTGATACGCCCCGCTTTACCCGGCATTTAGAAGCAGCTTATGGGCAAATGGTTGAGCGGTATTGCGAGTAACTACATAACATTCCATCACTGTATCAAGATAAAAATAGTCTTAAAGCCACCGTTTTCGATAAACTGTCGGCATTGTCCTACTACCTACATTCATGTCGTCAGCACTAAATGGCGCGATGGCTTCGCTGCAGGGTAATTCAGACGAAGGAATCCGGTAAATCCAGGGAGAGGTTCTCTGACCAGAATTTTAATCATTTTTCAGTCAAAAAGACTTTTTAAAATCTATATGATTGTTCATTACAAGCTTACCAAACTTTTTTGTCTGGATGTTTGCTCAATTTCGGCAGCTATAGCAAAACCATTCAGCACTCAAGGCGGTGTTGCATGCCAATGACCAAGCAAACTGATTTCTCTGATTTTGGCTTCGTGCGGAATTTTTTGCATAGGATTTTGCCGAATTCCCAAGTTGTATCCTTGGCAACTATTTTATTGACCGGTTCTTTATTGATCTATGGTCTGGCTGGATTGCTGATGCCGGTGTTTGCAGCCATTGTGCTGGCGTATCTTTTGGAAGGCTTGATTGCCAAGCTGGAACACCGGCAGGTGCCGCGATTGGTAGAGCTCGTAGCCCCGATGTCGGGTAAGGAAAAGGCAGTAATGTCTTTTCCTTACCCGACATCGTACCTAGTGTGCACTGAGGTGTTCGATTGCCGCCGCACAGGCGGTTTAGAAACAGACAAGTGGTTGTTTTATCAGGAGTGAAAACTTGTGTCAAATATCTTGTATTGTTTCCGTGTTGACATTTGCAACACATTTGTTAATACTTAAATTCAGATTGATTTAACAGAGATAGAATTTATGAGAACAGAACACACGCCCGCCGAAGTGAATATCCATTTACGGGCAAAGGCATACGACAGATTGCTTATTGACCAAGCAGCCGAATTGCTTGGCTCTAACCGCTCGCAATTTATGATGGCATCGGCACTTAAAGAAGCGAAAAGTGTAATCCTTGACCAAACTTCAATTTATGTGGATAACAATACATTCCAAAAAGTCTTGGATTGGTTAGACACACCAGCAACACAAGAACAAATTGAAGGTATGAAACGCTTGAAAGCAACCAAATCGTGAATGAATTTACCAAGCCCATCCCGCTGACCGCAAAGCATGATACGGAAGATTTTTGGTCTGGTGAAGAAACACTAGATAATTGGTTGCGAGAACGGGCATTGGACAACATGGCTGTATCGGCAAGCCGAACCTATGTCATCTGTCCGCCTAGTTCCCTTCAGGTGATCGGATTCTATGCTATTTGCATGGGGCAGATTTTTAACCAAGAGGTTATCGGCTCTATGCGTAGGAATATGCCCCGCCAGATTCCAGCGGTGATTCTTGGGCGTTTAGCTATTGATAAAAAATGGCAGGGGCAAGGGCTAGGCAAGGAATTGCTTCAAGATGCAGTGCAAAGGTCTATCCGTGCAGTTCAGGAAATTTCCGCCCGCCTTTTGATTGTTCACGCCATTTCCGCAAATGCAGAGGCTTTTTATTCCCATTATGGGTTCACCCGCTTACCGACTGAAACGCCGACCTACGCCCTTGATCTTGTCAAATTTGCCGCCCTTCCAGAGTAACCCCTCATAAAATAAATTGTGCCAAAATTCTTGATTTTTGGCACAACCGGCAAGAAAATTAATGTTCCGCACCTCAATCGCCCCGGAGTAAGTTAATTTTTGACAGTACGCGGTGTGTCAAATAACGGCTATAGAAAAACTAAGGTTCGGCCACGACACGGAAAGTTTCGATTGCGGACAGCAGGAACTTAACCGGGTTCTCAATCAATTCGCCTTCGTCAATCAACAGGCAAATCTCGCGCAAACTTATCTTAATTCATATTTAAATGCTCAATCAGCGCCAAAAAGCGGAACAAGGTTTCATTGTCGCCTTGCAAAATCTGCAAGCGGGCTATGGTTAGCCGGGCATCTTGCCATTGTTTTTTCGCTAAGCAGTCATAAAGTGTTTGATATTGGTGCTGTAGCAAAAAATCTCGAAACAGCCGCGCGGCAGACGTTTGCTTAAAACTCAGCGAACGATTGACCGCCGCGACAGCGATATCGGCTTGGTCGGCATTTAGTGTTTGTACCGACAAGGCCAACCATTGTTCGGCCAGCGCTTCGCAGCGCAAAGCCTGACTAAGGTCGGCCCCGCAGCGTGAACACAGCGAGCCGCCGGCGGGTAGCCGCGAATTGCAGCAGGGGCAGCGCTGCATTATGATTCCAAATAATAAATAATGTCGTTTAATTGCATGGTTGATTCTTTTATTTTGTTTTCGTCTCCGGCAGCAATACCGGCAGTCATGTTTTCGATCAAATTAACCATGTCTTCCTTATCTTCTGTAGAGACAGTATCGAACAGTGATTCGGCTTTTTGGATCAGTTTTCGGGCGGCGGCAACGGCTTCGCTGTCCGTTTCGGGTTGATTTATTTCGGCATTTTGTGATCCAAACAGCTTATCAATACGCTGTTTGGCGTTGCTTAATTCCTCAGTTTCAAAGCGTGAGATGGCATTATTGATGGTGATGGACTTTTCCAGGCCGGTGGCTTTTTCCCGTGCTGAAACATGCAACATGCCGTTTAAATCCAAGTCTAAAGTTATAGTGATGATGTTACCGGCCGGCACGTTCTTGAGGTCTTCGACCAGAAATTTGCCGATTTCGATATTATTCAGCGCATCAGGATCTTCACCTTGATAAATGGTCACGTCAACGGCAGTTTGACCGTCCTGACTGGTTAAAAAGGCTTCGGATTTTCGGGTTGGCAGTACGCTGTTTTTATGAATAATCGGTATAAATTTAAAAGGATAATACTCGCCGTCCAAATATCCCAGCGCACTGGTGCCGTAGGTATAAGGCGTCACATCCACCAAGATGGTATCGATTTGCTGGCCGTTTATCATGGCGGCTTGGGTGGCTGCACCCATTGCTACACATAAATCGGGATCTACTTCACTATGCGGTTCGAAACCGAATTCTTCAAACAGCCGTTCACGAATGCAGGGTGTTCGGGTGGAGCCGCCCACCAGGATGATTTCGTCTATATCCGAAGCCGTGAGTTTTGCGCCTTTCAGGGCGATGTGGGTGGCGTCCATGGTCGCGTTGATATAATCTACGATCATGTCTTCATAGTCTGTTCGTGATAATTCCAGCGTCAAATGGATAGGTGAGCCTTCTAGTTCAAACAGATATTCTTCTTCAATGACGGTGAAAGGCTCGTCGGATAGTGCTTTTTTGGCATTTTCCGCAGCGCGAGTCATGCGGGCCATCGCTTTGCTATGCTGAGCTATATCTATGCCATGCAGTTGCTGAATATGATCTTGGATATGATTGATGATTTCTTGATCAAAGTCGTCACCACCAAGATGGTTGTCGCCGTGGCTGGACAGCACTTCCACCACACCGGCTTGCACATTGACCACTGAAACGTCGAAAGTGCCTCCGCCCAAGTCATACACCAGCATACGCTTAGCTTCGCTTTCACTGGCACCGTAAATCAATGCCGCGGCAGTGGGTTCGTTGATCATGCGCACCACTTCAAGTCCGGCGATTTGGCCGGCTTCATGGGTTGCCTGACGTTGTGCATCGGAAAAATAAGCCGGCACGGTAATCACTGCTTTGCTGACCGCTTGGCCTAGATAAGCCTCGGCGATTGCTTTCAACCGTTTTAGGATGATTGCCGAAATTTCTTGCGGGGTATAATGGTTGTCTGCCATGGTGACCTGGGTGTCCTGTCCCATTAATCGCTTGATAGACCTGATAGTGCGTTCAGGATAGAGCAGATATTGATTCCGTGCGGTTTCGCCGACTAAAATGTCGCCGTTAGTATCGATACCGACTACAGAGGGCAATATTTTTTTTTCGCCGTCGGCAATGACAACCACTTTGCCGTTTACCACCACAGCCACTTCGGAGTTTGTGGTGCCTAGATCAATTCCTATAATAATGTCAGTCATAATTTTTGAGTGTTAATTTTAGAGTTTGTTGACTTTGACTTCAGCCAAACGCAGAATCTGTTTTTCAAATAGAAAGCCTTTACGTAGTTCTTCGAGAACAGTGCCGTTTTTATGCTGTGGGTCATGACCGATTTCCAGCGTAGTCATGGTGTGCGGATCGAACGGCTTGCCGACACACTCTAAAGGATAAACTTGCCGCCGCTGCAACCATTGTTCGAAGCGTTTTAGGGTAATTTCCTGTCCTTTGCCAAAGCTTTCAATAAACTGTCTGTCTGTTTTTTTCGATTGATTGAACAAGGAAAGGCTGGGGCGATAGTTTTGCAGCGTTCTATAGCCATCGCTGAGCCGGTCGTAAATATCAATGATGTCCAGAAATAAGGTGCGCTGATCATTATGCCGCTGTTGTTGCTGACGTTCGGCGGCGGCGGAAAGCTCATCTCTCAGTGTCTGGTTATCGGCTTTAAGCATCGCCAAGGCCTCAGTCAATGTTTCCAGCGTGGTCTTAAAGTGCCGGGATTCCGCTTTGACTTCACTTTTCAAGCCGGCCAGATTGCTGAACAATGTCGTCAAATCGGGCTGGTCTATTGCAGTTAAGTGATTAAAATCAGTGTCTTGTAAATATTGCTGCAAGGTATTGAACAGCTCGTTTTGTGGGGTTTCGCTAGTCATGATCCGGTTGGCAGAAAGGCGGTCAATAAAGATTTTTCAATGGGAACAGCCTTCAGCAGTTTTAGGAAGTTGTCCGCAGATATCGGTTGTAATCTGGATTGTTGTTTGAATGCCAGATTGAAAAGATCATTGAATTCAACAGTCGGCAAATTAAATAATGCAGTCTGTAAACGGCTGTCATTATCTTTGATAGCTTCATAAGCCTGTTGTATTTGCTGAAACCGCTGCTGATCATGATCGGGTGGATAGTCTTTGACCTTTTGTAAATAGGCTAATTTGATTTCAGCATCAGCGGATTGTTCGCTAACACCCAGTATTTGATAAGGTGATGTCATCTGGATAAACCCGGTTTAAAAGAATGGAAATGACAATTGCGGGGAATTGTTTTCGAAACGATCGATAATGTCTTCAAAGCTTACACCCACGTCTATCTGTAGATCATCAGCGACACTAAAAAAGGCTATTGCCGATAAAAACTCGGGATTATTAAATAATTTTATCAGCTTTTTCTGATCGACTCTGTGGTGATACTTTTGAATACTATTGCTAACAAACTGTTCTGGGCTATTTTTTTTGGTCATGGTTTGAATTTTCTGCGCGATTCTCTGCGCAACCGAATCAGGTAAATGTCCAAATAACTCATTGAAGATGTTTAATTCCTCGTCTTTATCGTCATGATACTCGTCATCAAAATCAAATGGATTTTGATAATGGCTATTGATAAAGCGGCTGATTAACATAACTGTCTTATGATCATGTTCCTCGCGGGCTTCTTCAATAGCATCTTCCAATTTAAACAGCGTCTTAATTCCAAGCTGAGTGGGATTACCCAGGTTTTCAGCGTAAACCAAGAAATACAGCCAGATCGGTTTTTGCCATTTTGCCTGCGCCAGTTTGGCAGTGTGCTTTAATAATTCGAAATGACCTATAGTCTCTAAGACCCGGCACCAGTCCAGCAGCAGATCTTCGCTGTAATCTTGTTTTTGCAGCGATTTTTTTAGCGGAGCTTTAATTTTTTCCAAGGCGTCGAACAAAATTTGTGATTCGCTGATCTGTTCATTATACTGCTTGATCAAATTTATTAAACGTGCTAGTTGTGCGGTGGACAGTAAATGGTTTTTGATGGGCGGTAAGGATTTGGTAATGGATGCAAGCGGCGCATTGAGTAATGCGGCTTCCAAGATTGCCTGGAACTGAATATTGATCGGGTCATCATTCAGTTTTTGCAATGCATCGCCGATCAGCTGTAATCCTTGTTTCGGATTTTCATTTGCCCAGACACTAAAACCGCGCAATAAATCCGTCAGCCGACGCAGGTTTTTATCGACCATGATTTGCTCTGCCGAGTGGATTTCCTTATCTACCAGATGGAATTTTTTGGTTTTGATTAGTTTGCGGGTATGTGCTAAATGACTGTTAAACAACAGCTGTTTGGCCAAGCTGTTAACCGGATCGATGTTCAATAATTCTTGGGCATAGGTCGCGGCTTTTTTGAATGCCTTTTTGTCGGACGCAGATTTTGCTGCGCGGGCCAATAATTCAATATCCTTAGGAAAATGTTGCATGCCCAGTGCCAGCCATCGTTCGTATTCGGCGGTATCGGGTTGCTCCTGATCGTAAAAAACCAATATTTTTAAATAACTGTTCCGGTTTTTCGCATCGTAATCCAGGCTTTCTATGATCAACTCTATCGCTTCGTCACTTGGCACAATAGCCGACATATGTCTTAATATCAGCGCTATTTTTTGATTATGCTCCGGGCTTTTAGCGCTTAAGATCTTAATGCATTGTCGCCAGAAAAATATAGCATCATAGCCATTACGATTTTGTTCGCAAAGCAATGCTTGAATTCTGTTGTTTTCGAAAATGTCATTCTGCGCGAAGTTTTTAAGATAATCCTTGCGGCCTGCCGGATAGTCAGCGAGTGTTGCTTGGCAAAAACTTTGTGCGGCCGCTGTTCCAAACAGTGCCTGATATTGAATGGCCAAATTGAATCGTAATTTATCGGTCTGGCGGTCTTTATGGCTGGATAGGTTATCCAATAGTTCCGTTTGCAGATTGGACAGTCCTTTGGCTTGAGCAATAATGCGGCGCTGGTTGTGGTCAAGTTTTAACGCCGTTTCAACGAACGCTAAGCCATCCTGAGTATAGGCCAGCAAAGCATCGGCAACTGGTCGATAAGGTGAGTGCTGAGGTATTTTTGATAGCAATGTTTGAGTTTGCTCCATCGACACGGCGTCGGTAAGTTGCGTTTTCAGCAATGATCGCAAGTCGCGAAAGGCTGAACGAAACGGCAGCTGTTTTAAGGCATCATCCATTCCTGTCAGGTTATGGTTCTGATAAGCCTTGAGCGCTTCTTGAGCTAAACCGAAATGCCTGATCAAAGCGGAGTCTTGAGGTAAATGGCCGGCAATTTCCTGATGGCCGGAAAGTAGCAAAAAGCCCAGCCAGGTCGCTAGTTCCAGGAAATTTTCATCCAGCTGTTGTGCGGTTAATTGCTCAAGTCTGGCATAAGCCTTTTTCGGGTTTTTGCTTGCCAACAACCATACAATGTAAGAATCTATGGCAGCCAGCGGCGGCTTGGCCCATTCAGCGTAATTTTCCCATAAAACTACGGCTTCTTTCGGCATACTTTTAGTCGACATGGCTAATGCTCTTTGTAAATAACATTGCGCCAACTGCTGCCGATAAAACGGATTATCCGAGCGTTTCAGCAAATCCTTATATAGATCGGTTGCTTCTTTGTAGTGTGCCGTTGCGAATTGATCTAAAGCATTTTGTTCTAATGAATACTCGGGTTTGCCGGCAGAGGATTTTGGGGCTGTTTTTTTCATTGTGTCGGAATGGTTTTTGGTTTCGCACCGAAATAGTTAATCTAATCCCGTCACGAAGCCTTTACGATAGGCAATGAGCGGGCACCTGCCGATTCTGGGTTTAATCACAACCAGTAACAGCATAAAATTTCTCCACTGTATCAAGATAAAAATAGTCTTGAAGCTGTTGTTTTCGATAAACTGTCAGCATTGTCCTGCTACCTACATTCATGTCGTCAGCACTAAATGGCGCGATGGCTTCGCTGCAGGGCAATTCAGACGAAGGAATCCGGTAAATCCAGGGAGGTTCTCTGACCAGAATTTTAATCATTTTTCAGTCAAAAAGACTTTTTAAAATCTATATGATCGTTCATTACAAGCTTACCAAACTTTTTTGTCTGGATGTTTGCTCAATTTCGGCAGCTATAGCAAAACCATTCAGCATTCAAGGCGGTGTTGCATGCCAATGACCAAGCAAACTGATTTCTCTGATTTTGGCTTCGTGCGGAATTTTTTGCATAGGATTTTGCCGAATTCCCAAGTTGTATCCTTGGCAACTATTTTATTGACCGGTTCTTTATTGATCTATGGTCTGGCTGGATTGCTGATGCCGGTGTTTGCAGCCATTGTGCTGGCGTATCTTTTGGAAGGCTTGATTGCCAAGCTGGAACACCGGCAGGTGCCGCGATTAATAGCTGTCTGTCTGGTATTTTTTGCCTTTTTAACAGCGTTGATTTTTATCATGTTTATTTTAATTCCCATTGTTTCCGAGCAGATGGTGCAATTGGTGCAGCGCATTCCAGAGATAGTCACCAGCGCGCAAACCGAAATCATGCGGTTTCCTAAAAAGCATCCTGAATTAATTTCAGAGGCCAGAATTAGAGATATGATGTTTTCTGTGCAGCAGAGTTTGCTTAAATACGGTCAAGACTTAATTTCCGGGTCGGCGCAATCATTTGCCGGTTTGGTGGCAGCCATTATCTATCTGTTTTTGGTGCCGTTGATGGTGTTTTTCTTTTTGAAAGACAAGAAAACCTTGTTAAATTGGTTTGTGCAGTTTCTGCCGACTGATCGAAATTTGACGGTCAGAGTTTGGCAGGAAGTTGATTTGCAAATTGCCAATTATATCCGCGGCAAGTTTGTAGAGGTTTTTATACTTTGGGTAGCAAGTTATCTGACTTTTTATCTGTTAAATCTCAACTACGCGATGTTGCTGGCAGTGCTGATGGGGGTGTCGGTGGTGATTCCTTATGTCGGGGCAACCTTGGTGACCTTTCCGGTGCTGGGCGTTGCTTATGTACAGTGGGGCGGCAGTCAAGGTGATGAGTTTATGTATGTGCTGATTGCTTATTCTTTGATTCAGGCGATAGATGGGGTGATGTTGGTGCCGTTATTGTTTTCTGAGGCGGTTAATCTGCATCCGATAGCGATTATTGTCGCCATCCTGTTTTTTGGCGGTTTGTGGGGATTTTGGGGGGTGTTTTTCGCCATCCCCTTAGCCACGCTGGTAAAAGCGGTTTTATCTGCATGGCCAAGGGGGGGCGAAGTTTTCATCGTTAAATGACAGAATACCCCGGCATCAGATGGGTAGCTATTAACCGTCATTATAAGTTTGGCTGACTACTAGGTTCAATCGGTTTTGCTACAAATTATCAGAGGCAAAATCGGCAAGCCGTGAGCGTTCGCCGCGCCGTAGGGTAATATGCGCACTGTTTTCCCAACGTTTAAATCGGTCTACCACATAGGTTAAACCGGAATTGGTCGCTGTTAAATAAGGGGTGTCTATTTGCGCCAGGTTGCCGATACAGATGATTTTTGTGCCTGGGCCTGCGCGGGTAATCAGGGTTTTCATCTGTTTAGGGGTCAGGTTTTGAGCCTCATCAATAATCAGATAACGGTTTAAGAAAGTTCGGCCGCGCATAAAATTTAAGGAACGAATTTTCACCCGGTTCATCATCATATTATGTGAAGCGCCCTGTTCCCATTCGTTGCTGCCGGAACGGCTGCCCAGTAGTTCAAGATTGTCCATCAATGCCCCCATCCACGGTGCCATTTTCTCTTCTTCAGTGCCGGGTAAAAAGCCGATGTCCTGGCCTACCGGCATGGTTTCGCGGGTCATGATGATTTCCTGAAATGCCTTGCGCTCCAGGGTTAAGGATAAACCAGCGGCCAGGGCCAGTAAGGTTTTACCGGTGCCGGCCGAGCCTAGCAGGGTGACAAAATCAATGTCCGGGTCCAGCAGAGCGTTTAAGGCGAAGTTCTGTTCGCGGTTTTTAGCCGCTACTCCCCATGTGCTGTGGTGTTTGGTGCGAAAATCGCCGGCTAATTGCAAAACCGCTGTTTCGCCGTCACAGGATTTTACAATTGCCTCAAAGCCGGAGTCGTCATCCATGTATAAAAATTGGTTGGGAAACCATTCTGAAACATGCGGCCCGGCGATGCGATAGTAGGTATGGTTGTTTTCTTGCCAGGATTCCATCTTGCTGCCGTGTTCTTCCCAGAAGTCAGCTTCCAGCGCCATAGCACCGCTATAGAGTAGATCAATGTCTTCAATGGTTTGGTCGTTGTGATAATCCTCGGCATTGATTTGCAAGGCTGCTGCCTTGATACGCATATTGATATCTTTGGATACCAGGATGACGTTAACGCCCGGATATTCCTTACCCAAAGCCAATACGATGCTCAATATCGAGTTGTCAGCGATTTGTCCAGGTAGGTCTGGTGGTAATAAATGCGATAACTGCCGAGTTTGAAAATACAAGCGGCCGGCCTGTTCGTTGTCTATGTTTGATCCCTGCTCTATTTTAGATAAAGGCAGGCCGTCATTAATGGTTTGTTGGTTGGCGTCGCGGATTAATTCATCCAAAAAGCGGCTAACCTGACGAACATTGCGGGATACATCGGATAAGCCTTTTTTGGCATGATCCAATTCTTCCAGCACCACCATCGGAATAAAGACATTATGCTCTTGAAATCGAAAAATGGAGGTCGGGTCGTGCATCAGTACATTGGTGTCCAATACAAACAGTTTTTTGCCGACAGATAAAATATTCATATTTTCCTTATATTTTTCATGAAGTGGATGTAAAACCTTATACAAAAAGCTTACCGGTGAGCATACCAATATTACTGATTTATTAGCTTGTTGATTGGCACATCCTCCCGGCTAGAATAATTTCTATCTCGACGCGCAAGCCGCCTTTAGGAAGGTTAATAGCCTTAATTTTGCCATTGTGGGCTAATAAAGCTTGCTTGGCAATCGCCAATCCTAAGCCTACGCTATTAGGCTTTTCGGTGTTGCGGCTACGAAAAAAAGGCTGAAAAATGGCTTCCAAATCGTTTTCCGCAACGCCCGGCCCCTGATCATCAATTCGCAGTTGCCATAAGCGGGTTTTGCTATCAAAATTGCTTGTTATCTGTACTTCGCCGCCTTGTTTGCAATGTTGCACGGCATTGCGCAGCACATTTTCAATCGCCCGATGTAATAACTCCACCCAGGCAGTGGCCTGTATTTCCTGTAAACCGTGAGTATGGATGCGCACTTGACGCCGTTCGGCTTCAAAACCGACATCGGCAATGATTTCCTCCAGCAAACCGCCTAGATCAAACGCTTGCTGATGACCGTCGGCAATGCGGGCTTCCAGACGGGATAATACCAATAATTCGCCGACCAAATCACTAATGCGTTGTGATTCGCGTTCAATGCGGGTTAGGCTGGTCGGTATTTTTTCGGGTTGCTGCTGAGCCAGACCAATAGCCGCTTGGATTCTGGCCAGCGGCGAACGTAATTCGTGAGAAACATCGTGTAATAGTCGTTGTTGAGCATGTATCAGGGTATTGATTTGCTCAGCCATGTGATCAAAGTCTTGACCTAGATCGGCGAGTTCATCACGACGCTTACCCATGGTATCGGCAACCCGGACGTCCAAATTGCCGCCGGCCAAGCTGGCTATGGCTTGGCGTAAGCGACGAATGGGCTTGGCAAAATACCAGGCCAGGGCATAGCTGAACACTAAGCTGGCAAAAATCCCTGATAAGATCGGCAACAATGGTGAGGGCTGCGGTCTAGCATAATGGCCATTATGCCGATGCTGTGGAGATGGCACTGTTAACCTAGCGAGATCCGGTAAGAATACGTTGTCAGGTATGGGCGGAGGGGGAGGAGGGCCTATGGCGGAGTTTTCATGGTTATCTTCGCCGGGATGATGAGGCGGGGGATTGCCCGGTTCGAGCATAGGCAAAAATAATAAATAATGATGCCCATCGGCGCTTGAGATCATGCGAACAGCATTAGGATTATTGCCGTTTAAAAACAGGCTGCGGGCTTGCTGCAGGGTTTCAGGGGCTAGTTTACGTTCCAAAAGCTCGCGGTCTTGATCGTCTACCGCATACACAGCAGGCAAATGCGATGTACGCAATTCATCTAAAAAACGGCGCAACTCATCGCTGCCGCCATAGCGATTAGCTTGCTCAGCGACTTGCAGCAAAGCAGCGGCATGTCTGATATCAATCGCTTCGTTATGTGCTCCGCTGAGTTCGGTATTGCTGATTTCAACTTGATGCCTCAACCAGACGGCAGTACCGACACCGATACCGGCCAATAGTATAGCCAGCCAGAAAGTCAGAAAGAATTTCCAAAATAATCGCCCCATATTTTATGCTTTAACCAATTGATACCCTTGCCCGCGCACGGTCTGTATATAAGAACGGCCGTCGTTTTGACAACCTAATTTTTGACGAATACTGCTCATGTGTACATCAATACTTCTATCGAAACGAGCCAAAGGACGCCCCAAGCTTTTTTCTGACAATTCCTGTTTAGTAACTACTTTGCCAAAATTCTGCGCCAAGGTTTCCAGCAGATTGAACTCGGTACTGGTCAGTTCTAGGTCTTGATCGAACCAGGCTGCTTTACGTTTTTCACTCCAGATTTTCAGCGGGCCGGCTATTACCGGCCTATCAACAGCGATGTCATCCATAGCACGGGTACGTCTTAAGATGGCGCGGATGCGCGCGACAAGCTCTCTAGGGGTGCAGGGTTTGGGTACATAATCGTCGGCGCCGGATTCAAGCCCGATGATCTTGTCAACATCATCGCCCTTGGCGGTAAACATCAGCACCGGAATCCGGCTTTGCTGACGTATCCGGTTTAACACCTCAGTGCCTTTGATATCCGGCAGCATAATATCCAGCATCACTAGTTCGTAGTGGCCGGATAAGGCCAATTGCAGGCCGGTTAGACCGAAATGACTGAAATCGACCTGAAAACCTTCTTGTTGTAAATATTCTTTGAATAGTTCGACCAATTCCACATCATCGTCAATCATTAAAATTTTTGTCACTGCGGGCACCTTAATGTATTTGTAAAACATGATAGCTTGAGCTAAGACTTTCAGCCAGTAACAACTCTGAGTTTTACCTAAATTTACACTTCATTAACAGCGCTTTACATTTGGCTGTTGCATACTTTACTCGCCGGAATCAAAGAGATTCCGCTGCATTTTATTCATCTATGGAGATTTTTATATGCGTAAATCAGTATTGATAATAGCTTTATTATTACCCGGTATGGTGCTGGCAGAGCCGCCCTTTCATGGCGACTCGCCTTACGGAGACTTCCGGCCCCATCATCATGGCCGTGGCGGCGATGACCCGGATCATTTGCCGGGATTTTTACATGACATCGATTTATCAACCCAGCAACAAGCGGACATTAAAAATCTGCTTAAGACCAGCCGCGCCAAATTTGACCCCAAAGTTGAGGAAGTCAAAAAGGTGGAGTCGGAGTTACATCGCTTAAGTTTTTCAAATGATTTCAGCGAGCAGAAGATTCAGGCGTTGTTGGACAAATCCGCATCCACGCATCAGGCGTTGGCTCTGCAGAAAGCGACTGTGGATAATTCGATTTATAAATTGCTGACTGATGATCAGAAGCAGAAACTGCAGAGCAATATCACTCGGTTTGAGGAGGGTTTTGGCAAACACTAGTTAACTGTCGATTCTGGGTTCATGGCATTGGTATAGGACATACCAATGCCTGGCTGTTCAACCTAGAATCAGCAGTTGGACACGTTTGCCAGTGCTGTTTTCCGGTTGGCCGGCAAGGCGCTTTTTCTTAGGCCGCGGCCGCACCCTGTCAAGGAAAAGCAACAACTCATAAAATGTTAACCCAATCAGGCAACCGGAAAACACTGATAGCCAGCGTGTAGCGGTCTTCACCCTTTGGGTGATTCCATTCAAGTCCATCTTTTTCAGTCACGATAAGCCTTTACGATAACAGCGGAGCGGTCAACTGCTGATTCTAGGTTCAACCAACCGGCAGTACAGATGGTTGATGCTCCGTCGGCATTGAGCGAATATGAATATCCTGTTGCGGGAAAGGGATCTCTATATTATTAGCCTGAAATGATTCGTAGATATTTTTATGCACGTTGTGCCGCACCGCTATTCTGTCTGTCAATTCGTGGACAAATACATGAATATCAAAGTCTAGTGCACTATCCCCAAAACCGTTGAAAACCACATTGGGATGGGGTTCGTGTAATACCAAAGGTGTATCTTTAATCGCGTCGGTCAGCACTTGTTCAACGAGTGCAATATCTGAGCCGTAAGCCACGCCAACCTTGATTACCATCCGCGTGACGGTATCCGACAAAGTCCAGTTGATTAAGCGGTCGGTAATAAAAATTTTATTCGGCACCACCAGCTCTTTACGATCATAATCAATAATATGAGTGGCGCGCATTTGAATTCGACTAACCCGGCCGGTTACATCGCCAACCGTTACGGTATCGCCGACTCGAATGGGTCTTTCAAACAATAAAATAATTCCTGACACCATATTGGCGAAAATTTCTTGTAAACCGAAACCCAAGCCCACACTGAGTGCCGCCACCAGCCATTGTACCTGAGCCCAGCTGCCCCCCAATTCGTTGGCAATCGCCAGAAAGGCAAAGCCGATTAAAAAATAGCGCACCAGCTGAATCAGCGCATAACGGCTGCCTGGCTTCATTTCAAATCTACCTACCGACAATAAATCGACCAAACCCGGAAAGTTACTGACAAACACAAAGCACAAGCCGGCATACGCCAAACTAATCAATAAATTAATCAAGGTGATAGGGTGCAGGGTTTCCTTGCCGTCCAGAATTTCGCTATGCTGCCATAGGACGATGTGATCAAAAATCGAAAAAGCCGGCAAGATATCGCTCCAGATCATCCAGAAGCCTATCAAAACTATCAAGGCGATCAAGGTGCTTAATAATTTATGGCTTTGTTGATTGATTTTGGAAATATCCAGCAAGTCTTCTACGGCAAAACCGGTGTCCTGAGTTTGTCCGCGTTTTTGTCTGGCATTTTTTAGCGCCAATTGCCGTTTGGTGATCACCAGCCAGCGTTGCGCCAGTTCATGTATCAATACCGTCACAAAAATCAGCCGCAGGGTGTAAACCAATTTTTCTTGTAATTGCAAGGCGCTTTGATAATAACCGGCGACAGCAAAACCGATAATCACCAATGGCGTTAATACGGCAATGGTGTACCAAAAATAACGCAACTTGCTGATCCAGCCCTTGGACTTTTGGTAAAAATTGTCGCCTAAGCCTCTAACCGGATGAGTTAAACGATGAAACATGTAAATTAAGGCCAGCATCATGATGATTAATGCTGTTCTACCCAGCGCCAAACTGTGTTCGGAGTACATATCGCTGCCGGTCATGGCGGTGACGAAAATACTGGGTACCAACACAAATCGCGCCCATTTAAATTGGTTGAAAAGCAGATTGGTGGAGCGATTTCGCCATTGAAACAAATTTTCGGCGATACCGCCGGGCTTGAATAGACGGAAAAAAAACTGAATCACTCCCAAAGAAATTGCTGCAGAAAAAAGGCCGACACTAAAGGAATGCGTAAAATAATCGTTGCTGCGGCTAAGCGCCAACACCCCGCCGACCCAGACCATCAGCAATGAGCCTGATAAAGATAACACCATCAGATAAGCCAGGCTGTACAGGGTTTGACCAAAATTGTGATAATGCTGATTACTGGCGCCAGCACCAGCACCTGGTTTGGGCAAAATATTCTGTAACCGGCTTTTGGCAATATCCTTGAAATGCCAGTGTAAAGCAACGATCAGTAAACCGAGCAAAACCAGTAACGGGTAATGCTCTATGCCCAGACGGAAATTGTCTAACACTTGTTGCCAATTTGTGGGGCTGGCAAACCACCACAATGATTTTAAAATATCTTTCAGATAATACTTATCTATCACTGGCGCACTGGGTACCCATAACAGTCGCTGATCAAGATAAGCGCTGAATTTATCGGCACCAGTCAACATTTGCTGCAAATTAAAATCGACATCACCCAAAATGTGGGCATACTCCGCATAGGATGTTGATAAACGCATCACTAAATCTTTTTGATCATTCAGTAACATGCGCAATTCAGTGCGTATCCTGAGCCTGTCATTGTCGCTGACATCGGCGGTAAGCTGTTGATCCATGCGGGCTTGCATCACTTGCCCGATATCTAACAGATTTTTTTTAACTTCATCCAGTTTAAAGGTTTCCAGATTGGCGCGGGCAATCTCGTTCTGCACATTGTCGTTGAGATCGCTGTATTGTTTGCGCTGTGGCAGATTACGGCGCTGTTCTCGTAATATATTGCCTAGCGCAGGACTTAAGCCGGCTAGATTGATTTTTTGTTCGGCGCTTTGAAAGTCTTTTTCCAATTGTTTATAGCGTTGTTCCAGCTCATTTTTTTGAGTCAGAAATTGCTCCATGCTTTTATTGATGTCCTGCAAATTATGATTGTATTGGATGTTTTCCCGAGTTGCTGCTTGAATCAACGGATGTTTGTCTTCTGCGGCTTTTTCGGCTTGCTGCAATTCGGCCTGTTCTTTGTCGATTTCCTGCTGCCGTCTATCCAGCATAAAATTATCCAGATCGGCAATCAACATACTGCGTTGTTCGCGTTGCAGATTCAGTAAGTGTAGCCGATCTTTATAGACCTGCTGCTGTAGAGGGTCGCCAATATTCTCCAATTCAAACGTTTTCAAGGCGCTGTTTAAGAGTCTAAGTCTAGTGTCTATTCGAATCTGTTTGGCTTCTTTTTCAAACAAATTATCTAGGCTTCTAAGACTTAAATCCTGTTGTTCCTGCTGACTAAGCGCTTGCTTGTTTTTAATTTCCGCTATTTTTTCGCGCAATAGCTGTGGATGGTTAAGAAGGTCACTCAACCGGCTAATTTCGGCGTCTAAATCGCTCAGCGCTGTTTTTTCGATAATCAAGCGCTGTTCCAATTCATCGGTGGGGAAGGTGCTGAACTTTTCTTGTCGGCGATTTTTTAATTTGTCTTCGGCATCGGCAATTTGTTTGAGCAAACGTTTGGCATCCAGCGGCAGCCGGGACATGGCTTGTTTAAACGATTCGCCTTGGGCTTCTTGACTTTGAGCTTCGTTAAGATTATCCAGGCTCTCAGTATAGGCGGCAAGAATGTGGTTTTTTAATTCTTCAGGAAGGTTTTGCTTATCCTTGATCAGTTGTATTCTTTGTTCAATTTCGGCAGTCGTGATAGGTTTGATTGCCTGATTTGGATTGGCCCCATAAACGACAGCTAAGCTGCTGATGAACAGCAGTGCGGCGGCCATGAAAATTGATTGGCTAGCGTTTAATTTCATGCACTTAAAAAATATAGATTTGCTGTTATAAACAAAAAGCACTTTACCATCTGCAAAATGACATGGAAAAATCAGAAGGCGTTATTAAATACCATCTTAATCACCAATACGGCAATTTACCCAGCGAGCTGGATATCGTCGAGCTAAATGCCTGGCGTACTTTATTCTATCGACTGCAGCTGATTGGTCGAATACCAGAAAGATATGCCGGGCTTGGCTTTGGCAACATCAGTTGCCGGGTAGTTCCTTTGTCATCAGAGTTTTTGATTTCAGGTACTCAAACCGGACATATCCCAAACTTGGCAAGACAGCATTATGCGCTGATTCAGGCGGCCTCACCAAAAGACAACAGTATCCTATCTTATGGCTTATGTCCACCGTCTTCAGAAGCTTTGACCCATGCCGGGGTGTATCAACAAAATGTTAACATACAAGCGGTTATCCACGTTCATTGTCCTGAATTATGGCGTAATACCCGGCAGTTGCAACTACCCCATACCGCTGAGAACATTGCTTATGGTACGCCGGCAATGGTCGAGGCGGTAGCGGCATTATTTACCGCCGGGCAATTAGACGTTAAGCCGATTTTTAGTATGCTGGGGCATGAAGACGGCATTGTTGCTTTCGGCCTCAGTCTTGCAAAAGCGGGTACAGTATTGATTACCGAACTGGCCAAAGCCATTGCATTTGAGCAGCGGTCGTGACTGGCGAGATTAAACCACTACGCCCATTTTGTTCAATCCAAAACGTTCAATTTTTTTATACAAGGTTGTGCGGGTAATCCCCAGTTTTTTGGCGGCGATAGAGATATTGCCTTCGCACGCCAATAACGTGGTTTTTATCCCGTGCATTTCCCAATCCATTAAGCTCATTGAACATTCGCAAAGCTGTGGCGGAATCTCGGCAGACTTGGTTGGGTATATTGGAGCAAGCCTGTCGGCGTTTATTTCATCCAGAAAGTCCAGCGGTAACTGATCACGGGTAATCAATGATCCGCCGGCAGTGTAAATAGTTGCCCGGATCACATTGATTAATTGTCTGATATTGCCGGGCCACGGATGGTTTTCTATCAGACTGATGACGTCGGCAGCGATACTGATGGTTTCCGCCTCAGGCAATTTTGCCAACTCGCGCTGTAGAATTTGATGAATGATCTGTTTTTTATCGCTACGCTCACGTAGCGGCAGCAAATGAATCTGAGCGCCATTGAGGCGATAATACAGGTCGCGGCGGAAGTGTCCTGCTTCAACGGCGTTTAGTAAATGCACATTGGTGGCAGCTACAATTTGCACATCAACGCGGATGGGTTTGCTGCCGCCTACCGGTGTAAATTCGGAGGTTTCCAGAACCCGCAGCAGTGTGGATTGTAAATCCAGACTCATATCGCCGATTTCATCTAAAAATAAAATACCACCATCGGCCAACAAAAATTTACCCGGCTTGCCATTGCTTTTGGCGCCGGTAAAGCTGCCGGCTTCATAGCCGAATAATTCACTTTCGATTAAATCATGTGGAATGGAGGCGCAATTGATGGCAATCAAAGCCTGATTATGCCTAGGGCCGGCATTTTTGAGCAGTTGCACAAAATGGTCTTTGCCAACCCCGGATTCACCGGTAATCAGCATGGGAATTTTATAGCGCTGTAGTTTAACGGCTTTATTCAGCAAGGCATTTAATTCCGGCGATAGTACTGATTCATGAGCAGGTGTCGGCTTTTTGGCTAATTTGAATGGGATTTTTTCCAGCACCCTGGTTTGTGCCGCCTGATTGTATGCCAAGGGCAGATTGGTATTGACCATGACGCAAATCAAATGTAAAAAAGCAAATAGTGAGTTGATTCTTTCCTGATTGTCGCTGATCAGGCCCAGTACGGCGAGCAATTCACCTGACTCATCCAATAATGGGTAGCCGATGGAGGTGAATGGATGCAAGGCGCTTAGAAAATGTTCCATGCCCTGAAAGGCTATTGGGGTTTTCAACTGTGCGGCGCTGCCGATACCGTTGTTGCCCAGGATAGCTTCATTCCAGCAGGCGTTGGGCTGATACAAACGGTTTATGAAAGGTGAGGATAGCGGTGGTTCTCCTAATGCATATAGCAGACTGCCATCGCTACGGGTCAATACCAGCATGACCCCTGCTTCTTTTAGAAAAGTCTCAAAATTACCGCTCAATTTCATTAACAAATCGGCAATGTTTTGGCTATTGTTATCGCTATAGACTGTCTGAAATTTCACTGGGTAATGATCCCAGTTGGCGTATTTACCCAATGGCAATTGATAGTCTTCCAGGCAGCGCCGCCAGGAATCAAAGACTTCAGGGCGAACCCAATCGCATTGATCGGGAATTGAGCGGCTTTGATTCATCCATTGCCAGGCCTGTACCGGGCGGTCAATGCCGAATTCTATCGGTCGCCGGGTTAAAAATGCGCACTGGATATTTTTCACATTATTGAAGATGTTAAATTCAAAATCCATACTTCATCCTTTGTAAATTTGTAATGCCTTCCGTTAGTTTTGTAACGAAACATTTTCTGTAAAAACAGAGAGTTAATCCTGATGGTGAGGGCATACAAAATAACAAAAACAAAAAAAGAGGCAATGCGGCATAATGTCACATTACCTCTTTTTTAGTCAGGAATGGTCAGAGAATCTGTTTTACGTGGCTGAATAGTCACCTAAAAGCAGCTTGGGTTGGTGCTGAGTTGTTAAGCTCTTGGATCTTCGCGAGTGGCTGCCGCCCATTCCGGCGAATATCCTGCCATGATCGACAAATCCGGCACCTCCATAATGATAGCTTCGCTACCAATTAGCGTGCCGACCACGCTGACAGCATTCCGTAGCGCCATGCGTACGACTTTTATCGGATCAATGATACCTATCTCCAGAAAATTTCCGTAGCAGCGTCGCTGCATGTCAAATGCATAATGTTCTGAGTCCTGATTAAGTAAATGCATCAGTACTTCTTCAGTGTTTAATTTACAATTACTCAATAACTGCCTAAGCGGTGCGCTGAGAGCGTCTCTAAGGATGGCAATGCCCTGTTGCTGTTCGGCGTTGACGGCAATAATTCCATCCAGCAGTGGTTGGCAACGAAATAAACCAACGCCGCCGCCGGGTAATATGCCTTCTTCCAGTGCGGCTTTACTGGATAGATAGGCGTTTTCTATCCTGACCATCCGTTCTCTGATTTCAATATCGGTAATGCCGCCGACACTGAAAGTACCGGTTTTGCCGGACAATAGCGCGATACGGGCTTTCAATTCATTGGCGTCGTGTTGATTGCCGGTGGGTGAGCCTTGACCGGGTTTACGTGTGTAGACTACAGCCAGATCGCGGCGCAAAGATTCGGTTAAGGCTTGAATTTGCAGCCGATCACCGGCGCCGTCGATAATGGTAGTGGTATCGGCAGTGATAATCGCTCGTTTTGCCTGACCCAGTTGGGCAAGCGTCACGTTGTCCAGTTTGCCGGCGTAAGCTTCCAATATGGCTTTGCCGCCGGTTAGCAGCGCTAGATCGTTCAGTCGATCTATGCGTTTGTCGCCATATCCAGGCGGCTTGACGGCAACGACTTTGAAGACGCCGCGAATATGGTTGAGCAGTAATCCGGTTAATGCCTTGTCGATGACGTTTTCCGCGATTATCAGTAAGGGCCGGCCTTGTTCAGCTACTTCTTCCAGTATCGGTACCAGTTCCATTAAATCGGTGATTTCCCTATCGTAAAGCAATATATAAGGATTTTCCAAAACCGCTTCGCCGCGGGTTTTGTCAGTCATGAAATAGGGTGATAAAAAACCTTGGTCGTAATGTATGCCTTCCACGATCTCCAGCTGATCTTCCCGGTTGCCCAGCAAAAAGGTCAGTGGTCCGTCCTGCCCAAGTTCAGCCAGCGCTCTAGCTAATAGCAGGCCGATGCCGGGTTCGTCCTTGGTGGCGACAGCGGTGATTTTTTCTATCCAATCCCCAGTGTTTGCAGTGACTGCAGTTTTTTGTAGATGGCTTTCGACGATCACTAATGCCAGTTCCAGCCCTTTTTTCAATTCCATGGGATGAAAACCGGCGGCGATACTTTTTAAGGATTCGGTGGCGATTTTTTGTGCTAAAACTATTGCAGTAGTGGTGCCGTCGCCGACCTCTCGCGACACCGATCCGGCGACATCTTTAAGCATTCTGCCGCCTAAATCGGCAATTCGATCTTCTAATACGATGGAATTGGCAACGGTAATGCCATCACGGGTAAAAACGGGGGCAATGCCGTCGGTACGGTGCTGTATCATCACCGCAGGGCCTGAGCAGCCCATAGTCACACTGGCTGCTTTAGCCACGGTATTGATGCCTTGCAGCAAGCGTTGACGAGCTTCCGGATTATAAATTATCTGTTTTGACATAGGTGTCCTGTATGCTGTGGGATCACTCTTAAGGTTTTCCGTAAGTCTGTACCGGAATCCAATCCCGCTTGACTATTCGATGTTTATCGATTGAAAATCGCCTAAGAGCATTGCTAAAAAATAATTGTTCAGCGCCATGTTCGGTTTCAATTTGGCGTCTGAATGGGCTTTTCATCCTGGTCGTTGGGCTGTAAGCCGATAACCGCAATCGCGCGATTGCGGTTGCTCTGCATAGTGACGTCAGATTTAGGTATGATTTCTCATCAATGCCTGCCCTGCTTGGGCGCGGGATTGATGTACACGCTTGAGCCTTAACCAGATCCAAGTCATCTTTTTATCGTCGTGATCCATAGCCAGTCTGAATGCTTCTTCGTCGCCAGCCGGTAATTCCTTTTGCCAATATTCCCGCAACTCAGCAATACGTTCATCGCCAAGTCTTAGGGATAAGCGCTGTTCTTCAGCAACTAATCGATGTATGGTTTCATCCAGTTCTTTGATCATTTCGCCAATAAATACTTGGTCTTCCAGTTTGATGCCCATTAAAGTCCATACCTGTCAGTTACTGCTGGGTAAAAATTTTTCCAGATAAATCTTGTCTTTAGGTATGCCCACTTCTGCGCACACCGCATAGGTTGCATCGACCATGCCCGGTGGCCCGCACAGGTATAAATCGGGCTTAACCCCGGTACCTTGCAAGTCGCGGCGCAGAATGTCGACCACACTGCCTTTTTCCCCAGACCAGCTATCGCCGGCTTTCCATACGCAGATACGCACCGTGAGGGTTGGCATTTCGCTTTGTAGGCGATGCAATTCTTCCTTGTAAAAAACCTCCTCCTCGGTATTCACGCCAAAATAAATCACGCTCTGTTGCGGTTCTTCCCATTCATGCATGCGTCTTACCATGGACAGGATAGGTGCCAGACCGGTGCCGCCAGCCACAAAATAGCGGGGAGTAAAGCCGTTTTCCTTCAGACCGAAAATGCCGGATGGGCCTTTAACATTAATTTTTTGCCCCACATAAGCATCATGTTGCAAATAACCGGAAAATTTTCCGTTATCGACTATCCGAATCAGAAATTCCAGCTCGCCGCGCTGGTTGGCGGTGTTGGCCGGTGAGTACGAACGAGTGATTTCTGTGCCGGGAATTTCCAGGTCGTAGTACTGCCCGGCATCCAGGCGAATTTGCTGATCATCGCCCAGACGTTGCAGGCGTAATTCAACCACATTGCTGGAGACATCCCGAATTTCTACAATTTCGGCTTCAAATCCCAAGCCTTCTGGCGAGAAGGATATTCTGTCATAGGTATACGGTACCTCTATGTCGACATCGCTGGTCGGATAACAGCGGCACAGCAATACTAGACCTTCCTCCTCTTCTTCCGGCGGCAGAGCCTGCACACTGACTTTACCCATTTCATAATCGCCTTCCGCGCAAAATCCTTTACAGGTTGCGCAACCGCCTTCCCGGCAGGAGGCCATTAAATAGATGTCCTGTCGCAATCCGGCGCTAATAATGTCCTCATCTTCTCCACAATCAAAGCACACCGCTTGCCCATCTTCCGTGGTGATTTTGACTTGATGCATACTCACCTTTATGCTCCTTGTTGCTGATGATTAAACGAAACATTAAAAAACGCCAGCACATGCTTGACGGCGTGCCGGGAGGCGTCCAGCGTTAATGAACAGCCTTCTTGCACCAGTTTTTTATCCCGGTAGATCGTCCATCGCCACATGAATTCCAAGTCTTCGCAAAATGCGGTATAGGGTTCTAAATCGTATAGCTTAGTTATCTGGTCGGTTTCCTCTGGAAATGCCGGCGAGGTAGCCGAATCGGTTTCTGAAAATAAATCCATCATGCTGATTTTATTAGGTTAAGTTTTTGTTAATTGTTATGCTGCAACTGCGAGGTGCAATCACTCCACTGTTGAGTATGCCAAGACACCGCTCTACAGACTTTTTTACTGAAACGTGGTCTTCACAACCCAACTGCATTGTTTTTTATTTTTATGTAAAGAGAACGCCGCGCATCCGGCGCGGCGTTCACTAACATGCCAAACCGACCACTCCCGCATACAATAAAAGGGCCGGTTTTGGCAATCCTGCGAGTGATGACCTAAGCCGTAATCACTCTGACGCCGCGTACTTTGCGCAACTCTTCCAGCGGCAGGTCGTAATAGCCGATGTTTCTGAGTTCCATCAGTTTAGTGCCGAGGATACGGTCAGTATCCTGAAACACATTGACGGGCATAATGGGCGGTTTGAACTTTAAACGAAAACCGATATGAATCTTTTCAGCTTCATATTTATCGGTGGCGGCGGCCATTTTGGCAACCACGACGTCAGCTTCTTTCTGGGCATCCACGCCGTAAGCGGTTTGGGTCAGAAATTGTTGGTCGTTTAACTCTTTATGTTTCAATAACGCTACTTTTTCTTCCAATTTGAGTTCGATCCAGCCCCAATCGAGTTCAAGATCATAGCTTTTACGAAACGGTGTGGTGTACTGGTGACGGAATGCATCCAGGGCTTCAACCCCTTTAGCCAGTGTGTGAAGTGCGCCGATTTTTTGGGTCCACTCATCGCGAATCGCGTTGTCATGAATTTTATTTGCCATGGGTATCTTCCTTATGATTTAAGGTCTTCCAATTGACGATCCAAGCCCATCAATTCTGAAGTAATAGTGAATTTTTCGCCTAGCGTAAAAGCGCGGCCGATAGTCGAAGACACGTCGACCAGAAAATCGTAAACGGTGAATTTTCTGCCCAGAATTTCTGAGACTTCTTCGCAATCGACTTCGATTTTGCCGGTGGCTTTCAGCCACCAGTAACCGGCGCGGTCTTCCACAACCAGTGTTGGGTTGTCGTCTTTGCGGTCGCCCAGCAGAATTTCATCGACGACGATGTTGATTTCGTCGGATTTTTTCAGCACCAAAACCACTTCGTTACTTTCGTGGACAACCTGGTTGTCTTCTGAAAAATACTCATCGGCAAATGCTTTGCCGCTTTTAGCCATGATGCCCGCGCCATACGCGTTTGAATTGACTGACATGTTGCTCTCCTTATTTTAAGCCTTGCAGAACGGTTTTAATCAGGGCCGCTTTGTCAAACTTATAGCTGACCTTGTCGGCGAAATCGACTTTCCAGTCGTCAAATACCCGGTTCAATGCCGCTTCAATCGAGGCTTTGTCGGTCACGCCGGCAATGACCGGCAATTTGGCATAAATGCCCAAGAAGTCTTGCAGTGCTTGCACGGTTCTTGGTAACCATTTGTCGGTCCAAGCCCGTAATACTCGGCGGTTGTAATCACCGAACTCAGCATCGTTGGCTAACCCTTCTTCAAAGAAGATGTCAGAGGTAATGCCTTTAGTTTGCGAGAAATACAACTGGGTTTGGTTGATAAAAAACGGGGTCAAGGTATCGCCAAAATGTGAAGCGACGCGTTGGAAGAATTCACGGCGGACGAATTGACCGAACAGCGCATCGTAAACGATGTGTGCTGACCAGATGCTTTCATTCCAGTCGTAAGTGGCTTGCCAGATGTCTTGCACCGCTTCTCTAGCGCCTTTGAAAATGGCGCCTTCGGTCCATTCTTTTTTAGGGGCGTCAGTGGATTCTGGGAAGCCTGGCACCAGTTTGGACAAGAACACGCGTTCCAGCTGGAACATCTGCGCATTGTCCACTTTGTCAAAACCTATCATCGCAATGCTGAAGCGCAGCGTATCGCCCAAGGTATCGCGCGATGGCGCGGAGTGGGCATTGAACAGACCGTATTCGTTAAAGATATAGGCGCCCAGATACAGGTTCAGGATTTCATCGCGCCAGAAAGGGTCGATGGAACGCACTTGGCCTTCTTCAGAGTAAGCCAACAGAAAACGGTCGGTATAACGCCATTCTTCGGCTTTGTCTTTGACATAAGGCGCGTGCCAGCGTTTGGCTGGGTCACGGTGTTTATGCCAGTCTGTGGAATGCAGTTCGGTGGTTTCATTACCCCAGGAAGGACGGCCGCCGTGGAATTTTTGGGTCCAATCACCCCAGTCCAGACCGCCTGGAATCCAGTCAGGGGTTGGTTGCGCATAGACGGTTAATACTTCGTATTCAGACAGGCGGCGACCGCGTGGTTTGACGAAGTAGTTCATTTTACGCTGAGTATCCAGGGCTTCCGCTGGAATTGCGTCAAGGATGACCCGAGCGGTATCAGGATCGGTCAAGCCTCTTTTTCCTTGTTGTATTTGAATCGACATGTAAGATGTCTCCTTAGATTTTAATGATGGGAAGGCCGATTACAGCGCTTTCAGTGGATCTTGAAACACGCAGTTGATCTTTTTCAGGTCATCCAGCGTCCACAATTTGCCGTCTTTGTTGGTGTGCGGTTGGGCAATCAGGGTTTTGCCGTCGCTACGGACACCGTGCAGTTCAGCAATCACGTCAGACAATTCGCGGCCTTCATATTGTTCAAAGATGTTTTGGCACTCATAGCGCTCCGGTTCGCTCAACCATTGGCGCTCGCCCCACTCGTCGCTGAACGAGTGTTTTTTGCCGTTCCATTCATGAACGCGCAGGGTGCTGGCACCTTTGCACAGGGTCGGCGCAAACGGTACTTGTGAGACGCGATCAATGTAGATAGGGTGGTTGTTTTCGATGAACCATTGCAGTGGCAAGAAGCCGCTGTTAGGGTCTTCACAACCGCGGGCACGCCATTCTTCATAGATTTTGCCGTAGTGGTCATACCAGCCGGGGTAGTTGGCTTCAAACCATTCTGCTTCTTCAGCGGTGGGCAGCGTCAAACGGAAGAAACCGGTAGGCCACAGCGCATAAGCGATCAGGAACAAGTCATGGTGCGCCCAGTAAGCGTCTTTTTTGGCATCGCGTAAGCTGCGTGGTGATTCCACGCCGTATTTGCCCAGACGACCAATCCAGATGCCACCCCAATCTTCGTAAACCCAACGGTTCCAGGTTTTAACCCAAGGCTCCACTTTGAAATGGCTGCCGTACTCAAACGCCATACCCAATACTGGGGTAAAGTATTTTTGTTGAGTCCAGAAGGCATTGTTCAGGTCGGTGTTCAGGTATTTTGAAGCCGCTTCGTCGTTGGCGATAGACACGACGGTTTGATAACCGTTGGCCATATGGCGCAATTCGTCGGTTTCGATAGACAGGAACACGGTAGGGGTGATTTCATCACCGTTAGCCGCTGCCCATTCAGTGACCGCTACAATCAAAGGGTTAGTGAAGCAAGCTTCGCCGACCAATTGCAGATTGATGGAGCATTCAACTGCGTCGCCGGAAATGAAGCCGTCGGAGAAAACCCGTTTCATCCCTTTCCAAAGTGGGCCGATGGTGCGGGTGCGGCGAGCGTCGTTATGGCCGGCAGGATCTTGACCGTGTTTGGTGAAGTAGTAGTTAACGTAGCCGCATTGGTTGGTGTGACGAATTTCGTCCAGTACTTGCGCCAGATAGCCGTTTTTTTGCTCAGGCGCAGAGGCGGAATCCCACAACATGCCGGTGGCGGCAATCGCGTTGTACTCGCCCACTTCCAGGAAGTTGGAAACCACTTTCATGGTTTCATTCCATTTTGGATGTACCCGGTTGCCGGCGTCCACGCGGGTCAATACGTCTTGCAAGCTGCCAAATTGGCGTTCGTCTTTCACCGATTCCATTCTGGCGTATTCCTTGGCAATCAGTTTGAACTGTTCCTTGGTTTCATTCGCCATTTTGTATTTGGTGGGGTATTTGGTGCGGTTTTTATCAAAGTCCCAGGTGAAACTTTGTAACCAGCGATGTACTTCCTGAGCGTTGACGCTGATCGGCGCACGATTAACGGCCAACGCATCAGTTGCAGCTTTAGTAGCAGCACTTATAGCCATGATTGACTCCTCTTGGTTCTGTTATTGAAATTTAAGGAGACGAGCGTCTTGCCGGGTTTAGATATTCTGTCTTGAAGTGTCTTTTTTAGGTCGACGCTCGCCTCGGGTTCTGTTAATGCAGCAAGCGTGCCAGTTTTTTGATTTATAATTTTTTATATGTAAAACAGGTTGTTAAGAGATGATGGCAAGTAATTTCGATAGTTTAAATCATTTTGGATATTGTCTAAAATCTGGACATTGTCCAGAAATAAAACGTCTAAAATAGTGCAGTAGCGCTAAATTAAAATTCTTATTTTTTGTTTATATGGCTGGTTGAGACAAATTGTCGCGCGGCAATTAACCGCATTTCATCTGCTAGAATATTTTGTTAAATTAATGCCGTCTCAGTAAGATTGAGACAAAACAGAATTTAAAAATTTTAAATGGATAAAAAAAAGGATAGTCATGAGAAATAACATAATAGTTGTATTTACCCTTGCTATATTAGTCAGTATTATTGCTTTTAAGGGCACCATCGCGGGAGAAACTACCGATGATGTTAAATCAGTTGCATGGTATGTCGCCAATCTTAAAGTCGCCAGAATCCAGAATCAGCAATGCCATGATAATCCTAGTCTGCTCGGTACTGCAAATTGTGAGAATTCACTGCACGCATTAGAAATATCTTTTAATGGGGGTAATTAAAATAGATCACCAAGCGTCCATGCCTTAGTGCTTTAATAAGCTGGGGGTATGGAACGCTTCTGGTAAAGATTGCCGATCGTGTGGTTGGCTAAGCCGCATTTTGGGGGGCGCAGATTTACTGCGGTTGCCTTTGGTTCTTGATAGCGTTTGGCAAATTAGATCTGATTCAAGCGTTTAGATGCTTTAAATTAAGCGGTGGATTAAGTTTTCCCTGTTGGTGTTTCTCAAAATAAACTTTTTGAAGTTGTTAGCGCTTGGAAATAGCCATTTTTACTCGACTAAAAAGCTCAAAAGTTTCTTTTCTATCGTCGTCCATGAGAGCAATACAGGTTTATCGTGTATTGTCAGAATCAGTTCATTATGACTATTAAATATATAGCTGCCACGGATTCCTGAACCGGATATGGCGCCTTTTGAAGCGTCGCCGCTTAACATATAACCTTGATTTTTCGCTTCTTGTTGCACTTTGGCAAAAATAGAATCCGGGGATTGTTTAATTTTAAGGTGGAATGATTTTGCCATGATTGATTAGACGGCAGTGTAGTTACTTCTGAAAAATTGGACTACCATAACATACAATATATGACGATTTTGTGAAAAATAAAAGCTAAAAATTTTGATGCGTTTCTAGCGTAAAATCTGATTAGTCTGTGATATAACAACAAAGTAATTTTTTCTACAATGTTTTTATATTCGCGAGTCCGATATGATAAAAGGTACGGATCTCCAAAATCATCAACAGCCGCTTTATCTCATGGTCATCCACGAGAGCGTTGCCGGTCGTACGCGTCTTAAAGTGCCGGGCTTATATCGCAATGACAAACTTAGAAACGGTTTGGAATCGCATTTGCTGGGTATGGATGATGTCAGATCTGCAAGAGCCAACACCTTAACCGGTAATCTTGTCATCGAATATGTCGCGCCGCAGGCGTTGGAAAATTTTTTGCAGGAAATCATCCGGTTTTTGGAACTGGAGTTTGGGCAACCGGTTTTGCGCAGCACTGAAGGTATTGACCGACCGTTAAAAAAATTCAGAACCGTTAAATCGGTTAAAAAATTACAAGCGCAGATAGCGGCGGAAAAAGGCGAGTATCAAGCTCAAGCCCGGCATTTCTGGCATGTACTCCCTGGCGATAGGGTGCTGGAAATTCTCGGTAGTACCGAAAACGGCTTGTCGACTAACAATGTTGCACAGCGGTTAGCGCAATTTGGTCCCAATACCTTGACTGAGTATAAGAGCCGTTCGGCCTTACACCTATTCTTACAGCAATTTGTGTCGGCGCCGGTCGCGATGTTAGGGATATCGGCGGTCATTTCAGTGGCGACCGGTGGCATTGCAGACGCTACAGTCATTGTGACTGTGGCTGTCATCAATGCCGTTATCGGTTATTTCACCGAAAAATCGGCCGAAGAAACCATTAATGCCCTTGGACATCTCACGCCTGAGACGGCGACGGTCATCCGTTCCGGCGTAGCGGTTGATGTTTCGTTACAGGAACTGGTGGTCGGCGATATTTTGGTATTGGTTCCAGGCGTATATATCCCCGCAGATGCAAGATTATTGGACAGCAACCGGCTGACCATTGATGAATCCGCTTTGACTGGTGAAAGTATGCCGGTTGCAAAAGCGTTCAACGATCAATGCGACAACGATACGGCTATAGGGGATAGATTGAATATGGTTTATATGGGAACCACTGTGACTGGCGGCAATGGTAAGGCGGTGGTAGTCGGAACCGGGCGTTATACGGAAATCGGCGAAATTCATGCCTTGGTCGGCGAGACGCAAGCGCCGGTTACGCCGATGCAAAAGCAAATCAATGCGATGGACATGTTGCTGGCATTTTTAAGTTCCGGTGTTTGTGTTTTTGTGTTCACACTTGGCTTATTGCGGGGTAGATCCTGGTTGGAAATGTTGAGATCGGCGATAGCTTTGGCTGTCGCCGCCTTTCCAGAGGGATTGCCGGCTGTGGCCACCACCACGCTGGCCTTGGGAATTAAAAATATGCAGCGGCAAAAAGTGTTGATTCGGAAATTACCGGCCATTGAAAATTTAGGATCGCTGCAAGTCATTTGTTTGGATAAAACCGGTACCTTAACGCTGAATAAAATGAGTGTTGTCGATGTGCAATTGTTGACTGGGCATATCAAGGTTGAAAATGGGAGATTTTATCGGAATCAGGAGACGGCCGATTTTCTGTACGGAAGAGATCCCATTTTTAAACGCATGCTGAAAGTACTGGTGCTTTGTAATGAATCCAGACTCGTTGCAGATAAGATCGGCTTGATCGGCTCTCCTACCGAAAACGCTTTGCTGCAAGTAGCGATTGATGCCGGCGTGGATGTACAGGCTTTAAGAACACAGTATCCGGTCATTAAAACCGAGCACCGCGCCGAAGATAGACCCTACATGGTGACAATACATCACACCTCGGACGGCAAATATTTTGTTGCTGTCAAAGGTAGTCCAATCTCTTTGTTGGATTTATGTCTATGGCATGGCGTGGAAGATCAATTAATGCCGCTGACCGATATTGAGCGCAGAATCATACTTACCGGTAACGAAAAACTGGGTGGTGATACGCTTAGGGTGTTAGGTGTGGCTTACTGTCTGGTGGACGATATGGATAGCTATCGCCGGCAAGCCTTGATATGGTTGGGGCTGATCGGCATGGAAGATATGATGAGGCCCGGTATGGTGGAATTGATGCGGGAATTCCATGATGCGGGCATCGCTACCGTGATGATTACCGGCGACCAGAGCGCCACCGCCTATTCGGTGGGTAAGCGTTTAGGTTTGAACGGCGAGGGTGAAGCGCTGGAAATGGTCGATTCTATCGCGTTGGAAAAGCTGCATCCATCGGTGCTCGCCGGTTTGGTCGATAAAGTTTCTATTTTCTCTCGAGTTAGTCCGGCTCATAAGCTGCGCATTGTTGAAGCCTTGCAGCAAAACGGCAAAGTGGTGGCCATGACCGGCGATGGTATTAATGATGGGCCGGCGCTGAAAGCCGCCAATGTCGGAGTGACGCTAGGCGACAAAGGCAGCGATGCGGCGCGATCAGTTTCAGCAGTGGTGTTGGAAGATGATGATTTATCGACGATGATTGGCGCCATCAGGCAGGGACGGACGATTTATGACAATATCCGCAAAAGTTTACACTTTTTATTATCGACTAATTTAAGCGAAATCGAAGTCACGCTGCTGAGTACGGCGTTTGGCGGTGCGGAAATTCTTAATCCTATGCAATTGTTATGGATTGATCTGTTTACCGATATTTTTCCTGGATTGGCATTGGCTTTGGAACCGCCTGAATGTGACGTAATGGATCGTCCGCCGCGCGATCCCAAGGAACCCATCGTCAGCAGTAAGGATTATGCTAAATTGTTGCGCGAATCGAGCATCATCAGCGCCGGTTCGTTGGCGGTGTACAGTTACAGTCGATTACGCTATGGAACCGGGCCGAAAGCCGGCACCAACGCCTTTATGTCCTTAACGTTGGGACAGTTGATACATGCTTATAGCTGCCGTTCCGGCAATACCTCTTTATTCGATGCCGAAGAGCGCGAATCAAACCCTTATCTTGATGCGGCGATAGGTATTTCCGTAGCATTACAAGTGTTGGCGGTCACTGTACCCGCATTACGCCGCTTGTTGCGGTTAACGCCGATAGGGTCGGTTGATGTGTTGGCTATATTGGCCGGTGCATCATTGCCGCTGGCGATTAACGAGGCAACCAAAAAACTTGATGGTGACATAATTTTCCGGAGCAAACCATGATTACTGATTTCGTGTTTAATTCTCAATCTGCTACCGCCGGTCACCCTGACCGCCTATGCGATGTTGTCAGTGATGCCATTGTGGATGCTTTTTTACGCCAGGATCCAACCTCCCGAATAACCGCAGAATGTGCATTATCGAAAAACATCTTGTTTTTAGCCGCCCGTTTCGCCAGCGATGCCTTTGTGGATATACCGGAAACGGCACGCAAAGTCATTCAGGCTATAGCGTATCGACCGGAAGATTTTAACGCCGGGGAATGCACGGTGGTGACTAGCCTGATCGAGCAACATAAAACCCTGCGCGAAACCGATTTAACCGTGTTGGAAGATGACGAAATAGAGCGAATCACGGTTTCGCATCAAACGACGGTATTTGGTTATGCTTGCCGGCATACTCCAGACTTGATGCCTTTGCCGATTGCTCTGGCCAATCAATTGGCGCGGCAATTGATACGAGTCAGGCAAGCCAGGGTGCTGAATTACATATCGCCGGATTGCACTACGCAGGTCGGTGTCGAATTTGTCAACAACGTTCCGAAGCGTATACACAGTATTACCTTGATTATCGGCTGTGAAAACCCTGACGAGCCGCCTACGGCGAGGCAAATGGAAGAGGATTTGTATCAGCAAATTATTATCCCGGTATTTGAGCATTCGCCGCTCAGTCCCGATAATATGACCAACATCATCATCAATTCAGGCGGGCCTTACCTGCGTAGCGGGCCGGCTGCGCATTCGGGCATGACCGGTCGTAAAACCGATAGCGATACTTACGGCAGTTTCGCCAGGAACAACGGTGTAGCCTTAAGCGGTAAGTCGCCATCGCGCATTGATCGGGTAGGCGCTTATGCGGCGCGGTATGTGGCAAAAAATATCGTTGCGGCGGGGTTGGCGGAACAATGCGAGGTGCAGTTGAGTTACAGCATAGGCCACGCCGGTCCGGTCAGTGTGTTATTGAACACCCAGGGTACCGGCAAACTGGACGAGCATGAGATCAGAAAACGTCTGTTACGCCATTTTGATTTACGGTTAGGTGCGATTATTCGTGATTTTGGTTTGCGCGAATTGACAAACCGGCACAACGGCGTTTTTTATCAGCAACTGCCAATCCTGGGGCATTTCGGCGAAAACGAGCTGCGATTGCCGTGGGAGAAAACCGATAAAGCGGTATTATTGGCCGAGTGAGTCGTTATTCTGGGTCTATGTTCATCTTTTGCTTGTTCCATACATATTGTCGTTTTTAGGTTTTAACAATTCCATTGCACGCCATAAAAAAGTAGTAGCAGGCGCAAAAATATGGCCTTTGCTTGCCTCATTGATGGCAAAGCCGACAAAGGATAAAAACCAGAATGTTCGTAAATCAAGTCGCCCGTCGCTAAGTCGGGTGATCGATTGGTCGAGGTGTGTGACACCGACAGCCGACCAGCCGGCAATGGATAAATGTTCTTTCATTAATTGTTTGCTGTCATGATCTTCTATCAACTTGAAGAGGCCGGCGTGACGGGCGTGTTCGGCAATAGCGGAAAGTGTTGTGTTGTCGTCATGCTGAACCAGTATGCTTGCTGCCGAAGGATTGAGTTGCAATTGCGTGATGCCCTTGCAATCGGCGAAAGCGTCCGCCACTTCATCGAAATACTGGTAATTCCCGCGTTTTTTTGGGATTTTTATCCGCACTCGACCGGATAACTGATGTTTGATATAAGCTCTGGGTAGTTTGTTGCTTGACATGATTTCACCTTTCTGGTTATAACGATCAATTTAATTGCTCGGTGGAAGACGTTAAGATGGGCGGTTTCGGTAAGTATTGCGACCGAACGACGCCACTGCTTGAGCTTTTTGCATATAACCCTCCTGCGGGTGATTTGATCTTTTCCTGCGCCTACATCACAATTCCTGCTTCGGTGCTGCGGCGATGACATCATCGTTATTGTCAATATCGGTGTCTGTGTCGTTGCGTTCCATTTGCAACTCGGCCCTAACTTCGGCCATCATGTCTTCAAATTCTTCGTTAAACTCGGATACGACTTCCCGGCTCCGCTCTAACAATACCAGCCCTGATTTGATTGCAGCTCTTGCGGTAGGTCTGGCTGCGCGGACTATAACCGGTATAGTGGGAATCAAAGCAGCGGCAAGGATAGTTGCGCCAATCCCAAGAGCAACGCCTAGAGTGGTGCCGGTTTTTAACACATCATTAATTTTAGGCATGTTAAGTCATTTCCTTAGGTGAGTTGTTTTTCTATGCAGCGTCATATGCCAATTTCGTAGAGTATCGCCAGTTTGGAGCAAGGGTGGCGGCTTTAGGATTGACATCCTTTGACTACGTTTACCGGGTACGGCGACTAGTTATCAAAATCTTATCATAACAGTGTTATAGGATGTGCTGAACAGCCTGAAGCGCATCTTTCGCGATTGCTGCGCCTCCTTGTCTAGGCACATCCTATGCTGTTCATCTATTTACACCGAATAGTTACGAAAAATCTTTTAATGGGGGTGATTAAAATAGATCACCAAGCGTCCATACCCTAGTGCTTTTATAAGCAGAGAGTATGGCACATTTCCAGTAAAGATTGTTGATCGTGTGCGACTTTAATGGGTGGCTAAACCGTGTTTTTGGATGCGGTAAAGCAGGGCGTCTCTGGATATGCCTAATAGCCGCGCAGATTTGCTGCGGTTGCCTTTGGTTCTGGATAGGGCCTGATGGATTAGATCCGCTTCCAGGGTTTCTAACTGAACGCCATGTACAGGTAAGGTGAAATCGGTAGATAGGATAATTTCAGGGGGGCGGACAAATTCGTAAGGTAGATTCTCAGGTTCAATCAGTTTGCCGGCGAGTAAAATGCTAAGCCGTTCGCACAGGTTACGCAATTCCCGAATATTGCCGGGCCAAGAATAGGCGCGTAAGGCTTTGATTGATTGTTTGCTGAACGCGGCCGAAGGTAAGTCATGCGCTTCGGCAAAAGAAGTTAAAAAGTGTGTGGACAAGCTTTCAATGTCTTCGGTGCGTTGCTGCAAGGAAGGTAGCTCCAGAGGAATAACATTTAGCCGAAAAAATAAATCCTGTCTAAACTCACCTAGTTCAATTTGTTGGGCCAAGTCGGAGTTGGTGGCGGCTATGATGCGGACATTGGCGTGATGCGGTTTGGTGTCGCCAACTGCCAAACATTCACCGGACTCTAAAAAGCGTAATAATTTAGCTTGAATTGATAACGGCAATGAATTGATTTCATCAAGAAATAAGGTGCCGCCATCTGCTGCTTGAAATAAACCGGTCTTATTGGCTACAGCGCCTGTGAAAGAGCCTTTTTTATGTCCAAACAATTCAGATTCAACCAGTCCTTCCGGCAGGGCTGCGCAATTTAGCGTGATAAAGGGTTTGTTGGCGCGGGGACTTTCCTTTTGAATGGCGCTGGCCAAGATTTCCTTGCCGGTTCCGGTTTCGCCTTTAATTAATACTGTAACATCGGCTGCGGCGACCATACGAGCGCAACGCAGTAATGATTCCAGTGATGGGGATTGGCCGATAATAGAACTGAAATTATCCAAAGTTAAACCCCTTTATCGATCAGAAGTAGTGCAAAACGCATAGAATTTGTCAGAAAAACCAGAAATCATGCGAAACAAAATGAAATACTTATTGTCTATCTAAATGGCTTGATTTTTATAGCCTTGGTGACAGGCCGGTATTATAACGCTGTGTGGCATAGTAGGTAAAGAACGAAGTAATCGGTTGAAGTCGTAAATCGCCTGGCTGCAACAACTTAAGTCTAAATGGGGCTTTTCTCCCGGCCGATGAAGTGGACGCATGATTAACATGGGGTTTGCACATTACCCTAGAATCGCTTGGGTTTGGCGGCTTTGTCTTGCTTCGACTTCCCATTTGGTGAAAAAGGGAAGTCGTATTTGCCTGTGTTGCCGCTAAATAGGTAGATTTTGACTCATAATTTACTTACTTGCCGTCGCTAATTGTGTTTTCAGGTTTTTAAGCAGTGAATCGCCAGGGGTGCGCTTCAATCCTGTATCAACCACAGATTGTGCCTCCTTGGTTCGTCCGGCGCTTTGCAGTGCCAATGCGTACACATAACGGAAATGGCTGTCATCAGGCGCCAGTTCTGTCGCCTGTTGCAGTGCGGTCAATGCTGCCGGCAGATTCTTCTGCCTGATCCGCAACAACCCCAGACTGTGATGTAGTGCCGCTGCATTGGGTTGGCGGGCCAGTCCGTTCAGTAGCACGGTTTCTCCTTCCTGATCACGACCGCTTTGCCGATAGAAATCACTTAGGTTAACGTAAGCCGGCACCCAGCCTGGGTTTAAAGCCAACGCTTCATGAAAAGTTTTTTCGGCGGCTGCCGGGTTGCCGTTGGCAGCATAAAAGTTGCCAAGGTTAACCAGCGAACCCGGTTGGTCGGCATTCAGTTTTTGCGCGGCTAAATAGTCTTCACCGGCTTTCTGAAAGGCTGCTTTTTCAGCAGCCGGTAGTTGATTGACAGGAATGCCGGCTAGCGCCTCGGCAGTCAAAGCCCGCACCACCCGCGAAGGATCGTGCAGCAATTGGTGGCTAGCCTGCCAGCGCTGTTCCAGCGTCAGTGGATCAAGTGCTTCAAGCGCACCGGCGCGCACCAATGGATTGCTGTCGTTTAAGGCTAGGCTTAATGCCGGTACTGTTTCTGTGTTGAGTCGGCGTCTGAGTTCTGCGGCTGCCGTGGCTCTGGCGATAGCGGGTTGATCTGTATCACGAATCAAGGTGACCAATTTGGTGTCGGCTTCTGCCGATCCGGTTCTTGCGGCGTGTAAGGCTTCGGCATACTGCTGATAACCCTGCGGTTGATGGCCGTACCAGTGCGTTAACTGTTCTGTTGCCCATTGACTGGATTTGTCGGTGTGGCAGCCGTTGCAGGCATTGGCCGTACCAAGCGTGGTCGAAAGATCAGGGCGCGGCACCCGGAAGCTATGATCATGACGGCTATGCACCACCATATAGTTTTTGGTTGGCATGTGGCAATCCACGCAATGATTACCCTTGCCGGCGGATGGATGAAAATGGTGTTTTTCGGTATTGTATTTTTCTGCGTCGTGACATTGCAGACATACCCCGTTCCCTTCTGCTCTGAGTTTAAGGCTGTGGGGTTCGTGGCAATCGCTACAGGTAACCCCGGCTTGATGCATTTTACTTTGTAAGAATGAGCCATATTCGTAGACTTCGCCGTCGATCTGGCCATCGGCATGATAGAGCGTTTCGCGTAACAAACCCGGCAAATGGCTATCCATCAGCGGTTTGCCTTGATGCTGATTGTCAAATAATTGGCCGCGCCGGGAATGGCATTGGCCGCAAGTTTCAATTTCTTTGCCGGTGTTACGGGGTTGGCTACGTTTAAGCTGCCCTGAAACCGAATCGATACCCCATTGGATATTCTGCTTTTCATCCAGTTTAAATGTCAGTCCTTTATTGCTGTCCGGTTTGTCTGGGTTTGGCTGCTGTGCCCAGTGTACATGCTGCGAGCCGGGGCCGTGACAGGCTTCACAGCTGACGTTGATTTCCGACCAGGATGTTTGGTAACTGTGCGTGGATTGATCGTAATTTTTTTGTAGATTGGTGGAGTGGCATTCGGCGCACATATAATTCCAATTCTGCGAGGGCTTGGTCCAATGCAATTCGTCGTTATGATCGATTTTTTCATGCGGATACAAATGAAACCAGCGTTGGCCGCCCTGTTCGGCAGGTCGAGTATCCCAGGCGATGGAAAGCGCCTGCAGGCGTCCGCCGGGTAGATTAAGCAGATATTGTTGCAGCGGCGAGATGCCGAAGGTGTATTTAACCTCAAAGTCGGTCAGTTTTCCATCCGGGCCATCAGTTTGCACCCAAAAACGGCCATCGCGACGGAAAAACCGGGAAGTGACGCCGTCTTTACTAAACTCGGCGTTATCAAAATTTCCCAGTATGGTGCGTTCATTGGCTATTTGCATAGCCAGGTCGTGATGCGATCCTTGCCACAGTTTAGCCTGATCAGCATGACAGCCGCTACAAACTGCGCCGCCGACGAATGCGAGTGCCGGCGTTGGCGTGGCGGGCGATGGCTGGTGTTGTACCAGTTTGTCGTAGCCTAATACCGCTGCCGCGATGAGCACGATCAGCAGGAAAAATGCTGGTTTGTATTGTTTTGTCACTGACGAGTCTCGTTTTATGGTGTGGATGTAAATAGCTTTACATCAGAAGTAAAGAAGAAAGCCGCACGAACCCAATGGTTCGCGCGGCTTTCCAGGTCAAGCTTGGAATATCCGAAAATGCTTAAGGTTGCACAGTTCCGGGAGTAACGGTGACTTGACTGATGGTGCCGGTATATTTGAACGGACCGTATTTATTAAACAGCGCCCAGGAAACCGGTGCCCGACGATCAATACCCACGTCAAAGCCATCAAGCGGGGCGCCAAAGTCGGATGGTACATTCACTAGCCAGGATGAAAAGGTTCCAGAGGCACTGTTGCCGTTGACAGAAAGCGTGGCTAATCCGCCGCCGCTGCCTAAGTTTGCGGTAGGCGCTGCTGCCGTAAAATTGAGGGTGATGTTTTGTGTACCCGGTGTCAATGGAATCGGACTGAGACTGGTTGGTATGCCGAAAGCGTTATTTTCCAAAATCAGGTTGCCATTTTGGATATACAAGATTAAGCCCAGATCATCGCCACCTTCTGCAAAAATCACCCCTTGATTACCGGTATTATAATTAACTGTAGCGCTAATGGTATAGTTACCCGCTGAATGCACAGTGCTGGCGGTAGCTGTTCCATATGGGTTCCAGTACGGTGAAATCAGCGGCAGAATTGCTGACTGATCCACCCAGGCGCCATTGCTGAGGGTTAAAGGTTGGATACGATTAGCCAGATAAGCCGGCTGTTGGGCGGTAGCTAGTGCAATTGATCCCTGAAATAGCGGATAAACCTGATGTGCCCATGCCGCCGTGGTAAAGGCGTTGTCTAGCGTGGTCACTTGGCCGGCATTTGCCGACGCCAGGTTATTGGTTTCTGAAAAGTCCTGATTCAGATCGTATAGCTCCCATTCGCTCGGTGTGAAGGCTGCGCCTGCGGTATGCTCGGTGACCGCATACCAGGCATGGGTGCCGTCATTCAGGTAATAACCCCGGTTGCCGGCCAACTCAAAATATTGCTGGGTATGTTGTTCGGCAGCGGTCGCAGGGTTGGCTCCATCCAGCAAATATCTGAAGCTGGTGCCTTCAATTGGCTTGGTTGGAATACCTTGGTAGCTGGTTGGTTGTTGGATGCCGACCACGTCCAGCAAGGTCGGGGTAATATCCGTCACATGGGCGAATTGAGTGCGAATATTGCCGGTGTCCGCGATGTGACCTGGCCAGGAAACAATCAACGGTACCCGGCGTCCGCCGCCCACGGTTTGTTGCTTATAGCCTCTAAATGGCGTGTTGGAGACTGTTGCCCAACCCAACGGATAGTGTGGTGAGGTTTGCGGGCCGCCTATCAGGTTTTCCCTCGTTTCGTCGAAGGCTTTATTGGTGTTTCCCCCAAGAAACAGGGTTTCCACAGCAATGGTTGTGCCGTTTAAGCCACCTTCTTGAGAACCGCCGTTGTCGGAAGCAAACACAATGATAGTGTTATTCAATTGTCCGGAGCTTTCCAGATAACTGTAGAGCTGACCAAAGCTGCGATCGAGTGTGGCCACCCAGGCTGCATAAGCTTCCTGATAACGGGTGAATAATTGCTGGTCGCTAGTTGACAGCGCACTCCATGATGACACGCCGGGATTGAGCGGCGGCAACACGGTGTTAGCCGGTATTAAACCAGAGCTCAACTGTTTCTGGTAACGGGCTTGACGGATGGCATCCCAACCTGCCGAGTACTGGCCTTTGGCATGAACAGCCGCCAACAGGTCTGGATCAGGATTAAGTGGGGCGTGAACGGCATTATCCGCAAAATATAAGAAGAACGGTTTGTTGGGGTTGGCCGCTTTCGATGTTTTGAGATATTGGATAGCTTTGCTGGTCCAAAGATCAGAGGTGTTAAATCCATTCGGATATTGATCCACTTGTACTCTGGTGTTGCCGTCGTAAATCGCATCCGGGTGTTGCGGGTGGGTTTCGGCGTTTAAAATACCGTAAAAGTTGTCGAAACCGCGTTGCAAAGGCCATGAGTTGTAGGGGCCGGCTGCTACCCGGTCAGCCACTTGGGTTAAGTGCCATTTGCCGGTGGCAAAAGTGGCATAGCCGTTTTGATGCAGGATTTCCGCCAGGGTAACCACGTTTTGCTGAATTTCGCCGGCATAGCCTGGATAGCCGGGATTGGAGTCGGCGATAAATCCTACTCCGGCGGAATGGCCGTTAACACCCGTTAATAAAGCTGCGCGAGCTGGCGAGCACAATGAGTGGGTGGTGTAGTTACGGAAACGTAAGCCGTTGGCCGCCAATTTATCCAGATTAGGCGTTGAGATTTCTGAACCGAATGAGCCAAGATCGGAATAACCCAGGTCGTCCGCTAATACGACAATGATATTAGGCGCACCGGATGGGGCAGAACTGGTTGCAGCAGGTGTCGGCACTGCTGCTGTACCTTGTGCTACCGGTGTAGGCCACCAAGGGGTGGAGGCGCCGTTGGTTGGTGTGGTTGAACCGCTGGGTGCGGCTACGGTTCCACCAAAGCCATAATAGGCTGCGGTCGATGGATCAGCGGCAGTTGCTAATTCGGTATGGCCGCTGAGTACGGCTACGATGCCAAGCAATAAAGTCAAAAAGTTTTGTGATGATGTCGCCGACACTTTAGTATCACGTTCCCTGAAAGAGTGTGCTGTTTTTTTATTAAACATAATGTCTCCCTGTTTTAGGCTTGAGTAAGTTTTAAATCAGCTCTACGCCGCAATGCGCCCAGTCCGGCAAAGGCGGTTGCGAATAGCCATGCGCTGCCGGGTAACGGCACTGCCGTGATACCGTTGACTTGTAATTGATAAGGTTCGGTATAAGAGGTGTTTTGGCTGACAAAAGGTGCGCCATAGTTAACGGAGTTATACTCGGTGGCTACGCCGGTTCCTGTGGTGTCCGCAGTATAAGACCAGCCGGCGCTGCTATCGTCTGTCGAAGACACTTCTATCCAGTAGCGGGTATTTGCCGTCAAATCAATGGGGATAGATTGTTGAAAATCGACTGTGGCAGGGGTGTAAAGCGATAAGGCGGTATCGTTGATGGTGCCCAGTGTGTCCAGCACTGTTCCTGGTGAGGTGCCGTTATCGCTTAATAACGATACGGTAACGGTGCCGGTGGTGGTAGGATCATTAACGGTCAACGCTAACTGAACATCGTTTAAATAAAAATCGCTGGAACCGGTTGAGAACGAATCTGCCAGCGGGCCAAAATCAAGGCCTGAAATCAGATTGTATCCGGCGGAAACAGCGGTGGTAGCCGATAGGCTGTCATAGAGGGTATCTGCGTTTGCACTGACGGCAATGGGCAGCAGGATAAAACCCGACAAGCATTTTTTTACAAATTGCATAATTTACAACTCCATTTTGATGATAAGCAATTGCTTGTCTACAACTATCATGCCGCTTTCATCAGTATTGCCGGGGTAAGGTAATTTTGTTTAGCGGTTTTTCATCTATATTGTCGATGTTAGTTGTTGTTTTTATCGGTATTTGTCGTCGGTTTCGGCTGTTGCAATATTGGCTTATTGTGGACGGTATTTGGCGGATAGCGCTGCCTTAAGTGGTAAGATTTAAGCGGGAGGCCTCGTTAGTTAGTTGGTATTTCAGCAGTGCTTAAGCAGTGACAGGTGTTAAAGCAACACCTTTCTGCCTTTTTCTTACCCGACATTACCCAATCCGTTGCGTGGTTTATCGGCAACGAATTGGGTGTGTGCATAAATTTAACGATGTATCCATCCTTGTTGCGGGTGGTGCCAACCCCATCCGTAATGCGGGTGATAGGCCCAACCCCAACCAGGGCCAGGGGCTACGCCTATGGGGGCAACAACCTGAACACCAACGGGTGCCGGAACAGGAGCAACATATGGCGGTGCCGGTGCTATGCAGCCCGGTAAAAACACCACGGCTGTCAAACTCACGACAAGAATTGCTGATAACTTAATATTCATAGTCTTGCTTCAAAATGTAAAAGAGATAGCGATGATTTTTACACGGTATCGGTTGTAAGTGATACTTTTTTGTAACTAATAATAAGCCCATAGGATGTGCCGACGTTAGGAGGCGCATCAGTCGCGAAAGATGCGCTTCACGCGGCTGCGCACCTCCTATAACACCTTGGTTCGCAAACAAAAAATTACGCTGAATAGTTACTTTTTTGCTTCCGGTCATAGGGCATTTGCGAGAGTATCGAAAACATCAGTGTTTGCCGGGCCAGCCGCCAGCCAGTCAATCCCGTACCCAATCTTCCACCAAGCGACTGGGAATATGCGGGGTTTCGCTGGATTGCGGGTGATTTTTGCCGTAAATAATACAGTAAATCACCCGGATGGTATCCGCCAGTAACAACCAGGTAATCAGCAAAAACAACGCGGTTAAGCCTGCATTTAGATAATCGTTAAAAATCAGTTGCGGAGCGCTGCTTTGCTGGGCAGCCGGCAGCAAACCTTGCGCGAGTTTGGCGGATAAATCGGTGGCATGGCTTAAAAAACCCACCCGCAGATCGTCTGCAAACAGTTTTTCGAAGGCTGCGCAGCTGGTGACGATAATCAGCCAGCTCAACGGTAAGCCGGTTACCCAGATATATTTAAGTTTGCCGGATTTCACCAAAATCGTGGTGGCTACGCATAAAGCAATCGCCGCCAGCATCTGGTTGGCGATCCCAAATAATGGCCACAAACTGTTAATGCCGCCTAATGGATCTATCGTACCCATATATAAAAAATAACCCCAGGCCGACACCACCAAGGCGCTGCTGATTAAAATGCTGGGATAGCTGCTGGTTTTGCCTAAGCCTGAATTAAAATTGCCGAAAATATCCTGCAACATAAAACGCGCTACGCGGGTGCCGGCATCCAGCGTGGTGAGGATGAATAAAGCCTCAAACATGATTGCAAAGTGATACCAGACCGCCAGCAAATTTTCGCCAAACACCTTGGCAAACAAACTGGCCATGCCAACAGCCAAAGAAGGCGCGCCGCCGGTGCGGGCAAACAAAGTTGTTTCACCCATGCTCTGCGCCAGTTGTTGCATTTGCTCAACGCTAACCGGAAAACCCCAACTGCTGATTTTGGCGACAGCCTCTGCCGCTTCTTTACCGACGATGCCGGCTGGGCTGTTAATCGCAAAATAAACACCGGGTTCCAACACCGTTGCGGCGATCATCGCCATAATCGCCACGAAGGATTCCATCATCATCGCCCCATAACCAATAAAACGGGCATCTTGCTCGTTAGCTAATAATTTGGGGGTGGTGCCGGAGGCAATTAAGGCATGAAAGCCGGAAATGGCTCCGCAAGCAATGGTAATAAACACAAACGGAAACAATTTACCGCCGAAAATAGGCCCGCCGCCGTCAATAAATGGGGTCAGCGCCGGCATTTTCAGCTCAGGATGCAGCAAAATAATCGCTATCGCCAACGCAGAGATGGTACCGAGTTTCATGAACGTCGATAGATAATCGCGCGGCGCCAGCAACAGCCACACCGGTAACACCGCCGCCGCAAAGCCGTAACCGATGACCATTAACGCCAATTGCGGCGCGTCAAAATCAAACCAGCCGCGCAATGCGGCGTTACTCTCAATCCAGCCGCCGCCGATGACCGCCAAAATTAATAACGACACGCCAATTAGAGTGGCTTCCAGCACTCTGCCGGGGCGGATTTCATGCAAATATAAGCCCATCAGCACTGCAATCGGAATGGTGGCCGCTACCGTGGAAGTTGCCCAAGGGCTGTGTTTCATGGCGTTGACTACCACCAGCCCCAGCACCGCGATCAGGATCACCATGATCAGCATTACCCCCAGCATCGCTGCAGTGCCGCCGATGATACCCAGTTCGTCTTTCGCCATTTGCCCCAATGAGCGGCCATCGCGGCGCACCGAAAAAAACAGCGTGACAAAATCCTGCACACAGCCGCCCAACACGGCGCCGATTAAAATCCACAAGGTACCGGGTAAATAACCGAACTGTGCTGCCAGCGTCGGCCCGATCAACGGCCCAGGGCCGGCTATGGCGGCAAAGTGATGACCAAATACCACCCATTTATGGGTAGGCATAAAGTCGCGGCCATCATTAAAACGTTCCGCCGGTGTGGCTCTGCCTGCATCCAGCATCAATACTTTGGTAGCAATAAAGGCGCTGTAAAAACGATAGCCTAAGGCATAAACGCACACCGCGGCGGTAAGCAACCATAGGCTATTAATGGATTCACCGCGTTGCAGGGCAATGCCGCCGATGGCAGCTACGCCAATTAAGGTGACACCAAGCCAGAGTAAAGCTTGCGGTAGAGGAATTTTATTGTTTGACATATGGGTGGATCCCTGTCCTAATTCTCGGTTTGGGTTTAGCTTAATCAGTGTATGGCTAACTTAAGATTAAATTTTAATGATAGTATCGCTATAAAGAGCCACCAAAGGATCGTGTGTCATTAACCGCATGGGCTCTATCAGTGCTTGCGCCACCAGCATACGGTCGAATGGATCTTGATGGTGTGCAGGCAACTC
>Ga0316224_1000528_pt1 | contig 52535 bp, 44 predicted proteins | sample TBH18013metaG_FD_206254 | JGI IMG/M metagenome (GOLD analysis project Ga0316224, IMG submission 206254) | Freshwater microbial communities from Trout Bog Lake, Wisconsin, USA - TBH18013 | ecosystem: Environmental > Aquatic > Freshwater > Lake > Hypolimnion/Profundal zone | place: USA: Wisconsin... | reverse complement strand
AAAGGCAACGCCAGATACAGAACCAAAGAAAGAAGCAACAACAGGGCAGCGCTGTTCCGCTGCAAGTGAAGTCAAAGACTACCTTAAACTAGATGAAATATTGTCTTGACACTGGGGTCCACAATAACCACCACGCCAGCCGCCGCGACAAGCACAGTGATTGCGTTGGTAATTGGAGTTCCGAGGGCAGTAACGATGCCATCATAAGGGGTAGCAGTTTGCGCAAAAGCACCGGACACATTCACCATTTAATTGACTTGATTCTGAAATTACATTCATAATTAATTTCTCAGATTGAACACTTTGCAACACAATAAAATTATCAATACAGATAATAGTTATCAATATTGATAATGTCAAGGAGAAGTTATGGATAATTTAAAAAAAGTAATGGAAAAAGCAATCTCAAAATTTGAAACTAAAAAAGAATTGGCAGATTACCTTAATATTACAAACACAAACTTGAGTTCAATATTGGCTGGAAAAAGAGGACTGTCAGACTTTGCACAAATCAAATTAGAATTGTTATTAAATCTAAAAACAGGGTCACTAAGAGCGATCTCAGCAGCAGTAACAGAAGTAGATCCAGATAAAAAAACATTCTGGTCAAAAGTAGCAAAAATTGAAGCAGCAGCATGGGAAATAGCAGACACTGAAATAAATATACAAAATACAAGAAAAGCAATAAATAAAATAATGCCAAAGAGAAAGAAATAATGGCAATATCAAAAACAAATGCGGGTTGGTTGGTGGATAGTCAACCTGGTGGACGCGGAGCAAAAAGGTATCGTAAAACGCTGAAAACCAAAGCCGAAGCTCTGGCCTACGAAGCATGGCTAACAACAAATGTTTCACAAAATCCAGAATGGCAACCAACAAAAAAAGATAGTCGAAAATTGCTTGACCTGGTTGAAATTTGGTACACAAATCACGGTATAAATCTGAGATCAAGCAAAGATACATATGCTCGATTAAAAGCGATGTGTATTTCTATGAAAAACCCAATAGCCGCAAAATTTACATCAGATATTTTTGCAGAGTATCGCGCAAAGCGAATGGAAAACGGAATCACAGCCAACAATTTGAATCGAGAACATGCATACTTAAAAGCAGTTTTTAACGAGCTGACCAGACTGGGCCACTGGAAATCTGAAAACCCACTTGCAAAAGTTCGTCAGATAAAAATCGTGGAAAAAGAATTAACATTTTTGACCAACAACCAAATCAAAACCTTGCTGAGCAAACTAACAAGCGAAGCTCTTTTGATAACAAAAATTTGTTTGTCAACCGGGGCTAGATGGAGCGAAGCCGAAGGATTGCGAGTATCACAAGTCAGAAATGGACAACTGCATTTTGCCGAGACAAAATCAGGTAAAAATCGCTCTGTGCCTATTGATGAAACGCTGATCGAAGAATTGAATAGTTACCTTGAAAAAAGATACGGCAGCAGCAAGGCAATCGCTGAACACTATTTTCAATACGGTTATGGAGCATTCCGAACTGGATTAGAAGATTCAGGACTAATCCTTCCCAAGGGCCAGCTCACACATGTGTTGCGCCACACATTTGCAAGTCATTTTATGATGAACGGCGGGAACATTTTGACGCTGCAAAAAATTCTCGGGCACAGCAGCCTCACTATGACAATGCGATATGCACACCTTGCACCTGAACATCTGCAAGAGGCAAAAAAACTTAATCCACTGGCCAAACTGGAAAAGACCGAATTTCCCCTTTAAGAAAACCGAACGGGGAGTTTTGCCGTAGGGCAATACCCTCTGCGTCATCACGTAGGATAGCTTCACGCAAAGCCGCTCCGGACAACCTCAATATATCGCGCCATAAAACAACATACCTGAAGTTGCAAAGTGCATCACGCTCCCATTTGTCAACCTGAATTAGAGCACAAGCGCGCACAGTATCTGCGCTTGATGAACACAACGCATCAGCAGCAATCACATGCAACCTCAACAAGTCGGCATCCGTCATAGCTTTATCAGACCTGGCTTGACGGCGCTGCTCAAGTATATCAATGTCAGACATATATATTTCGCGGTTGACAGTTTGTTGACAGTGCAAAAAAATAAGGAGCTACGGTTAACGTAACTCCTTGTTTTTTGGTGGGCTGTGTGTGATTCGAACACACGACCAACGGATTAAGAGTCCGCTGCTCTACCAGCTGAGCTAACAACCCAAATTGATTAAGACGGTTTGCATTATACGGATTGGCGTGTTTCTGTCAATGCGACCCGCGGTTGTGGCATGCTGTGAGTGGCAAACTATCAGTGAGTAACGGATTTGCGGTAGTGTCCTTTATTATTATATATAATACCAATTGGCGTTTTGATGCTTTAAGTAAACTTTACAGTACGGAATTAAGTGCTTGCTAGATGGGAAATATGGAAAGTATTCAGCAACCCTGCATTATCAGCCGTTTGATAAAAACAATGGGCGATCGCCCTGGCTTCGCAGGATTAGGTATGACCGTTCAAACTATATGCCAACTTGTAGAAGAGGATGGTAGTAGCAAAAAAATTGTCGACACGGTGCTTCGAGATCCTGCGCTAACGGCAAAATTATTGCAGATCGCCAACTCCAGCCGCTATCCACGGGGGGCAGGCAACGTTTCAACAATCGATCAGGTTTTGGCTATTATTGGATTAAACACGACAATGTCAGTTGCCTTGTCGCTTACACTGCTCAATTCCTTATCCAACAAACCACAGTCGAAGCAACTGCATGCAGAGATTGTTGCTGCATTCTTCTCCGGTAACCTTGCGGCTAAAATCACCCATGTTTATGGGGCCAACTATAGCGCACAGGAAGCCCAGGTTTGTGGGCTGATGCAGAACCTTGGTCGTATTATGACGTTATTTTATCTTTATGAAGATGTCGAGCGAATTCGTCATCTCCAGACTGAACAGAATCTTACCGAGAATGAAGCCGCAATACAAACCCTCGGGGTAAGCTTTGAAGAGATAGGGGTTGCAATCGCTCAGCATTGGAAACTGCCCGATTTATTGCAGAACAGCTTGGCACCCGACTCAGTCAAAATTCCGCCGACACAATCTGCCACCGCCGCTTTGGCCTGGCACCAACTATGCTCGCTGTTTTGCCGCCGTATAACGGATGTTATGTTCCGCCTTCAGGAGAGCCGGGAAAAAATTGAACTGGCAAATAGGATCAATTTCTTTCATGTCGCCCTTCGACTTAATGACAAAGAGGTTCTTGAAATCGTTAACGGTTGCCTGCAGGAATCTGATACCATTTTAAGCGAGATGAGCTTTCCCTGTAATGTCGATGATGCTCGCAAGCTTTTGCGGAAAGCATCCGAGCGAGCAGTGGATATGTTGACTTCACACGACTCTCTCGTTCAGAAGGATATGGGAGGAACTAGTCAAACCCCAATCGAAATGGTGAAACAAATAATGCGCCTCATTCATGGCCATTACAATTTTGATTGCACTTTGTTTTGTTTGCCTTCAGGTACTTCAGGATTAGTTGCGATTGCGGGTGTTGGCAGGAATGCCGGACAACTCACTACCAAATTACGAAGCAGCGGATTAAAACATGATATTTTCCGAATTATCGTTGATCGCAAGATTGATCTGTTTGTTAGTGATATCAACCTGCCGCCTTATGAAAAATTAATTCCGGGCTGGTACAAAAATGACATAGGGGCTCAATCTTTTGTTATGCTTTCTCTTGTAAGTGAAGGTAAATTACTGGGCATTATCTATGGCGATTATTCCCATGCGCGCGCAAATGCCCCAACCGGATTGACTGAAGGCAAGATGCAGGAATGGCGCTCCAAGCTTATTCAGATACTCAATACTGATCATAGAACAACCAGACGAATTACGTTATCTATCAGCTAGGAGCCCCAGTTGAAATCCTTCATTTCTCGTGTTATGAATGGGTTCAAGCCCGCTGACAAAATGCCCGTTGAAATTCGTCGCGCCAACCAATTAGTGTCAGCCATTGATGCCGGTGGCATCCCTCTTGATCCCGCCAGGATTGTCAGAATTGCCGAAGATCTCGGACTGGAGGTATCCAGGAATGCACGCATGGAGGACACTATTGAAAGAATTCGAATGGCAATCAAGCGCTACTGACATTGGCAAATCATTAAGAGTGGCAGTTACACAGAATTATTTGCGGGCTCGTATAATGATGTCTGCTGTGTTCCCATAAGCTCATTCATCTATTTTCCAATGACCCAATTCTTTCGCGCTGCCACCGTTTTGTTCATACTTTGCCTTTTCACCGTAGGAAGCTTTCCAGCCGCTGGACAAGCCTTCCCGGGGACGATGCACGTTGTGGCCCATCTTTTTGCCTATACCCTGATTGCCTTTTCATTAGGCATGGGCTGGCAAAACATACAGGTAATTTTAATTGCTGCATCCGTAGCCGGAATTGGCTGCATACATGAATTTACCGAAATATTGACTCATAACCATGGACTCGAAATAGGTGATGTATTCATTAATGCAGTGGGCGCTGTAATTGGTTCGTTGACGCTAATTGCAGTTAGGATGACAAGAAAATCTTAAGGCTCCTTCCCTGAAACCCGTCCACGTCAACAGGGTTAAGCTGATTGCATATAAAATCACAAATAACTATTGAAAACAGCAATAATCAATTCACACTTAAATTAGCTTAACTGGTAAAATTAGTTGACAGATTACAAGGGAAATCCCATCAACATCAAGCGCAATGATATTGTGCAATTTTATTTGAATACAGCAATGTTAGATTAGCATTTAGAAAAAGTAAAACTGAAACAATCAACACTTTAAATTAACATTTCAATCAATTACCTGCACCAATCTATTAAATAGGGACGCATGACAATGGCAAAAGGAATGATACTGGCCGCTGGTCAAGGAACACGGATCAGGCCGTTAACCAAAAACCTGCCTAAACCGATGATTCCGATTCTCGGAAAACCTGTAATGGAATATCTGATCGAACACATGGCTCGATATGGAATTCGTGACATTATGGTTAATGTTGCCTTTAATCATTACAAGATCGAAAATTACTTTGGTGATGGCCGTCGATGGGGGGTAAATATCGGCTACTCCTTCGAAGGTGAACGAGAATACGGAGAGATCACTTCCAAGCCCATGGGGTCTGCGGGTGGCATGAAAAAGATCCAGGATTTTGGCGGATTCTTCGATGAAACCACCTTGGTTGTATGCGGCGATGCCATCATTGATCTGGACATTGGTGCGGCGTTATTTGAGCATAAAGCAAAAAATGCACTGGCTAGTGTGGTCACCCTGGAAGTACCCCGCGAGCAAGTAAAAAACTATGGCGTCGTTGTCACGGATGAACAAAGCCATATCAGATTTTTCCAGGAGAAACCCTCTCCGGAAGAGGCAAAATCGACGTTTGCAAGTACCGGGATCTATATTTTTGAACCCCAAGTTCTGGACTATGTTCCCTCCAATAAAGTATTTGATATTGGTAGCGAGTTATTCCCTTTGCTGGTAAAAGAACAATTGCCGTTCTATGCACAGAATCGCTTTTTTAACTGGATTGACATTGGCCGCCTGACCGACTATTGGGAAGTGTCCCAGCGCGTTTTGCGTGGCGAAGTGGCTCTGATGGATATGCCGGGTAAAGAACTGCAACCCGGAGTTTGGGTGGGGTTAAACACGCCTATTTTGGACAGCGTCAATATTGTTGGTCCGGTATATATCGGCTCCAACGTCAAGATCGAACCTGGTGCCACGATCATAGGCCCTGCGTGGATAGGACACGGAAGCCACGTTCGTTCACATACGCGGCTCGAGCGCTGCATTTTGTCTGAGTATGTGCGCGTTGGAGCAGGACAACATCTAAGCGAATTGATCATTTCATCACAATATTGTGTGGATCGGGAAGGCAATGCTCATTATCTCGGCGAGGATAAATATCCGGTTCGCTGGGGCGATGCGCGAGGATAATCTTGGTTCTTTAAAATTATGCTTTGTTTTTAGGCACCCATGCTTAAGCATTCGGCTTTGCCGAGGATAATTTAACTGAAATGAACCCATTCTGTATCTATTTACTGTTCACTCTGTCACTTTTAAACACAGGTTGCGGGCAAAAAGCTACCAGCGATAAAACAGAAACAAAAGTGACTGTCTCCACAGAAAAAAAGCCCTCACCGGAAGAAAAATTTTCCATAACAAAGAAAAACGCCGAGGCTGGGGATGCCACAGCCCAGTGGGATCTGGCAGTCAAGTATGGCAATGGGGATGGAGTGCCCAAGGACTTTAACCAGGCTTTCGACTGGTTAAAAAAGGCAGCCGCCAACGGCAATCCATCTGCACAATTTAAACTCGGCGACCTCTATGCCAAAGGACAGGGAATCCCCAAAGACATTGCCTCTGCAGCACAGTGGTACGACAAAGCCGCACAAGGGTATGACCCTTTCAAAATGGATATTTGGTTTATCTATCATCACGGCATCAACGTCCCAAAAGATGAGTCAAAGGCGATGAAGTTGTTGCAACAAATAGCGGCGAAAGGAAACCCGGCCGATCAGTCCCTGCTTGCTTTGGAGTTCTGGCACGGTGAATCCGAATCCAGAAATTTAGTCCTTGCATACGCTTGGTCTAATCTGGCAGCAGTCCAGGGAGATAAAGCAGCACTTGCAGAACGCGATAAACTTAAACTGGAGATGACTGCGGCCCAGCTTGAGAAAGCTCAGAATTTATCCTCACACTGGAAAAAAGGGGACATCCTTCAGATTGCCATCGACGCCAAAGTTGCAACTACCCCTCCTTCAAATAGTAAAGCCGCAAAACCCAATGTCGGGAAAACTACAGACGCAAACAGCAAGGGTTACCAGCAAGAGAATGATGCACACAAACATTGCCCCGGTGACATCGTGGTTTGGCTTAATTTGACCAGCGGCGTTGTTCATTACAAAGGCCAGCATTGGTATGGTCGAACCAGTACTGGCGCCTACGTCTGCAAGAGTGAACTTGGGAAAGTTAAACAGTAAGAACTACTTGCCGTTGACACAGTAATCATGAACATGCCCGGTGTAGTCAGTTGGGAAATTAAGTGACACACTGATAAAAATCTGTAACCATCCCGATTCACCATATACTCGGGGGAAAGCATGCTGCAAACCCGGAAACATCGGCAATACTGGCACAAGAATCTGCGCTTGACATCAGGACTGCTGGCGATCTGGTTCGCCGCGACGTTCGTAGTCAGTTGGTTTGCCCGAGAGTTGCAGTCCGTCACTGTACTCGGGTTTCCATTGCCTTTTTACATGGGAGCGCAAGGAACATTGGTGATTTACGTGATTCTGGTAGGGTGTTACGCCTATCGAATGGACAAACTGGACAAAGAATACGACTTGCAAGAAGAGAAAACGTAATGTCCAGTCCGAGACAGCCACTCTTTTCCTCACAACTCAAACGCTACTATTCAGTCTACGCAGGTGGGTTCATCGGCTTCGTCGTCATGCTGGCCATCCTTGAACAGATGGGCGTGCCCAACAAAGTGCTGGGATACATCCTGCTTGGTGCAACCGTGCTGTTGTATGCGGGCATGGGCATCATGTGCAGGACGACTGATGTGGTTGAATATTATGTTGCAGGACGGCGAGTCCCTGCCCTGTTTAACGGCTTGGCTACTGCCGCAGACTGGATGTCAGCTGCCACGTTCATAGGACTGGCGGGGACCCTGTATTTGTCGGGTTACGATGGTCTCGCTTTCGTTCTGGGCTGGACGGGCGGATTTTGCCTCGTTGCCTTGCTGCTGGCCCCCTATCTACGAAAATTTGGCCAGTTCACCATTCCCGATTTTCTGGCAGCCCGGTACGGTGGAAATATTCCCCGCACTATCGGTGTATGCGCCGCTATTTTATGTTCCTTTACTTATGTGATCGCTCAAATTTATGGCATGGGTTTGATCATCAGTCGTTTCACCGGACTTGACTTCGGTGTCGGAGTATTCGTCGGCTTGGGTAGCGTTCTGGTATGCTCGTTCATGGGTGGAATGCGCGCTGTTACCTGGACGCAAGTTGCGCAGTACGTCATCCTGATCGTAGCTTATATGATCCCGGTAATCTGGTTGTCCGTAAAGCACACCGGCAACCCGGTTCCCCAACTAACCTATGGCTATGTGCTGAAACAAGTTACCGAGCGCGAGCAGGTGTTAAATGATCCGACCACGCCGGAAGGTGCACGTGAAGCCGAAGTACGCAACATTTTCAAACAAAGACAAGAAGCCCTTGAAGCAAAAATAAGGACGCTCGATACACAGGGAACTGAGTTTCTGAATGAAGAAAAAGCAAGGTTGGTAAAGTCGGCAACCACATTAAAAACAAAACAACATCCTGATTCAAAAGAAATTGAAGCTATCAATCTCGCAATATCTGAATTTCCAGAAAATGTAACGGCTGCACGTAATCTGTGGAAAACTGAGGCGGAAGCTGACAAAGCCAAAGCCGGCCCGATTCCTGCCCATGCCGAACCCTTTGCCGGTCCGGATGAACCCACACGTGACAAAAAACGTAAAAACTTTATGGCGCTGGTATTGTGTCTGATGGTAGGTACGGCTTCTCTGCCGCATATTCTGATGCGCTTTTACACGACCTCTTCAGTTCAAGAAACACGCAAATCAGTATTCTGGTCGTTAGTTTTTATTTCCCTGCTCTACATCACCGCCCCCGCCTTGGCGGTATTGGCAAAGTATGATGTGTATACCTTGCTGGTTGGCTCCAGTTTTTCAGAACTCCCCAGTTGGGTTTCGGCTTGGGCATCCGTCGATAAATCTCTGATGAGCGTAACTGATATTAACAAGGACGGAATCGTTCAACTGGGCGAGATCACTATTGGTGGCGATCTGATTATGCTGGCCACACCTGAAATCGCAAACTTGCCTTATGTGATTACCGCGCTCGTAGCGGCTGGTGGCTTGGCTGCCGCACTTTCCACAGCCGACGGCCTCATGTTGACCATTGCCAATTCGCTGTCGCACGATGTGTATTTCAAGATGATCGACCCCAACGCCCCCACTTCCCGCCGTATGTTCATTTCCAAAGCGTTGTTATTGGTGGTAGCCGTATGCGCCGCCTACATCACTTCACTCAAACCGGGTGATATTCTAATATTGGTTGGTGCAGCGTTTTCGCTGGCTGCCTCTGCTTTCTTTCCGGCGCTTTCACTGGGAATATTCTGGAAACGGGCCAACAAAACGGGAGCCATAATTGGCATGCTCAGTGGCTTGGGTGTTTGTGTGTTTTATATCTGCATAACCTATCCATTCTTCGGTATAAATGCACCGTTGTGGTGGGATATTAACCCCATTTCAGCCGGAATTTTTGGTATGCCCGTCGGATTTGCCGGAGTGATTATTGGAAGTCTGCTGACAGCCTCTCCGGATAAGAGTATTCAGGACTTGATTGATCAAATTAGATACCCAGGACTGAAGGACGAAATTTAGCGTTCAATCAACTTCAGGGGGCTTCAATAAATTCCAAAGCATTCCCATCCGGATCTCGACAGAACAAGGCACGGCGTCCGGATTTGCTCAAACTATAGGGAATGCCCACCTGCTCCAGTCGCGCCAATAAAGCTTGCCGATCATTCACGCCCAATGCCACGTGACGATCACGCCCTCCATGCAATGGACGTTGCAATCCTTGTTCCGGATTGGGAAGTTGTAACAAGTGAATTTGCTGATTAGCACCAACGTCGTACCAGATACCTGGATAACCCAGATCAGGCCGGTTTGGATTCGGAACCAATCCCAGCACAGATTCGTAAAATTGGCTTGACCGCCCGATATCGGCAATCAGAAAGCTGCAATGCAATAACGCCGTGAGTTTCATATTGCTATGAACTTCACGGTGCTATTAAACATCCGACCTGCTGATGATTTGGTATTGAGTTGGTATTATGAACGGGCAGCGCGTTTACGCTCGTTTTCAGTCAGATAACGCTTGCGCACACGGATCGACTGAGGGGTGATCTCAACCAACTCATCATCGTCGATAAACTCTACCGCGCCTTCCAAAGTCAAGCGGATAGGGGTTGTCAAACGCACTGCTTCATCGGTACCCGAAGCACGCACGTTGGTCAGTTGCTTACCCTTGATTGGGTTCACCACCAGATCATTGTCGCGGCTATGAATACCAATAATCATGCCTTCATATACCTTGTCGCCGGGGGCCACAATCATACGACCGCGATCTTCCAACTTCCACAAGGCATAAGCCACGGCTTCACCGGAATCCTGAGAAATCAACACACCGTTGTGGCGGCCTGGCATATCGGGTTTAACCGGACCATAGTCATCAAACACGTGGGAGATCAAACCGGAACCGCGCGTCATTGTGAGGAATTCGCCTTGGAAACCAATCAGCGCACGCGCAGGAATTCGGTATTCCAGACGCACACGGCCTTTTCCGTCGGACTGCATATCCTGCAAATCGCCGCGACGACGCCCCAACTCTTCCATCACAGCGCCTTGATGGCCATCTTCCACATCCACGGTCAGCATTTCATAAGGCTCGCATTTTTCGCCATCAATTTCGCGGTAGACCACGCGAGGTTTGGATACGGCCAATTCAAAGCCTTCACGACGCATGGTTTCAAGCAGAATAGTCAGATGTAATTCGCCGCGCCCCGACACCAGAAATGAATCGGTATCGTCGGTATCTTCTACCCGCAAAGCGACGTTAACCAACAGTTCTTTATTCAAGCGTTCACGGATCTGGCGGCTAGTAATCATCTTGCCTTCTTGCCCGACCAAAGGTGATGTATTGACTTGAAAGTTCATCGCCAAAGTAGGCTCATCCACCTTGGGCATGGGCAGGCCTTCGGGTTGGTTCACGTCAGACAGTGTGACCCCAATACCGATTTCTTCAATACCGTTAACCAGAATAATGTCACCGACCGAAGCTTCTTCCAACAACACACGATCCACACCACGGAATCCCAATACCTGATTGATGCGACCTTTCTTCATTTGCTTGTCGCCCGCCATCACCATCACATCCTGGCCTGGCTTGATACGGCCTCGTGTCACGCGACCCACGCCAATTCGCCCGACAAAGCTGGAATAATCGAGCGCGGCAATTTGCATTTGTAGCGGAGCATCGCTGTCGCCAACCGGCTCTGGAACGTGCTTCAACACAGTTTCGAACAGCGCGCGCATGTCTGTAGCAGGTTTATCCAAATCAGTCATGGCATAGCCATTCAGAGCAGAGGCATAAACCACCGGAAAATCCAACTGTTCGTCGGTTGCTCCCAACTTGTCAAACAAGTCAAAAGTATGATCCACCACCCAGTCAGGCCGTGCACCGGGACGATCTACTTTATTGATCACCACGATAGGACGTAGCCCCAAAGCCAAAGCCTTGCGGGTCACAAAGCGAGTTTGCGGCATCGGCCCTTCTACGGCATCTACCAGCAGCAGCACACCATCCACCATCGACAACACGCGCTCTACTTCACCGCCAAAGTCGGCGTGTCCCGGAGTATCCACAATGTTGATATGTACACCTTCGAATTCCACCGCGCAGTTCTTTGCCAGAATCGTGATGCCGCGTTCTTTTTCCAGATCATTGTTGTCCATCACGCGCTCTACAACGTGCTGGTGCGAAGCGAAAGTGGCAGTTTGGGAAAGCAGTTTGTCCACCAGAGTGGTCTTGCCATGGTCAACGTGGGCGATGATGGCGATGTTTCGGATTGCGCGCGACATGATTTACTACCTGCAAAGATTCAAAGGGCGCGCATTCTACCACATCAACCGTTACGGCTTATGTATTTAGCTCTTGATTTTTGTGCGGGCACTTTATTTCATTACAGTCTGCATAAATATACAGTGAGTGTTCGTGTACCGTAAAACCTCTCTCGGTAGCCGCTTTTTTCTGAAGCTCTTCAATGTCAGGATCATAAAATTCCTCAACGTGACCGCACTGCATACAAACAATATGATCGTGGTGCGTTCCCTGATTCAGTTCAAACACGGATTTTCCGCCTTCAAAATGGTGGCGAATCAACAATCCGGCCTGTTCAAACTGAGTCAGTACCCGGTAAACAGTTGCCAATCCAACGTCATCACCGCTGGCAAGCAAATGTTTATAAACATCTTCAGCAGTCAAATGTCGTTCTACCCCGTTTTCAAACAGGCTCAACACCTTGATCCGCGGCAAAGTAGACTTAAGTCCCGCATTCTTGAGATTTTTGAGTTCGTGCATATGTGTTTTTTCCAGCTACCAAGTCGTTAAATGCGATTTTGTCAGAAATCTATTGCAAATGCAAATGAGAATGATTATCATTAGCGAGAAATAACTACTTTACGTAGTAGGTCATTCATAGCGAACTACTTGAGTTGGTAACCAATTAATTCCTTAAAAACAATCGAAAAGGAGATATTTCAAATGAAACATGCTTTAGCTCATTCAGTGGTGCTATTTGCTTCCCTGTTATTTTCCGCTGCTGCCTACGCTGAAGATTATGTTCTGACCCTCAAGAACAATCAGTTTTCCCCCAATGTACTCACCATTCCAGCAGGACAAAAAGTCAAAATCATTGTGAAAAATCAGGATGCAACCCCGGCGGAATTTGAGAGCAGCGATCTAAACCGGGAGAAAATAGTCGGCGCAAACAGCGAAATTTTCGTTTATGTCGGGCCGCTGGATGCAGGCAAATATGGCTACTTCGATGATTTCCACCGCAATACAACAAGTGGCACTCTTATCGCCAAATAATAATCACGTCCACGCGGATCGGAAATTATTTAACCAAAGTCTCCTTCTCATGCCATCGCCCCATAGTAATCATTTAATTAAACGTGTAGTGATCACCACTGCATTCATCGCCTTTGCTTGTGCTATGAGATATAGCGCTGCATTTGGTCTGGACGAAATGTATTCGCCCAACGTCGAATACCGCGAATTCTCGTTGGAATATAACGGCGCGCGCACATTCGACTCACATCCAGACAAAAACGACGCGCAGGTCGGTGAAATAACGCTTGAAGCCGGGATTGCTCCGCGATTCACTTTTGAACTCAATGGCGAATATTCCAAAGATCCGGGAAATACTTTGCAACTGGTCGCACACGAAATCGCAGGCCGCTACCAGTTCGTCGAGTCGGGGGAATACTGGCTTGATGCCGGAATGCTGGCTGCCTACGATTTTTCCAGTCAAACTGGCACCCCCGATTCTCTTGAAATCAAACTTCTGTTACAAAAAGATATAGGCAAATTCACCAGCACGGCCAATGTCGGTTTTACCCAGAACGTCGGAAAATTTTCCGAACATACCGGCGGGCCGGATTATGTCTTACTGTGGAACACACGCTATCGCTACAATGTGTATTTTCAGCCCGGCATGGAAATTCAGAGTGATTTAGGGCAAGGCCAGCAGTTGGGGCGTTTCAATCAGCAGGAGCATTATATTGGCCCGTCGGTGTACGGAAAACTCTTCGGCCACCTCAAGTATCAGGCCGCTTATTTCGTCGGCGTAAGTGATGCAGCGTCAAACAGAGCAGCAAGAATGCTGGTCGAATATGAAATGCATTTTTAAGGAGATCAGTACATGCTCGCAACGTTGATTATCGTATTTCGTGAGGTTATTGAAGCCGGACTGGTGATCGGCATCGTTCTGGCCGCCACGCGCGGCGTGCCTCTCCGGGGCGTTTGGTTAGGGGCCGGCATTGCGGCAGGTATCGCGGGTGCGTGCCTGGTGGCTGTTTTTGCAGATTCCATTGCCAACATGATGGCAGGTACCGGACAGGAACTGTTCAATGCATCGGTGATGGCGGTCGCCGTATTGATGCTGACCGGTCACAATGTCTGGATGGCGCGTGAAGGCCGCCACATTGCGCAGGAAATGAAAACTCTCGGCGCTGATGTCCTCAGTGGAAAGCGCTCGCTCCTCGCTTTGTCGGTTGTGGTTGGGGTTGCAATATTGCGCGAAGGATCAGAGATCGTGCTGTTTCTATACGGTATCGCTCTTTCTGCTGGCAACAGCGCATTTGCCATGTTCATCGGCGGCGCGATCGGCCTTGCGCTTGGTGCAGCAGTCAGCGCACTGATGTATTTTGGACTAATGCGCATCCCCACTCATCAACTGTTTGCCGTAACAACATGGTTAATCGCGCTCCTTGCTGCGGGAATGGCTTCGCAAGCCACCGTATTTCTCCAGCAGGCTGGGCTAATCACCGTAATGTCGCACGCGGTGTGGGATACCTCGGGCATACTTTCAGACGGTAGCCTAGCCGGAAAGGCGCTACATACACTGGTCGGCTATGCCGATCGTCCCACTGGCATCCAACTTATCGTCTATGTCGCCACCTTGTCGATCATCTTCACGCTAATGAAATTGTTTGGTCATGCCCCCAAGCATGACCGGCAGCAATAGATTTGAAAAGATTTCGCTTGCATTCCAACTTTATCTGAATATAATGCGCGCCTCGCTGCGATGTTCGTGCAGCGTTGGTTCATCGTTTCCTGACCTCCAGCGTTCCCACTGTAAAGCAACATCACTGGGCGCACTCTTGCTGTTCACCGGTTAGCGACGATGTATTTGCGCCGGTAGAGGCTATCAACACCCCCTACTGAATTTTTTGTGTGGCTTTTAGGCCACGCATGCGCCGTGTCTTATTTTTAAGGAATTACCGTGTCTATTGAAAACACTAAAACTGAAACGATTGCAATCGAATCTACTGGCATTACGTTTGCCGATCTCGGACTGAATCCATCCATTCTCAAGGCAGTGGAAGAATCCGGTTATACCGTACCCACCCCGATCCAGGCACAAGCCATCCCCGAAGTGCTGGCCGGACACGATTTGATGGCTTCCGCCCAGACCGGCACTGGCAAAACAGCAGCGTTTATCCTTCCAGCACTAAACCGTATCGCTGTTCCATCCGCTGTTCGCAGCAAAGGACCACGCGTGTTGGTGTTGACTCCGACTCGCGAATTGGCGCAGCAGGTTTCTGAAGCAGCAGCCAAATACGGCAAGAACATGCGCCTGAAAGTGGTCAGCATTCTGGGTGGCATGCCCTACCCGCTGCAAAACAAATTACTGTCTAACCCTGTCGATATTCTGGTTGCTACGCCAGGCCGTTTGATCGACCACATTGAGCGTGGCCGCATTGATTTTTCACGCCTGGAAATGCTGGTTCTGGACGAAGCGGACCGGATGCTGGACATGGGCTTTATCGACGATGTCGAACGCATCGCCGCTGCCACTCCGGCCACTCGCCAAACCCTGCTGTTCTCTGCCACACTGGATGGCGTTATCGGCAATCTCGCATCACGCCTGCTCAAATCACCCAAGCGCATCAGCGTTGCAGCAGCTCAGGCGCGCCACGAAAACATCGAACAGCGCCTGATGTATGTGGACGACATGGCACACAAAAATCGTTTGCTGGATCACCTGTTGCGGGATACAGAAATGAATCAGGCACTGGTGTTCACCGCCACCAAACGTGACGCCGATGCCTTGGCTGATGGTTTGTCGGCTCAAGGCCATTCCGTCGCAGCGTTGCACGGTGACATGAACCAGCGCGAACGTAATCGCACGCTTACCAACTTGCGCCGCGGTCAGGTTCGTATTCTGGTCGCTACCGATGTCGCTGCACGCGGTATTGATGTGGCCGGTATTTCACACGTGATCAACTTCGACTTACCCAAGTTCGCCGAAGACTATGTGCACCGCATCGGTCGTACCGGTCGCGGTGGTGCCTCAGGTATCGCCGTATCGTTCGCATCCAACCGGGATGCAGTGAACCTGCACAAGATCGAACGTTACACCGGACAAAGCATTACTGCACACACTGTTGTCGGTATGGAACCGAAGTTCAAGCCACGTTCTGGTTCTTCCGCCCCTCGTGGCAACTCAAATTCACGCGGCAAGCCGGGTGGGTTTGGTCGCCACACAGCTCCGGATAGCCGTCACGGATTCCCACCACGTGATGACCGCAGCGGTGCTCCCCGTCGTGAAGGACAATCGCACAACCGTTTCGGCGATACAGCTCAACGTCGCACTCCAAGCACACGCACCGCTACAGCCCCCGGCAATACAGCAGGTGCAGCGGGTCAGCGTCGCCCAAGCAGCGCTTTTTCCCTAGGTCGCGGACATAACGGCAATACAAATGGAAACCGGTAACATTTAACTCAGGTGATGAGTTGTTTTTCATGTATAAAAAGCACGCTTCGGCGTGCTTTTTTACGACACTAAATTGCCGGTTCGCTGCTTCAATACATCAAATCGCTGTGCAAATTTATTGCACCGCACGCCGCTATCCTCTATCCTTGCAGCATAACTTTCCTCTTCTACGAATCGAGATATGGCCGTCAGTATTAAAACCCCCCAGGAAATCGAAAAAATGCGCATCGCCGGTCGTTTGGCCAGTGAATTGCTCGATTATATCCAGCCGTTTGTGCAACCCGGTATCACTACGGGCGAGCTAGACAAGCTGTGCCATGATTACACGGTAGGTATGCAGGAAAGTATTCCCGCGCCGCTTAATTACGCTCCTCATGGCCATACACCCTACCCTAAATCGATTTGCACTTCGGTCAATCATCAGGTATGTCACGGCGTTCCGGGAGACAAAATACTGAAGAACGGCGACATTGTGAATATCGATGTCACCCCGATCAAGAACGGTTACCATGGTGACAGCAGCCGTATGTATTACGTGGGAGAACCCTCAATTCAAGCAAGGCGGTTGTGTGAGGTCACTTATCAGGCAATGTGGCGCGGCATTTACACTGTCAAAGCCGGAGCCCATCTGGGTGACATAGGGCACGCTATCCAAAGTTTTGTAGAGCCGCTGGGATATAGTGTGGTTCGCGAATTTTGTGGTCATGGCATCGGCAATAAATTTCACGAGGAACCGCAAGTGCTGCACTACGGCAAACCTCACACTGGACTCAAGCTGGCTGCCGGTATGATTTTCACCATCGAACCCATGATTAACGCCGGAAAAGCGGGAATCAAACAATTAGGCGATGGATGGACTGTCGTCACCAAGGATCACAGCCTGTCGGCGCAATGGGAACATACGATACTGGTGACGGAAACCGGCTTCGAAGTACTGACCGTTTCTGCCGGCTCGCCTCCCATTCCTGCCCTGTAAATTTACTCGAAAAATTCTTGTGGAAAATGCATCAACCATTCGCTTAAGTTTGCGTGCCGCGCGTGCCGCCCTGCAAAATGATTTTGCCGAGCATTCTCAACCTCAGCGGCACTTACGTGCCCATTCCAGATTACTTGACGAGCATTTGCGCAGAGTGTGGGAAATGCTCAACATGCCGGGCGACTTGGCACTCGTGGCTGTCGGTGGTTATGGGCGAGACGAGCTATTCCCGCATTCCGACATTGACCTGCTTATCCTGTTGCCAGAACAGCCGGACGAATCCCTGCAGCAACGCTTGCAGGAATTGATCGGCATTTTGTGGGACATTGGTCTTGAGGTCGGCCACAGCATTCGTACCGTTGATGAGTGTATCGCAGAATCGGTAGATGTGACGGTGCAAACCAACCTGCTGGAAACACGCCTGATAACCGGGAATCGGCGGTTATTTCAGAAAATGCGCAAGGCCCTCACCGATCAACTCAGTCGACGAAACTTCTATCTGGCCAAGGTGCAAGAGCAGGAAAAACGTCATGCCCGCTTTCTTGATACCGATTACAACCTGGAACCCAATCTCAAGGAAAGTCCCGGTGGCTTGCGCGATTTGCAGACTGTTTTGTGGATCAGTCGTGCCAGTGGTTTTGGGGGAACCTGGCGTAAACTTTCGGATGCCGGACTGATCACTGCACTTGAGGCTCGCGCCATCGCCCGACACGAAGCCTTGTTGCAAACGTTGCGAATACGCCTGCATTACATTTCCAAACGACGGGAAGATCGCCTCCTGTTTGATTACCAGACAGAACTGGCTGAACAGATGCATATCGTTGCCTCGGAAACTCGCCGCCCCAGCGAACACCTGATGCAGCGCTATTACCGAACCAAGCGGGCTGTATTGTTGCTGAACGCGGTTTTACTGCAAAATTTGCATACCCATCTTTTCCCGGAGGGGGTAATCATTGAGCCGATCAATGAACGGTTTGTTGCACGAGACAATCGCCTCAGCGCGCGGGATGAGACCCTGTTCGAACGAGAGCCTTCCACCATACTTGAATGTTTTTTACTGATGGCGCAACACCCTAATTTAACAGGGCTCTCAGCGCTCACTTTGCGCGCAATGTGGCGTACCCGACATAAAATTGATGCCTCATTCCGGCGTGATCCGCGTAATCGTGCACTGTTCATGGAAATTTTACGCCAGCCTCAAGGCATTACGCATGTGTTGCGCCGCATGAGTCGAAATGACATTTTAGGACGCTATCTGCCTGCTTACGGACGCATTGTCGGACAAATGCAACACGACCTGTTTCACGTTTATACGGTTGATGAACATATTCTGATGGTGATTCATAACCTGCGTTGTTTTGCCATGGAAAAACACGCACATGAATATCCTTTGTGCAGCCAGTTGATGAAAGATTTTGCCCGACCAGAGGTGTTATACATTGCCGGGTTGTTCCACGATATCGCCAAAGGTCGCGGAGGTGATCATGCCCAAAAAGGTCGAGCCGACGCTGCACGTTTTTGCAAACAACACGGACTGACAACCGAAGACAGCGCGCTGGTAGTATGGCTAGTGGGGCAGCATCTTTCAATGTCCCATACTGCGCAAACGCATGATTTGTCCGATCAGGACGTCATCGCAAGTTTTTCGGATAACATCCCAAGCGACCGATATCTGGTTGCACTTTATCTGCTCACCGTTGCCGACATACGGGGCACCAGTCCAAAAGTTTGGAATGTATGGAAGGGCAAGCTGCTCGAAGATCTGTTCCGCTCAACGCGACGTTATATGGTGGGTGGAAAAATTGCCGACCAGATCGGAGAAATACGCAATCGGACACGCGAAGTGCTCAATCTGTATGCGATTGGCCCGGAGCGCCACGAATTATTATGGGGGCAGTTCGACGCACATTATTTTCTGCGACACCAACCGGACGAAATCGCCTGGCACACCCGACTGCTGGCGCACCGTGTCAACAGCCCGACCCCCGTTGTCAAGGCACGGCTCAGCCGCATTGGGGAAGGAATTCAGGTCATGGTATATTGCCCCGATCAACCCTATCTGTTCGCCAACATTTGCGGATTTTTTGCACGCATCCACTACAACATCATGGAAGCCAAAATACATACAACCGAGCACGGCTATGCTCTGGATAGCTTTCTGGTAATGGAAGCAGGCAATAACAAGACCAACTACCGCGACGTAATGACTTACATCGAATATGAACTGGCGCAGCAATTAATCCGTAAAGACCCGCTGACCATCCAGCAAGCAGGGCGAGTGAGCCGACAACTCAAACACTTCCCAATCAAACCGGAGGTCAGTATTAGTGCCGACAATAAAGGCCAGCATACACTTTCCATCGTTGCAGGCGATCGTCCCGGCTTGTTGGCACGTATCGCGTATGTTTTGGCACGTCACCACATCAATCTGCGTAGTGCAAAAATCAACACCTTGGGCGCCCGCGCTGAAGATACCTTCCACATTGCCGGAGCGGAATTGATCCAATTGCAGGCGGTCGCCGAATTACGCGAAGAATTGTTACAGCAACTTGTCTAATTACGACCTCTCAGATAATTTAGCCGCATTGATGAGAAAGTCGCTGGAAGGCGACCAACTGGCTTATGCAAATTTGCTGCGGGAAACTGCACGTTTACTGCGGCCTTTCCTATCTAAACGTTTGAGCTTTGAAAGCGAGATAGATGATCTGCTGCAGGAAATCCTGATTTCAATCCATAAGGCGCGCCATACTTATGATGGTAAACGCCCCTACAAGCCTTGGGTCTACGCTATTGCCAAGTTTCGCCTTCAAGATTACCTGCGCGCTCACTATGCAGATCAATTGCGCCATTCTGTAGAATTATCCGAACTGGAAAATATATTGCATGAAGATGTAACCGAATCGACCATAAGTTACGAATCTATTAGCGGGGAAATCCAAAAGCTCCCCGAGAAACAGGCGGCCATCTTGCAATTGATGCATGAGGAAGGTTATACCGCCAAAGAAGTTGCTGCGAAGCTGGGCATGAACGAATCCGCAGTTAAGGTCGCAGCTCACCGTGCTTACAAGGTGTTGAGAAAGAAATTGGAACAATCATGAATGACATCAATCAACTGGTTGAAATGCTGGCTACTGATGCGTCGCCGGTACGACCTGCCCCGTCAGCGTTTATGCTAAGTTTTAAATTGATGGGCGCGGCTGCGGCTTACCTTGCCGTGTCGCTGGCGATATCCGGAATGCGCCCCGATTTGATAGAAAAATTGCATAGCCCCTGGTTTGCTGCAGAAATTGCGCTCTTAATACTAATTTTTGCTTCCACTTCACTCAGCGTTGCTTTGCTTGGATTCCCGGACCTGCACCAGAATCCCGGCGCAACCTATGCCCCCGCTGCGGTATTTTTAGTATTTCTGGCGGTTATATTCTTCGCATGGATTGCCGACACCCCACCGGCTCCATTGCCGATGCATAGTTTTCAATGCACACTGGGCATCATGATGGTGTCTATCTTGCCTGCCATGTGGACTTTCTATGCCCTTCGCCAATATGCCAGTACGCATCACCGATTGGCCGGAAGTATCGCTCTTCTTTCTTCATTCAGTGTGGGAGCCCTCTGGCTCAGATTGCATGAGTTGAACGACTCTGTCATTCATCTCATTCAGTGGCACTATTTACCCATGTTGGGTATTGGATTACTCGGGATAGGATTGGGTAAAGTGTTACTCAAATGGTAAATGTATTTCCCTTGACGGCCCAGCCCTCATCTCAAACAACTAACTGAGTTTTTGTCATTAGAATCCCAAGCACCGCCTCAATGCACGAGGGCACATCAGCGAGTGCAGTATCCAAAGTTAATACTGGATCCGCAGGGGACTCATAGGGTGAAGTGATACCGGTGAAATCGGCAATTTGACCGGCTCGTGCCCGCTTATAGATTCCTTTCGGGTCACGTTCTTCGCAAACGGTCAAGGCTGTACTGACATGCACCTCAAGAAATCTTTCAGTACCGATTATTCGCCGCGCCAATTCACGATCTTCTCTATAAGGAGAAATAAAGGCCGAAATAACGATCAGCCCGGCATCGTTCATGAGGTGCGCAACCTCGGCGACACGACGAATATTTTCCGTACGGTCCGCGTGCGAAAAACCCAGATTACTGTTCAGACCATGTCGCACATTGTCGCCGTCCAGAACATAACTGGCCTGCCCCAGTTCCAGCAACCTTTTCTCAAGCGCAAAAGCAAGAGTTGACTTGCCCGCGCCGCTCAAGCCGGTAAACCATACCGTTACGGGAGTTTGACGAAACATTTTGATTCGGTCGGCCAAGTTAACGTGTGCCGAGTGCCAGACCAGATTTTTTTCGTGTGCTATTAAGTTTCTTGCGGTCATCTAATTATTATTTAAACAGAGCAGCGAGCCTATCGCGATCAGGCTTCCTTACCACACCTTTTTCGGTAATCAGCGCAGTCACCAATTCAGCTGGCGTCACATCAAATGAGGGGTTACGAATAGAAACGCCCTCCGCAGCCCAATGATTACCGCGAAATCCTTTGACTTCATTCACAGAACGTTCTTCAATAGGAATCTCAGCACCGCTGGCGATGCTCATATCGATTGTGGACAGCGGACAGGCGACGTAAAACGGAATGTTATGACGTCGGGCCAGCACCGCCACCATGTAAGTACCAATTTTATTGGCCACATCACCGTTGGCTGAAACACGGTCGGTCCCCACCACCACTGCATCCACTTCACCGCTCGCCATCATAAAGCCAGCCATGTTGTCGGTAATCAGTGTCACAGGAATATTCTCTTGCACCATTTCCCAGGCAGTCAACCTGGCTCCCTGTAAAAATGGACGAGTTTCATCCGCAATCACAGATATTTTTTTTCCCATTTCAACTGCCGAGCGGATCACTCCGAGTGCTGTTCCATGCCCTGCCGTCGCAAGTGCGCCCGCATTACAATGTGTCAATACGCGTGCACCATCTTTCAGCAACTCAGCACCGAATGCCCCCATCGAACGATTGATCCGAATATCCTCTGCCAGTATTTCGTGAGCCTCGGTTAACAACCGTTCGGCAATCAAGGCAATACTTTGCCCCTTCAGACTCTCCCATACACTTTTCATCCGTTTCAAAGCCCAAAACAGGTTCACCGCAGTGGGTCGACTTTGAGCGAGTACGGCAAATCCGGCCTCCATGCCTTTGCTGAAATCCTCTTTCCCTTCGTTCAAATGGCTTAACCGCAATGCTTCCAATGCCACGCCGTAAGCAGCCGCCACACCAATGGCCGGTGCGCCGCGAACCACCATGCTGCGTATTCCATCTGCAACAGATGCAGCCGAATCATAGGCGATGTATTCAAATGCAGCGGGCAAAATCCGCTGGTCGATCATCTCCAGTCTATTATTGACCCAACGCAGTGTTTCAACTTTCATTATTCGCCCTCAAATTCGCATAGAGCAAACACTTTATGCCCATGCTTTTCAAGCCGCGCCCGTCCACCGATTTCAGGCAAATCAATCACAAAACAACACTCGACAATGTGCCCACCCATCTTTTGGATCAGTTTACAGGCAGCTTCGGCCGTCCCGCCTGTGGCAATCAGATCATCCACCAGCAACACTCTCTCACCCGGCAAAATCGCATCGGTATGAATTTCGATGCGATCCGTACCATACTCAAGCTCATAGTCGTGACCAATGGTTTCAGCAGGCAATTTCCCTTTTTTTCGAATTGGAATAAACCCTTTACCCAAAGCATAAGCCAGAGGCGCGCCAATAATGAAGCCGCGCGACTCGATACCGGCGACCTTGTCTATTTTCTCTCCGGCATAGCGCCGCACTAATTCATCCACGGTTACTCGCAGACCCACAGCATCCTTGAGCAAAGTGGTGATATCACGAAACATGATGCCTGGTTTGGGATAATGCGGTACCGTGCGAATTCTGGATTTAATCGGCATTGCAAATTCTCCTGAGTTTTATCGTTTTAATACCCGTCCAGCGACAGCGTCCAACTGGGCAACCATCGCTGCCTCACGCGCTTCGGGGGAAGTGATAATGGCATATTCAAGGGCAGAACGGCAGGAACACAGACTACCGCCGGCATCGCCGACGACCTTCGGAGCGACGTGCTTCACGAGTGAACGTGCCTTGTCCGCATTAGCCAGTAAGACCTTTACAATTTGATCGACCGTCACGTCATCATGATCCGGATGCCAGCAATCATAGTCTGTAACCATCGCCACGGTGGCATAACACAGCTCGGCCTCACGTGCGAGTTTTGCTTCGGGCATATTAGTCATGCCGATCACATCGCAACCCCAGCTGCGGTAAAGTTCTGATTCTGCCAAGCTGGAAAACTGCGGCCCCTCCATGACCATATAAGTGCCGCCTCGTAACGCAATGATACCTGCTTCTTTCGCTGCCGCTTCGAGGTGATCGCCCAACCTTGAGCAGACCGGATGGGCCATGGAGACATGCGCTACCAATCCGCTGCCGAAAAAAGATTTGTTACGCGCAAAGGTGCGATCAATGAATTGATCCACAATCACAAACATTCCCGGTTTCAGATGTTCCCGCAGCGAACCTACCGCACTGACTGATATGACGTCGGTGACTCCTGCTCGTTTCAGAGCATCGATGTTGGCCCGAAAATTTATTTCCGAGGGAGGAATCTTGTGTCCTCGACCGTGACGTGGCAAAAAAACCAGCTGCTGCCCGTTCAATTCACCAAATAGCAATTCATCTGAGGGCTTTCCGAAAGGAGATGAAACCGACACCCATCGCTTGTTGACCAAGCCGTCGATGTCATACACGCCGCTGCCACCGATAATGCCCAGAATGGAATTTTGTTGGTTCATTTTCTCTTCATTTAATAACGTCATATTCACTTTGGGATGAGGGATTATTAAATCACCCGATCATTTCCACCATCTACCGGAATCTGTGCACCAGTCGTCTTGGCAAACAACGTTCCGCATAGCTCGGCTGTCAACTCGGCCACATCTTTGCTGGTCACTTCGGTTCTGAGTACATTATTTTTCTTGTAATCTTCCACGCTCAACCCGTAGTGTCTGGCACGCGCAGCAAGGACTTCTTCAGTCCACAAACCCGTGTCGAATACTGCATTGGGATGTAATGAATTAATTCGGATATGGTCACTCCCCCACTCCAGCGCGGCAACCCGGGCCAATTGGTTAAGTGCGGCTTTGGAAGCCGAATAGGCCGCTGCACCGGGGCCGGGGGCCGGAACATTTTTAGAGCCAATAACCACCACGCGACCACCGCATGGCGCAAGTTTAAGGAAGGGGTGGCATTCGCGCATCAGCATCAGATTGGCGTCGAGGTTGATATGCATCACTTTCTGCCATTCTTCGCTCTTGAGTGAATCGATGCGACAACCGCCGGGGAATATACCTGCATTCAGCACCAGCATATCCAGGCCGCCGAATTTTTCGATGACATGTACCAGTGCCTGTTTAAATTGCGCTTCCGAGGTGAGGTCGCATTGCAGGCCCAGATAGTTAGGGCCGCTTTTTAATGTTGTCACTTTGCTATCCAAATCGAGCGCGACCACTGCTGCACCGCGCGCCAGGAGCGACTCGACGCAGGCTTTGCCGATGCCCGATGCCGCGCCGGTGACTAACGCTATTTCTCCGCTGAAGGGTTGCGGCTTGCCACCTTTGCGCAACTTTGCCTGCTCCAGGTCCCAATACTCCACATCGAAGATATCCTTTGCAGGGAGCGCGCGGTAGCCGCCCAGTACAGTCGCACGCAGAATAATATCGATGGTGTGGTCATAAATATCCGCGACAATACTGGCTTCCAGTGCACTCTTCCCAACCGTGCACAAACCGAATTCCCGATCCAGCACGACGCGAGGAGCCGCATCCAGCATGGATTTTCGCTCTTTCGCTTGCCGCTCGTAAGTCTGGAAATAGCCTTTGTAGTTTTCGACATAACCCACCACATCGCGTCCCAGCATAGGCAGACGCTTGGTACGTATCACATGATCGGGAGTGGCGGGACCTTGCTGTGCAAGAACAGAAATATCGGCGCGATTGGCAAAGGACAGGCTTTTTTCATCTGAATGACGAGTCACAATAACCGAAAAACCTGCTGCGTTGGAAATTTCGGCGCGCAGTCTGGCTTGCGCAATTGCCAATTCGATTCCTTGCTCAGCTCTCAAGGTTACATTCTCTGCCTCGGACCTTTCCCCCTCGCCAACCCTCCCCCGTTGGGAGAGGGGGCTTGAATCCCAAGCATTGTGCTGCTTGAGATAGTCCTCGGCTCGATTCACCAAGGTAATCATTCGCTCATAAGATTCTTTGGCATTCTGCCCGAAGGAAAAAATACCGTGATTCAAGAGCACCATTCCCAGCGTATTTTCACTTGCCTCGGCAGCAAAACGCTCCGCACATAATTTTGCAAGATCAAAGCCCGGCATCACGTAGGGAATCACCACGACAGTGTCACCGTAAATCTCGCGTATCCGCGCCTCGCCCTCTGCCGTATTAGTGATGGCAATAATGGCATCGGCATGGGTATGATCCACGTAGGGGTAAGGCAGAATGGCGTGAAGAATGGCTTCTACCGAGGGAACCGGTGCCGAGGCACGAGTTTGGTGCGTCACCAGTTGATTGACCATTTCAGGATCGGGCAGCGCAGGCAATGTTGCCAATTTTCTCAAATGCGCCAACTGAACCGGTGCAAAACCTGCTGCAGCGATCGTCTCCAAATCCCAGCCGCTACCCTTGACGTAAAGAATCTGCTCTTCTTCACCGAAGAGATTTTTCTCGGTGATCTTCACAGACGTATTGCCACCACCGTGCAGGACTAAGGTTTTATCCTGCCCAAGAAGTTGCGAGGTATAAACACGCAGTTCCAGTTCGTTGATGCAAGCTGAGGCTTCAGCCTCATTCCACAAAGAATCCATATTCTCAGGCATTCCCAGTCATTCGTAACCGGCCCAGCCAACAATCACGAACGGCGAATCAGCCGATCATAAATATCGCGGTAGGCTGAAGCACTTTTTTCCCAACCAAAATCCTTGCCCATGCCATTTTTCTGCAAGGCTTTCCAGATTTTTTTGTCCTGATAGACTGCCACCGCACGTTGCACGGCCCCCCACAATCCACTTGTATCCAAACCATTACCGAAAACAAAACCACTAGCTGTTTTATTCGCCAACGTTTGTTCATTGCAGTCCACCACGGAATCGATCAGCCCGCCTGTTCCATGCACGATGGGAGGTGTGCCATAACGCTGGCTATACATCTGATTCAGGCCGCAGGGTTCAAAGCGCGATGGCATCAGAAAAATATCCGAACCGGCTTCCACCAGATGCGAAAGACCTTCGTCAAACCCCACGTAGGTGCTGATCTGACCTGAATATTGATGAGACAGCTCCAGTGCAGTGCGTTGCAAACCGGCGTCTCCTGTTCCCAGCAATACCAGTTGGGCGGGAATTGCAGTCAGTTGCGGGGCAATATCAAGCACCATATCCAGCCCCTTCTGATGCGTGAAACGTCCCACCAATCCAAACAAGGGAATTTTCGGGTCAACATGCAATCCCATATGTTTTTGCAATTCGCGCTTGTTGATTTCCTTGTTTTTCAGATTTTTTACATCGTATTGGCGTGCTATGTTGCGATCTGTGGCTGGGTTCCACTCATGCGGATCCACCCCATTCAGGATGCCGGTCAAGTCGGCCCGGCGGTGAGTAAGCAAGCCCTGCAGGCCGAATCCTAACTGGTCAGTCTGAATTTCTTCAGCATAGGAGGGGCTAACCGTGGTTAGCTGGTCGGCGTAATACAAGCCCGCTTTCAAAAAGGACAGGTTGCCATAATATTCCACGCCATTAATCTGAAAACATTCCCCCGGCAACCCAAGCTCGCTTACCCTGTACGGAGGAAACACCCCCTGAAAGGCCAGATTATGCACCGTCATTACGGTGGGCGCAGGGTTGGGCAAAAATCGCAAATAGGCTGGAGTCAATCCAGCTTGCCAATCGTTACAGTGCACCACATCTGCCCTCCACTGCAACGGAGAGTGAGCGCTACCCAGCAAGGCACCTATTTTTGAAAGCAAACCAAACCGGTGTGCATTATCAAACCAGTCAACGCCATGCTCGTCCTGATAGGCTCCTCCCCCTCGGCTATACATTTCGGGGCAGTCAATCACCCAGATCGGCACACCATCCGGCAATACACCCGCCAACAAATTGACTTCAGGATAAGCCGGTGAACCGGCAAAATGAGCAGCCTGTTCCAAATGGGGAAGTGCCCGCAAGACTTGCGGATAACCCGGCAACAGCACACGTACATCGACTCCCAAATCATGCAAGGCAGACGGCAAAGCAGCACTTACATCTGCCAGTCCGCCGGTCTTGATGAGCGGGGCTATTTCAGAAGTAACAAATAGAACTCTCATGATTACTTGACCGGTTTCGCGGCAACTTGAGGTAAATGCCAGATGTCCCGATTGTAATCCAGTATGGTACGGTCACTGGAAAACTTGCCGCTGGTCGCCGTGTTAATAATGCTCATGCGCGTCCAGCGTTCAGTATCACGGTAGGCAATTGCGACTTCCCGTTGAGCATCAACGTAAGTTCGAAAATCTGCTGCCGTCAGCCAAGGGTCGTGGGGACTATAAATCGACTGAATGATCGGATCAAAAATACCCGGTTCAAACAGGTTGAAATGACCACTCTCCAGTAACCGCATCACGCGTTGCAAATCTTCGTCTTCAGCAATGATGGCACCCGGATTATAGTTGCCTCTGGCAGCCTCGACTTCCTCGGCAGTCAGCCCAAACAGGAAGAAATTTGCTTCCCCGACTTCTTCACGAATCTCGATGTTGGCACCATCCAGTGTACCGATGGTCAAGGCACCGTTCATCATGAATTTCATGTTGCCGGTCCCTGAAGCTTCCTTGCCCGCTGTTGAAATCTGCTCAGACAAATCCGTTCCGGCACAGATCACTTCCATCGCTGAAACGCGATAATTCGGCAAAAAAACCAGTTTCAATAAGCCTGCCGTGGTCGGGTCGTTGTTAATCACCTGCCCAACCGCGTTCACCAGTTTAATGATGCGCTTGGCCATCATATAACCGGGGGCAGCTTTGCCGCCGATCAGCACGCAACGCGGTGTCCAGTTGTGGGTATCTCCACGCTTGATTCGGTCATACAGGTGGATCACATGCAACACATTAAGCAATTGCCGCTTGTACTCGTGAATACGTTTTACCTGAACATCAAACAGTGCATTCACGTCAAAAGTTACGCCACAATCGCGTTGCACCATTTCGGCCAAACGCATTTTATTGGCTTGTTTGATTGCATGCCATTCCGCCCGAAAGGTCGCATTATCGGCATGGGGCACAAGCTCTGCCAACCTTGACATATCATTTATCCAACCGTCTTTTTTAACCTCTTTGGAGCGGCTGGATTTCCCTCCTTTGCTTAGCGTCCGGGTAATCAAATCACTCAAGGACGGATTGCTTGCCACCATCCATCGGCGGGAAGTCACACCGTTAGTCTTGTTGTTAAATTTTTCCGGCCAAAGTTCATAAAAATCGTGGAACAAGTGCTGTTGCAACAGGCGTGAATGCAGTTCAGCAACGCCATTCACGGACACACTCGCCACCACCGCCATGTAGGCCATGCGGATATGCCTGTCATGTCCTTCTTCAATAATCGACATACGCCGCTGCCGCGCTACATCTCCGGGCCAGTGCTGCGCTACCACAGCAATAAAACGCGCGTTAATTTCGTGAATAATTTCCAGCAGTCTGGGTAACAGTCGCCCGAACATGCTCACCGACCAGCGTTCCAAAGCCTCAGGCAACAAAGTGTGATTGGTATAGGCGACCGTTTTGCTTACAATACTCCACGCCTGATCCCAGCCCAGCCCATGTTCATCCATCAATAGGCGCATCAATTCGGGCACCGCACAGGTGGGATGGGTATCATTCAACTGGAAAAAATTCTTGTCTGCAAATTTACTGAAATCTTTGCCGTGTTTACTCACCCAGGAGCGCAACACATCCTGCAAGCTGGCCGAGGCCAGGAAATACTGCTGGCGCAGGCGCAGCTCCTTACCGTTTTCACTGGCATCATTGGGATACAAGACCATGGTGATATGCTCGGCGGCATTCTTTGAGGCAACCGCATCGGCGTAACTACCCGCGTTAAATTCTTTCAGATTAAATTCTTCAGTCGCCGTGGCTTTCCATAACCGAAGTGTATTGACCGTTCCATTGCGGTAACCGGGAACCGGGACATCATAAGGCACTGCCATCACGTCATCGGTATATTTCCAATAAACGCGCATCAGTCCATCCACATCTCTGGAATGCTCCGTCTGCCCTGCAAACTTGACGCGCACGCTATGTTCCGGCCGCTCAATTTCCCACGGATTACCGTTGCTTAACCAATGATCCGGATCTTCCAGTTGATAACCGTTCTCAATTTTCTGGCGGAACATTCCATATTCGTAACGTAATCCATACCCTCTTACAGGTAACTGCAAGGTCGCACAACTATCCAGAAAACAGGCTGCCAGACGGCCCAAGCCACCATTGCCCAGACCGGCATCGTGTTCCTGATCAACAATTTCTTCCAGCGCCAAACCGATTTTGCTCAATGCGGCAGCAGTTGAAGATTCCACGTCCAGATTCAACATGGCATTACCCAATGCCCTGCCCATCAGAAATTCCAGTGACAAATAATAGGTGCGCTTGCAGTCCGCCTCGTTATAGGCACTTTGAGTCTTCTTCCAGCGCTCTACCAGCCGGTCACGCAACGAAAGTGATAATGAGGTGTAAACGTAATAAGTCGCCTCGTTCAATTTGTCCCGACCCAGCGTGTGGCTGAAATAACGTCGAAAATCTTCTACGATGCTCGGTGCATCCATCCCCAAAGGCGGAAGATCGGTAATACTTGGAGAAGGATTGCTGATAATAAACGGCTTGGTATTAATGATATTTCTCCAGAAAAACTCGTAACCCGAACTATAGCAAAAAATCAGGATTGGATTACGGATACGCTTGCAAATAATTGGTTGACGAATTGTTAATTTACCTTTCAGGCTGATTGATTAAACCCACCACCAAATCCATTTTGATTTATTATACCAATCAAAAGGAAGAAATCATGACATTGAATGAATTACGTTTCATCGTGGCCGTGGCTCAGGAACGCAATTTTCGCCGTGCCGCTGAAAAGGCTTTTATCAGTCAACCCGCGCTGTCCCTGGCAATACAAAAACTGGAGGAAGAGTTGGGCGTGAAAATTTTTGAACGCGACAAGAGCGGCATTACACTTACTTCGGTCGGAGACGCAATTGTCGAACAGGCACAACGAGTGCTTGAAGAAGCCTCGCGCATCCGCGATATAGCCGTTCAAGGTAAAAATCAATTGGTCACCCCATTGCGAATCGGCATCATTCACAGCGTCGGCCCTTATTTATTGCCCGACCTCATTCCGGCATTAAAAAAGATAGCGCCCAATATGTCACTTGAGGTTGAAGAAAATATTACAGCCAACCTGGATACTTTACTTCGCAACGGCAAACTGGATGTCATCATTATCGCACTGCCCTTCGTTGATGCCGGCATTTTCACTCGCCCGTTATATGACGAACCGTTCGACGTGGTGGTCAATAGCGATCATCGCTGGGCGGATCGAAATAGCATCAAGGCGCAAGAACTTGCAGAAGAAAAAGTGCTACTGCTGGATTCGGGGCACTGTTTCAGCAACCAGGTCGCCGAGGCATGCCCCGATCTAAATCGAAAAAGAAACGATATTCAGCATGGCACCTCTCTTGAAACGATCCGCAACATGGTCGCTTCCGGTTTGGGTATCACGGTGCTACCTGCTTCTGCCAATAGTCCGCGCTACCGCAGTCCTTTGTTGAAAATCATTCCATTTACCAAACCCGTACCGTCGAGACGTATTGCTCTGGCTTGGCGCAAGAGTTTCGCGCGTACCCAAGCCATTGAGGCACTCGCTTCAGCCATTGCCAAAGCTAAAATTGCCGGTATCCATCATCTGCCTTGAAGAATTGGAGCGCCCAGTCACTCCAAAAAATTTAATAGGGTTCCAGGTTCGCTCCGTCCAGACTTAACGAATGGCGCCAAAACTGGTCGTCCCGATCAAATAAGCGGTAGGTACCGCGCGGCCCCCAACTACCTGATTGATATCCGCTGATGAAATCGCGTTCCATTGCCCAGACCTTGAGGATAGGATCGACGACATTCCATGCTGCCTCAACTTCGTCTATGCGCAAAAACAGCGAGGCGTCCCCGAGCATCACATCGAGCAGCAAGCCTGCATAAGCATCGAAATCTTCGTCCCCTTCTTTACGGTACGTGGCATCAAGACTGATGCTGCGAGTATGTAAGTCCAGTCCTGGTACCTTGACCTGCATTTCCATCTTCATGCAATCGTTCGGCTGAATACCCAGCATGATCCAATTGGGCTGGGCGGGCCCTTGGCGTGTGTGACGAAGCAAATCTTGCGGGGGACTCTTGAATCGTATGCAGATTGCCGAACTGTTCTCCGCCAAACGTTTGCCTGTACGCAAATAAAATGGAACTCCCGACCATCGCCAGTTATCGACAAATAATTTTAGTGCTGCATACGTTTCGGTCGTGCTATCTTTGGCCACACCCGCCTCTTCCAGATACCCGGGGACAGATTTTCCATTAATATTGCCACTCGTGTATTGCCCTCTAAACGCATGCGCATGTACCGCGTTTTGCGTGATCGGTCGAATTGCATTCAAAACTTTTACTTTTTCATCACGCAAGTGTTTTGCCGACATGGTTACCGGTGGTTCCATGGCGACCAAAGCCATCAATTGCAGCAAATGGCTCTGAATCATATCGCGTAGTGCACCCGACCCCTCGTAGTAACCGGCCCTCCCTTCAATTCCCAAGGTTTCGGAATGAGTGATTTGTACATGATCGATATAATGGTGATTCCATAATGGTTCCAGCATCAGATTGGCGAAGCGAAACACCATGACATTCTGCACCGTGCCCTTCCCCAGATAATGATCAATCCGATAAATTTGCGACTCTTTTAAGTAGCGTGACAGACTGGCTTGCAAGGTTTGCGCACTCAACAAATCGTAGCCGAAAGGTTTTTCGATCACCACGCGACGCCAGCCATTTTTCTCGTCAAGTAACCCCGTTATGCTGAGATGTTCAATGAACATGGCAAATTCTGAAGGCGGTACCGCCATATAAAACGCCACATTGCGTGAAAATGCGGGATTACTTTCCAGCGTTGCCTGAAGCTGATGGTATGACTCAGGCGCATCCGGAGGATTGGAGTGGTAAAGCAAACGCTGACTAAAACGCTCAAAAACCGCCCCATCATAGCCCTGCGGGTATTTTTCCTTAAGCATGGAAGCAACTTCTTCTATCCACTGCTCACGACTACGCATGGCACGGCTCACCGCAAGTATCATCATTTGCGGAGGCAAACGGTTGACCATCTCAAGACGGAACAGTGAAGGAATCAACTTGACACGAACCAGGTTCCCACCTGCGCCAAAAATTACTAACGTGCAAGGCTCCAAGGTTTTCATAATAGCCCTCAGTTGGATTTGATGGCGTGCCCGCCAAAAGCATTCCGCATGGTGGAAAGAAGGCGATAGCCGTAACCCGTTTGATTCTGACTGTTGAATCTCATCTGCAGGGACAGCGTTAACACGGGTGCTGCCACGCCTTGATCGATCGATTCTACAATTGTCCAGCGTCCTTCGCCGGAGTCCGGAACATACGGAGCTACTTTCGTCAATTCCTGGTCTTGCTTCAACGCCTCAGCAGTTAGATCAAGCAACCAACTTCGCACGACTGAACTATGTCGCCACAACTCTGTAATCTGCGCCAGATCAAGCGAAAATTCCTTTTTCCCGCGCAACAGTTCCAGCCCCTCGGCAAATGACTGCATCATGCCGTACTCAATGCCGTTATGAATCATTTTGGTAAAATGTCCGGCTCCCACCGGCCCCACATGTGCCCAGCCTCGCTCTGCCGAAGGTGCCAGAACCTTGAGGATGGGTGCCATAATTTCCGCCACTTCCGGTGTCGCCCCGACCATCAGGCAATAGCCATTTTCCAGCCCCCAAATGCCACCGGAGGTACCTGAATCCATAAAACCTATTCCCTGTTCTGCCAGCCATGCACCCCGTCGCTGGCTGTCGTGATAATTTGAATTGCCACCATCGACAATCACATCTCCTTTTGACAACAGAGGGGCAAGCATGCAAATTTGCTGCTCGGTTGGATCACCGCTAGGCAGCATCAACCACACCACCCGCGGTGCAGATAATTTATTAACTGCCTCTTCCACTGAGTCGGCAGCAATCATGCTTTCATCTTTTGAAAGTTGAGCCACCACCTCTGAAGCACGGTCAAAGCCCACCACCTCAATACCGCCGCGACATAACCTGCGAACCATATTGCCACCCATCTTGCCCAACCCTATCATCGCCAATCTCATACAATTCCCTTTTTGAAAATAGTGATTAAAATTGCGTTACAGGCAGCGTCGCCCCGTTCATAATCATACAACGCATTCCCCAACAGTAACCTGGCATAATTACAAAATGGTGATCAATCACATGGCCTCGCCTACTCCCCAATACTGCCGCTGGCATCCTTACGACACGATTGCCAAACTCGAACAGGCAATCCTGAATACAATACTATTCGCCGCGCACCAAGCCATCGCCCAGCGCGCCGCATTCCATATCGTACTGGCAGGTGGCACCACACCACGTCGCATCTATGAAAGCCTATGCAAGATTGATGCTAACTGGGCTGCATGGCATATTTATTTCGGAGACGAACGCTGCCTTCCCCGCAATCATGCCGAGCGCAACAACGAAATGGCATCGCGGGCGTGGCTGAATCATGTTGCTATACCGTCAAACCAAATTCATCCTATTCCAGGTGAGCTTGGGTCTGAAAGTGCGGCCTCGAATTATAGGGATATCTTAAGGAAGATCGATCAGTTTGATCTGGTATTGCTTGGTTTGGGTGAGGATGGGCACACAGCCAGCTTGTTTCCGGATCACGATTGGGGAACCTCAGCCAACTCACCCGAAATAATCACCGTGAACGACGCCCCCAAGCCACCACCCGAACGTGTTTCACTCAGCGCACATCGCCTGAGTCAAGCAGATCAAGTGATGTTTCTGGTAACAGGAGAATCAAAGCGGCAAGCGGTCAGGGATTGGCGCAATGGGGTCAATATTCCGGCTACCGCTATCTCACCAGCGAACGGCGTGGATGTATATATTGAAGCGAACTTACTGACACCGAGCTGATCATCTCCCGTTTTCGGCCGTCATCTCGGCCAAGGCCAAGGTTTGTTCAGGCTTAAGCTGATCCCACGAAAAACGCCACTCCCAGTTTCCATCCGGATGGCCCGGATAATTCATACGATATTCACCCGCAAGGTCAAGCACATCCTGCATGGGGAAAATCACTGTGTTCGCCACCGACTTGGAAATAGCATTCATCATCACCCAATTGATTGCCCCGCCATCGGTGCTCAGGTACTGCAGGGCAAATTTCTTCTCATGATCTGTGATGCTGTTCCACCAGCCAAGCGTGGTATTGTTGTCGTGGGTTCCCGTGTAGGCTACGCAGTTAGGCACATAGTGATGCGGTAAAAAATAATTGGCATCGCCGTCGCCAAATGCAAACTGCAAAACTCGCATTCCCGGCAAATTATATTTATCCCGCAATGCCAGCACATCCGGTGTAATCAGTCCCAAATCTTCCGCGATAATGGGTAAATTGGGGAACGCTTTTTTGAATGCATCAAACAGATTTTCTCCCGGGCCCGGTTCCCATTTTCCGGGAATAGCATTGGGTGCATCTGCCGGTACTTCCCAATAAGCGGCAAAACCACGAAAATGATCCACACGGATTAAATCAACTTGCTCAAGGGCATGCCCCAGGCGTGCGATCCACCATGCATAGTTCGTTTCTTTGTGAACATCCCATCGATAAAGCGGGTTTCCCCACATCTGGCCGGTTTCACTGAAATAATCAGGCGGGACTCCTGCAACCACCGAGGGACGACCTTTTTCGTCCAGATCAAATAGCTCCTGGTTAGACCACACATCGGCACTTTGGTAGGCTACAAATATCGGTACATCCCCGATAATGCGAACGCCTCTTTCATTAGCATATCTTTTTAATTTGGACCACTGACGAGCAAAGCACCATTGGCAAAATTTCCAGAAAGCAATCTCGTTGCTGCAGGTTTTTTCTATTCCGTACAAAGCCTGCGGATTTCTGTTTGCAAGATCTTTCGGCCAATAACTCCATTCACGCCAATTTTCGCTGCCCGCAATTGTCATGAACAATGCGTAATCTTCGAGCCACTCGCTTTCAGCTGCACAATATTCATCATAAGTCTTGCGCATTTTAATATTGGAGCTTGAAAAAAAACTCCTCGCGGCACGGCGCAGCCGCTCCAGACGAAACGGGTGCAAATGGGTGAAATCAACTCGCCCGGAAGTAAATTCAGGATGAGGGATCAGGTCTTCCTGAATCAGCCAACCATGCTCGGCCAGCTCAACCAGATCAATCAACAGAATGCTTCCTGCGAAGGCTGAACTGCTCATGTAGGGCGAGTTTCCCGGACCAATTTCTCGCATCGGTAAAACTTGCCAATAGGTTTGATTTGTATCTACCAGCCAATCGATAAATTTATATGCCTCGGTACCAAAGTCGCCTGCTCCCATTGCTCCGGGCAGAGAGGTGGGATGCAGCAAAATGCCGCTTGCTCGTTCAGTTATCATCATGAGCCCCGCCGCATCGTTCCGCCGGCTTCAGCAGCTCCGCCCCCTTGACTGATCGGATTGCACAGATTCGCGGGTACAGGCATTTTCAAAAGGCGGTACAGTTGCATCAGATTATGCCGGTACAAACGGTCAAAACTCTCCACGGCATGGGAAGGATTATAATCACCGAACCACCAGAACCAGTCCGAGCTTTCGCATGAAGAGAGCTGCTTTTCAGCAGCTATTTTCTCGGCTGCACTCAATCGCCCCCCTGCCATCACCATGTCATAATTCTGTTTTGCCATGCACAATAAATCCCATGCATGATTTTTGTCGGGCGAACCAATCCAGGTAGAGAAAGTGCCATACACCCAACTCCCGGCGACCAGCCCCGGCAATGTCCCTTCCTTTGCATACCCCTGTCCCGCCTGTGCTTCGCGGCTATCCAGATAGCTGCTGAACGTCAAGGTGCGGATATCTGAGCGCAACTCAAGCGTGGTATATAAATCATTCAGAAAATGGTAACCGTTATAGGGATAATATTCCCAGGCATTTTCACCATCCAGAATGACGCTGACTAGGGGTGTTTCACCTTCCGGTGTCTGTTGTGCAATGGCGTCAAGTTGCGAGACAAAATGCAAGGCAGCGTCTTTTCCATTCCAGTTTGAATATTCAAAACCAATCAAATCTGAAAGATGGTCATCCCTGAAAAAACAGTTTACGCTTTTGGCTGCCCCTTGAAGGCGATAGGGACGGTATAAATACTTTGAGCGTTCGCTTAAGTTACCTGCACTTCGCAAACTGTTTGCCAAAACAGTTTCACCGCTCGCGGCCCATCGGCATTTCTGGTTAGCCAGTTCCTCAAGCAATGCGGTCGAAACAGCGCCTTCGGCAGGCCAGATACCTTGCGGGGTCACACCAAATCGCGCCAGATGACTCTCTTTGGTCGAAACCAAATGGGCCACCACCCTCGATTTTCCTCCCGGGTAACAAGACGATTGCGGCAAACTGCTTTCAGGCGTACTTTCGCGTGCACTTTTAAAGTCAATTAATAACGGTGCAAGCGGATGGTAATGGGGGGTGGCAGAGATCTCAATTTGACCGCTTTTCGCCAGTTTACGATAGCGTGGAACCAGATTGGCAATCAATTTTCCAATTAAATCGAACAACTGTTTCCGGTCAGCGTAGGTATACCCCTCGTTCTGGCTCATCATGCTGATGACCATGTCATGTTCACGCCGGACGCTTTCCCCGCACCAAACCAAGTGATACCAGACGAGTAAATCGGCCAGATATTGTCCCGACAAATACGAAAATGCCGCACCACCATGAGGCTCAAGCGATTTGAACAAATCAAACAGGCGCTTGTAGGAAGGGTATGGTGCAACCATTTTGGTATGGTTACTACGGAAACAACTGTCCAGCACGAGAAGTCGCTCACCCTCGGTCAGATCGTCAAGATTTTCACGTGCAAGCAAACGCAATAAAGGATCCCGTATCTCTCCAGATGCGAACTGTTGTTCGTAATCTTCGAGTTGATCCAGTAAGACGGGAACAAAATTCACCACGGATTTGACTTGGGGATGTTGCTCCAAATGGTAGGCCATGTCGGTGTAATCCTTGATGGCGTGGAGATATACCCAAGGCAAAACGAAATCACCGGTACTGTAATCGCGGTAATCTGGTTGATGCATGTGCCAGAGAAAAACTAAATCCAGGGGTTTGCTCATGAAAATTCCTGTGAATCGAGTGGCATCCCGTGTATCGGAACCGCCAATAAATTATTTGTTATTCAAACCCGAAACAATTTACGGGGTACGTATGCCGTTGCCATGTACATCCTGCCCCAGCATTTCCGGGGTAATCAGCGTGACACCTTTTTCCGTGACAAAAAATCTTTTTTTATCTTCCTCAGGGTTGACTCCCACGGTCAGACCTTCCGGAATCACACAGTTCTTGTCTACCACCACACGTTTCAGTGTGGCACTCCGTGACACGGTCACATTGGGAAGGAGTACCGAGTCTTCAACGTTGCTGTAGCTGTGCACATGCACATTGGAAAACAGTAGAGAGCGACACAAATAAGCTCCGCTGATTATACAGCCGCCTGACACCAAAGAATCTACCGCCATGCCGCGACGGTTGTCATCATCAAACACGAATTTGGCCGGTGGCAATTGCTCCTGATAGGTCCATATCGGCCACTCCTGATCATACATATTGAGATCCGGTGTCACCTTGGTGAGTTCCATATTCGCTTCCCAGTAAGCGTCTATCGTCCCCACATCGCGCCAATACGGCATTTCCCCGTTCATCTTTACGCAGCTATCTTCAAAGGCCTGGGCAACCACCCGATACTTTCCCGAAACCAGATACGGGATGATATCTTTGCCAAAATCATGACTGGAATTGGGATCAACAGCATCACGCTCCAGTTGATCGCACAAAAATTTCGTATTGAATATGTAAATCCCCATGCTGGCCAATGCCCGCCCGGGACTGCCCGGAATGGGGGTCGGATGTTCGGGTTTTTCGTTAAAATCCACCACCCTTGAATCGGCATCAACGCCCATCACCCCGAAGCCTTTGGCATCATTAATCGGCACGTTGACGCAGGCAACCGTCATGTCGGCTCTTTTTTCCACATGGAAAGCAAGCATCTTGCCGTAATCCATTTTGTAAACATGATCTCCTGCCAGCACCAGCACGTAATCGGGCCGGGTGGTTCGCAAAATATCCAGATTTTGAAATACTGCGTCAGCAGTTCCCATGTACCAGCTTTCCTGAAGCCATTGCTGGGCAGGGAGCACGTCGATAAATTCGCCGAATTTGCCGTTGAGAAAGCTCCAGCCGCGCTGAATATGCTGGATCAAACTATGGGATTTGTATTGCGTGGCAACCCCAATCCGGCGTATTCCAGAATTAACGCAATTGGACAACACGAAATCAATGATGCGAAATTTCCCCCCGAATGGCACCGCCGGCTTGGCCCGCCAGTCAGTCAAATTATACAAACGACTCCCCCGTCCCCCAGCCAGAATCATGGCGTAGGTATTCTTGGTCATTGAGCTTACATAACGCGTGCGTCGATCCATCTGGTCTTTCTGCATCGTGGAGCATCCTTGAAAGATGTAAGAAAATAATTAGCCATTCGTACTGTATCAGAATATGACTATATCGGGGCAGCGAATTGTGGTTATAATCAATCCGCCAAGATATTTCAAGGACTGAAAAAATCTCCCTGCCATGAAAAAAAAATCGACTGTTAAAACCGATTCCCGCATTGAAGATCTCCTTCATGCCCGTTTACACGACCCACTTTCTTATCTCGGCCCGCACTTCGAAAATGACTGCTATGTAGTCCGGGTATTTCAGCCCTATGCCAACGAGATCAGCCTGGTGATCCCCCATGGCAACGAGCCGCTGCAAAAAATTCATCCTGATGGATTATTTGAATGGCGTGGAAAAGAGCAACCTCATCACCCCTATCTGCTGCGAGTCGTTGAAAACACTCAGGGGATGGCAAACAGCGCCGAGCGTCTGATGCATGATCCTTATGCATTTGCACCGCAGATTTCCAGTTTTGATTTGCATCTGTTCAACGAAGGAAACCTGCATCAGGGATATCAGGTGCTGGGCTCGCATGCTATTCAGGTTGATGGCGTTTCAGGTGTGCGCTTTTCGGTCTGGGCACCCAATGCTGAACGAGTCAGCGTAGTGGGCGAATTTAATCGTTGGGATGGACGCATTCACCCGATGTCGGTTCACGGGTCGAGCGGAGTGTGGGAATTGTTCATTCCGGATATTGCAATCGGCGCATTGTACAAATTTGAGATTTTTAACCGCGCCGGGAAATTAATGGTCAAGACCGACCCGTATGCGAATGCATTCGAGTTGCGTCCCGGCACCGCCGCCAAGGCCGGGCTCGGCATAACGTATTCCTGGCAAGATGATGACTGGATTAAACATCGGAGCCAATGGGACTGGTTACATGCACCGCTTAATGTTTATGAAATCCACGCGGGATCATGGAAGCGCCACCCGGACGGCAGCTTTTATACCTATCGCCAGCTGGCTGGAAATCTGATTCCCTATCTCAAAGAGATGGGTTATACCCATGTTGAATTAATGCCTGTTTCCGAGCACCCTCTTGATGAATCCTGGGGTTACCAGGCCACCGGCTATTTCGCCGCCAGCAGCCGTTTTGGTTCCCCGGATGATCTTTGTTTCTTTATAGATAGTTGCCACCAGGCAGGGATTGGCGTGTTGCTCGACTGGGTTCCTGCGCATTTTCCACAAGATTCATTTGCGCTGGCCCACTTTGACGGCACTGCCCTGTATGAACATGAAGACCCCCGACTGGGCTTCCATCAGGACTGGGGTACCCACATTTTCAACTATGGCCGCAATGAAGTGAAAAGCTTTTTGTTGTCGAGTGCTCATTATTGGCTGTCACAATTTCACTTTGACGGCCTGCGCGTGGATGCCGTTGCTTCGATGCTTTATCTTGACTATTCACGCAAGCATAACGAATGGTTGCCCAATAAGTTCGGGGGCCGTGAAAATCTTGAAGCAATCGACTTCCTGCGTGCTCTCAACGTCATGGTTCATCAGGCTTTCCCGGGTGCGCTGACACTTGCCGAAGAGTCCACCTCGTGGCCCGCAGTATCGCGTCCGGTATATCTTGGAGGTCTGGGATTTTCCATGAAATGGAACATGGGCTGGATGAACGACACCCTCAGTTTTATGCGTTTTGACCCAATTCACCGTTGTTACCATCTGAACCAACTTACCTTTAGCCAACTTTACGCGTATACAGAGAACTTTATGTTACCGTTCTCCCACGATGAAGTCGTGCATGGCAAGGGATCTTTACTCAGTAAAATGCCCGGCGATGCCTGGCAGAAATTCGCCAATTTACGCCTGCTAATTACCTACCAGATGACCAGTCCCGGAAAAAAACTTAATTTCATGGGCAACGAAATCGGACAGGGACACGAATGGAAATCCGGCTGGGAAGTGGATTGGTGGCAGCTTGAAAACTCATCGCATCTTGGCATACAAAAACTCACGCGGGACTTGAATCATTTGTACCGCGATCTTGCTCCCTTGCACGAACTGGATTTTGAGCAGAATGGTTTCTCCTGGCTGGATTGTCAGGACGCAGAAAGATCCTTGCTCTCCTTCCAGCGAAAAGCCCGAAATGGCGATACAATTATTGCAGTATTTAACTTTACTCCGGTTCCTCGTCACAGTTATCGCATCGGGCTGCCGTTCAACTGCGCTTATCGGGAGATTTTTAACAGCGACTCTGAATACTACGGCGGCAGCAATATGGGCGATGCCGATGAGTTGCGTGCCGAGGAGATTCCCTGGATGGGACAACCTTTTTCTGCAGAAATTGAACTGCCCCCCTTGGCAGGAGTTATACTGGTGCCCTTACAGAAGTAAGGGCAATTAAAGTAGAATGTTTAATAACGATGTCACAAAGTTATCATAAGCTATCCCCTATTTTGAAAGGAAATATCATGGCCACATCCAGCAAAAAAACAATAACTCCCGCCACAAGCGCTGCCCCTGCTAAAAAACCCGCTGCCAAGAAAGTTGCTGCTGCCACAACGGCAAGCAAAACAAAACCTACTGCCGCTGCCACTCCAACAAAGAAAAAAGCACCGGCTGTAACAACCCCGGTTGCGGCTGCACCTGCCAAAAAAGTACGCGCACCTAAAGCTGAAAAACCTGCCGAACCCAAAGTATCGGCAACCAAAAGCACTTCCGTCAAAGCTTCCAAAAAACCCGCTGTATCTCCTGAAGAACGTTACAAAATGGTTGCAGAAGCCGCGTATTACCGGGCTGAACAACGTGGATTTGCCACAGGCCACGAAAGTGAAGACTGGAGTGCCAGCGAAGCGGAAATTGATGCATGGTTGAATGCGTGAAAGTTTAGAAAAAGATTAACGCGAATACTCACGAATTAGATCTTGTAGTGAGATTGCAAACCGAATGTTTTACGGTGGGCTCATTTGCTAATTCGTAGCCCCAATATTTCTGACGAATCTTACGGCACTCCATGTCCAATCTGACCCGTTCCCAAGCTTGGCTAGCCTTGTCGGCACATAAAACCGCGCTGGGTACACTATCCATGCGGGAGATGTTCCACTCCGATCCGGCTCGTTTCGATAAATTTTCGTTGCAATTCGAAAGCCTGCTTCTGGACTATTCGAAAAATTTTATCCTCGAAGAAACGCTCGGCCTGTTAGTGGATTTGGGTCGAGAAGCCAAGCTGAAGGAATGGATATCGCGCATGTTTGCCGGCGACAAAATCAACACCAGCGAAAACCGTTCAGTTCTGCACAGCGCATTACGTGCCCCTTTTGGTGCAGAAATTCATGTCGATGGAATAAATGTTGTGCCTGACGTGCACCGTGTGCTGGATCACATGCGCCGTTACTCCAACGCCGTGCGCAACGGATCATTGCGAGGCCATACCGGCAAGCAGCTACGCAACATCGTGAATATCGGTATTGGCGGCTCGGCGCTGGGACCGTTAATGGTTTGTGAGGCGCTCAAACCCTATGGCAGGGAAGAATTAAAAGCGTATTTCGTTTCCAATGTTGATGCCACCGATCTGGTTGAAACACTCAAACAACTTGATCCTGAAACGACGCTTTTTATTATCAGTTCAAAAACATTTACCACGCAAGAAACGCTTACCAACGCCCATTCGGCGCGAGATTGGCTTGTCAAACACTTGGGAACGGAAAAAGCGGTTGCGAAACATTTCGCTGCTGTTTCCACCAATCTTGAAGCCACTTCAAAATTTGGAATTAATCCCGAAAATGTTTTTGAATTCTGGGATTGGGTCGGCGGACGCTATTCGCTTTGGTCGGCAATTGGCTTACCCATCGCGCTTTATGTAGGCATGGGCAAATTTGAACAATTGCTTGCCGGCGCGCACGCGATGGATCAACATTTCCGCGAAGCACCGCCGGAAAAAAACATGCCGATCATACTCGGCTTGCTCGGTGTCTGGTACGCCAGTTTTTTCGATGCAGGATCTCATGCCATCCTGCCTTATGACCAATACTTGCAACACTTACCCGCCTATTTGCAACAGCTTGAAATGGAAAGCAATGGCAAACAAGTCGATCGGGATGGCAATCGCGTCGACTATTCAACCCAGGCAATCATTTGGGGAGAGCCCGGCACCAATGGACAGCATTCGTTTTACCAGCTGATCCACCAGGGAACCCGCCTCGTTCCCGCTGATTTTCTGGCACCGATTAACAGCCATAACCCAATGGGCGAACACCATACCATGCTGCTCTCCAACTGCTTCGCTCAAACAGAAGCCTTGATGCTGGGGAAAACAGAGAGTGAAGTTCGCACCGAACTCACCGCCCAAGGACTGGATAAAGCTGCACTCGATGCATTGCTACCCTACAAAGTATTTCCGGGCAGCCATCCAAGCAATACGCTGCTGTTCGACAAACTGGACCCTTACACCCTTGGTATGCTGATTGCCCTTTACGAACACAAAGTGTTGGTGCAAGGCGTTATCTGGAACATTAATTCATTCGACCAATGGGGGGTTGAACTCGGCAAGCAACTCGCCGGAAAACTGCTACCCGAATTACAAGCGAAAAAACAAGTCGATTCGCACGATTCATCCACCAATGGATTGATCAACCACTATTTTGCCCATTCCCAATAATTGGATTTCAATTAATCGGACAGCAAAATAAGGGGCGAACTTAAGTAGTGAGGAAAGTTAACTCAAGTTAGTAATGGAGGTTTTATGGCATCGGGCATTCACTCGCATGCCGCTTATCTGGACCGGATACTAGAACGGTACAAATACGCTGCAAGCAATCTGCTACAAATCCTGCGCGAGGCGCAGGAACATCATAGTTATATTCATCCTGATGCAATCGATTACCTGATCACCCAATTGAAAATCCCCCGTGCAAGGGTTGAAGGCGTGGCGTCATTTTATTCTTTCCTTCACCTGAAACCGCATGGTGAATACCGGGTATTATTTTCGGATAATATCACCGACCGCATGTTGGGTAGCGTTGAGCTGATGCAGCAGATGTGCCAGCAACTCTGGGTTGAACCGGGCAAAATGTCGGAGGACAGATTGGTCAGCATAGGCACAACCGCCTGCACCGGAATGTGCGATCAGGGGCCTGCCATGCTGGTGAATGGCCGCACCATCACCCGCCTTACGCATCAGCGCGTACAGGAAATTGGACAATTGATACGCAACCGCACTCCCCTTGATAACTGGCCTGCCGATTTCTTTCTCGTGGAAGACAATATTCGCCGCAAAGGGCTGTTGCTGGGTAACACGCTGGCGCCCGGCGATGCGTTATGTTCTGGCTTGGTACTGGGTGCTCAAAACATTATCGAAGCAGTAAAATCATCCGGCCTGAGAGGTCGTGGCGGCGCAGGGTTTTCAACGGGCATGAAATGGGAAGCCTGTCGCAACGCACCGGATACAGCCCGATATGTGGTTTGTAATGCCGACGAAGGCGAACCGGGAACGTTCAAGGATCGCGTACTGCTCACTTCCTATGCCGATCTGATGTTTGATGGCATGACACTGTGCGCCCTGGCCGTGGGTGCACAGCAGGGTTTTGTCTATCTGCGTGGGGAATACCAATACCTGCTGGAGCCTTTGCAAGCCGTTTTGCAACGCCGCCGCGATGCAAATTTACTGGGCAATAATATTCTCGGGCATGCCGGTTTCGATTTCGATATTGCAATCCATCTCGGCGCAGGAGCCTATATTTGCGGTGAAGAATCCGCCTTGATCGAATCACTTGAAGGCAAACGCGGCGTACCGCGCAATCGACCGCCTTTTCCTGTCACCCACGGTTACCTGCAAAAACCAACCGCGCTGAACAATGTGGAAACATTTTGCCAGGCTGCGCTCGCTATCCACATGGGAGCAGAAAAATACGGCGCCATCGGCACGGCAAAATCGACCGGAAGCAAATTGATTTCCGTGTCAGGCGATTGCCCGCGCCCCGGCATCTATGAATACCCTTTTGGAGTCACTATTCGCGAGGTACTTCAAGACTGTGGAGCAGTCAATACGCTAGCCGTACAAGTCAGCGGCCCCTCCGGAATCTGTATCGCAAAAAGCGAATTCAATCGCCGCCTGGAGTTCGAAGATATTCCGACCGCTGGCTCGTTCATGGTATTTGATGACAGCCGGGACATGTTCGAGGTGGCCCGTAATTTCGTACACTTTTTTGCGCATGATAGTTGCGGATTCTGTACACCTTGCCGCGTCGGAACTTCGATGCTTAAACAAACCATGGACAAAATTGCCAACGGGCACGGTACAAAATACGACCTGGGAGAGATGGAAAATCTCGATCATGTCTTACAGACCAGTTCCCACTGCGGTTTGGGCCGCACTGCCTGCAATCCGGTCCTGCACACACTCAAACGCTTCCGACCTTCGTATGAAAGCCGCCTGAAATCGCTTGATTTTGAGCCCGCTTTCGATCTGGACGGCGCACTGGCCCGGGCACGTCAGATGACTGGACGTGATGATGCGGGAGCACACATCGAGACGGAAAAATCATGAACGACACCCTCACCTTTCAACTTGACGGCGCGACCGTCCCCTTTGAATCCGGACAGACCGTGATGCAGGCAGCCCTCGCTGCCGGTCATTACATTCCCCATCTATGCTATCACCCTGAATTCAAACCCCACGGCAGTTGCAAGCTGTGTACGGTCAAGGTGGGTGGCCGCACAGTCGCTTCCTGCACCATGCCCGCTGAAGCGGGGATGGAAGTGGAAAGCAATATTGATGAGCTCAATGCGTTACGCCGCACTTTGGTACAGATGTTGTTCGCGGAAGGCAACCACTTTTGCCCCTCGTGTGAAAAGAGCGGGAACTGCACGTTGCAGGCGCTCGGTTATGATCTGGAGGTCCACACCGCCGGTTTCCGCCACATGTACCCGGATCGCCCGATCGACGCTTCGCACCCTGACATTCTGCTCGACTTCAACCGCTGCATTCTGTGCGAATTATGTGTTCGTGCTTCCGGCGAAGTGGACGGCAAGAACGTGTTCGCTCTGGCAGGGCGCGGTATCGCCAAACACCTCATCGTCAATGCCAGATCGGGTTTGTTAAGTGATACCGACATCGCACTGACTGACAAAGCCATGGAAGTGTGTCCTGTCGGCGTCATTATCAAAAAGCGTGTCGGATTCAGCCAACCCATCGGTGATCGCCGCTATGATAAACGCCCGATCAGCGAGCAGGCGCTGGATGATGCACCTCGTTCACCAGCGGGAGCCCAACATGAGTGAGAAGAAAAAACTGCGTATTGCGACCACTTCTCTTGCCGGTTGTTTCGGCTGCCACATGTCTTTTCTCGACATAGACGAAAAGCTCATCCCGCTGCTTGAACTGGTTGAGTTTGATCGCTCGCCACTCACCGATATCAAACACTGCGGACCCTGCGATATCGGCCTGGTCGAGGGAGGCATTTGCAATGGTGAGAACGTACATGTTCTGCATGAGTTCCGCAAAAATTGCAAAATCCTGATTGCCATCGGTTCCTGTGCCATCACCGGTGGCCTGCCCGCGCAACGCAACCATCTCGACTTGGGCGACTGCCTCACCGAAGTTTACCTGACCGAAGCCGGACTGACACACGGCCACATTCCGAACGATCCGGAATTACCGCTTCCACTCGACAAAGTGCATCCCCTGCACGAAGTCGTAAAAATAGATTACTTCATCCCCGGATGTCCGCCTTCGGGCGACGCAATCTGGAAATTCCTCACCGACCTCATCGCAGGCAAAACGCCTGAATTAGGACATGGATTAATTGAATATGACTAATATTATCGAACCTCTCGAAACGGCAGCCCATCCCGAAACCTTGCGCCGTGTGGCAATCGACCCCGTATCACGGGTTGAAGGCCATGGCAAAGTCACCCTGCTGCTGGATGAAAACGACCACATCCATCAGGTGCGCTTGCACATAGTGGAATTTCGCGGCTTTGAAAAATTCATTCAGGGGCGCCCTTACTGGGAAGCACCGGTCATGGTGCAACGACTCTGCGGCATCTGCCCGGTAAGCCATCATCTCGCGGCCTCCAAGGCGATGGACATGATCGTTGGGGCCACGCTGACCCCCACCGCAGAGAAGGTTCGCAGGCTGATGCATTATGGACAGATGCTGCAATCACATGCATTGCATTTTTACCACCTTTGCTCTCCTGATCTTCTTTTTGGTTTCGATTCCGATGTGGCGAAACGCAACATTGTGGGAATCGCTGCGGCCTATCCAGAAATCGCAAAACAAGGCGTGCTGCTGCGCAAATACGGGCAGGAAGTAATACGTGTCACAGCGGGAAAACGCATTCACGGCACGGGCTCCGTTCCCGGCGGAGTGAATAAAAACGTCAGTATCGAGGAACGGGATTACCTGCTCAAGGACATTGAACAAATCGTCGCCTGGAGCCGTGATTCAGTCGGCATCGCGCAGAAACTGTTCGAACAGAATCTCGACCTCTACAACAACTTTGGACGCTTCAATGCGCACACCCTCAATCTGGTGCGTAATGACGGTGCCATGGATTTGTACCATGGTGGCTTACGCGCACGTGACATGGACGGTAACACGCTATTCGATCACTATGACTACAGCCATTATTGGGATGTCATTCTTGAAGACGTTAAGCCGTGGTCCTATATGAAATTTCCCTACCTGCGCAGCATGGGGCCGGAACAAGGCTGGTATCGAGTGGGCCCGCTAACGCGCGTCACACAATGCGACTTCATTCCCACTCCCTTGGCTGAACAGGCACGCAAGGAATTTCTGGCCTTCAACGGGGGTTCCGCTGCCGGTGCAACACTCGGATTTCACTGGGCACGGATGATAGAAATGCTGCATTCTGCCGAACAGATCAGAGAATTACTGCACGACCCCGATCTTCAGGGCACCGATCTCGTTACTCAAGGCCAACGTCAGGAACGCGGCGTGGGTGTCATCGAAGCGCCGCGCGGCACGCTGATCCATCACTACAAGGTCGATGAACACGACCAGATCATCCGCTGCAATTTGATCGTTTCCACCACCCATAACAATCAGGCAATGAACGAAGGAATCCGCCAGGTGGCACGGCAATACCTCGACGGCAAAAAACTCACCGAAGGCCTGCTCAACCATATTGAAGTGGCGATCCGCGCTTTCGATCCGTGCCTGTCCTGCGCGACCCATGCGCTTGGAAAAATGCCGCTGGAAGTTGAACTGCTGGATGCGGAAGGCAGTCTCCTTTCGACCCTCTCCCGTTCTGCGGAGGGTGTGTTTAATGGGTGAGAGTCTTTGCATTTTGTGACGAATCTTGAGAAGTAATTGATGACTACGTTCCGAACCTCACGCCAATTTCCCGCAAAAGCTTCCGTCGTATTTGCGGCCTTTGCTGACCCGATTCGGCTTGCAAAGTGGTGGGGACCCAATGGGTTCTCGAACACGATTCATAAATTCGACTTCAGACCGGGCGGGAGTTGGACCTTCTCCATGCATGGTCCCGATGGGCAGACGTTCCCGAACGAATGCGTCTTCTCAACAATCATCGACAATGAGAAGGTTGTTATCAAACACCAATCTCATCCGCAGTTTGATTTAACTATCACGCTACATGAAGGCGAAATCGGAACTTTAGTCACCTGGGAGCAAGCCTTTGCAGATTCCTCCATCGCAAGCGCAATTCGTCATATCGTTGAGCCCGCCAACGAGCAGAATCTCGATCGGTGGACTGAGGCACTTCAAACCAGCCCGCAGCCTCCCGTCTAATCAAGGCTTGGCTTTAATTTCGCTGGAACTCTGACAACTCAGTTGCCTCAGCGCTTCTCAATCCTTTTGAGTATTTTATTTCTAAATTGCAATAGAAAACATGATCCCCAAGCCACCTACCCCACCTCCGATCCTCCTGTTCGCCATTGGCAATGAGTCACGAGGTGATGACGCTATCGCTCCCTTGCTGTTACGCAAACTTGAAGTGTCGCTGAAAACCGGGAACTTTGCGGGTCAATTTGAATTTCTTGAAGACTTTCAGTTGCAAGTTGAACATGCTACCGACATGATGGGCCGCGAGTTGGTGTTATTTATTGATGCAGGACTCGACACGCCGGCCCCTTTCTCTTTTTACAGAATTAAAAATAATGATAACCGCACGTTATTCAGTCACGCCATTACGCCTGAAGCAGTCGTCTCAACTTTCAAGAATATCTACCAACAAGACCCGCCGCCGGCCTTTGTGCTCTGTGTATGCGGAGAGCAATTCGAGCTCGGTGCATCCCCTTCGCCAGCGGCTGAGGAGCACATGAAATCGGCCATGAAATTTCTGCTGGAATTAGCGCGAACCGCGAACCAATCAACTTGGGAAGAACTGTGCAACTAGACTGAGCTATTCAAGCGGATAGGACTTTTGATAGTCTCTGAAATAGAATCAAACTTACCCGTTACTTCATCAAGCTTTAGTATGCTATTCACAAAGTTTACAAACTCTTCGACCGGCAGCGGGTGGCTAAAGTAATAACCTTGAATTTCATCACAACCACGAATACGCAGAAAATCGAGCTGTTCCAGGGTTTCTACTCCTTCGGCAATAACGCGTAATTTCAAACGGTGCCCAAGACTGATAATTGCATGGACAATCGCTGCGTCACTTACATCGGTTTCAATGTCGCGCACAAAGGATTGGTCTATCTTCAAGCGGTCTAGAGGTAATTTTTTCAAGTAGTTGAGGCTGGAAAATCCGGTACCAAAATCATCAATGGAAAGGCGAACGCCAATTTTTCGCATTTGAGCGAGAAACTCAATAGCAATCGGGGTGTCTCCCATCATGATGCCTTCAGTCAATTCCAATTCGAGGTCGTCCGGTCGCAGTCCCGCTTGTTCAAGTACCTCCACCACCAGTTCAGCCAGATTGGGTTGGCTCAACTGACGAATGGACAAGTTCACCGCCACAGGAAAAAGAGGCATTCCTGATTTTCGCCAAGCGGATAACTGTGCGCAGGCAGTTCGTAACACCCATTCACCCAACGGAATAATCTGCCCTGTTTCTTCGGCTACCGGAATAAATTCGACAGGAGAAATAAAGCCTCTCTCCGGATGATTCCAGCGAAGTAAAGCTTCCGCACTACAAATCCTGCCCGATACCAGATCCACTTGCGGCTGATAGTACAGCGAGAATTCCTTGCGTTCCATCGCCATGCGTAAATCTTTTTCCATCGAAAATAATCGGTCGGCACGAAGGTTCATTTCCGGAGAATAGGTCTGAAAATTATTGCGTCCCGCATCCTTGGCTCGATACATCGCCAAGTCTGCATTCTTGATCAAAGTATTTGAGTCCGCTCCATGATCGGGATAAATACTGATCCCGATACTGGCATAAGTTGAAATTTGTATTCCTTCAATATCGCAGGCAACGACCAGCGAACTGAGTATCTTTCCAGCCACCTGGGTCGCACCTTCATGATTCGTTTCACGCAACAGTACAATAAACTCATCGCCGCCAATGCGCGAGACAGTATCGCCTTCCCGCACACATTCCAGCAACCGCTGAGCGACCGTCTGCAACAGTTTGTCACCGGTGGCGTGCCCCATCGAATCGTTAACATATTTAAACCGGTCGAGATCAAGAAACATCACCGCGAACTTTTGATTGTCGCGATGCGCTGCGGCCAAAATTTGCTCCAGACGATCGTGTAGCAAAGTACGGTTTGGCAGACCTGTTAGCACATCGTAATAGGCTAGCAAATTAATATGCTTCTCAGCTTCTTTACGCTCGGTAATATCGGTTGAAATAGCAATGTAATTAGTCAGGGTTCCGGTCGCATCTCGCACTGCAGTAATAGTCATCCATTTTGGGTAGACTCGCCAGCTTTTATGGTGATCCCAAACTTCCCCTTGCCAATATCCATTCTCGTTTATATCGCTCCACATATTGCGATAGAACTCGGAATCATGTCTTCCGGACGAAAAAATAGCGGGATTTTTACCCACCAGCTCTGCTTCACTAAAACCCGTCATTTTCGAATAAGCGCGGTTAACTGCAATGATTCTGGCATCCGCATCGGTAATGACGATTCCCTCGCCACTATTATCAAAAACTTTAGTGGACAGATGGAGTCTTTTTTCAGCCGACTTGAGTGCAGTAATATCGCGCACGGTTCCGACCGCAGTCTGGGCTCGACCGTGATCATCGAAATCGATTTCGGCGGATTCCTGCACCCATTTGACTTTACCGTCGACCAGAATACGGTAATCAATTTCAAAAAGCGCTCCCTTGAGGGCCGCTTGCCATGCGTCAATCACAAATTCCCGGTCATCCGGGTGGATGCAGTCATAACAAATTTGCGACTTATGAATTTTTTCCGGCCGATCTCCAAAAATCCTGTATGTTTCATCCGACCAGCGCAACTCATCCTTAACAATATCCAGTTGCCAACTTCCGGTCTTGGCAATCGCCTGGGCACGCCTGAGCTCTGCCTCACTCGATTTAAGTGACTGGATGGTACATTTGCGCTGATAATTGGTTACAGCCAAAATCATTCCGGTTAAGCACATCAACAGGTTATAGATCCAAACATCACGGATTGATTCTGGCGTCACCGGAGCAAACGCTCCCGTCCCCCGTATCATTCCCATCATGGAAAAGAAAAAAATAATGCACGATCCCAAGACAGCCAGTCGCATGTTGAAACGAAATGCTCCCCATACGATAACCGGCAACAATATAAAAGGCCCGACGGTCGTATGAAGAAAGCGCAATCCGAAGTCGCTGAACACCACGAAACAAAACATAAACAGACAGGCAAAATAGGCAGCAACCTCAAGACGGATACCCGATGCGTTGGCAAGCGGCTTGTGGCGACTCCACGCGAGCAGCAAAGGAGCAAGCATAATGATCCCAAGAGCATCGCCCATCCACCAGTAGGCCATGATGGAGGGATATCTATCCCATGTCATGAGGTCGCCCAACACCAACCACAACGGTCCGTTGAGTGCGCCTAGAAAAGACGCAATAACCGCGATACCGAGAAGAATAAAGATATCCCTGATGGTGACCAGAGACAAATTGAAATCGACAAAACGACGTAACAGCATGACACCCGCCACGGCTTCAAACGTGCTGCCAAGGGAGATGCCCAGCGCAGGAAGAAATCCTACAGCAAAATTGCCCAATATTGCGCCGACAAACACCCCGGGCCAGATACGTAAACCAAACACCAGCAGCGCAGTTAATGCAATTCCGGAAGCAGGCCAGAACAGTGTAACCGACTTGCCCTGCAACGCAAGCATCAACCCCAGCTTAGCACTGACAAAATACAGGAATCCAACGCAGAAAATCAGGGCGGCATCTTTTTTTGATAAGCTAATCATCCTGTTCCCGGTCTGCTCCAATTAAATAATCCAGCAGGTTTGTTTATTTTCCTTGACATCCTCCCCGACCTTCACCTTACGGTGACTGCTTGCGCAGAAAGGACGGAGATTCCTGCGGCGCAAGGCAAAGGCATATAGCCATCTGCCAAGTCGCTTCGGCGGGTTCCTGCTGCTGATG
>Ga0316224_1000524_pt1 | contig 52809 bp, 61 predicted proteins | sample TBH18013metaG_FD_206254 | JGI IMG/M metagenome (GOLD analysis project Ga0316224, IMG submission 206254) | Freshwater microbial communities from Trout Bog Lake, Wisconsin, USA - TBH18013 | ecosystem: Environmental > Aquatic > Freshwater > Lake > Hypolimnion/Profundal zone | place: USA: Wisconsin... | reverse complement strand
TATTCACAAATTCCATCTGACAATCTTTAAAACCACCCGACTGTCAGATCAAGTTGTGGCTATTACAATTTATTTATTCCACCGGCTGCCTGATAATCGTTTTTAATTTTTCCGGTGCCGTCCGGCGCATATCGCTCAGGTATATTTCACGGTGTTTACCACGAAGTTTGTAGCCTTTTTCTTTAATAAAATCATGCAGTTTTATAATGGTTTGCGTTTCATCGGCGTATGGCCCGATGTAAAGCACCTGGGCGCATAAACCTTCGTTCATGGTTTCCAGCCGCATACTGTTTAGCATTGGCAAGGCTTTCCTTTTGGCGGCGAGTTCTTTAGCCTGTTCAATAATTTCAGGGGTAACAAATTCAGGCTGCATGATCATTATCGTCCAATTCCATGTGGATTTATCCTGCATCTGAAAATTGCTCATATCATCGGTCCACCATAAGCCTTCCAAAGGCATTACACCATAATCAATTTGTTGTTTGCCTTTTTTTAGCATAAATTTTATGGTGTATGAAACACTAAAGAGTGCATTGATCGCCTGCTGAAATATTTCGGAATTATTTGGGTCGCCATGCCCGTCAATCATCAGGTAATTTAATTTTGGAACGTTAACCATTTCCATTTTTTTTGCCGAAGCCTGGTAAAGTTCCTTATACTGTTTTTTGAAATCGAATTTTTCCATGACAGATCAGATTAGTTTTCGTCAAATAGTGCTACTGCGCCGGGTAAACAGGTCGCAATGCCCCTGATGCCCGAAACTGTTAGCGTCATTAAAATTGCATCCACTACTTCTGCTTTTGTGGCCCCCAAACGCTTTGCCATCGGCACATGAAATTTTATGGCAGTTTCATCACCCGTCGCTGCTTTCATGGCGATATAAATTAGCTGTTTTGTTTTTTCATCAAGGCCCTTTGATGCTACAAGCGATTGAATAAGTCCGTCAAAGGCTTTTGCGACTTCCGGGGCTTCTTCCCGGAAAACAGCCATTGGGTCACTCTGCATGTTCTTCAGTTTTTTCGTGTTCCCGTTCAACAGTAATGGTACAATCGCCAATTAATGCTGCCAATGCACCCACAGCTGCGAGTACAGGTAGCACCAATGCGCCCACTACGCCAATGGTTAATGGAAAGGACATGATCTCTTTGCCCGATTTATCAATAATGGTGATCTTCCTCACATTACCTTCTTCAATCAGTTCTTTTATTTTTTTAAGGAGGGCCTCGCCTTCAACTTTAAATGATTCTTTGGTAAACATAAAATAGTAATTAAAATTCTTTATTGAATTAATTTAGTGTTCGTTAGAAAAAATGGACACTTTCATAGACGATTTAAGTAAATTGAAACTATATTTTTTACAAACATGCCAGGCATCTATAGTTTGCCAAATCCAGAATACTATGCCGTAAAAAGCCATTACATCATGAATAATTATTGGAAGCCGGAATGCCCAAAACACCGAATGGTCAGGATGTGCGATTACAAATACCGGTAAAAAAATAGCGTTTAAATTTCCAACTATTATCACGGCTATTAATATTGCCGCGCCCCTGCGGTTATCATGGGCATATATTTGTCCCAGCCCGGGTATTAATAGAGACAAAACCAAAGCCAGATATTTATTACGATTTTCCATTAGTATCCATTTTTTATCAAACCTTACGGGATTACCCGTAAGGTTTGTTCTCATAACCGGAAATGGTTTAATTGTGATGTACAGGCTCTTTACCTTTCTCAAAATATTTTTCGAGAATATCCGGTGCTTTTTCAAAAAGGGCGCTTAATCCTTTCGATGAGCGGGTAGAGATAAACTGGATCTCGCCAGCTTTGACTACTAAGAAGCCAACAGGCCCCATGCCGATCCCTACGCCACCACCGGCGCCAACACCTTCACCTTCGCCGGCTTTTTTTGAATTGCCTTTACCTTCGCCGCCGCCGCTGCCTAAGCCAAGCCCAACTGCCATTACCGGAACGCAGGTAAATTCTCCTAATTGAAATTGTTGCCCAATAATTGTTTCTGTTTTTACTTCTGTTTTCAGGAACTCGGTCAGATTGCCGAGCAATTCATTCAAGTTGTCCATGATTTTTGTTTTTTAGATATTAATAATTGAAAAATTATAGCTCTTATTATCCTGGCTATATTATTTTCTATTTCCAGGATGATTTCGTTTTTGTCAAAAAAGTTTACAGTGATGGGCTTATTGGTGTATTTCCCAAGCCAGTAAAAGCCGGGGTAAAGTATGCCGTTTAATTGCACATTACCTGTGTCAATATCCAGGTAGCATTTATGTATTTTAAAACTTTTGATCACAGCTTTTACCCTGCCGAAAGATATTTTAAAAGGCTTCTTTTTTCTTTCAGATTGTATCGGTGTTTCTTTTTGTTTCCTTTTTGAAGGTTTTGTAAACAAATCAAACTGTTTTCGCCATCCGGCTACGTATAAGTCAATCTTAAAGGAATTATCAATTAGGATCAGTTTTGCGAATGCCACGCGATGGAACCGAATGCCATAAAAACCGTTCAGGCTGTTGATCTCCAAATAAAAAGGCGCGAAAAGCAGGTAGCTGAAAACAGCCACGATGAGTAGTGACAAAACCAGCAGCCAAATCATCTTTAACTGATTTATGAAAACAAAATTAAATGGGTGCCGGGTTATTTAAAATGATGGTCATCAGGGGAATTAATGTTGCTTATCAAAACGAAATCTTTTATACAAAAAAAGAAAAGTGACAAGCCGCCGGATATGGAATTATATAAAGTTTTTTTGATGAGAAATGGAGCGTCTTAAACAGCAGGGCCATACAGGGGAAAAGAATTTCCCGTAGGTGCCGGAAAGCTGAGGTCAGGGTAACGTAAGTCTGATTGACTATTTTTCAGGCTCCTCTTTTTTATCACCTTCCCTTTCAACAGTAATGGTGCATTCTCCAAAAAAGGCCGCTAATGCACCCACAGCCGCCATAACCGGCAACAGCAGCGCGCCTACCACCCCAATAGTCAATGGGAAAGACATGATCTCTTTGCCTGATTTATCGGTAATGGTGATCTTTCGCACATTACCTTCTGCTATCAGTTCCTTTATTTTTTTAAGGAGGGCCTCGCCTTCAACGGTGAATGATTCTTTAGTGAACATAATGCAAAATTTATTAAAAGCTTATGGACAAATATTTATACTTAAGATTGTTCCCGGCGCATTTTGTTACAGGCTACCTCAAAGCAGACTTCAATGAATCAAGATAAATCCGGTTTTGGTCCATAAAAGGATGACCGGCTCCCTTTAGCGTAATTAACTTATCGCCTGGTTTAAAAAAAGCAGAAAGCTTTTTAGATGAACCGTAGTAAAACATCTTATCCTGATCTCCGTGAAAAATGACAATCGGTACAGTTGTCATTTTTACAAATTGCCAGGTATTAAAGTGAAAAGCGATTTTGCTTGTATCAAATGAAGGTCGGAGATGGGTCATAGCATCCGGAAGGCTGTAATATGGCGCCTGAAGAATTAGCTTTTTGGGGTGGTTGCGCGCAGCTATATAGGCTGCGGGACCGGTACCAATTGAATAACCTAAAACAATGATTTTATCTTCACCATAAACCGATTTTAAATAAGGTAACTATATACCACTTGGGACAAGATAACGAAAGTTTTCTATATTTGGGGAAACTAAATTTAGAAAAAAATGACGTTCGATCTCCCATTTGAAAGCCTTGTCTTATTTGACATTTATTCCATAGATGAAGCTTGCTCGGAAGTAGAGAGTATAGTAAATATATCAATACAAATCAGGACATTACGATCTGGAGGTATTTTCATAGTAGTAATTTGGACAATTGTTTTTGAAAATAATGGTAAAAAACTTCTTGACTATAAAAAAGAAATAGGTGCAGAAATAATTAAAACGAGTGAAATAGAGGAAGATTTGCCCGTTTTAAAGGGCTTTATTCGACAAACATTTGCAATCGTTCAAAATGATTTTCTGCTACAGGGGCAACCTATTAATCCACCGAACTTTTTGGAGGCCGACAAGCAGGCAGCGGACGTTTTAATAGATTTGGTGAAACGCGGACTTTATTAACTTCTGTCATAGAAACTATTATAGTTTCGTCGAATTCAACTCCCTTAAATGGGTTGCTTGCCACTATTCCCGTTTTGGCGTTATTACTAAAAATAGCCATTAAATCCAAATTTCCCATAACATAAAGTTATAATTAACTTTTGGGAATATCAATAGCAAATTCCCTTAAAACGCTTTTTAAAATCCCTATGTCTTTTTTGTATGAATAGGCTTAACGGCTATTTTGATCATATCTTCAAGTGTACCCTCAAATTTTACCTTGGGCTCATACTTTGTTTTCGTGGGTTTTGTTTCTTCTTTCTTTTTTGCCATATTATTTAGCGATTAGTTGTTTGTAAGTTAAACGAACGTTATTAGCCTGATTAAAGGTTTTAAAGAACCTTTGAGGATCTGTAACTAATCTATCATTGTAACGGAATCCAAATTCATTACAATAGCGGTGTAAATGTTTTGGAGATACGTTATGATAAATTCCTACAATGCCTCTTTTTAACAGGCTCCAAAAGCCCTCTATTGTGTTGGTGTGATCTTCGCCTATTGTAATGTAATTGCCTTCTGTATGCTTAATTGAAACGTGTTGAAACTTAGCGTCAAGGCCATTGTATGAACGATAAGAATCGGTCACTACTTTGCTGCCCGTAGCAACGTTTTCTACCATAAACGACTGCAAGGTTTCTGCTTCGGTATTTTTAACAACCTTTACACTTACCTGTGATTGTTGTTTGATTATTTTCTCAATTACTCTTTTGCCTGATATTACTTTGTGGTCACGTTCTACAAATTCAACTATTTGTTTTTGAGCGATACCAATAACAGGTGTTTTGTCGCTTGCGCTCCGGCCTTGCGAACCTTCAATCTTTTTGTTAGCATGACGGTTTTTGTTTTTACCGCCTACATAAGTTTCATCAACTTCAACATTGCCGCTAAATTGTTCAGCTTCGTTATTAGCTAACATTTCCCGGATACGGTGCAATAAAAACCATGCAGTTTTTTGAGTGACGTTTAAATCACGGTGTAACTGTAAAGATGAAATTCCTTTTTTGTGAGCAGTACAAAGATACATTGCGGCAAACCATGTTCTTAATGAAATTTTAGTGTTTTCAAATATTGTCCCGGTTGTAACGGTGAATTTTTTACCGCATTCCTTTGCCTTGCATTTAAAACCCCTGTCAGTTACATACGCACCAATATTACCACAATGAGGGCAAGTAGGAGTTTCACCCCAGCGGCTTAGTGCTAAATAGCTTTTGCAAGTTTCTTCTTCTTTAAAGAAATCTAATACTTGAATGAGGCTTTTAAATTGAGTTGTCATCGTTTCTTTGTTTGCTTATTCAAATATAATATTAATAACTTAATGGGACAAATTTATTTGAAAATAATTTCACTATTTTTATCGAAACTCTGACAAAATAATGGAAAGACAAGAAAAATTAAGAAACTCGGTTTTATATCGAGGGATAATCTTGCACGAGATAACATTACTTGAATCTGACATAAATAGTTATATAGCGGCCCATTTTTGCGGAAATGATATTTCAAAAACCATGGATATGGTATTATTATTTTTAGGTGATGAACGAACGACCTTTAGTAATAAGGCTCAAATATTCTATTATTTAGCAATCCATTACGATGCCCAGTGGTATGCAGCATATATTTCAACGCGCCCTAAATTACCTAAAAAAGATCCCTACTCTTTAAATCAAGATTTAGTTGATGCAATAGAACAAAGAAACGTATTCGCGCATCGGTTGGTAATGACTAATATAGATGGAGGCGAAGAACCATTTACGGTTTTTTTAAAATTAAAGAACGAAGCTACCCCAATATTTTATACAGATGAAAATATTGATAGCCTGGTAGAACAGATAAAAAACATTAGAAATCACTTAAACCAAAGTGAAATTTTAAAGAAATCAAGAACTATCTAAAGTACATGCACCCCCTCTGCTTAATTCGTTTGCAACCAAACTTCAGCGTCATAGGGGGTGCAGCATCTTTAATATAATCAAATTTTCAAACTCTGACAAATGGAAAATTTAACCGCAATTCAAAAACTTGACTTACTTTTGGAATATTTTATTAAAATGGATACCCCTCCTTTCAAAACAGACGATGAAATATTTAACGAATTGAAACCTGAATCAACAAAAGAGATGTTTGAAATAATGCATAAATTAGAAAGAGAAGGCTATATTTCTACGTCTATATTATCAATTAAAGGCCAAGATGAAACTGTTTATGGTTCTACATTTGACGGCCGACTTTTTTATTTAGCTGGCGGATACAATGCTAAATCTTTAGCCGATGCCGCCGATGCCGAGCAACAGAGGCTTGAGATAAATCGATTAAGGTCTGTTGATGCTTCAAACGATCAGAACCAAAAGACGTTAAATAAATTGACAAATCGTCTTTCATGGGCAACGTGGTTTGCATTTGGTGCTGCGATGGCTCTATTGATTTGGTCGATATATTCTTATTACCACCCTGCACCAATCCCAATAAATGTAAAATTAAATATTGAAAAAAGTAAATAATTTTACTTTTAATTTGTCCCATCTTGTATATAGTTACCTTAAATAATCGTAGGCCGACTGAACATCGCCATAAATTTCGTTTTCGTTTTTGATAAAACCCTCACTTCTGCCATACCCGCGGTAGTCAAACAAAAATAAGTCAAAATGTTGATTTGTGTAGGTTTTAGACATGAACCCCCACTTATCATTTCCGCCTGTGTTGCCGTGCAAATATAGTATAACGCCTTTTGCAGAGTCAGCTTTAAAAAGTAGGCAACTCAACTTAACGCCATCGTTCGCGTTAATTGTAACCTCGGTAAAGCTCGCGGGAAAGGTGAACTTATAGTCCTGCTGAATTTTAGCGCCGGGAAAGAAAAACTTCACCTGTTTTTGACTGGGGTCTGCTGAATTTTGAGCATATCCATACGTGGGCGCAAAGCTTGTTGTAAAAAATAGTGCTCCAAAATATAAAAGCTTTTTCATACCAGTGGGCATTTTTTATGAAAATTAACCATCAATGCCTCCTTTTTTTGTGATAATTTGTGTCTGAATTATTTTGCCATCAAACTCCGCTTACAACTTCATCCCCCGCAAAAACTCTTCAATACCCATTTGTTTTTTGCCTTCCAATTGTACCTCAGTAAGGCTAACAAACCCGTCTTTAGCAGCAAATTTAAAAAAGGTTTTATTGTCGGTTACAAATTGACCTGGCTGCACATCATGAGCTGCTATTTCGTAAGCAGAACGGAATACTTTAAGGATCTTGCCATTTAATAGCGTATAAGCCGTAGGGATTGGGCTAAGCCCCCGGATCTTATTATAAATATTTAAGGCCGGCTGGCTCCAGTCGATCAGGCAATTTTCTTTAAAAATTTTGGGAGCATGTCTTAATTCAACGTCAGGTAACAGTTGCGATTGCGGGTGTTCGTTATACCTGCCGCTTTCAATGCCTTTTACGGTTTTTACAAGCAGGCCGGCTCCTTTGTACATCAGGCGGTCATGCAGTTCACCGGCAGTTTCGTCGCCGCTCAGGGTTACTTTTTCGGTGAATAATATGTCGCCGGTATCAATCTCGTGTTTTAGGAAAAATGTAGTTACGCCGCTTTCGGTTTCGCCGTTTATAATCGCCCAGTTTATCGGCGCGGCGCCGCGGTATTGCGGTAACAGCGAAGCATGCAGGTTTATGGTGCCCTTTGCCGGCATATTCCAAACCACTTCGGGCAGCATCCGGAAGGCCACTACCACTTGCAGGTCGGCGTTCAATGCTTTCAGTTCCGCCAAAAATGTCGGGTCTTTTAATTTTTCAGGCTGCAAAATTTTGAGGTCATTTTTTACAGCGTATTGCTTTACAGCCGATTCATTTAACTTTTGTCCACGACCCGCGGGTTTATCCGGCGCCGTGACAACGGCTACAATATTGCAGCCCGCCTTAATTAATGCATCTAATGATGCCACTGCAAACTGGGGCGTGCCCATAAATATAATTCTCATAGATAGGTATTAAACGCAAATCATTAATATAATTCTAAAATCGTAATTCTGAAATCTGAAATTATTTCAGGGGTACAACAAATACTTCATCCGCATATTTTTATAAATGCTTAAAGCAGGTTCCCAGCTTGCACGTATTTCTTCTTCACTTTTGCCGGCTTCAATTTGTTTTCTTAGTTCATCAGTCCCGGCAAGTTTTGTAAAATAGCTATTAAAAAAATGCGCCTTATCGGGAAATGCTTTGTATAATGTGATCAGCCAGGTTAAATTGATCCTGCCACTTGCACGTATAACGTTTGTATCGTAATTTTTTAGATCAATACCATAACAGGTTTTATCCTTTTGCGGCGGATCTTCACTCATCCCCGGAATACTTTTTGGCTTAAACGAATAAGCGTATTTCCCTTCCAGTGCGGGATGACCTATTTGCAGGAAAGGAAGCATGGTGCCCCGGCCCAGGCTAAGCGTTGTGCCTTCGAATAAACATACCGACGGATAAAGCAATATAGATTTTTCGGTATTTAAATTAGGCGAAGGGTTTACAGGTAATTTATAATTATCGTTATGTGTATAGTTTGCCACCTTAATGATCTTTAGCTTACATTGAACATGGTTTTTTAACCATCCTTCCCCGTTGATCATCCTGGCATATTCGGCAATGGTGAGACCGTGAGCTATGGGGATTGGGTTTAAGCCTATAAACGATCGGTGAGCGGTATCGAGTACCGGCCCGTCAACGTAAAACCCGTTTGGATTGGGCCTGTCAAGTATCATCAGTTCAATATTGTTTTCGGCGCAGGCTTCCATTACATATTGTAAGGTGGAAAGATAGGTGTAAAAACGCGCGCCAACGTCTTGTATATCAAATATCATCAGGTCAATACCTTTTAAATCTTCGGGCGTTGGCTTATAATGCTTGTTCCCGTACAGCGATATTACAGGTATTCCGGTGGCAGCGTCGGTGGCGCTGCTTACTTCGGCGCCATTGCTGGCATCTCCCCTGAAACCATGTTCGGGACCAAAGATCTTTTTGACAGTGATTCCCAGTTTCAGGAAGGTATCGGGGCTAAGGGTTAAGTTTTTACCGATTACGGAGGTTTGATTAATTACCATCCCGATATTTTTCCCTTTAAGATAATCAATATAAAGATTGGTTTGATCGGCACCGGTAATAATTTTATGTTTTTTTTCGGATATTGGGGTTTTGTAAAGCTTATGAATACTTTTTTGAGCAACGGCTGTGTACCATAATAAACTTGATATTAGTGTGAATTTAAAAAATACGTTCATCCTTATCATAAAAATACTGTATTTACAATTTTAAATTGAAGTAAAACCGCATATTTGCGAAGGTACAAAAAACATGCTGCATTGAGTTTCTCCTGGTTCGTAGCTAATCGTATAACATTTAAGTCTAAGCGTACATTTTCAAAATTAATTGTGCGCATAGCTATTATTGGCATCATGCTTGGCCTTGGTGTGATGATTTTGTCGATGGCTATAGTGCGGGGGTTTAAACGGGAAATCAGGGAGAAGGTAAGGGGTTTTTCGGGCGATTTGCAGGTGGTTAAGTACGATCTGAATAACTCCGGTGAAAACTCGCCCTTTCATGCCGACACCAATTTTGTAAAAAAAGCAGGCGCCATTCACCTGATTACAAAAATTATGCCTTTTGCTACCAAACCGGGCATTATTAAAGCAAACAATGAAATTGAGGGGGTTGAGCTGAAGGGCATCGACAAGACCTACGATTGGTCTTTCTTTAAAAAGAGTTTGGTGGCGGGCAATGTCATTGACTTTAGCGATACCCTTCAATCGAAAAAGCAGCTGCTCATCTCACAAACAATAGCAAACCGCTTAAAACTGAAAGTTGGTGATAAAATTCTGATGTATTTTGTGCAGGAGCAACTAAGGGCAAGGCAATTTACTATAAAAGGTATTTTTAGTTTTGGTATTGACGAGGTGGATAAAACCTATGTTATTGGCGATATGTCAATAATTAACAGGCTTAATAACTGGGATGCAGACGAAATTGGCGGCTACGAAATAAAAATAAATGATTTTGACCACATCAATGAGGCAGCTAATAAAATTGACAATATTTTACCGGTTAAACTTAAATCATACACCGTTATGGATAATTACGCCACAATATTTGCCTGGCTTGGATTACTGGACGGAAATACCAATGTGGTTTTAGGTTTGATGACCATAGTTGCAGTGATAAATATGATATCGGCACTGTTGATTATTATACTGGAACGTACTACCATGATAGGGATACTAAAAGCAATGGGTGCTGCCAATGCCACTATTCAGGCGGTTTTCTTCAATAGTGCTTTTTATCTCATTGGCTTTGGTATGCTGCTTGGCAATGTATTGGGTATCGGCTTTGGATTACTGCAATCTTATACGCATTTTCTGAAACTCGATCCGGAATCTTACTACATGAATTTTGTCCCAATACAATTCAACTTGATGGACCTTGTTTTAGTAAACATAGGCACATTAGGGATTTGTTTGGCAGCAATGGTATTACCCTCTATGCTGGTTACCCAAATTACCCCGGTAAAAGCCATCCGCTTTAAATAGGAGAATGGAGCTGAAAGCTAAAAGACCAAAGCTGAAGTCTTGATTTTATATTGGTCAAAAAGCTTTTTGCTTTAAGCTTTCGCCTTTCTGCTTAATTAAAGTATCCTGTAAGTAACTCCAAAACGGATCAGTTCACTATCGGCTGTATAAACAATCGGGGAATCATTCATGAGGTTGGCAGAGTGGTTGATGAAGCCATGGGCATAGCTTGCTGTGACTCCAAATTTTTTGTAATAAGCCACAATGCCAAACCTGTTACGTGGGTCAAATTCGCCTTTTCCATAGTTTACGTATGTTTTGTATACGGTGCCATCGGCAGCTGTTGAACTACTCCTTTCAAAGGAATTGACACCAAAAGCTAAATCAAATCCAATGAGCAGATCGATATTTATTTTTTTTAAAGGTAACCGATAGCCCACGTAAGGGTTTAAATTGATGAATTGATTTTGCACAACTGATGATCCTTTAACCGGAGTCATTGTCTCAATAAAAAAGCCGGGCGCCATACTATTTGATTCTCCGCTTATGGCAGTTATATCCGCTTTACTTCTTAAAATATCGTAACCTGCCTGAAGACCTGCAATAAAACCGCATTTAGCAATATATTGTCCCTGGACATCTGCTGCATAACTAAACCCATTTTTATTTCCAAAGGAGTAGTTGGGATAGCTATTGAAAGGTGGTTGTGAATAGTTTATAAACGAGCTGGATGTAGTGCCGTTCCCCGAATAGTGGAACAGGCCGGAATTTGCACCGAAAGAAACTTCAATTTTTTGTGCAAACAAATTCGTTAAAACAAAAAAGCTTAGCAGGATAAGGAATAGCAATTTCATTGATTTTTTATTATTTTAAGGTTTTTGTTAAGTGTAAATAAATTGTCAAAAAGCTTTCGCCTTTAAGCTTTTGGCTTTCCGCTTTTACCTCTCCTAAAGTAGCTTGTAAATAAGCCCAAAACGCAGCAATTCGCTATGCGCTATCTCTGCTATTGTTGGATTATTAGGGTCGGTTTGGCCGGGTACATAATTCTTTAGGCCATGTGCATAACTTGCAGTAAGTCCCCATTTTTTATAATAGGCTGCAACGGCAAATTTAAGCCGTACGTCGGTGGGGGCATCAGTTCTTTTCAGGTCGGTTCTATAAACAGTGCCGTCGGTTCCGGTAGCTTTGCCTTTATCATAAGTGCTGACGTTAAAGCCAAGATCAACTCCCGGCATCAAATCAATTTTGATCTTTTTAGCCAGGAAACGGTAGCCGACATACGGGTTAACATTGATGTCCTGGTTTTGCAAATAGGTTTGACCCTTAACTGCCGGGGTCAGGTATGATGGTGCAGCTATGTTATAAAAGAGGTAGGGGTAATTCGGATAATAACCGGTTATAGCAACCTGGCTTCTCAAAACCTCGTAACCAGCCTGGAGCCCTGCTATAAGTCCACTTTTACTTACAAATTGGAGCTGCATATCACCACCGTAACTAAAACCATTTTTGCTGCCATATGGATTATTGGTATAGTTTTGTTTGTCGGTTGGCCCTTCGGTAATAGAGGAGCTCGGCGTTGCATAATTACCGCTGTAATGAAATAAGCCGGAATTTGCGCCGAAAGATACTTCAATTTTTTGCGCAAATAGTTGCATTGCTATTCCAATAGCAAATAAGGTTAGGATTGATTTTTTCATTATTTTTTATTCGCTGATTGAAAATTAAATTTCAGGTTTATGCCGCCTGCGCCAAAACGGATATTCTCAGAACCTAAGCCTTCAAGAGGGTATTTTAAAAACGGTTCGAGGATAATTCGGTTTTTACCTAATGGGTATCCAACACCAAACGCGAAATTGAGTGTTTTTGCAAAATAAAAGCCGCTAAAACTATTGCGCGAAGTTTCATTCTGTGTTGCCTGTAAGCTTGGTGAAGCAAGGGCAGGGTAATTGTACTGGTAGGTATAGGTTTCGTTGATAAATGTACCGGAGCTAAAGCCCGCCAGAAAATACACCTGGTACTTTTTGGGGTTTAATTCATATTTCAGGTTTAAAGGTATATCCAAACCGATCAGGCTTGCATCATAATTTTTAAAAGCAGGGGCAGATGCGTTCGTAACCGAACTACCGGTATTATAACTCGCAGTAAACGCTGCTGCCGGAAAAGCGGGTGAATTTAGAACCGCAAAATTTGACCCGGCTGAAGAAGAGGGTATACCTGATGCAAAATTTAAGGAGTTTTGTGCAACAGTTACGCCGGTAACCAGGCTGAGGTTTTTATTTATTTTAATATCGGCTGTAAGGCCAGCACCCAGGTTTGCATTGTTGCTGCTACCCTTGGCATAATTAAAATAGGTAGCTGCATATACCCCAAAATGTACATTTTTAGTCTTTTCAATGGGTTTTTCGGTTTTTTTACCAGTGTTTTCAGCAAACATTTCTGTTATCGATTTTGCCGGACTGGTTTTTGTAATTACAGGACTTGTAGTTGAACTATTTTTGGTGCCTGTTGCTGCCAATGTTGCCGACGACACTTGATTATTCCCTTTTTTAACACTATCTGCTGTTTCGGCAAGAAAACCCTTTTTATTGCCGGTGTCCTTTGCAGATGCAATTACTACTGTGTGGCCGGGAAGATTATTGTCCGTTGTTTTGCTATCAGGAGTGTTGTTTTTAATGTTTATTGCTTCTTTAACAGTATTTGCATGCACGGCTGTAATGCTTAAAGGTTCTTTAACTTTATTTGTATGTTCTGCCGCAATGTTTTCCCCGGAAATCTTATGTGTTTTACTTTGATATGCTGTAATTGCTGCTGTGCTTGTATTTGCAGTTATTTTTTTACTGCCTGTATCCGTGCCTGTAACGCCTTTATTTACCGTTAGGTTTGCGCCGGCCATGTTTTTAGGCGTTTTAGTGCTGAATCGGGCAGGTTGTTCATCTTTAATGTACATCCATATCCCTGCTGTTAAAAATAAAAATAAAACGGCGGCTGCGGCCCACCACAGCCATGCAAATGCAGGCCGGTTTGCCTGCCTTTCGGGAAATTTTTCCCGGAGCAGCAACCAACCTTCATCAGCGGAGGGCTCTTCAATATTGTCAAATACCTCCCTGATGCGGTTCTTTAACTCCTCATCCAACTGATCGTCCATGTTTTTGTTCTTCTGATCTTATAACATTTCTTAATTTCTCTTTTGCCCTGCTCAGGTAAACCCTTGAAGAGCTTACCGGAATGGCTAACAACTGCCCGATCTCATCATGACTGTAACCGTCAACTTCGTATAAGTTAAAAATGGTCATTTGTATCGGCGGCAATTCATTCATTAGTTTTAAAATATCCTGTACATTCAGGGTTTCAATGCCACTTACACTGATAGCAGGCATTGCATTTTCCAATTCAACATTTAGCTGGAATTTTAAATCCTTTCGGCGCCTGTCAATGGCGGTATTAACCAAAATAGTGCGCAACCATGCTTTAAAAGGCTTGTCACTGTTGAAATTACTAATGGCATTAAATACTTTAATGAAAGTATCATTTACTACCTCCATAGCATCATCGCGGTTTAAGCTATAGCGCAGGCTTATACCCATGGCGTAGCCATAAAACTGCTTATAAAGCAGTTCCTGATATTTTAAGCTGCCTGTTTTGCATTGCCTGATAATTTCTTCTTCAGGAATGCGCCGCTGTTGATGCATTAAGTGTGTTTAATTCGGCCTGAATTTTATTTATTTACTATCTGATACGGAGTAATAGAAGAAAGCGCTACAGTTAGCTTGAAATTAAGTTGGAGAGCGGTGGCTGGGCATTGGTCATTAGTCATTAGTCAGTTGTGAGTTATTGAAATTTACCATTCACTACTTACCACTGACCATTCACCGCTCACTGCTCATCAACTTACCCCACATCAATTCCCCGATCTTTTTAAGGTATAGAAATAGGTTAGTGTGTCGAAGGCGCTATAGGCAACCATTTTTAAAATTGTCCCATCATAGTTGTATGCGTAAATTCCGTTTAGATGGAATTTTGTTGGGGTACCCGTGGTTGGATAGGTATGATCAAGAAAGTCGACCTGCCCGTAGGTTGTATTCACAATGTAACTACCGAAGCTGCCTGCATGCACCGTCGAAGTGTCGCCGGTAACCTTAAAGCCGGTTGATTGCTCCATTTGCAATTGTATATTTGCTTTGCTGGTATCAATCACGCCGGTTTTTGAATGGATATGTATGTACATAAATTGGCCTGTAAAGGTGCCTTCTGGCCCCGCAGCAACAACTGGTGAAACAGGTTTTGGAGCACACCCGCTTGCTAAGCCGATTAATATTAATGATGAGTATAGTAATATTCTTTTCATATTCATTGCGGTTTTAGTTGGATACGTGGTTTTTGTCAATAACGCTACAGTGATAATCTTATTTTATCTGTCGTTTCATTTATATTTTTTTTGCTTCTTCCCAAAAAATATCCATTTCGGCAAGGCTCATATTATGCAATTGTTTGCCGTTTTCATTGGCCTTGCTTTCGAGGTACTGGAAACGTTTTATAAATTTACGATTTGTTTTCTCCAAAGCATCCTCGGGGTTAATATTTATAAAGCGGGCATAATTTATTAAAGAAAACAGAAGGTCGCCAAACTCTCCTTCCGCTTTTTCATGGTCGATGACAGTTTCATCTTCGGCATTAAACTCATTTTTAAATTCCTGAAGTTCTTCTTCCACCTTCGCCCATACCTGACTTTTTTCTTCCCAATCGAACCCAACGCCGCGCGCTTTTTCCTGTATGCGTGATGCTTTCACCAACGCCGGAAGCGATGCAGGCACACCGCCCAATACCGACTTGTTCCCTTCCTTCAGTTTTATCTGTTCCCAGTTGCGCTTTACATCATTTTCGTCATTCACATTCACATCGCCGTAAATATGCGGATGGCGATTCACCAGTTTATCGCAAATGCTGTTTAATACATCTGTGATGGTAAAATCATTGGTTTCGGATGCTATCCGGGCATAAAAAACCAGGTGCAGCATAATATCGCCAAGTTCCTTTTTTATTTCGGGCATGTCGGCGCTTAATATCGCATCAGAAAGCTCATAGGTCTCCTCAATGGTTAAATGACGCAAGCTTTCGAGCGTTTGTTTTTTATCCCAGGGACAATTCAGGCGCAGATCATTCATAATTGTATTAAGGCGATCGAACGCGGTAGCAGGAGTTGGGGCCGTAGCAGGAGGTATTAATGGCATAAATATTTTATCACTAATTGCACGAATTATTTCGAATTACACGAATTGTGGGGTAAAAATAGGTTTTTTATGTCGGAAAGTTTGAAATGTCTTGTCCTGATTATCGCCATAAATCGGTGTAATCACAAAGATTCAGCCTAAATCTGTGATTCGCCTTTCACCGCTCTAAGCATCTCCCTTTTTCCCGGCGCACCGGGCGCTTTTTCCACTTTACAGCCCAGGGCTTTTACGGCCCGTTTTAAATTCCCGGTAATGGCATAGGTAACAAATACCCCGCCGGGTTTTAAAAATTGAAGGGTATGGCCAATAGCCATGTCGTTCCACATCTCAGGCTGATAGGCTGCCGCAAATGCATCGAAATATATAATGTCATATTGTTTTTCCAACTGGAAATTTAACAGTTGGCAGCTGGCGATTTGGAGATTACAGTAAGGGTTTAATGGAATTGGGGAGTCTTGCGCATTTATGTAGCTACCGACGAACTTTTGCCATAGATCTGCAGATATGTATTCATTATAGCCGGTTTTACTTATCATTTCTGTAGTCAAGGGGTAGGCCTCTATACCGGTATAGTCAAGTTTGATCTGTTTAGCAATACATAGATCGGCGCTCAGTAAAAAATTTAATCCAGTACCAAAACCAACTTCTAAAATGGCGACGGTTCCATTAGCCCCTTCAGCCCCCTCTAAATCTCCCCCGGAAGGGGAGACTTTAGCTGCACTCGCGGTACCTTTTAAATCTTCTACGCCATTTGGCGAAGAAGATTTAGAGCGGGCTTGTTTGTGGTCCAAAAAGTATTGCAATCCCGAATTTACAAACACATGCCTGCTCTCCTGCAAGGCCCCGTGTTTTGAATGGTAATTTTCACCTACCTGCGGGTTGTATATGGTATTTGAACCATCAGCGGTTTTTACAATTTCGAGCATTTTAAATGATAACAACCAGGTTGGTTGGATAACAATGCATATCTGACAACAAAGCCCGGTTATTGTTTGATTTTTTGGTGGCTGATCTCTACTACCGCCTCACTCAGGTCCAAAACGGGTACAGCTGATATTTTAGCCGCGACAATGCTGGCAGCTGCCGCTGAACGATAACCCGCTGCACAATGTACAACAATAGGTTTATCTTCGGGTATTTCGTTAACCCGTTCCCGCAGTTCGGGCAGAGGAATAATTAACGCGTTCTCGAATATTAATCCGTCTTCTGCTTCTATCTCATTGCGTACATCCACAACGGTATATTTTTCGGGGTTAGTGGTGAAACGCGGAAGATTAAAATTCCTTTCCGGTAGCAGGGAATATTCCGGGGCTGATATTCCGGCTATAATGTTCCTTTCATAACCGATCTTAGCTGCTTTTGCGATAACTTTTTCCAACTCCTCTTCGTCATCGGCCACCAGGTAAAACCGCTCATCAGGGCCAACGATTGAGCCCAGCCAGGTCTCGAACTTGCCGCCGTTTTGCAAATTAATGGCGCCTTTTTCATGCCCTTTCATAAATTCGGCGTTCGGTCGCGTGTCAACCATCAATGCATCTTTTTCTATCGTTACTCCGCCTTTTAACCTCAAAATATGACTGATGCTGTCCGAAAAACCCGGAGCTCCTTTTTTATTGATCTCAACATCTCTTCCAAAATATTTAGGTATGAAAGGCTGGTCTTTGGTAAGTGTTTTTACAAAAGTTAATTCATCCATTAATTGCAGGGCATAATTTTCGCGCAATTCGCGCCCAATGGTGCTTTGCAGATCGGGACTCATGTTTTTTCCGCATAATGAACCCGGGCCATGAGCAGGGTAAACTATAACGTTATGCGGCAGCGTCATTAACTTCTCGCGGGTAGAATGATACATTTGCCTGGCCAGTTCCTCCTTTTTCGCTGTAATATTACCAACGTTTTCGCGCAGGTCCGGGCGGCCAACGTCACCTACAAATAAGGTGTCGCCGGTAAACAGGGCCTTTTCGTTGCCATTTTCATCCTCAACCAATATGCATATAGAATCAGGCGAATGGCCTGGCGTATTGATCGCTTTCAGTTTAATATCGCTTAACTCTATTATGTCCCCGTCATCAAACCCCTCGTGCGGATATTCGGCGCCGGCAAGTTTGCTCACGTATATCACAGCAGCGGTAGTACTGTGGATTTCCAGGTGCGAGCTTACAAAATCAGCATGCGGGTGGGTTTCAATTACGCCCACAATGTCAGCTTCGTGCTGGTTTGCAAAATCATAGTATGGTTGCGGGTCGCGGGCGGGGTCAACTACAATCATTTTTCCCAGCCTGATTATGGCATAAGAACCGTGGGCTAAACCCTTGTCGTAAAATTGTTGGATAATCATTAGCTGCAAAGATAGTTTGAATTTCGGATTTCGGAATTTCGATTTCGGATTTAGTGGAATTTCTATTTTGGATTTGAGTGGCGATTGGTATGTCTGAATGGTATTTACCTTTTTACTTCAATTCAGAATATTTTTTTCTTAATTCCGAAATCGAACTTCCGACCTCCGAAATCATTCTGCCTCTCTTTTTACAAGTAAAACCTCATCTCCATCCAATGGCAGGTAGCCGTATTCATAACAAAAGTGATATGTTTTGCCGTTTTGGGTTTGATAGCTGCGGGTATGGTATTCAAAATCGAAGCCTTTTGCGCTTAACTTTTTGCGTGTTGTTTTTGTTTTACCGCCGGGGTTTAATTCCTCAAGTATGCGGCGGTTGCGGCGTAGGATGTTATTTACATTGCGCACCAGGTTATAGCTGCTGCTGTTGAGCTGGTTGTTATAATTGTTTCGGCATAGGTCGTTACAGAATTTTTTATCCGCCCGGCCATGGAGCACTGTGCCGCAATCCAGGCAAACTTTTTCTTCATTCATTCTCTAAAGATACATAAATATTATCCGTTTGCAAACGGGTGCAAATGGATATTGTCGACTATAAGCGGTTAATAACCGGGTAAGTTTATTTCACCGCTGCACCTTTGTCTCAATAAATCTTAAAAACAAAAAATTAAATTTTAACAGTATGAACACATTAAGAAACAGCGTACGCCTGGTAGGTAACCTGGGTATGGACCCCGAAATCAGAAACTTTGACAGTAATAAAAAAATGGCCCGCCTGTCACTGGCTACCAGCGAAAGCTACAAAAACGACAAAGGCGAAAAAATAACCGAAACCCAGTGGCATAATTTGGTAATATGGGGCACCCAGGCCAAATTCGCCGAAGACGGTCTTAAAAAAGGCGATACGATAGCCATTGAAGGCAGGCTAACCAACAAAAACTATACCGACAAGGATGGCAATAAACGCTATTTCTGCGAGGTGGTGGTTAACGACTTTATAAAGCTTAGGGGGTAGTTGGTTTGGTGAGTGGTTGATTAAGTTGATTGGGTTATATTAATTTGGTTATTTTAAATTTTTCTGATTAACCTAATTAACTACTCACCCAATCAACCTATTAAACAAACGGTAAATTAAAATTTAAACAATAATTATTACATTTGTTATGTACTTAGAAGCAAAAGAAACAGCCCGGTTGTATAAATTGTTAACCGAAAAGCTTGGTAACGATACTACCGAAGCAATGTTTAAATACATTGATAATAAAACCGAACGATCTGTGGAAGCAACCATTAAAACATTAGCTACGAAGGATGACCTTGCAAGTGTCAAATATGACCTTGGTAAGGAAATTAGTGAAACTAAAGCTGACATGATTAAGTGGATGTTTATATTCTGGATAGGGCAGGTCGCTGCAATGTTGGCTATTGTATTTCTGTTCGTTAAAAAATAGGCGACGATCTGTGGAAGCAACCATCAAAACATTGGCTACGAAGGATGACCTGGTAAATCTTCGAAAGGATTTGGGAAGTGATATCTCGAATCTTCGCAAAGAAATGGGGGAGGGTAAAGCTGAAAATATTAAGTGGATGTTCATTTTTTGGATAGGGCAGGTGGGAGCAACGCTTGCTATACTACTGTTGTTCGTTAAAAAGTAAATGACGATCTGTGGAAGCAACTATTAAAACATTGGCTACGAAGGATGACTTGTTAAATCTGAGAAAGGATTTGGGAAGTGATATTTCAGACCTTCGCAAAGATATGAGCGGTGATATCTCAAATATCCGCAAAGAAATGGGGGAGAACAAAGCTGAAAATATTAAGTGGATGTTTATATTTTGGATTGGGCAAGTGGGAGCGACGCTTGCTATAGTATTGTTGTTCCTTAAAAAGTAAATGAGACGCCCTGGAAGCACTTAGTAAAACGTTAGCTAAATAATCAACCTAATCCAACTCATTCAACCAATCTACAACCCATCGGTTTTCAAGTAAACGGTTTTTTCCACAATGATATGAATCACTTCATCCAGCTCTTTGGCTGTAACATCCAGGTGGCTTATAATTTCTTTGTTTAAAGGATTGTCGGGGTTTTGGCGGTCGAACAGGTTAACCAGGCCCAATATGGTTGCAACCGGCCGCCTTAGCTCATGCGAACTGATGGAGGCAATTTCCTGCAGTTTTTTATTCTGATCCTGGACATGCGACTGGCTCTTTTTGTTTTCGATCAATATGCGCAAAATATTTGCAGTACGGTCTATCATTTGTAATTCATCGGCTTTTGGTTCCCGCGCTGTTGTATAATAAACTGCAAAAGTGGCCAATACCTGCGAACTATGGGAACTGATGATCGGGGTCGACCAGCATGCTTTGAAGCCGTAGGGGAGGATCAGGCTTTTGTAATCCTCCCATAAGGGGTCTGTTTCAATATCGCTCACAATAATCTGGCTCCGGTGATAAACTGAGGTGCCGCATGAGCCGGCTTTCGGCCCGATAACAGATCCGTTTATGATGTTGCAATAGGCAGCCGGTAACCGCGGGGCAGCAAGGTGGTAAACCCTTTCCTGCGCTTCATCAACTTCAAGTACCGAGCAAATCATGTCGGGGAATATTTCTTCAATACCGTTCAGGAACTCATTGATTGTTTTCGGCAGCGAATAAGAGGAGGAGGTATTTAATTCGAGTACATTTTTTTCGAGTGCAAGTATTAATTGCTGGATCTTTGTACCGGTAATATCCCTTACTAAAACTGTTACATCATTTTTATAGGGATAAATATTAAAACGCAGCCACCTTTTAAAATGGCTATTAAAATATTGCACATGGCTGGCAATATTACTTTTAAAAGCCATTTCGAGTTCAGACATAACATCGTCGGAAATTCCAAGGGTAGCCAGTTGTCTGAAATTGATATTTTTAAGCTGTTCGGTGCTTAACCCGGTGATAGCCTGAAATGCCGGGTTAAAGGAGGTGATAAGCCAGTTTCGGTCGATAACAAAAAAACCTTCGTTAAAGCTCTGTATAATATGCTGAATATTATCATTTACATTGTGCTGATCGGAAATATCCGGCTTTTTTATTGAGTTCAGACCAACAGCATAAACAAGGTTGTCTTCATCATTTAAAACCAGGTTCCATTTGATATTATAATAACGGCCATTTTTTGCCCTGATACGGCTTTCATACCCGGTAAACTCTTTATGAATAGCTATATTACTCAACAGGTGTTCTGTTTTGATATCGGCCGGATGCGAAAATTCATTGGCCATCTTACCGTTGATTTCCGACTCGGTGTAGCCAAATGCGCTTCTTAACGAGGGATTTGTACCCACGATAGTTCCGTTCCTATCCAATACGCAAAAGAAATCGTTCGAATGATCGAAGAGAAAAGAAAGCCTGTTATCCATGTTAGCGTGGTAGAATGCTGACTATAAATATATTACATAAAACTAAATATATTATTGACACAAAACCAAATAATATTTTAGGGAGTGGTGGATGCCACGGGTAACACCTTACCGTTGTAAAACCGGTGGCCCGTAATTGAAAAATCAGCGATGTATTTCCCCATTTCAAAAGCCATAACAGGTGATTGATAGCCTGGGAATGCCTGTTCAAGCATCTCGGTTTGGGCCGAGCCAAGTGCCAGGCAATTTACTTTTATTTCCTGTTCGGCAAGTTCAAGGGCCAGGCATTCGGTCAAAGTGTGCAGGGCCGCCTTGCTCGCAGAATAAGCAGATAAGCCCGGGAATTTTGCACTGCCCTGAAACGCGCCCATGCTGCCAATATTTACAATGTGCGATTGAGGAGGCATTAAATGAACTATCCCCTGTATCATCCGTACATGGCCTATAAAATTACTTTGCAGCATTTCTATAAAATCCATTTCCTTCAGTTTTACAAACGGCTTATTGATCAAAACGCCGGCATTGTTAATCAGCACATCAACCCGGTTATCAAAATTGCTTTTTATAAACTGCTGGAGGTCGGTATAATCATCATGTACAATATCAAAGGCCAGGGCAAATATTTCGGCATCCGGATTTAATCCATGGGCTATCTCCAATAGCTTTTCAAGCTTGCCCTGCGACCTTGCCAGGGCAATTACCTTATGTTTACCTGATAAAATTAGTTCGAGCGCGGCTTCAAAACCTACGCCGCTGCTGGCGCCTGTAATTATAATGTTCATGTGTCCCCCAACCCCCTATCGCGTGCCGCCTTAGCTGTGGCGCAATGGGAGAGTTTTATATTGAAATTTAATAATGCTAAACTACCAATTTTTGTTCAACCGTGTGTTTGATAAAATAAATCCATTAATTTCACATTATGAGCATTCAAGTTGTCATAGATGAAAAAGGGAAGAAAATCGCTGTATTAATTCCGATCGCCGATTGGGAAGAGATACAAAAGCGCTTAAATACTGAGCAGCTTTTTGATGAGTTTGCTTCTTCGATGAAGGCAATTAAGGACGATATAGATGGAGGTGCAAAACTAAAAAATGCAAGGAGCCTGGTTCGCGCATACTGAGAAAGACCGTAGAGACGCGCGATGCATCGCGTCTTGGCCATAAACATAATCAATCTTTCCAGTAATTTAAACTACCAATTTTTGCTCAACCGGGTGCTTTATTAAATAAAATCCATCGCTGATCAGTTTCTTATATTCAGGTTCATTGGCCGCTTTTTGTTCGAGGAAGGTCCTGATCTCAAGTGCTAATCCGGGTTCTGCTTCTTCATGCTCCAGTATCTCCAGTATTTCCAATGCACAAAGCCAGTCATCATGGTGATGTTTTTGCAACTCAAACCATACATTTCCTAAAAAACCATATTCGCCGCCATTATGCCTCCGGTCCCTTACCTGTTGGTAGAGTTTATGAAGTTCTATGGTATTATAGTCGTAAACAGGATGATGGGTACCTGTATTTGATTTATAGGCTATCTCAACAAACGCGTCTTTGTCGGCTGCTCCGCAAAAAACAGATGTGATTTTTTCGCCAACAGCCATATCGTAAACACCCCAGGAAGGATCGAATAGCAACCTGCCTTCTTTGTCCCTGACCGTACAATTGGTAAATGTTATCAGCTGAATTTTTCCATTGGACGAATGGATATATTTTACAAGACCATTAACAGTTATATCACTTTCAAATTGCAGCGTGCACTCTTTCCCTTCTTCAATACCGAAATAATTGAGGTCTGCTATTGATAGATCTTCTAATGGCAGGGCATGCCCCTTTAGCTTACCCACGGGCGAGCTGAATCCATCACGGTGATAATCTTTACCATGACCCTTAATTTGCTTGTTGCTTACCGACAGTGCGCTTGGTCCAGTTGTTTTAATAAAAACAGGTTCTTTATGTGCTGTTACAAACGCTGTAAACACGCCGCTCACCTGTAGGCCCGAACTGTAAACAGCGGTACAAACATTTTTACTTTCGATAGCCTTTTGCAGCCCGTATGCCCCGCCAACACGGAATGACATGGTATCTGCAAAGGTTTCGAGTACATCTATAAGGTTTTGAAAGGTCGGTGTAACAAACAACTGCGGCTGGGTTTTTGTAATATCATAGACAAAGTTTATTGCGTCGATGGTATATGTTAACTTTTTGATATCAGCATTCATGCAGCTTGCACTTTCACCAATGGACGATAGTAAACCGGCCCCATAAATTTTAGGGTTTTCAAGCGTGCCGATAAGGCCATATTCAACCGTCCACCAGTGCAGCCGGCTTAATAATGACATTTCTGATGGTTCGCCAATGTTCTCATGGCGATAAGCAAGCAACTCTTCGGCTTTTTTTATTTCAGCTTCATCGGCATCAGGCATCTCTTTTAATATCGAAAGCGCCCTAATGGCTTCATACAATTCAAAATCCTGCGCCGAAAACATGGCTTTGGCGCCAATAGAGCCAAAATAACTCAGGTATTCGTGGTAGTCCTTGTCTGCGATGATTGGCGCATGTCCTGCTGATTCGTGGATAATATCAGGTGCCGGGGTATATTCAATATGTTTTAACTGGCGGATATCTGCCGCAATTACCAATACACGGTAAGCCTGGTACTCCATAAATGCAGCCGGGGGGATAAATCCATCTACGGTAACTGCTCCCCAGCCAATTTTGGCAAGAGCGTTGTTCATTTCCTGCAGGCTTGGGATCTTCTCGATAGTTAAACCAGCCTTTTCAAGGCCCGGAATGTATGGGTAATAGGCTACATCTTTCAGGTAACTGTAATTTTGCCGCATTACATAGCGCCAAACTGCATGGTCAATTGGCGTATAATGCTCGTAATGCTGGTCGACAATAAATTGTTTTAAATGCGCAGGCAAGGCCGCCACCTGCGGATTATTAAAATCATTAAAATGGCTCATTACGTTTGGTCAGTTTATAAGAGAACGCAAAATTAGGAAATTAATTGGTGAGTGGTGGTTGAGTTTAGTTTTTAGTCCGAAAGTCCGAAAGACAGAAAGACCGGAAGACCGAAAGACCGAAAGACCGGAAGACCGGAAGACCGGAAGACCGGAAGACCGGAAGAAAAGACGCATGATAGCGCCATCAAAGCTCTTTAACATTGCAACATTGCAACGTTACAACCTTCCAACAAAAACTCAACGTTACAACAATTACTTCTGCTCAACCAACCCTTCCTGTAGCCGGCTTGGGCGGATCACATAATAAACCCCTAACAAGGCGACTATCAGTGATATGATATAAAAGGACGCCGGCAGAAAAACGGCAAGACCTTTATCCATCGGGAAAACATCGGCCAGTTTTGTGAAAATAGCTTCGCGGGCACCGGCGCCGCCCGCAGTAATAGGAACAATAGCTGCAAGGGCCGATATTAAAAATGATAATAAATACGGTGAGAATTTTCCGCTGAAGTCCTGGCCCAGCAGCACGCAAACTATCGCCAGTAATTGCAAAGATTGCAGCAGCAATGCTTTTAAATGAGCTTCAAAAAAATATTTGGTATAATCTCTGAAGAACTTATAAGCAACAAAATAGTAAATGGCGGAGCCTACAGCAAAGATCCCAAGCGGGATGGTAATTGAAACATCTATCTGCGGGATAAGGAAAATTAATGCAACAGTGATTAGCCCTATGGCCCATAAGCCGCTCAAACGGTCGAACATAACGGCCCAGAATAGTTTTTTAAGCGGGGTTTTATAGGTTTTGTTGATGAGATACATTTTATAACCGTCGCCGCCAATACCGCCGGGTAACAGGAAATTATAAAACAAGCCCAGGAAATATAGGCGTAAATTGTATTTCGCGTTAAGTTTCAGCCCGATTGACCTGAAAAAGCTCAATAGCCGCCATGCGGAAACTATCATTGACGATAGCACACATACCAGGGCTGCCAGCATCCACCAATAGTTGGCATGCAAAAGCCTGCTTTTTAATAAATGCACCGGAACTTTACTGAAAACCCAAACAAGAAGCGCGGTTGTAACTCCGATCTTTAGGATCGTTTTTACTATGTTCCAAAATTTTTGTTTGCGTGTTTTCGGACTGATCTCAACCTCAGCCTCATGTGCAATTGCTTCTTCAATATGTGTCATTGGTGCAAAGCTAAGAAAAAGGTGGATTTGACAAAAGTCTAAAGGCTCAAGTCTTGAGTCTGAAGTCAAACAGCGATAATCAGAATGATGATAGATAAGCTATTCCCATTTCCATCCTACTTCAGACTTTAGACTTCAGACTCAAGACTTCCCTTCCATTTTCTGCAAAATCGCAAGAATCTTATCCAGCTTATCTATTTCAATAGAGTTTAGTTTTGTAAGTAGTTCTTCTATTTCTTTTTTTGCCTCAACATTTGTTTTAAAATCAGCCTCGGCATGTGTACGGTCACGTTCATTTTGCCTGTTTTGTGCCATCATAATGATAGGGGCGGCATAGGCGGCCTGGGTTGAAAATAGCAGATTAAGTAAAATGTAAGGATAAACGTCCCAATGGTAAATAAAACCTACCACATTTGCGGCCATCCAGAGTACAACAATAAAGGTTTGTATGATGATAAATCGCCAGGATCCCATACCTGTTGCTACTGAGTCTGCCAAACGCTGGCCAAAGTTAAATGATTCCTTATGTTTAGCGTGCCAGTTTTTATTATGTTCCATTTTTTTGGTTTTTTTAATTGGATAAATATAAAATAATTGAGTCAAATGCATAATTCTTTTTTGAGAGAAACATTTATAGTTTAAGTTTGGAGATATATAGGAGGTCGAAAAATTTTTAATTATTGGGGCCGGTCAGAAAAATAAAAAAGGTAAAAATTGGGTGCTATGCATAATGAAATGATCCTGGAAACCATATCGGTTACTAAAAATTATTTTGGCGATAAGTCTTCGGGGGTGAATAATGTGACCATATTGATCCCGAAAGGGAAAATAACAGCCATAGTTGGCGAAAGCGGCAGTGGGAAAACCACGTTGCTGAACTTACTGTATGGTTTATTGCAGCCAGATTCCGGTGAGGTTTTTTTTAAGGAAGAACGTATTTTAAAACGCGAAGAAAGATTGCAGCCAGCCCATGAAGCGATGCGCCTGGTAACCCAAAATAACCAGGACATGGATCTATCCGCAACCGTATGGGAAAGTGTGCGCTCGGGCTTAAGAATGGCCGAACAGGGTTTATTTAACGAAGCAAAAAAAATAACCGACTCCCTTAATATGCTGGATATTTTGCCCCTTAAAGATCTGCCGTTCGGCAAACTAAGCGGGGGCGAAAAACAGCGGGTAACCATTGCCAAAGCCCTGATCAGTAAGCCGGAAGTGCTGTTGCTTGATGAACCATTTAACCAGGTTGATGCCACATACCGGGAAGGTTTGCAGCACGACATCAGGTATATTGTGAAGGAGTGGGGGGTAACCGTTGTGCTGGTATCGCATGACCCGGCCGAAATCCTGTCGATGGCGGATGAGCTCATCGTATTAAAAGAAGGCGAGATAGTTGAAAACGGTAGCCCTGAAGAACTTTATAATTCGCCGCAGTTGCTTTATACCGCGCAGATCCTGGCCAGCGGGAGCCAGCTAACTGCCGATGAAGCCAAAAAAGTAGGTATTAAAACCAACAGGGGTACCGTGGTCATTTACTCCGAGCATGTTAAAATCAGTAAAGGTTTTGGCAGCAAATGGACCGTTAAACAGATCTTATTCAAAGGCTTTTTTGAAGAACTGATCATTGAGCGCGACAAAGTAATCTTACGGGCCACCAATTATACCAAAGGCAAATACCCCAAAGGCAGCAAGATCAGCATAAGCATTGACCATTACTTTGAGTTTGGTAAATGGGAAACCCCGGCGCGTTCATTGCCGAAGGATTTGTAGGTGTTGGTGAGTAGTTGATTGAGTGAGCGGTTGATTGAGTTAATGATTTTTTTAAACTATGAATGCACAGGGATTTAAAGTTATAATTTCAAAAATCAGTTCAATCTTTGGATCAGAAACGGACAACCCAATAGTTACCGGTTCGAAAGATTATAAAAAGGTTATTATTCACGGCTTAAGTTCATTGCTCAAACCACTTGGATATAAAAGGACAGGTAATGTTTACACATTTCAAATGAATGATTTAACTTACTATGTCTCATTACAAAGCAGCCAAAGTTCAACTGCTCAACAATTAAAAGTCACAGTAAATATTGAAATGTCGTCAGCAAGATTGGCTGCTTTTCGTGATGATCGTTGCCGCTAAGTGCGCATCGGAATTATCATGAAAGAATTGGCAGGTACACGAATGAAAGAATTGATAAATGGTGGTCGATAAATAATCTGCATGAAGCCACGACTGCTTCTGAACAGATAAATGGGCTCCTTGTAAACAAAGTGTTGCCAGAATTGGAGTTATTCAAGTCAACAGATGATTTAATTGCATTTTGGAAAGAAGGTAATTGCAGAGGTATTACGGAATTTCAGCGAAAACATTTTCTTCAATTGCTTAACGCATAAATTCACAAGATAACTTAATTAACCTAATCCAATTCAATCAACTGCTAACTCTAACGCCTTCTTTTTCTTCCGGTATTTCGCTAAATTAATCAGCAATACGCTGCCCAATATGGTGAACAGACCGCTTAATTGAATAAAGGAAATATGCTCTCCGGCGAAAACTACACCCAAAATTACTGCAATAACCGGGTTAACGTAAGCATAGGTACTCACCTGGGTGGCCGGGCGCACCTGGAGTAACCAAACATAAGCGCTGAATCCAGCCAGAGAGCCAAAAACAACAAGGTAGGCAATGGCTCCCCAGCTATTGACAGACATATTTGCAAGGTGCAGGTTATTATATTCGTGGTGCAGCATGCTGCCGGGGATAAACACCAGGCCTGCAGCAATCATTTGCCAGGCGGTATTCACAGGCGCCGACCCTGATGTTAACTTATATTTTGAGTACAACGAACCCGCCGACCAGGCAATGGTGCCAAAAATGAGCAGAAACATCCATGGTAATTTTGATTGGGTAGCGATGCCTGAAAATATATCCCTTATTTGTTCACCGAATAATAAAATTACTCCTCCAAAGCCAATAACAAGACCTACTATGGTGGCCTTGCTTCTTAAATTTACGGCCCAGTGAGATTTATCGATCAGTACAAACCAAATAGGCGCGGATGATACCATAATGGCCACCATAGCGCTCGGTAATGTTTGCTCGGACCAAATAACGATGCCGTTTGCCACAAATAGCAGCAGGATCCCGCTTACCGCAGCATGAATAATATTTTGCCACACAAATATTTTTTCCCCTTTAACAACACACCAGCCCATCATCAAAAGCCCGGCCAGGGTAAACCTGATGGCACCAAGCAAAAACGGCGGCATACCGCCCTGTTCGGCCATCCGGATAAAGAAGTACGTTGAACCCCATACGATATAAACGGTCGCAAACGCAATGATCACTAATAGGGGAGAAACCGGCTTTTGTGATTTTAAAGGCATAATATTATTCTTTTTCGGGTATAACCAACTGTTGCTGTTCTTTAACTGTTTCGAGTACGATGGTAGTGCGGGTGCTCAGCAGGTTCGGGATCTTTCCAAAGCTGTTGCGCATCAGATGCATGAGGGTGGCTGAATCATAAGTACGCACTTTAACCAGATAACAATCGTCACCTGCCACGTGGTGTACTTCCTGTACCTCCGGGATCTTTGCAAGTTCCCGGGCAGTATCGTTGCAACCTGGACCGTCGGCGGCTTTCATAAAAACGAAGGCCAGCATTTTTTGCTGCAGTGCATCGGGGTTTATCCGGGCGGTATATTGGAGGATCACATTTTTTTGTTCCAGTTTTTTTACCCGTTCCAGCACACCAGAGGGCGCCATGCCGAGTTCTCGTGCCAGGTCGGCATTGGAGATGCGGGCATTTTCCTGCATCAGGCGAAGGATGTGCAGGTCTGTTTTATCCAGTATGATTTCTGTTTCGTTAATCATACTGTGAATATACGATATTTTAGAATTATATTCAGTATGTTATTTTAAAAAATGAATTTAATTCGACAAATGTGGTATTGAGTCCGAAAGTCGGGAAAGACCGAAAGTCCGGAAGACGAAGGGCTTGAAAGTAAAAACTGATTTATTTATATCCGTAATAATCCTTATCGATCAATATGACATTAACATTCAGGATATGCTTAGTGCTTAGGATTTCAACTATGAAACCCAATCGTTTTTTTGTGCAGCGATTGACCATTTGCCATTTTTCTTTTCAAAATAAAAATCCTCACCACTGCCGCATGTTCCACCACATACAAATTGAGAATAAACAAACGCTTTGTTTTTTTTGGAATTATAGAATATAGATGACATTGTGAATCTGCCAGCAATAAAGGCTTTACCGCCATGCTGTTTAAATTTACTCTCTAACACATAAAGATATTTATATTTATGTATTAGGTTATCAGAATTAAACTTCCCGGAGTTTTCATTAATATTTATTTCTGATGCCCAGTTCTTTAAGAAAGTAAATTCAGGTAGTATATTCCTGTTGTTTGAAGGTGAAAATTTCCCCTGTAGATAATCCTTATGCATTCTAATAAGGGTGTCAGCAATCAATACGTAAATTTTAGCTGTATCAAGCTCCTTTTTTAAGGTGTCCAATTTGCGTTTTTGCTGTTGAATGTCTTTTTCGCTTAACTTTAAACCATGCATCATCTTTAATACCACAGTGTTTTCATCCAATAACATTTTTTTAAATATTGCATCTGAGCTCACGGTCGCATTAAAGGTGAGTGTTGTAATTTTCGCGTCATCGGTGGAATCATGATAAAGATTCACATCTTCCTTATGTCGTTTACAGGCAGTTAAAATTAGGGTAACTAAAATAAAATATCCAATAAATTTGTTCATTTAAATAAAGTTTAACGATTAAATATAACAAACCAATTTTTAACTTTCGGACTTCTTCAGCGTAATCACCGTAATCTCCGGCCAGATCCCCAACCTGCCAGAAAACGCCAAAAAGCCAAATCCCCGGTTTACATACAGGTAACGGTTCTTTTCGTTGGCAAGGCCGGCCCAGTCGAGGTAAACATATTTTACCGGACTCCACTTGAAGCCGGGGATCTCAACGCCAAATTGAGCACCGTGGGTATGGCCGGCCAGGGTTAAATGGATAGTGGTTGGATTAAACCTCACTTTTTCTTCCCAGTGGGTTGGGTCGTGGGATAATAATATTTTAAAGGCATCTTTATCTACACCTTTCAGGGCTTTGTCCAAATCGCCCTTTTTTATAAAGCTCCGGCCCCAGTTTTGCACGCCGATAAGCGAGATCTTTTGCCCGTTTTTTTCTATCTCAACATTTTCATCAAGCAGCAGGTGGTAACCTAATTTCTTATGCTGTTGTTTTAGTTTTTCAAGATTGGCGGCTTTTTCTTCTTCGCTGTTCCATTGGATGTAGTCGCCGTAATCGTGGTTGCCGAGGATGGAGAATTGCCCGTAAGGCGCTTTCAACTGTGCAAACCGGTCGATATAAGGTTCAATTTCCCAGGCGGCATTGTTCACCAGGTCGCCGGTGAAAACAAAAAGGTCGCTTTTTTGTGCCTTGGCAAGGTCAATACCTCTTTGTACGGCTTCGGTATTATCAAAACTGCCGGAATGAATATCGGAGATCTGGGTAATTGTAAAACCGTCGAAAGCATCGGGCAGGTCATCAAAATACAAGGTTTGTTTGTGCAATTTAAAATCATACTTGCCTTTGAGCATCGCATAAAAAAAGCCCGCGAAGGGAATAGCGGCAACCAGTAAAGCGGCTTCGCTGATAAACTTGCGCCTTGCCGGGAAAAACGGCTCAATAACTTTGCCTTTTGGTTTGAAGATATTGTTGATAATGCCATAAAAGAACCGCCCTATATCACCCAAAAACAGAATGAGCACAAAAACTAATTTGGTAAAGAAGAGGGTAAGAAATAAACTGAGTACCCATTCGTGAAAAGGCGTCATCCCCTTTGCTGTGCTGAAGCTGCCCAAACCAATTAAAAGCATGGCTGTCACACCAACAGAAATAACAAGATACCCCCAGGGCACAAGCCGCCGCATGCGCGCCGAAGCCCAGCCGGCGGTAAAAGTTTTTAAACCGTTAAAAACATACCAGTCGAACAGTAAACTGATGGCCGCTATAATTAAAAATATTTTTAAGAAACCGTGTCCGTGCATGTTATAGAATTAAAAAGCTGCAATTTATGAAAGTAAAGGTAATTGGAGGGTAAAATTTGGGGGGAGAGGAGGAATTGCGAACATTAAAACGCCTGAGGATTACATATTTAATATGATTTTATATCTTTACAATTATCTAAATCCTATTAAAATGAATAAACTAATAGTTTTAATGCTATTAATTCTATCCTTTTCAACAAAACTGTCTGCACAAGATAACGTTTCCGAATACAAAAGTGAACGTAAAGCAATTTTAGGATACAAGAAATTTTATAAGTATGCCGATTCCATCGGTAAAAATGGCCAAACCGGATTTATTGAAAAAGATGTTTATAGAGTAGCGGATTCATTAGACAATCTTCATCCTGCGGAATACTTTACAAAAGCAGCTAAATTGATGGGAAGTTATAAATTAAATGAAGCCTCATTTATTTACTATCTGGGATATTTAAGGTATGAATATTATAATTCGGTAAATCCAGCGTATAAAGACAGTGGAGATGGGGCATTATTTGCTTCATTGCATTACCAACTTGGTGAACCATTGCTTATGATGTTAAAATCTAATATTGAGAATTATATTGGAATTCTTAAAAAAAGTATTGATTGGGGTTCAAAACATGATTATAAATTCTTTTCTAAAAATAGAAATCCAAAAAAATATTTACTGGAATTGGAAGGTTTAAATAATACTCTCGCCGATTTGAAAAAAAATAAAGAACACTATAAAAAAGAATGGGCTAAAGAAAGGGAAGATTCTGAAAAGGGTTTTGATCTTTCATTAAAGCAAATCAACGATAAGCTAAAAAAGGAACAAAAGACGCATAACAAATAGGCATTTTAAAAGCTATGGCAATAATGTTATATTTCCAACTATGGTCAAAATCATAGCCTCGGCATATTTAGCTTTGCAAACGGACGAGGTTATGTACCGTGTCTACGACACTACAAGTATGATAAGTTTTTTCGCAACGGGTTGAAACCCGTTGTTATAAAATAGGTCGAGCCGATGGCTCTTTATAAAAAAAAGGGAAGTATAGCCTTAAACAATTGTAGCATTTGTTTCAAGAAACATCCAAATCGATTGCTCTTCATCAATAAGCAAAAGAGGCGTAGCCTCGACGGATATTGTAACAACGGATTTTAATCCGTTGAAAGAAATAAATAATAATAATGAGAACCGGAGGTTCGGTACATATAAACGTTTAATTATTACTGGGTTATAATAAATTAAAATGGCAAATACTTATCATCAAATTTATCTTCAAACAGTTTTTGCAGTTAAATATCGCAAAGCTATAATTGAAAAGGAATGGAAAAACGAACTTTTTGCAGTAATCGGTAATTTAATAAACGAAGCTAATTGCAAAACCCTTATTGTAAATGGTGTAGAAGACCATGTACATTGTTTTATCGGCTTAAAACCGGTGGTTTCTGTTTCTGATTTAATGAAAACTGTAAAATCAAAATCATCCAAATATATTAACGACCATTCACTAACCCCGCAACGTTTTGAATGGCAGGAGGGGTATGGTGTATTTTCATACGGTCAGTCACAAGTGGATAGCGTTTATAAATATGTTCTGAACCAGGCAGTACATCATCAAAAGCAAACATTCAGGGATGAGTATCTTGATTTTTTAAGGAAGTTCAAAGTGGAGTATGATGAGCAGTATATTTTTCATGACCTGATATAGATATTGGCCGTGCCGACGGCACTCTTAACTTAGATTGTTTTTTTTCAACGGGTTAAAACCCGTTGTTACAATATGAATCGGGCCGATGGCCCTTTAAGAAAAGATTAAAGCTTCCACAACTTTTAGAAATTGATAATAGTGGAAATACTCAATAGGTAATCAGAATAACCAAAATGAAGCTCGAAAATAACTGGCGAAATAAAGCGCTTGAAAATCTTGAAAAAGATAAGTGGCCTCATAATAACTTCGGTAGCCACCTTGTCAGGCGAACACAGGAATTAAGAAAAGTACCTTTAAATACATTTACCACCGAAGATTTGCGGATAATGATCGGCCAGCAATTTAGTCTGAATTACCTTGTGCCGTTAGCGATTGAAGTGTTAAAAGAAGATTTGTGGGCCGAAGGGGATTTTTTAGAGGGCGACCTTTTGAAAAATGTTTTGGCAGTTAAAACCGAATTTTGGAATAATAATAAAGGGTACTGGATAGCACTTGATGACTTGATAAAAAACAGACTGAACGAAATAGAGGCACAAAAAATTGACTTAGCTAATTTTTATAAAAACAAGCACTGATTTTTAAATAAGCTCCCATCAATCTACCCGGCCTCATAAGCATAATTTCCACTTACCTTTGGTTAAACAATTAATTCATAACCGCCGATTAAAAGCTAAATCATTATGAAAGAATTTATGCTGCTTATCCGCAATGAAGCCGATAGCAAAACCGCATTTTCAGAAGAACGGGAAAACGAGTTCCTTGAAGCCTGTAGGGTTTACATTCAAAAACTGCAAAAGAACGGTAACCTAAAAACGGCACAACCCCTGGTTCGGGAGGGTAAAATGCTTTCGTGCCCAAACGGTACCTGGATGGAAGGGCCATACAGTGAACAAAAGGAAGTGATTGTTGGTTATTATCACATCCTTGCAAAAGACCTCGATGAGGCGGTCGTCCTAGCCAATGGCAACCCTGAATTTGAATACACAAGCACCGCCAGGATAGAAGTACGCCCAATTAAAACGAAAGAAGAAACCACGGCTTATGTTTATCCAACCAGTTAATGGTTTAGTCGGCCGGATTTTTAACACATCGCCTGCAATATTAACTCTCCGTGTTCTTTGTGTCTCCTTTGCGATCTCTGTGTTTAAATTTCAATCAGAAACATACTACTAATACGCCTTCCTCAGCCTGATGATCCGCATCCAGTGCATTAAGCGCATCACAGGGTAAACAGGGTCAAATTCGAACCATTTTACACCAAAGTTGGCGCTGTTGGGGTGTCTGTGGTGATTGTTCTGGAATAATTCGCCCAGCAATAAAAAATCGAAAGGCGTGGTGTTTTTTGATTTATCCTTGTTATCAAAATTGGTGTAGCCGTATTTATGCCCGCACCAGTTCACAATAGCGCCGTGGATAGGCCCCATTAAAAAATGGATCGGCAATAACAAAAACATCCACCAATGAGCGGCAAAAATGATATAAAAACAGGTATAAGCGGCGCCAAACAACAGCCTTGAAAGCAGGGATGACCCCATCCGGTCAATTAAAGGCCATTCCGGATAGTTGCCTTTAAACCGCTCCTCGGTATTCCTGCTTTTTTGCAGGTAATCACCAAAGGTTTTAATTGTATAATTCATCAATTGAAAAACATCAGGAAAGAAATGCGGCGAATGCGGATCTTTTGCCGTATCGCTGTAAGCGTGGTGCTCCCTGTGCATAATGGCATATGCACGCGGGTTTAAAAACGAGGCACCTTCACAAAGGTAGGCCATTAAATAAAATATTCGCTCCCAAAATTTACTTGTGGTAAACATCCGGTGAGAGGCGTACCGGTGCTGAAAAAATGTTTGAAAAAACAATGACAGGAACCAATGGGCGATAAAAAAAATAAGTATGATCATGACAAATAGATTAATGTAAAATAATAACAGGCATGATCATTTTCTTAACGAGAAGGGCATGGATGTTTGATGAAATAAAACAGCGTTATTTTGTTCGCTGCCGGCCTGTTTCTGCCTTATTGCATGCACACCAGGAAATCGATTGTGTGCTTATCAAACGGGGAAGTGTTTTTTGGCTAATGCCAAAATTGCAGGTGCTTATTGAAAAATATTAATCAGTTTTATATTTCAACGCTTATTTTAACCATTTGTTTTACGGTTCCGAAATATTGAAAAATGATAAAAGCTGGAAATTCCCTTGCTTTTATCCAATAAGGCCGAATCATTATCAAAAACTTCTGTTATCCCGAAAAAAATGCCCGTTTATAGCTTGGAAATCTTATTTTTGAAATAAATTGTCATGCCTGTTGTGAACGTGAAAATGCAAGCGGGTATGCCAATCTAAGTCTGTATACCCTGAACTATGCTTGATTTTGTTGCCATATCTCTAAGAGCCATCACAGTATATGCCTTGCAATAAGCCAGTCGCAACCCTTTTGGTATTGATTTTATTTACAATGAAAATCGGTACAGCTTTTGGGCAGGCTCCAAATATTAGTTATATAAGTCCTCAAACCTATCCCGTAAATAAAATAATAACGCCTTTGGCGCCAAACAATACGGGAGGGGCCATCCCGCAAATTATTTATGGACAGGTGAGCACACTGGCGGGCAGTGGTTCTGAAGGTACAGCAGACGGACTGGGTACCTTAGCAAGTTTTACAGCGCCTACCTGTTTGGCTACTGATAACGCAGGCAATGTTTATGTAACGGATAACAGTGCCAACACGATCAGAAAAATTAGTCCGGCAGGTATGGCAACAACATTTGCAGGCCATAGCGGCGGTGGCCCAACTGTTAATGGGCAGGGGACCGCAGCAAGCTTCAGTGCTCCTGCGGGGATTGCAATTGACGGTGCCGGGAATATTTATGTAACGGATGAAAATGCTCAGCTGATAAGAAAGATTACTCCGGGGGGCTTAGTTTCTACATATGCGGGAAGTGGATTGCCGGGCTCAGCTGACGGGGCGGCCTCTACAGCGAGTTTTAACGGGCCATGCGGGCTTGCTGTTGATGCAGCAGGGAATGTTTATGTGGACGACGGCGGGAATCGCACCATAAGAGTTATAAGCCCGTCGGGTATGGTAAGCACCCTGGCCGGCAACCCCAATTTAATCGGCAATGCCGATGGGCAGGGAAATGCTGCCAGTTTTACCTACCCATATAGTATTGCTCTCGACGGTAGCGGCAATATTATTGTTGCGGATCAGGGGAGTAATTTGATCAGAAAGATTACGCCAGGCGGTTTAGTGACCACTATTGCAGGTAATATTGCAGGCGGGTCAAATGATGGTATAGGTACAGCGGCCAGTTTTCAAGGTCCGGGTGGCTTAGCCATTGACGCTGCCGGCAATATCTATATTGCAGATTCGGGAAACCAACTGATCAGAAGGCTGACGCCAGGTGGCATCGTAACTACAATAGCAGGAATAAACGGGCAGCGGAGCTTTATCAACGGTGTTAGCACCATGGCAACATTCAATGTGCCAGTTGGCTTAGGTTTGGATAAAAATGGAATTCTGTACATTGTGGATAACAACAATGCAGTGATCAGGAAGATGACTTTAAGCGGCTATAGTATTGATAAACCACTGTCTGCGGGTTTAACCTTTGATCCGGCAACCGGCACCATCAGCGGTACGCCAACAGCGGTATCTCCGGCTACCGATTATACAGTTACCGGCTACAATGCCTTTGGCAGCAGCAGCACTATCGTCAGTATACAGATATTAGCTGCCGGGCTACTGCCATCCATTATTACGTTCCCGCCACCCATACTGGTACTTGATGCTAACAACGATTATAATCCTCACGCTGCAAGTACAAACAGCGAAACCCCCATTGTTTATACCAGCAGTAATCCTGCTGTTGCAACTATTGATTCCTACGGGCTTGTGCATGTAATAGGGCCGGGGGTATCTATTATTACGGCCAACCAGGCCGGCGATGCAAATTATAGCCCTGCAACAGCCGTAACAGAAATTTTAACAGTTACAGAAAGCCAGGTCATCCAGTTCCTGACCTTAAATCCGGTAAGTATTTGCGATGCCGATTTTCCGGCGGGGGCTATCAGCACAAATTCTACTATACCGCTTAACTATACCAGCAGTAATCCGGCGGTAGCAACAATTTCTGCCCTGGGCATTATTCATATTACAGGTGCGGGCACTACAACAATAACTGTTTCGCAGAATGGAAATACGTTATACACCCCGGCTCCGCCACAATCACAGGTATTAACTGTTACCGCGCCTGTTGCGCCGGTAATAACTATTGCGCTGGCAAATAATTCGGGCATCTGTGCCGGCACTCCCGCAAATTTTACTGCGGCAGTTACCAATGGCAATGCCAATATTAGCTATCAATGGCAGCTTAATGGCGTTAACACAGGCGGAAACAGCCCCAGCCTGACAATCAATACAATAAAATCAACAGACGTAGTTCAATGCACGGTAACAAATAATGGCGCCTGCCCTGTAAGTGGGACTTCCAATACACTGAGCGGGATTGATGCGGTCGCTTATGTGACGCCGTCGGTAATGATTCAATCGTCGGCTACCGGTCCGGTTTGCAGCGGTACCTCAATCACCTTTACGGCATCGCCCACAAACGGTGGAACAAGTCCGACCTATCAATGGCAGGTGAATGGCGCAAATGCCGGTACAAATAGCAGCACATTTACCGGCAATAGTTTTGCTGATGGCGATGTAGTTACCTGTTTGCTTACCAATACCGGCGGGGCATGCTTAACGGCTTCACAAGCCACCTCAAACAGTATTAAAGTGGGCATAATAGCAATACCTCTCTCCCCAACCGTTACCATCACACCCGATGAATACTCCTCATGCGAAGGCCTTTCTGTAACCTACACCGCTACGGCAAACAATGCGGGACTTAATCCTGCCTATCAATGGCAGGTGAACGGGCAAAACGCCGGAACTAATGCCGCTACTTTCACCAGTTCGACGCTAAACACAGGCGATAAGGTTACCTGTACTGTAACCAGCAGCGCAGCCTGTTCAGTTGCGACGGTAACCTCAAATATCGCCTCTTTAACAGCTGATGCTAACCTGACTAATTCCGTAGTAATAGCCTGTTCGGCGGCTAATAACATTGTTTCACCAAATCAACAGGTTACATTTACGGCCGTTGCCGCCTATACTACGTCAGGAACAACGACAATTTCCTACCAGTGGCAGGTAAATAATGTTAAAGCCGGAACCAACAGCCCCGTTTTTACCACAAATAAACTGAATAACGATGATGTGGTTAATTGCATAGTCAGCACGTCGGGTAAGTGTATTGCCACACCATTTGTTTATTCAAACATCATCATCATTATTGTGGTAACACCGGTGATCATATTTAATACTTTTACTCCCAACGGGGATGGCGTAAATGATACCTGGGATATTCCCGCGCTTGCCGCTTACCCTGATTGTACCCTTAATATTTTCAACCGTTACGGGACATTAGTTTATAACTCCATCGGGTACGCAAAAGCCTGGGACGGGAACTACAATGGTAAACCTTTACCTGTAGGCACCTACTACTATGTACTTGATCTCAAAAACGGCAAAAAACCAATGTCTGGTCCGGTGACAATTTTGAGATAGATTGGCGATTCCTCGTTAAACCGTTGTATCCTGAAGATGCTGTCAGATTGAAAGCGGCAACGATTTTTGTTTTATAGGTAAAACCCGGAGCTAAATTTAAATTCAGCAAAAAAGCCCTGTGCGTTTCTGCATAGGGCTTCCCATTTTTGAGGTTATTGTTATTGTTTTAAAAAGTCAACGATTTTATCCCGTTCCTGGTTGGTCAGCTGTGCGCGTGTTTGCATGTGCATGCCAACAATCTCCCATTGATCGGGTGAAAAAGTAGACGGGGATGGCATGTTATGGCATCGCTGGCAATTTTCGGCCCATAGTTGGGCGCCGCTTTTAGCAGCAACTTTCTCACTTACAAAACAGCCGCTGATAGATAAAAATAACAGGATACCAACAGTGGCTACCAATATACCTATGATGTTTTTTTTATTTAAAGTTTTCATATCCGGTTTTTTTATAATTGAATGGAAAATTGAAGATACCATGAGTTGGAATTTGAAATGCCGGTGTAAGGTGTTATTGCCGGGTTTACTGTGCTGTTGGTGTTAACAATTTCACGCGAAACTTTTAACACTGTTCTCCAGTTTATCCAATATGAAAGTCCTATTGTTGATTGGGTTTCATTTTGGCCCCAGGCCGACATTGCAGGGCTATTTGCGCCAGCGTAACGGTAAGTTAGCTCAAAATTCTTTAGTGTGCTGTTTAAAAAGGCAGGCCTGACAGAGATCTGCGCAAAGCCTGATGTAGAATGATTGTTATAGCTATAACTTTGGGTAGTATCATTAGGGTTTACATAGTTAGCACGATCAGTATTCATAATATTATACTGCGCTTTTATATTCACCGAAAATGGTTTTACCGGTTGTATAAAATTAAAGTCGAATGCGTACATATTTGTTCTTGTATTGGCGTATGCGGAACCTTCATTACCGACTTTTCCGGTTAACGCTGAAAATCCTATTTCAAGCGCTGAATTGGAAAGTGGAAGCAGGCCAACACGCCCGGAAAACGTTTTATTGATATTATTATCGGTAATGCCTGCAGTCATCAATTCTCCATCGGGCTGCAATTGCATTCCGTTGAAAACGCCGACATCATAGCTCCATTTCATATCACCCAATGGTAGGCCCCCCATAATTTCGACACCATAATCGGTCGAGAAAGGAAGGTTTAATGTGGGGTCAGTGGCCACTTTGTCTATCCATCCTGCAGCCAGGCGTTTATTGTAGATCCCGAAAGGCAGTACCATATAGCCAGCCCTGACGATAAGGCCCGGTGCAGCGAAATAGGAGATATCAGCCCAGTTTACGCTCAAGCCATCATTATTAAACGAAGGCTCAAACTCCATTAAAAATTTGTCGCTATGTTTCCATAAAAACATCGGGCTAAATTCATAGGTGCTGCTATTGCCAAATGTGCTTGACCGGGTTGTTGTGCTAACACCGCCTAACGTATTTACCGTTTTATTGGTGACCAGCCCAAAGGTAGTTAGCCCGCCAAACATAAAGTGGTCTTCACCACGTTTTTGTATAAAAGCTTGCTGCTCGAGCGCGGTTATTCTGTCAATTAATGTATCCTGTGCGGTTGGGGTTTGCTGGGCAAACCCTGTCTCAACCAAAAAGGTGACCATTAATGTGGTGAGCCCCATTGTTAAAATTTTATATGTTGATTTCATAATTTCCTGGTTTTAAAGTTTTACTGGAATAAACAGTCATCTCAATTATTTTAATTTACCAAGGCTGCGTATGTAATCAATAAGCTCCCACCTTTGGGTTTCTGTTAATATTTTTTTGTACTGTGGCATTGGGGTCCGGCCTTCTGAGAGTTTCCAGAACAGTGAACCATCTGATTCATTATGCAAAGCTGCAGAGGTATGGTCAGCAGGTTTTGGAGTTAATGAAGCAGCTGCCGGTCCATCCCCTTTACCTTTTTCGCCATGGCAGGGGGCACAATTAGTTATATAAAGTGTTTTGGCTGCTTTAAGTATATCAGGACTGGCAGCAACGGGGTTTTTTATCGCCTGTGCGGCGGCCGGTGCAATCCATGGTTTTGATTGCGCCCTTGCGCCGAATGCAAAAAATACTGCTATCAAAATTATAAGGGCGGTTGCTAATTGTTTTTTTTGTGCTTTAAATTTCATGACTTTGATCTTTATTAATGATTTATTGTTTTAAATGTGGTTATAAATTCTTATGATAAAGGTCACTATAATACGATCAAATAACATGAGGGTAATCATGTTGAAATATGATAGGAATCACTTTTCAAATAAAAATATATGTTACAACTGGTATTTGCAATCGATATTAACTATTTGATTTTAAATGTAATAAGGTGTTTTGTTTGGGAAGATCAGACGGAAAAATCAAATGAATATCCTATAAAGCGCAAAGAGATTCACTTCCGGCATAGATGAAACTGAAACTTTTTTTGAATTTTTTTGTGATTTTTACCCGGTATTTTTCAGCGAAAAATATGATTAAGGTTATATAAATAAAATTTTCTTTTTTTAGGAAACAGCCATTTCACGGTTGTACTTGTTGCGGTAGTTTACCGGCGAAAGTCCGGTTATTTTTTTAAACATGGTACGGAAAGCTTTGCTATCTGAATAACCAACAGAATACATTACTTCGTTTACATTTTCACGGCTTGATTCGAGGCTCTTTTTGGCAGCTTCTATTTTTACCCTTTGCAGGTATTCAACCGGCGTGTTTGAAGTTGCTTTTTTAAACCTTCGCTCAAAATTGCGCCTGCTGATGGCAAACATTTCTGATAGCTGATCAACCGACAATTTATTGCTGATATTATTTTCCATAAATAGCTGCGCATTTTTTATCGGCTCGTCATCATGTACCTTCTGACCAATAAATATGGCAAAGGGCGACTGGCTTTTTCGCTCAATTTCTATTTCCATCAATTTGGAGCAATAAACCGCCATTTCGCGTCCGCAGAATTTTTCAACAAGGTAGATCATCAGGTTCAGAAAAGAGTAGGCTCCGCCGCTGGAGTAAAATCCCATTTCATCGGTTATTATTTTTTCGGGCTGTAATTTTACGTCGGGAAACGCCCGCCGGAAAGCGTCGGCTGCCACCCAATGGGTTGCACATTTTTTGCCTTTAAGCAGACCTGTAGACGCTAACAAAAATGCCCCCGTACAAAGGCTGGCTACCTCGGCTCCTTGCTTATACTGATCGGTGATCCATGGGATATAAGCCTGGTTTAATTTTAAACTGGTGGGCATATCACCCTGCAATGCGGGAATTATGATGAGGTCGGTTTTTGATGCGTCCTTCAGCAGTACATCGGGGCGGATAGTAAACAGGCCATCATACAAAGATGTTTCATTACTAAGCCCAACTAAATGGATCTTAAAGAATGGTCTTTTCCCATCTCTGCTTAAAGCGTTATTTACTGTATTTAGTACTTTGAAAGCACCCGCCACACTGCTTAATATGCATGGCCCCTGCGGAACTATAATGGAAACGTGTTTCATGACAATATTTATTAGCTGAACCGGATTTTGTACTCTTATAGCTTTTCCTGATAAAATTGTCAGGAAACATGTGCTTTAATCAAATGAATCCTAAAATAGTATTCAAACTTAACATATTCATTTGTCGCAATCAACCCCTAAGGTTGTCGTATTTACACGCTATCACTATCTGCAAATGACAGTAAGTTTGAGTGCTGAAAAGTAATAATGAAAAAACGGAGAGATTTATTATTGGTTGCACAATAACTTAATATCATACGAATAATTTTAAACAGCAATTAAAAAACTAAAAAACAAAAAAATGGATGCAACAGCTAACGCTTTAAACTGGTTTGAAATATCTGTGAGTGATATTGCCAGGGCGAAAAAATTTTATGAAGAAATTTTTTCTATTGAAATGCCAGAGATGGAAATGATGGGCATGAAAATGGCCATGTTTCCTATCGACAACATGAGCGGAAAAGTAGGCGGCGGATTATGCGAAAGCCCTTACCACAAACCAAGCGCTGATGGCGTAAAAGTTTATTTGAATGCCAATCCCGATATGGATGCTATCTTAGCTAAAATTGCAGGTGCCGGTGGTCAGGTTATGATGCCAAAAACCAAAATTAGCGACGAAATAGGTTTCATGGCCGGATTTGTTGACAGCGAAGGAAATAATATTGCTTTGCACTCTAATAATTAAGCCTATAGTCCGAAGTCTTAAGCCTTAAGTCAAATATGTCTTTCAGCTTAAGACTTTCGGCTTAAGACTTTCGGCTTAAGACTTTCGACTTAAGACTTAAGTCTTCCCTCCGTCACCAGCCTCCTTTAAAGCCCTCTTTTAAAGCGGCCTCATAATTTTCAAGGTCGAACGAATAAAGGTATGGTGCTTTATGTGCTCCGCCTTTGCGGGGTTGATCTGATCGTTTTAATATACCAAAGGCAAGCATTCTTCGCTGAAAGTTTCTTCTGTCAAGTTTTTTGCCGAGAATGGTTTCGTACAACTTTTGTAACTCGGGCATAGTAAATTCTTTTGGCATCAGGTTATAGCCAAGCGGCTGATAATTGAGTTGCAAACGGAGTGTATCAAGCGCCGTTGCTAATATAAGGGCATGATCAAGCTTCAACGCCGGCAAATCGTTGAGGTCGCGCCATTCGCAGGTAGCCGAAAACTGATCGGGTTTTGGGTTGGTTTCGCAAAAATCAACCAAAGCGTAATAACCTATGGTCAAAAATCGGTTTGCAAACCAGTTTTCCTTTGCCGGGAGCATATCCTTGTACATTTCAAAATGCTCTTTGGATCGTTCGGGGTCGCCGAAAACTTTAAACTGTTGTAAAAATATTTCGTCAAGCCCGGTGCGTTCTTTTAGAATGCGGTTGGCGGCCATTTCAATGGGCTCTTCTTTAAGCATAAAACCACCGGGCAAATACCATTCACCCTCATTTCTGGCTTCAGAAAGAAGTACTTTCATCAACCCTTCATGAAACCCGAATACAACGCAATCTATTGAAATATGAGGAAGATAGTTTTCCCGGGCGTTTATACAATACGCTTTAAGTTCTTTTTTGGTTAACATTTTTGCTATTCTACAAAAATACTTTGATTATTAAAATTATAATATTACAATTGTGTCAAAAATACACTAAGAATTTTGTAGTGTGAAGCCAATTATAGTCTTTATTTATCGTTTTTTTTAATAATGAGATGAAAAATCACCTCCTCTCCGTTTTTTATTATTTTTAATCCCTTCAAAATAACTCCTAACGAAATGAAAAAATATAATTCAACCTTTAAAACTATCCTGCTCATGGTTTTTGTGACGGCATTTTATCATGCTTCTGCACAAACAAAAAATGATGACAGTAAGATGAATGCCTATGTTGCCAGCCTGATGAGCAAAATGACTCTGGATGAGAAGATAGGGCAATTAAACCTGGTAACAAGTGGTGTTGCTACAACCGGGTCGGTGGTAAACAAAGGTGTTGAGGAAAGTATAAAAAAAGGAAACATAGGCGGTATTTTCGGTGTATATGGCACAAGTTTTATTTCGAAAGCCCAGGACATAGCTGTTAAAAATTCCCGTTTACATATTCCATTAATATTTGGGCTGGACGTAATTCACGGGCACAAAACAATTTTTCCTATTCCTTTAGGGATGTCTGCCTGCTGGGATTTAGGGTTGATAGAACAATCGGCACGTATTGCGGCAAAAGAAGCAACAGCAGAGGGTTTAAACTGGGTGTTTTCGCCTATGGTAGATATTGCGCGCGATCCACGATGGGGCAGGATCTCAGAAGGCGCAGGAGAAGATCCATGGTATGGCTCGCAAGTTGCCAAAGCTTTGGTAAAAGGTTACCAGGGGAACAGCATGAAAGATGCTGATGCGGTTATGGCCTGTGTAAAACATTTTGCTTTATACGGTGGAGCTGAAGCCGGCCGCGAATATAACACAGTTGATATGAGCCTGATAAAAATGTACCAGGATTACCTGCCGCCGTACAAGGCCGCCGTTGATGCTGGTGCAGGCAGTTTTATGAGTTCATTTAATACTATAAATGGTGTACCGGCTACAGCCAACCAATGGCTGCTTACCGATTTGCTCAGAAAACAATGGGGTTTTAAAGGTTTTGTTGTTTCTGATTATACTGCGGTGAACGAATTAAGCAATCACGGGCTGGGCGATCTGCAAACAGTTTCGGCCCTCGCTTTGAAAGCCGGGCTTGATATGGACATGGTTGGGGAAGGTTTTTTAACAACGCTTAAAAAGTCATTAAAGCAAGGCAAGGTTACCCTGGCCGACATAGACCTGGCCTGCCGCCGTGTATTGGAAGCTAAATACAAACTTGGTTTATTTGATAATCCTTACAAATCCATTAATCCTGATAGAGAAAAGAAAGATGTATTTACAGACGATAACCGCAAGTTTGCCAGGGAGATCGCAGAACACTCCTTTGTACTGCTAAAAAACACTGGGCAAACATTGCCGCTTCAAAAATCGGGCACCGTCGCGCTGGTGGGGCCGCTGGCCGATAATCATTCGGAAATGCTTGGTACATGGGTAGTAGCGGGCAACCCTGCTAAATCAATAAGTGTATTAGAAGGAATTAAAAATGTGGTTGGCAATAATGTCAATATATTGTATGCAAGGGGATCAAATATCACAGATGATTCTCTGTTAAATTCGCGTGCCTGGTTTTATGGCATGAAACAAATCAGAGACAGTCGCCCTGCACAGGAAATGATCGATGAAGCTGTTGAGACAGCAAAAAAGGCTGATGTGGTTGTTGCAGTGGTTGGCGAATCGGCAAATATGTCGGGAGAATCGTCAAGCAGATCTGACATTAACATTCCTGAAAGTCAGCGTGATTTGCTTAAAGCATTGGCAAAAACGGGAAAGCCCCTGGTTATTGTGTTATTTAACGGGCGCCCGCTTACCTTAACCTGGGAAGATACCCATGCCAGTGCAATTTTAGATGCCTGGGCCCCGGGTACCGAAGCTGGTAACGCTATTGCGGATGTGCTTTTTGGCAATTATAATCCCTCAGGTAAAATCACCGCCACGTTTCCGCGCAGCGTAGGGCAGATACCTATATATTATAACCACAAAAATACCGGCCGCCCTTTTGACGGAAAAGGCCCCGCAAAATTCAAATCAGATTATATTGATATTTCAAATGATCCTTTGTACCCCTTTGGCTACGGTCTTAGCTATACAACTTTTAAATACGGCGACATAAAGGTCAATAAAACAGCGCTTAAAGGTAATGAAACACTCAAAGCCACTGTAACGGTTACAAATACCGGTAAATACGCCGGCGAAGAAGTTGTGCAATTATATATAAGTGACCCGGTGGCCAGCATCAGCCGGTCGGTTAAAGAATTAAAAGGCTTTCAGAAAATAAGTTTACAGCCAGGCGAAAGCAAAGAGGTAACGTTTAATGTCACTACAAAAGAGCTTAAATTTTACAATAATCGCTTGGTTTATGATTGGGAGCCCGGTGAGTTTATTGTTCAGATAGGAACGAATTCAAGTGATACGCATACAGCTTCTGTACAATGGGCTAAATAAGCGGGTAACGAAATTACGGTCCAAAATAAAAAGCGTTCCGGCTGCAGCCAGAACGCTTTTTATTTTGGACTAATTGATGTTTGATCGTAATTCCAGCAGTGTAAATTGAATGATATAATAATAATTATATCATTCATATATGTATGATGAATAGATTGTGAATAAGCCGTAATAAGCGTTATAGTGACAATTCTATCATTAAAATAAGTGTTGTTGTGACATTTTAACCATTTTTAGTCATATTGTGATGGTTTTTTAACACTATCGGTTAATCCGGCCCGTGGCTTCCAAAATGCTATATAATAATCAAAAATACCGGACGCTAATGTGATTTTTATCACAAATTGGAGCTTAAAAGCGGTTTTATTTAGGATAATCCCTTTTTTTAACACAATGAATCGTTTCTATTTTGCTAATATTTTAAATGATTTGTTAATAATTTGATAATATATACGCAAACGTTTTCGTATATTGATATTTATTGACGTGTAAAAATAATTAATTCGTAATTCTTATAAACTTACTTGTGTAAACAGTACACTCTATTTACATTAGTATCAATACCAATATAAATATTTGCATCAGCAAACTTTATTGATAACCTGATATTATTATAACATTTACTAAAAAGGCGTGCTCTGTTTTTAGGGGACTGCCGGGGAAAAAGGGTAGCGATAAGTTTTAAATTTATTACTGTAATTACATGGTTAAACTTTTACTTTTAATCTTTTTTAAACGTACCATCTTTACAGGCCTGTCTTACCAGGGCCGATTCCAATTTGATTTGGTCCCGGTTAGCCTTTGGGCGCCCTCTTAATAAATTCATCCTTTGACTAATAAGCTTAAAATCAAATAAATTAATCAACTAAATCTCAAATCTCATGTTTAAAAGTTTACTCCTAAAGGGAAGAACACTATGCCTGCTGTTATGCTGCTTAGTTTCTTCATTGGTAGTTACAGCCCAAACAAAACACACAGGTAAGGTCATCGGAAGCGATGACAAATTACCTGTTGTTGGCGCATCCGTAAGGATCAAAGGTACCAACACTGGCGCTGTAACCGACGTTAATGGTGATTTTACCTTAACGTTAAGCCCTGGCAATGTACTTGTGGTAAGTTACATTGGTTATCAATCAACTGAAGTCACTGTTAAGGGCAGTGAATTCCTGACAATTTCGCTTCAACCCGCGAACAGCACTTTGAATGAAGTGGTTGTAACTGGTTACACCACTCAGTTGAAGAAGGATATCGCGAGTTCCATTGCGACGGTCGACGTTACTGACGCGAAAAAGATCCCTGCAACCAGCTCTGAGCAGTTGTTGCAAGGTCAGGCTTCAGGTGTTACGGTAATCAATTCAGGTGCGCCGGGTGCGCCAAGTACAGTGTTCATCCGCGGTATCGTCAATTTTGGCAATACATCACCGCTGTATGTTGTCGATGGCGCCCAGGTTGGCGATATGTCGCTGGTTAACCCTAATGATATCGAAAGCATCAGTATCTTAAAGGATGCAGGCGCGGCGGCTATTTATGGTGTTGCCGGTGGTAATGGTGTTGTATTAGTTACAACTAAAAAAGGAAAATCGGGTAGATCCACTATTAGCTACGATGGCTTTTATGGCGCACAGGAACCTCTGTCAGGCAATGTTTGGAAGTTGATGAACCCCGAGCAGCAATCACAACTGGCATTTACAGCAGGTGACGTACCTACTGAAGCTTTATATCCCGGTGGCCCTGGTGTTATACCAACCTATGGTTTCCACGGAACTACCGCTCCTGCAGGTCAGTCCACATTTGGTGTTGCAGGCGTTACCAGCAATAGTGACATCACTAAATATTATAACTTTAATCCGAATAATCCGTCTGCCGACTTCCTGGTACAGCAATTTGCTACAGGTGCCGGTAACGATTGGTTCCACGATGTGTTTAAAGCTGCACCTACTCAACAACATACCCTTAGCGCGAGCGGTGGCAGTGATAAGAGCACTTACTTAATGTCTTTAAACTATCAAAACACAGTAGGTACTTTACTTAGTACTTACGAAAAAAGGTATTCACTTCGTGTAAATACTACTACCAGCGGGCTTAACGGCCATGTTCGTTTTGGGGAAAGCGGTTTTGTTACCTATCGTGAAAATAATGGTGGCTATAACGGTTCCACTCAGAATGAAGGTGACATCATCTCCTATACTTACCGTGAAATGCCTATTATTCCTGTATATGACATAGCAGGTAATTATGGCGGTGGTTATGATGGCCCTAACGGCGAGCCTTTGGGTAATGGCAGCAACCCTTTTGCATTGGCAAACAGGGCTACAGTGGCCAATGGTACTAATGCGCACTTCGTTACTGTTGAAGGTAATATATTCGCAGAAGCAGATATTAACAAATACATCACAGCCCGTACCAGCATTGGCGGTTTGCTGTATAATCAGTATTACTGGTATCTTAGCTATAATCCATACGAAAATTTTGAAAGCCATGGCAATCCAAACGGCGATAGCGAAAATGAGCAACTTGCCAGTCAATATAACTGGACCAATACCATTAAATATAACGAAACATTTGGCAAGCACAAAGTGCAGCTTTTAGTTGGTTACGAACAAAGAGCCAATGCCGGCCGGGGAGTTAGTGCATCCAACCAGGGTTACTTTTCTCTGGACCCTAATTATGTAACTATCGGCGCCGCTGTTCCGGTTAGTCCGCCAAGCAGCTATATCGTTCAGCCGATAGCATTTGAAGGATTTTTTGGTAGTTTAGATTATTCATTTAATGACAGGTATATTTTAGGAGCTACCATACGCCGGGACGGTGTTTCGGAATTTTATCCGGGCAAGCAATGGAGTACTTTCCCATCTGTAAAAGGTGCATGGCGCATCTCCCAGGAAGATTTCCTGAAGGGTGTTAGCTGGATCAATGATCTGAAGATTATTGCCAGTTGGGGTGAAGTTGGTAATTATAATAATGTTCCTGCAAGTAATGCTTACAATGCCTACAATTCAAGCTTTAATGCGTCATATTACGGCTTAAACGGCAATGGCAGCCCCGTTACACAGGGCTTTTACAATAGCCAGTTAGGTAATACACATACCACCTGGGAAAACGACAAAGGTACCAACGTGGGTTTTACCGCTTCGTTATTTAACCATTTAGATTTGGACGTAGAGTACTACAAAAAGGTTTCAGCTGGATTATTATTCCCTGCAACACTTCCTTCAACGCTTGGCGGCGCAAACCCTCCTTCAGTTAATATCGGCACCCTTCAAAATCAGGGCGTTGATATTTCTGCAACCTGGCATGGAAAGGTTAGCCAGGACTTTACTTACAGCATAGGTGCGAATATTACAACCTATCAAAGTTTAATTACGCACGAAACAGGAAATTCTAATTATTTTGATCAAGGCTTTAACCGTGATAATCCAATCGTAAGAGACCAGGTTGGTCATCCTATAGGCGAGTTTTTCGGATACCAAACAGCTGGTATTTATCAAAATGCCCAGCAGGTATCAAGCCTTCCTGGCTATGCAGGCGCTGCTCCGGGTTCCTTTATTTATAAGGATGTTGACGGTGATGGAAATATCACCCCGAATGACAGAACCTGGATTGGAAACCCTAACCCTAATTTTACCTACGGTATTAACCTGAATGCAAGCTATAAAAGGTTTGATTTCAGTATGGTGCTTTACGGTTCACAAGGCAACAAGGATTTCAATTATACAAAATACTGGACTAATTTTTACAACCCATTCCAGGGTGGTAAAGCCCTTGCCCTGTACAACCAGGCTGCTGTTATCGTAAATGGTGTTAACACCGTTCCGAATGCAATCCTTCCTGCAGCGTCTTACAACCAGGCATTGGGTTCGTACACAACCAGTTCATTTTATGTTGAGGATGGCTCTTTCTTAAAATGCCGTGTTTTACAAATAGGCTATACTTTTGATCCGCTAATGTTAAAAAGGATTGGCTTTGATAAACTGCATATTTATGGGCAGGTTACCAACTTATTTACCATTACCAAATATGACGGTTTGGATCCTGAGTTGATACCTTCTTCGGCAAATGGAGCCGGTAGCGCAGCGTTTGGTATTGATTACGGCGCCTATCCAAACAACCAGAAGCAGTTTATTTTGGGAGTTAATTTAACATTTTAATTAATAGAAATAAAAAATTTTAGAGTTATGAAAAAGTCTTATAGTAAATTCATCGCCCTGGGATTGTTGGTTATGTTTACGTTAACGTATTCATGTAAGAAACTTCTTAACCAGGAACCTGTTGGGTCATTGAACTCCGCTGTACTTGCCAATAAGGCGGGTGTTGACGGTCTGCTTATCGGAACATACCACATGCTTAGTGGATGGGCCGGTTATACTTATGGTACACCCTGGGAAGGTGGTATTGATAACTGGACTTATGGCGGCATCGCTTCGGATGATGCTTACAAAGGTTCAAGTACAGGTGACCAGGCGCCAAACGCGCCAGAAATTGAAAACCACTCCATGACTTCTGCAAACGAATACCTCCAGGAGAAGTGGAAAGACGAGTACATTGGTATTCAACGTGCCAATGACGCGATCAGGGAAATTCCTTTAGTTAAAGATGGTTCGGTAACTGCCGCCTATGCCGCGGAAGTTACAGCAGAGGCAAGGTTTTGCCGTGGCGTTTTTGAAATGGAACTTGCAAAAGTGTTCAGAAATGTACCTTATGTTGACGAAAGTGTAACATATTCTGCAGGTAATTTTGATGTACCTAATCCCGGACCAATCTGGGATAAGATCGAAGCTGATTTTACTGCTGCTATGAATGTGTTGCCTACAACTCAACCGCAAATTGGTCGTGCAAACAAATATGCTGCTGAAGCAATGTTAGCTTACGCCTTAATGTTTGATCATAAATATGCAACAGCAATTCCGCTTTTGACAGACATTATCACTAACGGAACTAACTCTGCAGGTACTCACTTTGCTTTAGGGCCATACGAGAACAACTTCAATGCTTCGTTTAATAACGGCCCTGAGGCTGTATTCCAGGTGCAAATGACCGTTAATGACGGTTCAGGTGGTACTAACGGTAACCCTGGCTTAAGCTTATCTGAAGCTTCAGGTACTTACACAGGCTGCTGCGGTTTTTACCAGCCATCAATTACATTGGGAAATGCTTTCCAGGTTGATGCGAATGGCTTGCCTATAATGGGCTACACCGGTGGTATTCCGAATTCTAATTTGGTTAACATTCCTAATGACCATAATTATTTAACAAACCCTGCTAACAACGAATACCAATACAGTCCTGATGGCGGGAAAACATTTTCAGGACCAGCGTTTTCAGCAGCTACTACTGCCGTTGATCCACGTCTTGACTGGACAGTTGGTCGCCGTGATATCCCTTACTTAGATTGGGGATTATGTGGCGGTGAGGCTTGGTCACGTGGTGATGCAACTCCTTATAACCCGATCAAAAACTTGTTCTGGCATAATGCACAGGCTACAACCAGCGACAATTTTGAAGGCTGGGCAACAAATCAGGATATTGCCAATAACTATAACCTGGTGCGTTTAGCCGACGTGTACTTATGGCGTGCTGAAGCTGAAGTGGAAACTAATGCCTTAGCTGCTGCAGAAGCTGACGTGAACATGATAAGGAACCGTATGGCAAACCATCCTGAATATTGGGTACATACTTATATTGATAATGCTAACCCGGGTAAAGGTTTTACCAATACTCCGGCTGCAAATTATAATATCAGCCCGTATACAGGTCAGTTTACTGCGAACGGTCAGGCTTATGCCCGTTTGGCTGTAGAAACCGAAAGGCAGCTTGAAACAGGTATGGAAGGCAGGCGTTTCTTTGACTTGCAACGTTATGACCCTCTATATGGCGGACCACAGACTGCAGGTTATATGGCTATGGTTGAAAATGCTCACATAACACAGGATATAAAATGGCTTGGCACCAATCCAGTATTGCAAGGCCATACATTTACAGCCGGTAAAAACGAGCTTTTCCCAATACCGCTGAATGAAATTAACCTTGAATCCGGGGCTTTAAAACAAAACCCTGGCTATTAATTTATAATATAGCTAATTGGGCTATAAAATAGGTGGTGATATA
>Ga0316224_1000522_pt1 | contig 52902 bp, 52 predicted proteins | sample TBH18013metaG_FD_206254 | JGI IMG/M metagenome (GOLD analysis project Ga0316224, IMG submission 206254) | Freshwater microbial communities from Trout Bog Lake, Wisconsin, USA - TBH18013 | ecosystem: Environmental > Aquatic > Freshwater > Lake > Hypolimnion/Profundal zone | place: USA: Wisconsin... | reverse complement strand
GCTGTCTAAAGTCCGATGAAATGTATCCGACTTTGATCTTTTCGCGCGGCTGTCCCCGAGGATGGGCGATCTTTTCCGCCGCCGCCACATGGTATTTGAAGGCGTACTCCCTGGCGCATTTCAGTTGGTCGTCCAAATGCGACGGCATGGACAGTACCGTCAAAGGCGCCGTTTCGCATGTGCCGCGCCGGACATTGTCCAGAACTTGATCTTCGATTGCGGCGACATCCCTCCAATCGCATAACCGGCGCAGCAGGTGCGCCAGATGACCAAGCGCGGCGGGCTCGCCGGGGCGGATGCGCAAGGCCGTCCGGTAGCTGGAAACCGCGTCGTTCCATTGCCCCGTTTTCTGGAGAGCCCAGCCTAAATTCAAGTGCGGTTCGGTGTAATCGGGAGTGATCGTTATGGCGGTTCGATAGCATGCCATCGCTTCGTCGATCCGGCCAAGCTGCTGAAGGATATTGCCCAGATTGGCGTGCGCCTCGGCGAAGCCGGGGTTAAGATCGATGGCCTTGCGGTGGCAGGCGATCGCTTCGTCCAGCCGCCCCTGTAGTTGCAGGATATTGCCCAGATTGGAGTGTCCATCCGGAAAACTGGGCATAAGGTCGACGATTGTTCGGTAGCAAGCGGCCGCTTCGTCGATATGCCCCTTCTCGCGGAGCGCCGTCCCCAAATTGACGTGCGCCGCAAGGTCGTTCGGTTTAAGGGCAACCGCCTTGCGGTGACAAGCCACGGCTTCGTCAAGCTTTCCCTGTTCGCGCAGCACATTTCCCAGGTTGGTGTACGCCGCAAAATCGTCAGGGTTAAGGACGATGGCCTTGCGGTGGCTGGATACCGCTTCGTCCAGTCGTCCCAGGCCATGGAGCGCTATGCCCAGATTGGTGTGCGCCTCACCGTTGCCGGGCTCCAAGGCAAGAACCTTACGCCAACAGGCGGCGGCCTCGTCGAGGCGCTCCTGCTGTCGAAGCGCCAAGCCCAGGTTGGAAAAATACGCGGGATTTTTGCCGTCGATGGCGACAGCCTTCTTGATCAGCTCGACGGCCGCGTCGTGGCGTCCCGTCTGCGCGGCGATCACGCCCAGCAAATGCAGGCTGTCGGCGTGGCGGGGGGCGATCGCCAAAACCTCCCGGTAAAGCCGTTCGGCTTCTTGCAATTTCCCCGTTTGATGAAGGCGGATCGCTGTGCCGAACGTCTCTTGAACGCCCGGGGCCGTCTTTGCCGTGATGGGATTTCCGTGCTTTTCCGCCGCCCGGCGCTGCTTGCGATTCATCGGCGGCCTTCAATTTGCTGAAATGCCCAGTCCAGCCACGGCAACAGGGCGTCTATGTCGGCAGTTTCGACGGTGGCACCGCCCCAGATTCGTAGGCCGGGCGGCGCGGCCCGATAGGCCGAAATATCGAAGGCGACACTCTCGTCGGCCAATAGTCCGGTCAAACCGGCAATAAACATCTGCCGGGCGGTATCGTCCAGATTATCCCAGAACGGGGCCTTGACCGCCAGACACAGGGCGGTGGTGGAGCGGGTGGCCGGAACTTCGGCAAGAAACCGCGCCCACTCCGAATGTTCTACCCAGCGTTCGACAGCGTGGAAATTGGCCTGCGAGCGGGCGATCAAGGCGGGCAGACCGCCGATGCCTTCCGCCCAGATCAGGGCGTCGCGCTGGTCCTCGACCGCCAGCATGGACGGGGTGTTGATGGTTTCGCCTCGAAACAGGGCGTCGTTGATCCTGCCGTTTTCGGTCAGCCGGAAGATTTTCGGCACCGGCCATGGCGGGGTATGGCGTTCCAGCCGTTCGACCGCCCGGGGCGACAGGACTAGCATGCCGTGTCCGGCTTCGCCGCCCAGCACTTTTTGCCACGACCAAGTGACGACATCCAGTTTCCGCCACGGCAAGTCCACCGCAAACACCGCCGAGGTGGCGTCGCACAGCGTAAGGCCGGTTCGGTCGTCGGCGATCCATCCGCCGTCGGGGACCGATACTCCCGATGCGGTTCCGGTCCAAGTGAAGATCACATCCCTGGCGAAATCCACTTGGGTCAGGTCGGGCAGGCGGCCATACGGGGCATCAAGGACGCGGGTATCGGCGATCCGCAAATGGCGGTTGAGATCGTCCACCCAGGTGTGGCCGAAATTTTCCCAGGCCAGGGCGTCGATTCCTCGTTCGCCCAGCAACGACCACAGGGCCGCTTCGAATGCGCCGGTATCCGAGGCGGGCAGGATGGCGATGCGCCAGTCGTCGGGAATGCCCAGCAAAGCGCGGGAGCGGTCGATGATTTCCGCCAGCCGCGCGCGGCCGTCCTTGGACCGGTGGGACCGGCCGGTCAGCGCGTCACTCAGGACGGCTGGACGCCATCCGGGGCGCTTGGCGCAGGGACCGGAGGAAAAATGGGCGTTCGTGGGGCGTATCGACGGACGGGGCATGGCGGGGTTATCTTAACCATATGAATAAAGCGAGGGAAGCGATGACCATCGGCAACAAAGACTTATTCGTGGGATTTCTTAAGATCGGCATGATGGGGTTCGGCGGGGTGGCCCCGGTCGCCCGTCACGTCATCGTCGAGGATCGCCGATGGATGGACGACAAGGAATATGCGGCCTTGCTGGGATTCGGGCAACTTCTGCCAGGGGCCAACGTCACCAATATGGCCATCTTGCTGGGAATGCGCCATGGCGGTTTCCTGGGCGTGCTGGCCGCGATGGGCGGCATGCTGGCGGTGCCCTTGCTGGTGCTGATGGCGGTTTCAACCGCCTATTCCCATGCCGCGTCGCATCCCGTGGTCGGCCACGCCCTGGCGTCCATGGCCTCGGTGGCGGGCGGCGTGCTGATCGGAACCGGACTTAAGACCGCGCGCAAGGCGAAACTCGACAGGCTGGGCATCGCTTTCGCCGGTCTTGGATTCGTCGCCGTCGCCGGTTTTCATCTGCCGATGATCTGGGTATTGCTTTCCTTGCTGCCGTTCAGCGTGGCGCTGGCATGGCGGAGGCATAAGCGATCATGAAGGCCGATCTGCTGATCCAACTGGCTTTGACTTTCGCGTCGCTGTCGCTGATGGCGGTGGGCGGCGTGGTCGCCATCGTTCCCGAACTTCATCATCAGGTGGTCGAGGTCAACCACTGGATGGGCAACGCTACCTTTGCCCATTTGTTCGCCATCGCCCAGGTCGCGCCCGGCCCCAACATGATGGTGGTTAGTCTGATCGGCTATCATTTGGCCGGATGGCAAGGCTTGATCGTCGCCACTCTGGGCTTTCTGCTGCCGGCCGGGTGCTTGGCGGCGTTCGCGGGAACGCTGATCTCCCGTTACGAAGGCACGTGGCAGCTGGCGGCGGTCAGGGCGGGACTGACGCCGGTGGCGCTTGGTTTGTTCGCGGCGGGGGGCGTGGTGTTGTGCCGGGTTGCCGACCAGGATGGGACGGGGATCGGGTTGAGTCTGCTGGGAGTGGCGTTCACCTTGGCGCTGGATTTGAATCCGCTGTGGGTGCTGGCGGCGGGAGCGTTGGCCGGAACGGCGCTATCGGCGTTGTAATATATAACCATGGTTGAGCAGGGGGTGGCCGTGGCCGATCCCGGGCGAGGCGGCGATGGCCTTGCGGACAAAGTCCCGGGCTTGGTGGATGGCTCTGGTCAGACCCAGGCCGTCGGCCAGACCGGCGGCGATCGCCGACGCCAATGCGCAGCCGGTGCCGTGCGCCGCCGGACCCGGCAGACGGCGGGCGGTGAAATTGGTCACGCCCCGGACGGTCGCCAAAACGTCGGTGACCATGTCGCCGTCCTGATGTCCGCCTTTCAATAGCACCGCCTTGCAGCCCAGCGCCAATAGCGCGCGGGCGGCTTCGATCTGGTCGTTTTCGGTCTTGATGACGATCCCCAGCAACGCCTCGGCTTCGGGAATGTTGGGGGTGATCAGCGCGGCCAGCGGGAACAGCTTATCCTTCATTACCGCGACGGCGTCCGGTTCAAGCAGCGCCGTGCCGTTTTTGGAAATCATCACCGGGTCGACCACCAGCGGAACGGGCGGGTAATCGGCGACGGTGGCGGCGACGATGGCGACGATGGCGGCATCGGCCAGCATGCCGGTCTTAATGCAATCCGTGCCCAGATCGTCAAGCACCGCGCGGATTTGCCGGGCGACGAACTCGGGCGGAACGGGATGGATGCCGGATACGCCCTGACTGTTTTGCGCGGTCAACGCGGTTATGGCGGTGGCGCCATAGGCGCCCAGCATGGTGACCGTCTTCAGGTCGCCTTGGATGCCCGCGCCGCCGGACGAATCGGACCCGGCGACGATAAGCACCCTGGGCGGCACTCTCGAAGTCATTTCGCCGCGGTTTCGATGGCGGCGGCGATAGCGTCGACCACTGCGGCGACCTTGGTCGGGTCGTCGCCTTCGGCCATCACCCGGATCAACGGTTCGGTGCCGGATTTGCGGATCAGCACCCGCCCGCCTTCCTGCAAGGTTTTTTCACCGGCGGCGATGGCGGATTTGACGGTGGCGTCGTCCAGCACCGTATTGTTCAACGCGGCGGGAACCCGCACATTCTTCAGGATTTGCGGAAGGGGCGCGAACAGGTTCAACACTTGACTGGCCGGGCGTCCGGCTTGAACCAGGGCGGCCAGCACCTGCAAACCCGCCACCAAGCCGTCGCCGGTGGTGGAATAATCGGACAGAATGATGTGTCCCGATTGCTCTCCGCCCACGTTGAACCCGCCTTGGCGCATCCGTTCCAGCACCGAGCGGTCGCCAACGGCGGTGCGCTCCAGGCTTAGACCCAAGCCTTTCAGATAGAGTTCCAGGCCCATGTTGGACATGACCGTGGCGACCACGCCGCCGCCCTTCAGCAATCCGGCCTTGGCCGCTTCGCCGCCGATCAGGGCCATGACCTGATCGCCGTCGATCATCTTGCCGGTTTCGTCGCACAGCACCACCCGGTCGGCGTCGCCGTCCAGGGCGATGCCCAAATCCGCGCCGTGGGCGATCACTTGCTCTTGCAAGGTGCGGGGGTGTTGCGAGCCGCACTCCTTGTTGATGTTCTTGCCGTCCGGGGAAACGCCGACGGGAATCACCTCGGCCCCCAATTCCCACAGCACGGTGGGAGCGACCTTGTACGCCGCGCCGTTGGCGCAATCGACCACGATCTTCAGACCGTCAAGGCGGCGGCCCTTGGGAAAGGTGTTCTTGGCGTATTCGATATAACGGCCGTTGGCGTCGTCCAGCCGTCTGGCCCGCCCCAAATGATCCGAAGCGACGCGGGCATGGTCCAAATCTTTTTCCATGGCGTCTTCGATGGCGGCTTCGTCTTCATCCGACAACTTGTAGCCGTCGGGGCCGAACAGCTTGATGCCGTTGTCTTCGTAGGGATTGTGCGAGGCGGAAATGACCACGCCCAGATCGGCGCGCAGCGAGCGGGTCAGCATGGCGACGGCGGGCGTGGGCAGCGGGCCCAGCAGCACCACGTCCATGCCGCCCGAGATGAATCCGGCGGTCAAGGCCGGTTCCAACAGATAGCCGGACAGTCTGGTGTCCTTGCCGATCACCACCACGTGGCGATGGTTGCCGCGGGTGAAATGCCGGCCCGCCGCCATGCCCAATTTCAGCGCCAGATCGGCCGTCATCGGCCAGGTATTGGCTTTTCCCCGGATTCCGTCGGTGCCGAATAGCTTGCGTGTCATTGTTAAAAAATCCCGATCCTGTGTCTCTTATTTGATTAGCGCGAGGAGGGGGCGAAGGGAAGCGTCTTGTGAGGCGCATGCAAGGGGCCTATAGTCCGGGCATTCGAAAACAATCCCAAAGGCATGGACATGAAGGGTGACGTGAAAAAGGTGGTGTTGGCCTATTCGGGCGGTCTCGATACCTCGATCATTCTGCGGTGGCTGCAAGACCAATACGCTTGCGAGGTGGTGACCTTCACCGCCGATTTGGGACAAGGCGAGGAATTGGAACCCGCCCGCGCCAAGGCCCTGACCATGGGCATCAAGCCGGAGAATATCTTCATCGACGATCTGCGCGAGGAATTCGTCCGCGATTTCGTGTTTCCCATGTTCCGCGCCAACGCCCTGTACGAAGGCGTGTATTTGCTGGGCACATCGATCGCCCGGCCGCTGATCGCCAAGCGTCAAATCGAAATCGTCAATCAGGTGGGGGCCGATGCCGTCGCGCACGGCGCCACCGGCAAGGGCAACGATCAGGTGCGGTTCGAGATGGGCTATTACGCCCTGAAACCCGACGTCAAGGTGATCGCACCGTGGCGGCTGTGGGACTTGACCAGCCGCACCAAACTGCTGGAATTCGCCGAGAAGCATCAGATTCCCATCGCCAAGGATAAGCGCGGCGAGGCTCCGTATTCCACCGACGCCAATCTTCTGCATATCTCTTACGAAGGCAAGGCGCTGGAAGACCCGTGGGTCGAACCGTTCGACGACATGTACACCCGCTCGGTCTCGCCCGAGAAGGCGCCCGACAAACCCACCTATATCGAAGTCGAGTTCGAGGCGGGCGACCCGGTGGCCATCGACGGCGTCAAGCTTAGCCCCGCCGCCTTGTTGACCAAGCTCAACCAGTTGGGCGGGGCCAACGGCATCGGCCGTCTGGATCTGGTGGAAAACCGCTTCGTCGGCATGAAAAGCCGGGGCGTCTACGAAACGCCCGGCGGCTCGATCCTGATCGTCGCCCACCGCGCCATGGAAAGCATCACCCTGGATCGCGGCGAAAGCCACCTGAAGGACGAGATCATGCCCCGCTATGCCGAGCTGATCTATAACGGCTTCTGGTTCAGCCCCGAACGCATCGCCATCCAAACCATGATCGACAAGGTTTCCCAGAACGTCACCGGCACCGTTCGGTTGAAGCTGTACAAGGGCAACGTCTCGGTGGTCGGCCGCAAGAGCCCCAAGACCCTGTATCGCCTGGACTTCGTCACCTTCGAGGAAGATTCGGTCTACGATCAGCGCGACGCTCAAGGCTTCATCAAGCTGAACGCCCTGCGCATGCGTCTGGCCAAATGGGCCAGGGGGTAAACCGGCGAGAGTAATGCCAAATCTCGACGAGTTAAGCTCATCGAGATTTGGTCAAGCCCGCGCGGCCCGTGAACGACGGGGGCTGCCGGTTTTTCGGTCTGCGAAGCTGCGGCTCTCACTTTCCCGGCGGGATTTGATTGCGTTCGGCAGGTCGATTCGGTCGTCGCCGTCCAGGGATCGGATCAGGCGGCGATCTTCATGTCGCGGATGAATGCGCCCATTGCCTTGTCTTCAGTCCGAATATGGTCATCCAGCCAAGTCGATACATAATCGAACAATTGGGCTGCCGCATCGGGTTGGTTGGCGCCGATCGCCTCTTTCAAGGTTCCTACCCGATCCAGGAACTCCTTGTGGCAACGGCGATGGGTATCGGTGCCTTCGAAATTGTGCTGTTCCATCAGCGCCTCTTCGGCGGCGAAATGGGAAACGATGGTATGATCGAGTTCCGAACTGACGGCGATCGCCGCATTGCCCCCGTCGCCGCCCATCATATGTTGAAAGAACGTATTGACCAGATTGAAGATGCGCTGGTGGTGGCGGTCGATGGCGTCCACACCGACGCACAGACTGTCCTCCCATTGCAACAGCGTCATATGGTCTTTGTCGGCGCGAACCTGGGTCAGGAACCGGCCCACTTCGCGGCGCAGGTATTCGGCTTGGCGGGACAATTCCGTGGCCGAATCCTCGATCTGTTCGGCCGTTTGTCCGGTTTCCGTGGCCGCGCTTTCCACCGAGACCACATTTTCCTGAACTTCCATGGTGCCTATGGCCGCCTGACAAATATTTTCGGTGATCTCGTCGGTGGCGATGTTTTGCTCCGCCACCGTGGCGGCCACGGCCGTACTGATTTCGCCCATTTCGCCAATCACGCCGGTGATGCTGTCGAAGGCGTGGACGGCGGTATCGGTTCCTTGTTGCACGGCCTGGATTTGGGCGGCGATATCGCCGGTGGCTCTGGCGGTCTGGTCGGCCAAGTTTTTCACCTCGTTGGCGACCACGGCGAAACCCTTGCCCGCTTCTCCGGCCCGCGCCGCCTCGATGGTCGCGTTCATGGCCAGCAATTTGGTCTGCGAGGCGATGTTGTTGATCAGGCCGATGATTTCGCCGATCTTGTCGACATTCTCGGACAGCGCCCGCATCTGCAACGTGGTGACGCGGGCCTCGTCCTCGGCCCTGGCTGATACCGTCTGCGAACGCTCGACCTGGACGGCGATTCTCCGGAAGGATTCCGTCAATCGCTCGGTGGCCAGGGCGACGGTTTCGACATTGTCCGTGGCATTCCGCGCCGATGCCGTCACGACCGTTGCCTGAGAGCTGGTTTTCGCCGCGTTGTCGGCCATCTGTTTCGATGCCGCCTGGAGTTCGGCCGAAGCCGAGGTTACGGTTTCCACCACCCTGCCGACACTTTCCTCGAAGGTATCGGCCAGTTTCCGCATGGCCACCAACCGGTCGGCTTCGGCGCGGCGCTTTTGCTCCTCTTGATCTTCCTCCAATTGTTTCACCCGAAGCAGCCGGTTCTTGAAAAGGGCGATCGATTTGGCCATGCCTCCGACTTCGTCGCTACGGTCGGCGAAGGGCACTTCGACGGCGTGGTGGTCGCCGGATAGCTCGGTCATCACCTTGGCCAAGGCTTCGACGGGTCCGGCGATTCCCCGCCCGATTTTCCATAAAATCGCGGCGCCGATGCCCACGGCGGCGGCAAGGATCAAACGGGCCGCTTGGGTGTTCCGACGGTTTTTGGCTTTGGCGTCTTCCAAGAACGACTGGGCCGTCGCCGTCGTCGATTCGATGGCGTTCTGAAGGTTCTCGTTGATTTGGGCGACTTGTGCGGATTCAATTTCCGCGGCGATTTGAGCAGCTTCGGCGTGCTTACCCGCTCGGATCAGGGCAAGGATTTGATCGCGAATCGGCTTCCATTCGGCGAAAGCCTTGGCGGCGGCTTCGAAATCCCTACTGTCGCCAAGATGGCGCGCGCGGACCGTCGCGAAGTCTTCGTAGACTTTTCGCTCGCGCGCGTCCGCGTCGGCGGCCGCTCTTTCCATGTTTTCGGGGGTTTTCGCCAAAGCCGCGTCCTTCATGGCGCTATGCATGGCGACGATCTCGGTGAAGGATTCGCGCAAGGAACTGACGACGGTAAGCGTGTGGTCGTAAAGGTCGGATGTATTTTGCATCTGCTTGGCATTGCCGATTTCAAAAAGAATGCCGACGCTCAGGGGCAGGAACAGCACCAAAATGAATCCCAATGCGAGACGCGCACCAATCTTAAGATTTGCGAGCATTTCCACTCCCCATTTCACCGTGTCAACCCAATTCGAATATTAACAGTTCGACGGGATGGGAAGGGCTATCAGACGGATAAAACAATAGCTTTAGGTCAGGTGGACATCCGTATAGACTCCGTTGTCAAAGATCGTGCTGCTCCGGCGCGGGCTTGGCGCTTTTGCACGAGAAATGATAGTGGCGGCCGCCCATGTCCATGTCGGTGGAATGATCGCCGCCCTTGTCGCATTGTTCCATCATGGTTTGGGCGTCGTTCATAAAATCGCCGAAACCGCTGACCGAGCGGGCGACGCCGATGGCGCTCAAGACCAGCGCCACGACCAAACCGACCGCTACGGCCTTGCCCAAGGGCCAGTTGGTTCCGGGTAAGGTGCGGTCTTTGCACAGGCGGCTTAGCGCGGCTAGGGCCACGAAGGGCGAAATCAGGATCGCCAGAACGACCAGCGCGAACAACAGGGTCTTGGTCAGAAAGAGAATCAGCAGAAAAATACCGCCAAACAGGAACAGGCTGAACAGCCCGGCCCCGATCAGGATCATGAAGATCACCGCCAATCCGATGATTACGGCTAGGGTTTCAAGCATTTATGGGCGCTCCCTGATTTTCCATTTCGGCTTTTATCCACGCCCTGAAGGCGGCGATGGGGGGGGAATCCAAAGTACGATGCGGGCAAACGAAATGAAAGGCGTTGATCAATGCCGTGCCGGGAAAAACCGCGCACAACCGTCCCTGATCCAATTCGTCGGCGATCAACGTCCGCCACATCAGGGCCACGCCCAGACCGGATAAGGCCGCCTCGATCACCAGCGACGCCTCGTCGCCATAGGACCGAGTGGTCGCCGTGGCCGGGTCAAGGCCCGCCGATTTCAACCAAGTGTTCCAATCTGGGAAATTGGGGTCCCACAGCAAGCTGTCGTTGCGCAGCAAGGTGACGCCCAGCAAATCTTGGGGCGATACAAGATTTCGGGCCAGACGCGGTGCGGCCACCGGCACCACCTCTTCGACCGTCAGGCGTTCCGAGAACAGCCCCGGATAATTGCCGCGACCGAAGCGGATAGCCACATCCACGTCTTCGGTGGCGAAATCCACCAATCTGGTGGTGGCGACAAGACGCACGTCCGTCTTGGGGTGGAGCGTCTGAAACCGCTCCAATCGCGAAAGCAACCAGCGGGCGGCGAAACTGGGCGAGGTCGATACCACCAGGGTGTTGGGGCGTTGCGAGGGCTTTAGTCTTCCGCAGGCCTGCTCCATCCGGTCGAAGGCGTCGGTCAGCATGGAAACCGCCGCCGCCATGGTCGGCGCAAGGGATAAGGACGGTTCCCGTTGAAACAGCGGTTGACCGGCCCATTCCTCAAGGTTCTTGATCTGTTGACTGATGGCCGCCGGGGTGACAGCCAATTCATCGGCGGCCTTGACGAAGGACAAATGCCGTCCGGCCGCTTCGAAAGCGCGCAGGGACCGCAACGGAGGAAGATGGCGTGGCATTAGATTTTCTAATCCGTGTGCATAGGTAATATCGTTTGTCCCCTGTATATTATGGGAATATGGTTTTGAAGTCGTCAATTTTTCTAAACCACTGGGATGGTCATGTCTTCATTGAGCACGCTGGTCATGATGGGGGTCGCCACCTTTTTCTGGGGATTCAATTTTCCGTTGGTGCATGCGGTGGTCGCCTTGGTGCCGCCGATGGAGGCCGCTTTTCTCCGTTTCGCCTTGTCCGCCTTGGTGCTGATCGGGGCGGTGGTTGTACTCGGCCATTCGCCGGTCAGGCTGCGCAACGCGGGAATATTGGCGGCGTTGGCCTTCGTCGGCGTGATCGGCTTCAACCTGTTGTTTTTCATCGCCATGCAGAAGACCTCGGCGGTCAACGGGGCGCTGGTGATGGGGACCAATCCCCTGCTGACCGCTCTGCTGGCCGCGGTCGTTCTTGGAGAGCGGCCCAATATCCGGCATGTGATCGCACTGCCCTTCGCCTTTTTCGGGGTGGCCTTGGTGGTTCTGGGCAACGGCGCCTCGCTTTCCCCATCGGCAGGCGACGCGTTGATGATTGGGGCCGACCTGGCCTGGGCCGCCTATAACGTCATGGTCAGAAGATGGATGCCCGCCGGTTCGCCGGTCGCCAATCTGGCCGCGATCATGGTCTTCAGCGCTTTGGGCTTGGGCGGGGCGGCCGTTGCCGCGGATACCGCGATCGTCGTTCCCGATTTGGTGCCCTCGCTGGAAATCGCGGTGGTCGCCATGGGCGGCACCGTATTGGCTTACCTGCTTTATAATCACGGCATCGCCAAGCTGGGGGCGGGCAAGGCGGCTCTGTTCATGAATATGGTGCCGGTATGGGCCATGGCGACTTCGGCGCTTATGGGCGTGCCGCCTTCGGCGATACAACTTGGCGGCGGGGCGGTGGTGATCGCCTCGGTGGTTTACGCCATGCGTCCCGTTCCTTTGCCGTCATAACAAAAACCCCCGCCAATTGCTTGGCGGGGGTGGGATGTACCGGAAAATCGATCAGCCCATCTTCTTTCGCAGATTTTCGTCCAACTTGTCCAGGAACTGGATGGTGGTCAGCCACGGTTGATTGGGGCCGATCAGGATCGCCAGATCCTTGGTCATGTGACCTGCTTCGACGGTTTCCACGCAAACCGCTTCCAGGGCTTCGGCGAACTTGCCCACTTCCGGCGTGTTGTCGAACTTGGCGCGATAGACCAAGCCGCGCGTCCAGGCGTAAATGGAGGCGATCGGATTGGTCGAGGTTTCCTTGCCCTTTTGGTGTTCGCGATAGTGGCGGGTGACGGTGCCGTGAGCCGCTTCGGCTTCCACGGTCTTGCCGTCGGGCGACAGCAGCACGCTGGTCATAAGGCCCAGCGAGCCGAACCCTTGCGCCACCGTATCCGACTGCACGTCGCCGTCGTAGTTCTTACAAGCCCATACGAATTCGCCCGACCATTTCAGCGCCGAAGCGACCATATCGTCGATCAGGCGGTGATCGTAGGTGATGCCCGCCTTGTCGAAGTCGGCCTTGAATTCCTTTTCGTAGATTTCCTGAAAGAGATCCTTGAAGCGGCCGTCATAGGCCTTGAGGATGGTGTTCTTGGTCGACAGGTAGACCGGCCATTTTTTGGCCAAGCCGTAATTGAGGCAGGCGCGGGCGAAGCCGCGAATGGATTCATCCACGTTGTACATGCCCATGGCGACGCCCGAACCCGGGAAGTCGAACACGTCGTAAACGGTGGGTGCGCCGCCGTCGGCCGGCGAGAAGGTCATGGTCAGCTTGCCGGCGCTGGGAACCCTGAAGTCGGTCGCCTTGTACTGGTCACCGAACGCGTGACGGCCGATGACGATGGGCTGGGTCCAGCCGGGAACCAGACGAGGGACGTTCTTGCAGATGATCGGTTCGCGGAACACGGTGCCGTCCAGAACGTTGCGGATGGTGCCGTTGGGCGACTTCCACATTTTCTTCAGCTTGAATTCCTCGACGCGGGCCTCATCGGGGGTGATGGTGGCGCATTTAACGCCGACGCCGTACTTTTTGATGGCCTCGGCCGCTTCCAGCGTTACCTTGTCGTCGGTCTTGTCACGGTATTCGATGCCAAGGTCGTAGTACTTCAAGTCCACGTCCAGATAGGGCAGAATAAGCTTATCCTTGATGAATTGCCAGATAATCCGGGTCATTTCATCGCCGTCCAACTCAACGATCGGATTGACAACCTTAATTTTCGACATGGAGAGATTCCCTTAGTGAAGCGTTAATTTTCAAATCAGACGGCCGGTACGATAGCAGACGGCCACAATAACTCAAGCCAAATCCTACACCTTGGGATGGGGAAGGGGTGGGAGGGCGGTTTTTGGCAGGGGTGGGCCGATGATTTCGAACAAAAGGGAAACATAGGGCATGACGGAACCGATCGCCACGACGATGGCGCTGATCAGTCCGGTGGCCGTTACCGGCGTGGGGATCGTCTTGATGTCGTTAAGGATGATCGCCCCGTCATTGACGCCGATGATCCCCTTCAGATCGCGATTGGCGGCTTTGGCGATGGTCAACGCCGCCATCCGGCCATAAGGAGTTTCGGCGGTGAACGGTATTCTTCCCAATTTGGCGAACAGCCCCAGCTTGGCCTTGCCTTGCTCGTCGTCGTCGCAGGTGCAGCGAAATTTAATTTGACGATATTCAAACGTAAAAACAATGGGTTCAAGGGTGATGTCGTGAAGCGACTCGCTCAGATCCTTTATGGCGCCATCGCTTAGAGGAAGGTTGAAGCCGCCGACATTGATCGTTTTGGCCGTGGTCATTGATTGTCATCCTTGTTTTTTGCATTTCACGGAAGGCGGCGGTGAAAGTCAACGGGATCAAGGTCGGGCAAGAACGAATTCTTACGTCTATCTTCTATTTTTTTTGGATAAGGTCGGTGTTATGAGTGGGGGGGTATCCCGCTTCCTTCGTTCCGGAAATTACCGCCGATGACAATTAAAATGGCCGATTACGTGATTCCCCGCATTCATCCCGAGGGCAGACCTTTCATCGCGCTGTTCGCGGTTGCCGCCCTTTTGCTGGGGTGGTTGTGGTCTCCTTTGGGGTGGCTGGGGGCGGCGGCGACATTGTGGTGCGTCACGTTCTTTCGCGACCCCGACCGGATGACGCCGGTGCAGCCCGGATTGGTGGTCAGTTCGGCCGACGGACAGGTCTGTTTCGTCGGGCCGTCCGATCCGCCCATCGAATTGGCCATGCAGGCCGGGTCGGTTTTGAAAATTTCGGTGTTCATGAGCGTTTTCGACGTGCATGTGAATCGGTCCCCCTTGGACGGCAAGGTCGCCCATATCGCCTACGTGCCCGGAAAATTCCTTAATGCCTCGCTCGATAAGGCCAGTTTGGACAACGAACGGCTGGGAATGCGCCTGACGCTTGCCGATGGCGGCGAGGTCGGGGTGGTTCAAATCGCCGGTCTGGTCGCCAGACGGATCAAATGTTTCGCCAAGACGGGCGACGATTTGCGGACGGGACAGCGTTTTGGCTTGATCAGGTTTGGATCGCGGGTGGATATATACCTGCCTGAAAGCGCGGTCCCGCTGGTGGCCGTCGGGCAACGGACCATCGCCGGAGAAACGGTTTTGGCCGATTTAATTTCCGGGGGCGCTCCCCGTCAAGCCGAGGTTAGATGATCATGTCGCGCAGACGGCGAATTCCACGCATTACCGGGTTGTCCATCAACCGCCTTATTCCCAACGCCCTGACGTTGTCGGCCTTGTGCGCCGGGTTGACGGCCATCCGCTACGCCATTCACGGACAGTATCAGCAGTCCGTCATCGCCATCGTGCTGGCGGCCATTCTGGACGGCCTGGACGGTCGCGTCGCGCGATTGCTGCAAGGAGCCACCAAATTCGGCGCCGAACTGGACTCGCTGTCCGATTTCGTCTGTTTCGGGGTTGCGCCCGCCTTCATCCTGTACTTCTGGGTCATGTCCCAAGGCGGCGGCATCAGTTGGGCCATCGTCATGCTTTATACCGTTTGCTGCGGGTTAAGGCTGGCACGGTTCAATACCATGATCGGCCAAGCGGACTTGCCGCCCTACGCCTATAATTTTTTTACCGGCGTGCCCGCGCCGGCCGCGGCCGGATTGGTGTTGATGCCCCTGATCGTCAGTTTCGAAACCGGCGAGGGGGTGGTGGATCATATTCCGATCGTTTCGATGTTCTTGATGGGCGTGTCGTTTTTGATGGTCAGCAAGATTCCGACTTTCTCGGCCAAGAAAATGCGCATCCCCAATAAATACGTTTTGCCGGTTTTGTTGCTGGTGGGGCTTTTGGCCGCGTTCCTGGTCACCGAACCGTGGCTGACCCTGGCGGCAATCGACGCGTTGTATCTGGGAATGATACCGGTGGCGGTTCGCGCCTTCAAACGTCTTAAGGAGCAAGCCGAGCGCCAAAAGCCCGAAGTCGTGACTCCGGACGGCCAAATTCCCGAAAGTCAGGGCTGATATCGTTGCCATCATGCAACTACTTGACGGTTTTAACGATTAAGACGATTTCTGTTCTTGCCCGTTCCAAGGGCAGGGGATAGAACCAAAGCCTTGATTTGTTCAGACGAAGCGAAAGGCAAAATCCATGCGTATCGTCAAATCCCTGCTTGTCGCCGGGGCTTTAGTCGCCGCACTTCCAACTATGGCCCAAGCCCAATGGTATATTGGCGCCGAGGGCGGTGTATCCATCAACGAAAGCGCCAAGGTTAAGGGTGGCGGAAATACCTACGACACCGATTACGACACCGGGTATGCGGTGCTTGGCGCGCTGGGCTACAGCTATGGCGCTCCCAAGGTGGAACTGGAGTTGGGATATCGTTCCAACGATATATCCAAGATTTCCAACGCCAGCGCCTCGGGTAACTTGGGCGTCTTCACCGCCATGATGAACGGCGTTTACGATTTTCTTCCCGATAGCGCATGGCATCCCATGATCGGCGCCGGTATCGGTTATGCCAATCTGGACGTCAGCAATACCAAATCCGGCGGATCGGCTTCCTATGGCGGCAACGATTCGGAATTCGCCTACCAGGGTATCGCCGCTTTGGGTTACGACGTGGCTCCCAACTGGCAGATCAAGCTGGATTACCGTTATCTGGCGTCGGTCGATCCCAGCGCCAGCATCAACGGAACCGCGCTTAAGGGCGATTATCACAATAATTCCGTGTTGCTGGGCTTCGTCTATAAGTTCAATCCGCCGCCTCCGGCTCCGCCCCCGGCCCCCGCACCGGTGCCCATGGCCGCTCCGGCCGTGCCGCCGCCGCCGCCCGCTCCGGCCCCGCTGCCGGCCCCGCAGCCCTTGAAGAATTTCATCGTGTTCTTCGATTTCGACAAATCCGGCATTACCGCCCAGGCCCAGTCGATCATCGAGCAGGCCGCCGCGACGGCCAAGAAGGGCAGCGTGGCGCATATTCAATTGACCGGTCATACCGACTTGTCCGGAACGGTCGATTACAACATGAGGCTGTCCATCCGCCGCGCCCAGGCTGTCAAGGCCGCTTTGATCAAGTTGGGCGTGCCCGAGGCGGAAATCGACTTTGTCGGCAAAGGCAAGAGCGAACCGCTGGTACCCACCAAGGACGGCGTCCGCGAACCGCAAAACCGTCGCGTGGAGATCATGCTCCAGTAGACGCGACTGTTTTAGGAACCGTTTGGGGCGAGGACATGGTCCTCGCCCTTTTCGTTTAGGCCGCCTCCACGACGGATTTGACCACGTCGGCCAAGGTGATCCCTGCCAGGACGGCATCGGAGGCTTGCGACGCTTGGCCAAGAACTTGGGTCAGAACCGGCTGGATGCCGCGCCCCACAGGGCAAGCCTGATTGGGTTGCTGATGGTGCAGGGACGGCGGTTCTTCCTCGTCGACGGCCCGGTTTATTTCCAGCAGGCTGATCATCCGCGGGGCTTTCGACAGGACGGAGCCGCCTTTAATTCCCCGGGATGACTGGACCAGACCGGCCTTGGCCAAAGCCGATAGAATACGACGCACCACAACCGGGTTGGTATTGACGCTGCCCGCCAGCCACTCAGACGTGGCCGATTTCTCGCCCGCCATGGCAAGGAGGACGGCAATGTGCACGGCAACGGCGAAACGACAATTCTTAGCCATGATGGCCTTTAAGGGTAATCGGTTTAATTACCTTTGCAAGGGCAATCAGGGAGCGCTGCCGCCAAGGCCGTGGACCTGCGATTGGGGTTCGTCACCCGCGCGGGACCGGATGGCGCCGATGACGAAAGCCGTTTCGCCGTTGTCGGCAAGAATTTTCAGGGCGCTCTGAACGTGCTCCGGAGCGAGTACCGCCACCATGCCGATGCCGCAATTGAAGGTGCGCGCCATCTCGAACGGCGAGATGCCGCCTTGTTGGGCCAGCCATTGAAAGACCGGCGGCAAGGACCACTGCGCGCCATCGATGGCGGCGACCACGCCGTCCGGAAGGACACGGGGGACGTTTTCCACCAGTCCGCCGCCGGTGATATGGGCAAACGCCTTGATCGTTCCGGCCTTTACCGCGGCCAGACAGCTTTTGACATAGATGCGGGTGGGGGTCAGCAATGCGTCGGCCAGGGTGCGGTCGGGGGCGAACGGAGCCGGGGCGGACCACGCCAGACCCGATTTCTCCACGACTTTTCGCACCAGCGAGAAGCCGTTGGAATGCACGCCGGAGGACGCGATGCCCACCACCACGTCCCCGGGTTCGATTTTGTCGTCGCACGGAAGAAGAGTTCCGCGTTCGGCGGCGCCGACGGCGAATCCGGCCAGATCGTAGTCGCCGTCCGCGTACATGCCGGGCATTTCGGCGGTTTCTCCGCCGACCAGGGCGCAACCGGCTTGGCGGCATCCTTCGGCAATCCCGGCGACGATCGATTTCCCGGCTGCGACATCCAGTTTTCCGGTGGCGAAATAGTCCAGGAAGAACAAAGGTTCGGCGCCTTGAACCACCAGATCGTTGACGCACATGGCGACCAGATCGATACCGACGCCGTTATGGTTGCCTGCTTCGATGGCGATTTTCAGTTTGGTGCCGACGCCGTCCGTGGTGGCAACCAGAATGGGGTCCTTGAACCCGGCTTCCCTGGGGTCGAACAGCGCGCCGAATCCGCCCAGCGCGGCTCCCGCGCCTTTGCGGGCGGTGGATTTGGCCAAGGGCTTGATGGCGTCGACCAGCGCCTCGCCGGCATCGATATCCACGCCTGCGTCGCGGTAAGTCAGTCCTGTGCTGTCGTTTGTGGGGCGTGAATTCAAGGGGTTCCTCATGGTGTTCTGTATGGTATCCTGCGGTCCCCCGAAGATACTAAACCCCGGACGGTTTGCAATGCCCTCCCGCCTTGTCCTTTGCGTGATTGTCGTTTGTGCGTCTTTTTTGTCAACCTCGGCGGCGTGGTCGCAGGCCATTTCCGACCCCTTTTCGATTCTTGGTATTGATGTGGACGCCACCGACGCCAGCGCCAACGCAGCCAAGGATCAAGCCATCGCCGATGGACAGCGCCAAGCTTTCCAGCGGTTGCTGGAGCGTTTGGTCAATGCCAAGGATCGCGGCCGCATTCCCAAGGTCGACGGTGCCGACTATGTCGCCGATTACACCATCGAAAGCGAGCATACGTCCAAGGTTCGCTACATCGCCACCCTGGACGTCCGCTTCAACGCGGCCGCGGTCAGAAAACTGCTGAAAGGGGCGGGGGTGGTCATGATCGAACCCATCGCCCGTCCGGTGGTGGTGGTGCCGGTGTTGCGTTCGGCCGGGCAGACCGTCATCTCCGACGCCGACAATCCTTGGCGCTCGGCTTGGCTGACGCACGGCAAGGGCGGTTTGCTGACGGTGATCGTTCCGTCCTCCGCCGATATGGGCGCCTTGGACGCCGATGCCGTGGCGGCGGGCGACGGCGATGCCGTGACGCCTTTGGGAACCCGCTATCATACCGGCGAGGTTCTGACGATCACCGCCGATTTGGCGGGAGACGGCCACAAGGCGGAAGTGACCGCCACGGGGGTCAAAGGGTCGTCCCTGTTCATCGAACCGCAAACCTTCATCGCGAAACCGGGCGAGAGCGTCGATCAATTCTTGGTCCGATCGGTCGTGGAATGCGTTCGCATCATCGAGGCCCAAGCCCGGCAGTCGGCCGATCTGGCCGAAGCAGCTCCCGGCAACATGCTTTCCGTGATCGTTCCCGTTTCCGGTTTGGAGGAATGGATCGGAATCCGAGATCGGTTGTCGCGAGTAGCGATGGTGCGGACGTGGGAACTGGTCTCGCTGACGCGGACCGAAGCCGCCGTGATTCTGCATCTGGCCTCGGACCAAGAGAAGGCTAGGGCCGCTTTTGCCAATGTGGGCCTGGACATGCAATTCGGGGATGGGTATTGGTTGTTGAAATCGGCTTCGGCAAAGCGATGAGTTCCATTCGTCATCTTCCCAATGCGTTGTCCCTGGCCCGGTTGTTTTTGGTTCCCGCCATTTTGTGGTCGACCCTGTCCGGTCAATGGACCTGGGCGTTCTGGCTGTTCGCCGCCGCCGGGATCAGCGATGCCGTCGACGGCGCTTTGGCCAGGATGCTGAATGCGCGGACGTTGCTTGGGGCTTGGCTCGATCCCTTGGCCGACAAGGTTCTGGCGGTCAGCGTTTATTTGTCTTTGGCGACGCAGGGGATATTGCCTTTGTGGCTGGCGGTTCTGGTCGCCATCCGCGACGTGGCGATCGTCTATTACGCCGTGATGGATATCGTGTCGGGGCGTTTGCCCAGAAGCCCGTTGCTGATTTCCAAGATCAATACCGTGGCGCAAATCCTGCTGGCTTCGTTCGTGCTGGCGCGGTTGGGGTTTGGCTGGGGGAGTGTTATGCTGACCGAGGGATTTGCGCTTGTCGTCGCGGTGACCACGGTCGCTTCGGGCATGGCCTATCTGATTGCGGAAACCGAGGTGAAAAGGCAATGAAGCATCCCGAACGCTGGTGGCTGGCGATCGTCGCCGCATTCGCCGTGGTCGTTTACGGCCTTAGCGGCGTTTTGTTGCCGTTCGTGGCCGGCATGGTGGCGGCCTATTTCCTTGACCCCATTGCCGGACGATTGGGGCGGTTGGGCTTGTCCCGGTCGCTGAGCACGGTTTTGATTACGTTTTCATTTTTTCTGTTCATTGGAGCGGCGGGGGTTTTTCTTCTTCCCCTGATCGAATCGCAAATTTCCGGCTTCATCGAACACATTCCGGAATACCGGCATTCCCTGCAAGCGCGTTTCGGTCCCGTGGTCGAACAATGGATGCATCATCTTTCGCCCGCCGATCTGGAACGGCTTCAAACCGCCTTGGGCGAGCATGCCGGGGCGGTCGCGCAATGGGTCGTGGGGATTCTCGCTCAATTGCTGAAGGGCGGGGTGGCCCTGGTGAACGTCTTGTCGCTGCTGTTCATCATGCCCATCGTCACCTTCTATATGTTGCGCGATTGGGACGAACTGGTGGCGAAAGTCGACGGGTGGCTGCCAAGAACCCAGGCCGGTATCATTCGCGCCCGCATGGTTGAAATCGATCAAATCCTGTCGGCCTTCGTGCGCGGGCAAGCCATGGTTTGCGCGACGCTTGGAACCTATTATGGCGTGGCTCTGTCGGTGGCCGGGGTCGATTTGGGCTTGGTGATCGGTTTGACGGCCGGGTTGCTGTCTTTCGTTCCCTATCTGGGAATGCTGACCGGGCTTACGGTCGCCCTGGTCATGGCGTTCGCGCAGACCGGGGACTGGCCCCTTCCCGCCATCGTCGGGGCTATTTTCGCCGTCGGCCATCTGACCGAAAGCAATGTTCTGACGCCGAAACTGGTGGGCGACCGGATCGGTCTTCATCCGTTATGGGTGATGTTCGCGTTGATGGCCGGGGGGGCTTTGGCGGGTATCGTCGGGTTGCTGCTGGCGGTGCCGGTAGCGGCAATCGTCGGGGTGATCCTGCGTTATGCCACCGCCCGGTATTTGGAAAGTCCGCTGTACCGGGGAACGGAGCGCACTTGAAGCCCGATTCGCGTCAACTGACCTTGGATTTGGGATATCGTCCGGCGCTGGGCCGTCAGGATTTCGTGGTCGCTCCGTGCAACGCCGAGGCGGTGGCGTGGCTGGACCGCTGGCCTCAGTGGCCGTCCCCCGGTCTGGTGTTGACCGGCCCGCCCGGAAGCGGCAAGACGCATCTGCTGGCTTCGTTCGTCGCCGCCCATCATGGCGTCATGCTTAAGGCGGCCCAGGTTTCCGTCGTCGATCTGCCCGATCAAGTCGGCGATACTCGATTGCTTTTGGTGGACGATCTTAGCGTAAAGTCCGATCAGGCGGCGCTGTTCCACCTGTATAACTGGGCGGTTCAGCATGATATCGGCATGGTATTCGCGGCCGATCGCCCCATTTCCCACTTGGCGTTGACGCTGGCCGATCTGGATTCGCGGCTGAAATCCCTGCCTTCCGTCGAGATCGGTTCACCCGACGATCATCTTCTGACCATGGTGATGGCCAAGCAATTCGCCGACCGGCAAGTCGCGGTCGCTCCGGATGTTCTGCATTATCTGGTCGGACGGATGGAACGCAGTTTCGACGAGGCCCGGCGGGTGGTCGAAACCCTGGATAAGGCCTCGTTGTCGCAAGGCCGGGCGGTAACGATTCCGCTGATCAAGCAAACATTGTTTTAGGTCGGTCCGGGCGCCTTGCCGCCGGTGCTGGGCGTGAAGCCGCGCTTGGCCAAATCGGCCAACTCTTCCAACGTCGAGTTCTGGGTAATCCCGTGGGCTTGCATCCGTGCGATAATGCGGTTGATGGCGTCCAGTTTGGAGGCCGATCCGAACATGCCGGTGAACGTTTCCTCGCCGAAGGAATGGTGGGCCCATATCAGCAGAACCGCCAGTTGGTCCTGGCGCAAACCCAGGACGTTGACAAACAGTTTGGCCACCGGGCCGCATACCAGATTAAGCGCGTCGGTTACCCGGACCTGATGGCCGGTGTCGGGCAGAACAGTGCGGACCTTGGGGTCGAGAAGAAGAGTATTGAAGGATTTGCCCATCAACCGCTTGCCGTCGGGGGTAAGGATTTGATCCAATTTGGCGCGGCGGTCGGTGGGCTCGGTGCTTTGTGTCGGCACCTCGGTCAGTTCGACGCGATCCTGCACGCGCACGGTCCCGCTCAGCGCGGCGGCGGAGCCGTCGTCTTCGGCCGTCGCGGCTTCCGGTTTTTCGACTTCCGGTGGGGGAGGAACGAATAAGGGGCGGGGAACCAGCTTGGAAGGCGGCGGCGGGTTGTCGGGGTCTTGCCGAAGCTGACGGATTTCCGAGGGCACTTTGTAGTCGAGGATTTGCGGGCCCAATTTCTCGATCACGGGGACCGTCAAAGTGGCGTATTCCGGGACCAAGGCGACTTGCCAATCGTAGAAAATATTTTCGCTCAAGGCATCGTACAATTTCATGCCTTTGGTTTGGTCGGCCGAGCGGACGAATTTACGGCCGAACAGAGTATAGACACGCTGCAAGACGCTCATCTCTTCCTTGGTCAGAAACCGTCCGGCGCGAAATGGGCGTTTGTCGCCGTCCAGTTCCTGCAAAAAATGGCGCTTGGCGGCGGTTCTGACCACCATGGCGATCACTTCGTCGAAAGTGCGTCCGCAATTCAAGAGCTCGGTCGAGGATTTAACATGGTGCTTTTCCGGGGCGACCAGCAGATGGCGGAAGCGTTCGGGATGTTCGCGATAGGTCACGAAGCAGCGGGCCAAAAGGCCCAAGTCGTCCAAAATGTTTTCAAGAGCTTTGTCCCGCGGTAAAACCCGCACCTCGGGCATCAGGTCGCTTAACACCTCGATAACGTTGGTCTCCAGCGTTTTGTTAACTCTAACGACGGCTTTCAGGCGTTTTTTGGGTCGTGGCGCTTTCGCCATGTTCACCGACTTCCCTGTTCCATATCCGGCATCGACACCGGATCCCTATTTAATCGAGTTTAACCACACAATATTGAGGTTTAACATGCATTTGTCGATGTGCATAGCGCGGCCCAATAGGGTGAATACCTTTGGTAACCGGAAGCCTATGCTTTGGGGTAAAGTCTTGAACTGCGTCACGGTCCGGATTTCGATGATTTTCCGGTTACCGCTTGGGAAACGAAGTTCTTGATGAAGAACGAGCAGTCGCTTAGCGGCGTTTGACCATTGATGTTTTTAGCCATCCCGTACTGCGCCAGTTTGACCACCAGTTCACGGTCGCCGGGAAGTCCCATGATGCGAGAGAAAACCTCGGCCCCCATGACCTCGAAGGCGGCCGACAAGATCACTACGAATTGGTCGGGGTTAAGTCCCATTCCGTAAACCAGGAAACGGGCCGACGGACCGCCAACGGTTTTTAGGGCGGTTTTTATGTCGGTTGAACCCAGTTCCTTTTTGACGTCGCCGCGCGCCAGAATTTCGTCGAAAGATTCCAAATTCACCCGTCCGCCATCCAATGACAGATAGATCGAGAACGGATCGTAATCGACACTTTCCTGCGCCGTGGTCGTCGGAACGGGGCTGGGCGTATCCACGGATATCCCGCTTTTGGCGATGCGGTCGCGCAATTGCTGGGGGTCTTGAATTAGCGCCAAATCGCCGCCGATCCGTCTTGCAATATCCGGAGTCATTTCGGCGTAAGTGGGGACCAGCGGTACTTGCCAGTCGTGCATCAGGTAGTCGCGGATGGCCTCGTACAAACGGTCGGCTTGGTCCTGGCTGGTTAAATGCGGATATGTCGATGGACCTTCTGACACGGCGCGAAAATACCGTTTGGTCGCCGTACGGATCACCATTCCCACCACTTGGTTGATGGATCGTCCGCACGCCAACGGAGAGGTGTCGTCCTCGACCTTTTTCCCCTTGGCGTCGACCAGAACGTCCAGAAAACGCCGACGGTCGGTGCGAAGAACCTTCAGACTTTTACTGAGAATCGCCAGGTTGCCCAGGATGTGATCGTAAATTTGCGCTTTGGGGATACCCGATAAATCGACCACCGCGCCACTTAGAATGACGCTTACCGGGCCTTTTAACGTCTTGTTGATCCGCCGTATGGTTTCCGACGCATCAGAGTTGGCAGTAATGGCAAACATACCTTCCCCCCATTTGTTGCGTCTTGCCAGTGCGTGGAAAGCGGCGCTCCTCTGGGTATGAGGATTGTATGGTAGCAGGAAGATTACTAAAAATTAACCATTCATTGGGAGGTCATACTTAGGGCGGGGAAAGCAAAGCTATTGAAGCGGTTTCGTTCGCAACGCAAAAATGGACATCTGCACAAATTTTGAAGAAGATCTAATCGAGTGGAGAAATGCGAATATATAACGCATACAATCCGCATCAGCGATTGGTGTAATTACTTTTCCCAGTTCTATCGATTATGTTTTATCGCCGTCTTTGGCCCGATGGTGAGTATAGGCGCGATTTACGAAGCTGTGGATGAACCCGGCGCAATCGGCATAGGAGGTGTTTTCGCCGATGCCGTCGGACAACCCTTGTTGAACAAGGCGCAGGATCAACTCCGGCTGGCCGGGAAATCCAAACAGGCGGTTGAACACTTGCTTGCCCATGGCGCTGTGAGCGGTAACCAGCATCACGCCCAATTGTTCGGGAGACAATTTCAGGCCGCTGATCATAATCCGGGCGGTCGGCCCCCCCACTTCCCATAGGATATCGGATAACGACGACATCGGATCGACATAAGGGCCGCCGGGCAGAGCGGCGCGAATTTCAGGTTTATCCATGCCGAGGGCGAAGGCGTCGGGTCGCAGCCGTTTTCCGTCCAGCGTCAAATACAGCGACAGCGGATCTTCGGCTTCATCGGTCTGGGGTTGGGTCTGGGTGGACGGGGTGTGGATATTTTCGTCTTTCGGCGTCTCGGCGGCGGGGCCGTCGATCAACCTGCGCAACTCGGCCATTTCGCGAATGATCAGCAGGCGCGGCCCCAGACTGCGCACCAGCGCCAGACTCATATCGGCATATGCCGGAACCAAGGGCACTTGCCATTCGTGCATCAAGTAATCTTTGATCGCTTCGTATAATTCGTCGGCGGCGGCCGTGTCGGTCGAGGACGAATGCGATTTGCCGCCGGGAACATGATGGCGGAAATAACGTTTGGCCGACGTGCGCACCACCATGGCGATCACTTCTTCCAGCGTGCGCCCGCAGGCCAGCACCACCGTATCGTCCAGTACCGGGCGCGAGCGCCCGTCCACGACGACGTGGCGAAACCAATGGCGTTGATCGCGGAACAGGTCGAAACACTTGGTCAGCAATTCCGGCTTGTCCAGCACGCGCTCGTAAACTTCGGTTTTGGAAAGCCCCGACAGTTCGGGAATTAGACGGGAGAGGATATCCGAGACAGGACCGCGCAACGTGTCGTTGACGCGCTTGACGGCTGTATTCCGGTCCAATTCCTGTGTCGTTGTCGTCATTTGTTTTCCGCCGACAAAAATTACAAACAATTTTAATAAAATAGTGTAAGTTATTGATCTTCCTTATGTTATCACTTTGTCTGCGGTTTTTCCACTATAATCAACCATAAGGTGGAAAATGATATCCCAACGGGGACGCGGTGAATATTTCGTACCCCGTTTCGGTAACGGCGATCGAATGTTCGAATTGAGCGGAAAGAGATTTGTCCTTGGTTACCGCCGTCCAGCCGTCGCCCAGGATCTTGGTGTCGGGACGGCCGGCGTTGATCATCGGTTCGATGGTGAAGAACATGCCCGGCAGCAACACGTCTCCGGTTTTCGGATGGCCGAAATGCATGACGTTGGGCGGTTCGTGAAAGACTTTTCCTAGGCCGTGCCCGCAGAATTCGCGAACGATCGAAAACCGGTGGCCCTCGGCGTAGGTCTGGATGGCGTGTCCGATATCGCCCACTGTGGCCCCAGGTTTGACCGCTTCGATGCCCTTCATCATGGCGTGATAGGTCGTCTCGACCAATTTGCGGGCTTTGACCGAGGGGGCGCCGACATAATACATGCGGCTGGAATCCCCGTGCCAGCCGTCAAGGATGGGGGTGACGTCGATGTTGACGATGTCGCCGTCCTCCAACCTTTTGTCGCCGGGGATGCCGTGGCAGACCACATGATTGACCGAGGTGCAGATCGATTTGGGATAACCTCGGTAATTGAGAGGGGCGTTGACGGCTCCGCGATCCAGGATGAATTGGGCGCATAGCTTGTCCAATTCGCCGGTCGTAACGCCTGTGACGACGTGGGGCGTAATGTAATCCAAGGTCTCGGCCGCCAGAAGCCCCGCTTTGCGCATGCCTTCGAAATCCTCGGCCGTGTGAATGCGGATGCGTCCGCTTTCATTATTGTTCCGTTCCACCCGCGTCATCCAATCTTAAGGGGCAAGGGGTGCCCCAAGGTCAGCCCATCCAAACTCATCCGACATGTATAGCAGATTGCTTCAACGCCGTCGTCAATCGCTTTTATCAAGGCGGTCGCATAGACGGGATCGATTTGGGCGGCCGGGCGAAAACCCGAGCAATCGTGGCGTTGCACCAGATAGACCATGACCGCGCGCGCGCCTTGGGCGACCATGGTCGACAATTCCCGCAAATGCTTGGTTCCCCGGACGGTGACCGCGTCTGGAAACTCGGCCCATTCGCCGTTTTTCAGATGAACGTTTTTGACTTCCACGTAACAGGGCGGCCTGTCGGGGGCGGTCAGCAGAATGTCGATGCGGGAGTTTTCCCCGTACTTGACTTCCCGCCGGACGGTTTCGTATCCAAGCAGTTCGGGAATTTCCCCGGCGGCGACGGCTTCGGCGACGATCCGGTTGGGATGCGCGGTGTTGACGCCGACCAAATGCCCGTCCACCCGGCACAATTCCCAGTTCCAAGCCAGTTTGCGTCCCGGTCCGTCGGCGGGGGACAGCCAGACTTCCAGGCCCGGATCGCTGGTTCCCAGCATGGCGCCGGAATTGGCCAAATGAGCGGTGACGATTTCTCCTCCGTCCAAGGCGACGTCGGCGAGAAAGCGCTTGTAGCGCTTGATCAACGTGCCGCGCACCAACCCCCGGTCGAATCTCACGACGCCCATCCGGTCATGCCGACAAGGTCGAAGACCATCGGGACGCGCCCGTCCTCCCCCTGATAATCCCGGAAAAGCGTTTGCAATGCCGCGGCCAGCATCCGGCGCCGCATGGGCGTCTTGCGGCGCAGGGCGACGGCGTTGCTTTCGCCCATGCCCCGCAGGTCGTCCAGCGCTTTCCACGGTTCGGCATAGCGGACTTCGATGCGGTCTGAATCCGCTACCGGCAAAGCGAATCCGACCCGCTGCAACAACCGTCCCACGTCCCGCACGTCGGCGAAGGGCGAAACCCGAGGGCTGACCCCGCCGTCAACCTCCTGTTCCGCCGTGGCCAGCGCCATGCGCAAGTCTTGCAGGGTTTCGCCGCCCGCCATCACTCCCAGGAACAAGCCGTCCGGTTTCAATACGCGGCGTATCTGCACCAAGGTTCCAGGCAAATCGTTGACCCAATGCAGGGACATGCAGGACAAAACCAGATCGAAGCTGGCATCTGCGAACGGCAGCCATTCCTCGTCGGCGGCGATGGTGGGGTTGCCGTTGGCGGCGGCTTCATGCGCCATGGCCGGAGAAAGATCGCACTGCACCAACGTTTCGATGCCGCCCCGTCCGCGCAGCAGTTCGGCCATTTGGCCGGTATGGCAGCCCAGATCCAGCGCCACGGGAAATGCGCGCGTAACGTCGTCAAGCCGGTCCAACAATCTGTCGGCGGCCTCGCGCAGCAGAAAGTCGTATTGGGCGAAACAGGCCGCTCGTCTGTCACGTCTTAGCCGGACTATGCGGCGGTCGAAAACTGTCATGGTATCGGACATGGGGCTTGTTTACAGTGAATCGTCATGATTGCAAACATTCTCAGAAGCGGGCTGAATCTTGTGCTGCCGCCGCTGTGCCTGTCGTGCCGGGCGGTGGTGGACATGCCCGGCAGCCTGTGTCCGGATTGCTGGCGAAAGATGGCGTTTTTGTCCCCGCCGTTTTGCGAGGCCTGCGGCCATCCGTTCGAACACGACATGGGCGCGGGGGCTTTGTGCGGCGCCTGCATGGACGAGCCGTTTCCGTTCAAGCGCGCCCGCGCCGTGTTCCGCTACGACGATTCCAGCCGGGGACTGATTCTGCGCTTCAAGCATGCCGACCGGTTGGAGGGCGCGACCTCGTTCGCCAAATGGATGGCTCGGGCCGGGGCGGATTTGTTCGATCCGGCGGCGGTGTTGGTGCCTGTGCCGTTGCACCGTTGGCGATTGTTGAGCCGCCGCTATAACCAGGCGGCGGTGCTGGCGCTGGCGCTGGCGCGTGAAACGGGATTGACGGCGGAATGCCAAGCCTTGATCCGTCATCGTTGGACCCCGGTTCAAGGAAGGCTGGGCCGTGCCGAGCGGGCCAGGAATGTGCGCGGGGCTTTCTCCGTCGATCCCAAACGCAGCGCAAAGGTGGCCGGTCGGCCGGTCGTGCTGGTTGACGACGTGATGACTACGGGCATTACGGTGGCCGAGTGTGCCGAAGCCTTGTTGAAATCAGGCGCCCGTCAGGTGGATGTGTTGACCCTGGGGCGGGTGGTGCGGTAAATATCGGTCACATTTGGTTGAAGAGGGACCCATGCCCGATATCGAAATCTACACCACCCAAGTCTGTCCCTATTGCGTCCGCGCCAAGAAGTTGTTCCAGCGCAAGGGGGTCGGTTATCGTGAAATCGACGTGTCCACCGACGATGTCTTGCGCGACGCCATGGTCCAGCGCGCCGGAGGCAAGCGGACGGTTCCGCAGATTTTCATCGGTAACCGTCATATCGGCGGTTGCGATGATTTATACGCCTTGGATTCCCAGGGGGGTCTTGATCCGTTGCTGAAGGATTAGCGTCCCCATGACCGTATTCAAAGCGGCCTGTCTTCAGGTTAACGCCTCCAACGATCTGACGGCCAACATCGAGAACGTCAGCCGGTTGGCGTTCGAGGCTCGCGCCGCCGGCGCGGATTTCATTCTGATGCCCGAAAACGTGGCGATGATGGAGTGGGGCAGGGCCAACATCGTGTTAAGGGCCATGCCCGAAGCCGAGCATCTGGCGCTGAACGCGTTTAAGAAACTTGCCCGGGAATTGGGCTGCTGGCTGCATACCGGCACGTTGGCCTGTCTGTTGGACGACAACATGGTCGCCAATCGCAGTTTCGTGCTGGACCCGTATGGCGAGATCAGGGCGCGGTACGACAAAATCCACATGTTCGACGTCAATCTGGGCGCGGGTGAAAGCTATCGGGAATCGGCCACCTTCAAACCCGGCGACCGTGCGGTGACGGTCGAATTGCCGTGGGGAATGCTGGGCCTGACCGTATGCTACGATGTCCGGTTTCCCCATCTGTTCCGGAGTCTGGCCAAATCCGGGGCCATGTTCATCGCCGTGCCCGCAGCATTTACCCGTACCACCGGCCGGGCTCATTGGCATGTTCTGCTGCGCTCTCGGGCCATCGAAACCGGCTGCTACATCCTGGCTGCGGCGCAAGTGGGCGACCATGAAGGCAACCGCCAGACCTATGGGCATTCGCTGATCGTTTCGCCTTGGGGGGAAATCCTGGCCGACGCCATGGAGCAACCGGGCTGGATCATGGCCGAGATCAACGACCAGCAGGTTCTGGAAGCCCGCGCCAAGATCCCAAGCCTGGATCACGACCGCCCGTTCGCCATGCCGTGAACCGGGCGGATCGAGTAGCAGCCGAACAGAAACTTCGATTTAGGCATGAAACTTTCCAATTGCCTGCCGTATCTCAAATGAGATACCTTGCCGAGGTGGGCAACCTGGAGAATTTTAAATGGCTCAGACCTCAATGCTCCATGTTCGCGTGGACAATAAGCTGAAGGCCGATGCTGCGGAAAAACTCGCCAGTTTTGGTCTGACCGTTTCGGATGCTGTGCGCATCCTGTTAACCCGTGTCGCCAAGGAAGGCGGTTTGCCAATCGGCTTGACAGCCGATCCCGAAACCTATGACGCTTGGTTCCGAGCAAAGGTGCAGGAAGCACTTGACGACACGCGGCCAACGACCGCCCATCATCAAGTCATGGACGAGGCTCAAGCGTTGATCGACAAGAAGCGCCGTGCCCGTTCTTGAATGGCGGGAGACGGCACGCGCCGATTTGCTGGCGATTGTCGATTACATTTCGGATGATAACCCAGACGCAGCTCAACGACTGAAAGACGACATCGAGACCACGGTGGCGATGTTGCCCGAACACCCGAAACTTTACCGTACTGGGCGCGTGCCGGGCACGCGTGAAATGGTCGTGCGATCCAATTACGTGGTGATCTACACGGAGAACATCCGCGCGGTCTCGATCCTGCGCGTACTGCATTCTGCACAGCAGGCCAGCCATAGGCTGACCGCCCGTTCGCCATGCCGTGAATCGGGCGTTTATTTCGGCAGCATTTGTTCCAGCGTCTTGGCGATCAGACCGATGCGAGACTCGCTTTCGCCGGGGGCTTCGCACAAGTATTTAACTTGATGCTCGTTGTCCTCGAACATGCGGCGTTCGAACGAGACGCGGTCTTCCAAATTCTTTTCCGGCGTTCCTTCCTTGGCCAGTTGGCCCTGGGTCAGTTTGTCCAATTCGCTGGCATCCTCGGCCAACTTTTTCGACAGGGCGAATTGTCCGCGGGTAAAGCCCTTTATGCCGTTGATTTCGCGTTCGCGCTGCCCGTTGGCGTCGGTCAGGGCAACGATGAACACGGTGGGAATTTCGCTGGCCAGTCGCGGGCGTGATTTGACCTTGGCGAAATAGGTCTTCAGCGATTTGACGGCGGCATCGGCACTGACTTTAGGGTCCATGGCGTTGCGCCCAAGTTCGGACAATTCGGGAGGCGCCGTCATCGCCAGATTTTCGTCGACCGTGGGGCCGTTCCAAACCTGAGCGGCGGCAATTTTGGGAATCAACTGTTGGACGCAGGGCCAATCCGGATCGGCGTCTTGGGCCATGGCGGCCGTCAAGGGCGCAAGACTCAGTATGGCGGCGGCGGCGGTCAAACGGATTATCATTAAGCGTCTCCCTTGCGTTGTAAAAAGCCGATCGAGGGGTCGTAGCCCCACACGGCGGCAGCCATTAAAACCAGGAATGTACCCACGACCACGGCCAAGGCTTCGACGTTCAGCCGTTCATAGAGGGCGAATCGAATCAGTTCGACTGCGTGGGTGAACGGATTGACGGCGCAAATATCGGCCAGCCACGGATTGGCGTCTTTCATCCGCCACAGGGGATATAGGGCGGTCGAGGTAAAAAACAGCGGAAAGATCACGAAATTCATCACGCCCGCGAAATTCTCCAGTTGCTTGATGAACGACGACAGCACCAACCCCATGGCGCCCAGCATCAATCCGGTCAGGAACAAAGCGGGCAGAAGATAGACATACCCCATGGGCGGCATCGAAATGTCCAGCAGCAGATAGGAGACGATCAGGAACACGTAGACCTGCACCACCGAAACGGCGACGCCCGCCAGCAATTTGGAAAACAGCAGCCACCAGCGGGGAAACGGGCTGATCAGCAAGGTGCGCATGCTGCCCATTTCGCGATCGTAGACCATCGACAGACTGCTTTGCATGCCGTTGAACAACTGGATCATGGCGATCAAGCCGGGGGTGATGAACACTTCGTACAGAACGTAGGTGTCGTAGGGCTCGATCATGGACACGCCCAGCACGTTGCGGAATCCGGCGGCGAAAATCACCAGCCACAACAATGGCCGCACCAGGGATGAAATGAACCGCTCGCGCTGATGGGTGAACCGCAATCCCTCGCGGACGACGATACCCAGCAGACACCGGAGATATTGAACGGGGGTCATGGCTTCAACTCCCCACCAAACTGGAAAACGCGGCGCCCAGGTTCTGGGTTCCGCTGGCCAAAATCACCTGATCGACCGAACCGGCGGCCTTGACCTCGCCTTTGTCCAACACGATCAAATGATCGTCGCCTTCAACCTCGTCCAGCAGATGGGTCGCCCACAGGACTCCCAAGCCGGTGTCCCGGCACAGGGCGCGGACATGGGTCAAGATGGATTTGCGGCTGGCGATGTCCAATCCCACCGTGGGTTCGTCCAGCAACAGAAAACGGGGATTGTGAATCAAGGCCCGGCCGATTTCCACCCGGCGGCGCTGTCCGCCCGACAGCTTGCGCACCACGGTGGCGCGTTCCGCCGTCAAATCCACCCGCTCCAGGGCCTGGGCAATACGGTCTTTGGCGACCTTGCCCGGCATGCCGTGAAGGGCCGCGTGATATTTAAGATTCTGGTCGATGGTCAAATCCAGGTCCAAAGTGGGCTGTTGAAACACCACGCCGATCAATCCCAAGGCGGCCAAGGGGTGCTTCGACACATCGACGCCATGAATGAAGATGCTGCCCTTGCGGAAGGCGAACAACTGGGTGATCAGCGAGAACAGGGTGGTTTTCCCGGCGCCGTTCGGTCCCAGCAGCACGGCGAACCCGCCTTGAGGCACGGTCAATCCGACATCCTTCAGAACCGTGCGCGTCCCATAGGCGTATGACAAACCGGAAATAGCCAGCGCGGCCGTCCCGGTCATGGCTTCACCACCACGCCCCAAGGAAGTCGGCCTACGGGGACGCTTTTCAGGACTTTGTTGTTGACCACGTCGATTACCGAAACGTCGTTGCTGACCCCGTTGGTGGTAAACATGCGCTTCCCGTCGGGGCTCAGGGCCAGATTCCATACGCGCTGTCCCACCAGCAGATAGCGGGTCACCTCCAGGGTGGACAGATCGATTTCCGCCACCCGGTTGGCCGGACCCAGCGCCACATAGGCGGATTTGCCGTCGGGAGTGATCAACACGCCCACCGGCTGCACGGCTTCTTTCGGCACGCCGTTGATTTGAAATGATATCTTCTTGATCACGGCGCGGGTGGTGAAATCGATGACGCTGACCGACGAGCCGATTTCGGACGAGACCAGAACGCGGTTGCCGTCCAGGGTGAATTTTGCCACGCGGGGGCGGGCGCCCACCACGATATTGTCCTCGACCTTGCGCGATCGCAGGTTGATCACATGGGCCATATTGGTGGTTTCGCTGGTATTGATCAGCCAATTGCCGTCGGGGCTTAGGCCCAGGCCTTCCGGTTCCACGCCGACCGGCACTTCCTCGACCACCTTGCCCTTGGTCACGTCGATCAGCGATACCATGTTGTCGTCTTCGTTCGACACGAACAGGTGCACGCCGTCAGGATGCAGCAGCAACAGCTCGGGGTCCGAGCCCGACTGTAAATAGCCCGAAACCGTATTGGTTTTGGTGTCGAGGACGGTAACGCGGTTGTCGTCGCTGGTGCAGATGTAAAGCTGGCTTTTATCGGCGGACAGCACGATGCCGCGCGGTCTTCTGCCGACCTTGAACGATCCGACCGGGGTCAGGGTGTCGCCGTCCAGGACGCTGACGGTGTTGTCCTTTTCGTTGGAAACGTAAACGGTGTACGCCGTGGCGTTTCCGCTCATCGCGGCCAGAGCCGCCAGGGCAAAGGCTAAGTGTCGAATCATTGTCTCGTCCTTAATGGCTGATCTGCTTGCAGGCGGAATCGGGCTTGTCGAATCCCAAGGTATCCAAGGTGTCGAATTCGTGCAAGAAGCCCGGCTGCGGCGAAAACGACACCAGCATGCGCGGGCCTGTCAAAAGGATCTGCTGTCGCAATTGGTGGTCCCAGGGGCGGTAGCTTGCCCCAGTGCCCATGAAGGAGCTGATGGCGAAATCGGGAGACAGAACGAAGGCGCGCACTTTGTTCAGGTCGCCGGAGTTAAGACGGGTGGCCGCTTCGCCGACTGTGCGCACCGCCACCCAGGCGGCGTAGTCCCGTTCGGTCATCCACCGATTGGCCTTGCGTTCGAAGCGGTTGTGGAACTGGGTGGCGCCCCAGGCCTCGTTGGTTCGGTTCCAGGCGGTCGGGACCAAGCCGTGCGTTCCCGCCACCAGTCGGGGCGTAAAAGTGTGATAGGGCAGGAAGTCGCCGAAATTGTCGGCTTCGTCGGCAACGATCAGCACATCGTAATCCGGGCCTTGCGTGAAGACGGGGACGGTTTCCTGTTCCGAGACGTGACCGTCGTCGGTATGTTTGGATTCGGGGGCGAAGGTCCATTCCTTTTCGCTGACGATCTTGGCGTTGAATCGTTTGGCCGAGCGCCGAATCGCCTGGGCGTATAATTTGTCCTGGTCGGTTTTGCCCGATACCAGGAACCATTTGCTCCACCGCATCTTGATCAGGTATTGGGCCAAGGCGTCGGCCAGCATGGCCCGGTTCGGGGTCGCGTGAAACACGTTTGCGCGGCAATCGGCGCCGCGCAGCAAGTCATCCTTGGCCTGAACGTTGAAGATCATCGCGTCCTTGGCTTCGGGCAGATCGGCCACGGCCAGCAACTGGGCGGCGGGCAAGTCGGCCACGATGTAACGATGTCCCGAGGCGATCAGATCGCGAGCGGCCTTTTTGACGTCGCCGCCGTCGGGGACCAGGACCTCGTCCATTTTATAATTCTGTTTCATCAGTCTGCCGGTGGTGTTGTCGTCGGCGAGGCCGACCCTGGCGCCCATCAGTCCTTCCTCGGTAATGGGCTTGTCCAAGGGGCTCATGGTCTCGCGCGGCTCGCCTTCAACTCCCAAATAGCCGATCAGGATTTGCAATTCTCCGGATGCTGCGGGCGGGGATGGCGGCACGGACTTTTGATCGGCGGCGTTTACCGCGAACGGCAATACTAATCCGACTAAGATGCACAGCGCGGCGCGCACGATTTTACTCCCCATTTCTTGTTATATTTTCCCGGTTAGGATACATGAAGCTGGTCGTTTTTATATATGTATAGTTTTTAATTTTTCCAACCAACCGGGATGGTTCACCATTGGCGGAAAGTGGAATATGGTTTCAAAAGGCGTTCAGTTCGTCGGAATCGAGGATGGTATGGTCAGGGGATTGCGAAGTTTTATGCTGGCGGCGGCGCTTCTTTGGTCGGGCGCGGGACAGGGGCTTGCCGCCGAGGAAACGGTGAAGATCGGCACCTTGCGATTCGGTAGCGCGTCATGGGTGATCGATACCATCCGGGCGCACGGATTCGACAAGGCCCGCGATTTGACCATCGAGGAGACGCCGCTGGCCAATAACGAGGGGGCCAAGATCGCCTTGTCCACCGGGGCGGTCGACATGATCGTCAGCGACTGGGTGTGGGTGGCCCGCCAACGGGCCGCGGGCGAGAAGCTCAGTTTCATTCCCTATTCGTCGATGGTCGGAGCAATACTGGTTCCCAAGGACTCTTCGATCAAGACGTTCGCCGATTTGAAGGGGCGCAAGATCGGCATCGTCGGCGGTCCGCTGGACAAAAACTGGATATTCATGCGGGCCTTGGCGCTTCGCGATTTGCATATCGATTTGGATCAGGCGACCGAACGAGTGTTCGGCGCTCCTCCCTTGCTGAACGAGCAGTTGAGGTCCGGGCGTCTTGACGCGGTCCTGACCAATTGGAACTTTGCCGCTCGATTGGAAGCCGACGGCTATCGCCGGGTCATCTCGGTCAAGGATGCGCTGAAAAGTCTTGGCGTAGGCGATCAAATCCCTTTGGTCGGCTATGTGTTCAAGGAAGATTGGGGCAGGGCTCACGCGGGTTTGTTGAAAGCGTTCTTCGCTGCGTCATTGGATGCCGCGCATGTGTTGGATGCCAAGGATGACGAGTGGCAGCGGCTGTTGCAGGCGACGGGGGCGGAATCTCCGGCGATCTTGGGGGCTTTGCGCGACAGCTATCGCGAGGGAATTCCACGCGCGTGGGGCGCCGCCGAACGGGCTGCGACCGCCAAGGCATTTCAGATCATGGTCGATATCGGCGGACAGGAATTGGTTGGAAGTTCATCTCAACTGGACCCGGCGACTTTCTGGGACGGCGTGACTTTCTGATGACCACGTTCGGCGTCCGCCTGCTATCCTTTCTGGGGCTGATCGTCATTTGGGAGCTTGCCTCCACGTTGATCGCCTCGCCCAGGATCTTTCCCGGCCCGATCGTGGTCGCGACGTTGTTCGCGGTCGAGTTCCAGCACGGCGGGTTGCCGCATCATTTGGCGATTACCATGGCCAGGGTTCTTGCCAGCTTTTGCATCGCCATGTCGTTCGGAACCGTAATCGGTCTGTCGATGGGTCGTTACAAACTGGTCGACGCTCTTTTTGACGGCTGGCTGATCTTTTTTCTCAATTTACCGGCCTTGGTGGTCATCGTTCTGGCCTATGTATGGTTCGGACTGAGCGAGTCCGCCGCCATCGGCGCCGTTGCCATCAACAAGATACCCAGCGTCATCGCCACCGTGCGCGAAGGGACGCGGGCCATCGACCGCAATCTGACCGAGATGGCCCATGTTTACCGCTTGGGTTGGCGGCGCACTTTAACGAAAGTGGTCATGCCGCAACTGATTCCCTATCTGCTGGTCTCCACCAGAACCGGGTTGTCGCTGATATGGAAAATCGTCCTGGTGGTGGAAATGCTTGGACGAAGCGACGGTATCGGCTTTCAGATCCACACCTATTTCCAATTGTTCGACGTGGGCCGCATCCTGGCCTACAGCATCGCCTTCATTGTGGTCGTGCAGGGGATCGAGTGGGGGCTGCTGATTCCCATCGAAAACCATTTGAACAGGTGGCGGCGATGAGCGACGTCGTCGTCGATATCAAGTCGAAAATCTTCAACGCCGAGAACGGGCACACGTTGCCGGTGATTAGGGATGTTCGGTTCCAGGTCAAGTCCGGACAGTTCGTCTGTCTGTTCGGCCCATCGGGGACGGGCAAGACCACCATGTTGAATCTGATCGCCGGCATTGGCGGCGATTTCGACGGACGGATCGATATTCTTGGCTCTCCCACCGTCGGCTATGTGTTTCAGGAACCGCGATTGCTGCCGTGGCTGACCGTGCGCCAGAACATCGCTTTGGTGGTGGCCGATCATCCCGATTTGGCCGCCGACGTGGACGAGCTGTTAAGGGCCGTGGGACTGACCGAATTCGCCGATACCTATCCCGAGCGTTTGTCGTTGGGGATGGCAAGGCGCGTGGCCATCGCCCGGGCCTTTGTGGTCAAGCCCGATATTTTGTTGCTGGACGAGCCGTTTGTTTCGCTGGATGCCGAAAACGCGATGCGGCTGCGAAAGTTGTTGGGCGATCTGTGGACGTCGCGCCCGACCACCACGTTGTTCGTAACCCACGACATGCGCGATGCCGTTGAATTGGCCGACCGGATTTTGTTCTTTTCTCCCAGACCGGCACGGTTGGAACGCGACGTGACGATCGCATTGCCGCGTCCGCGAAACAATGTGGACGACTCGATCGAGAAATTGGCTCGGGAACTTGAGCGGAATTCGGCATTGCCGAACCAAGATTGACGGCGGCCCATCATGGGGCGGGTGTGGCGCGAAGCTCGCGGATCAGCCGGTCGATCCGCGATCCCAAGGCGATCAGGCGTTCTTCCGGGTCGTCGTCCTGACCGGCGACCTCGTTGTAGATCTCCGCGACCAGTTTTCCCAGCGCCAGCGGTGTTATCGATAAGCCGGTTTCAGTAAAGGCTTTGAGGACCTTGTCGTAAACGCGGGAAAGAAGCTGCGGATCGATGACCGGCGACGATTCGGCTGAGGTGCCGTTCGGTCCCCGCGGTTCGTCGGGAACCGTCTTGACGTGCGGGTGTCCGACATTGGTCAGCAGCCAAGTGATGTTGACGTCAAGGACCTCGTAGAATCGCGTTAGAACGTCGCCGCCGGGAATGTTCTCATCGCGCTCGTATTTGCCCAGCGCGTTCTTGTGAACACCAATTCTTGTGGCGAATTCATCCTGGGAAAGCGTCCCACGAAGCCATCTGATGCGCGATCCGACCGTTTCAGCGGGGGGCATGGTCACCGAAACTCCGTGCATTTCTTACAGGAACCGGTTTTGAATTAAGTAACCTATTGAAAGAATATCGTAAAATTACAAACAACAGAAAAATGTGATTCTCTTGATGTTCATACACATATTGATATATCATCCCCCCTTGCGATGATACAAAATTTGCTGCTATGTATGTTTTCATGATTACTCAGATTCCAATATCCAATATCCCAAAAAATCCCACCGTTCGGCGGGAGTGGATCAAGTTTCAACTCAGGCTGCGCGGCATCTCGCTACGTCAACTGGCAATAAAAGCGGGTGTCACACAGACTGCGGTCAGCTATGCCCTGATCGGTCCTTCGTCGCATTTGGAGCCCGTAATCGCGGAAGCTTTGGGACTGAACCCGCAACAGCTGTTTCCAGAGCGCTTCGACGCTGGCGGAGCACGGCTTTCTCAAACGCGACCTCAGCAGCGTACCATACGGACGAAGGTACCCGATGTCAAAAAGGCAGAGTAACTCGACTGTATATAAGATGTATAGTTGTTGGTATTAAAATTGTCGTGGTTGTGTGGCGTCCGCAGCCGCGTTGCCGTTCAATGGAATTTGCCAAAAGGGCGATAAAAGGTGTTTGTGCTCATTCGTTCGGATGACTATAACCAAGTGTGTGCGTGCTGAGCCAAAGGTTGCAAGGGAAACGGCGTGAAGAAGTTTTTGTTCCTCGGCATCGGTATGTTATTGGCGTTGGCGTCGTCGAGTTGGGCTGACGATTTGGGCCATGCCGACCGCCGGTCATCATTGACGGTGGTGATCGACGACAATTATCCGCCCCTGATTTTCCGCGACGAGAACGGCCAATTGCGCGGTTTGCGCAAGGACATGTGGGATTTGTGGTCGTTGAAGACAGGCATCCCGGTGATCTTGAAGGCCATGGATTGGAACCTTGCCCTCGAAGCGATGAAGGCGGGCCGGGCGGATGTCGTGGATACGGTGTTCATGACCGAACCCAGGCGGCAATTGTACGATTTTTCCGCACCCTACAATTCCATCGACGTGTCCATTTTTTTTAACCGCGATCTTAGCGGCATCGACGGAGTGGAGACCTTGCGGGGCTTCACGATCGGCGTCAAGGCCGGCGATGCCTGCGTCACTTGGCTGCGCGACCACGGGGTCGGCGAGGTCCGCCCCTATAGCAATTACGAGGCGCTGACCAACGCCGCCATCCGCCGCGAAATCCAGCTTTTCTGCCTGGATCAGCCGCCCGCGAAGTACCTTTTGATCCGCAGCAATCATGTGGACGACTTTCGTTACACCAAGCCGCTTTATACCGGTCAAATGCATTGGGCCGTGCGCAAAGGCGATGTGCTCACTTTTGCCGAGGTCTCCCAAGGATTCGACAAAATTTCCTATGCCGAGCAACGGGATTTGGAGCGCCGGTGGTACGGGCGGCAAATCCTGGGGGGACTGGATTGGCGGGAATACGGGCGCTGGTTGCTGTTGGGCGCCGTGGCGCTGGTGGCGCTGATCGTATGGAATTGGATGTTGCGAAGACAGGTGTCGATTAGAACCCGGACGCTGGCCGCCGCCAACGTGAAACTGGAATATCTGGCCCATCACGATTTGCTGACCGGTCTTCCCAACCGGTTGCATTTGCAGGAGATTCTGCGCGACATCATAAGCCTGGCCGATCAATCGGGCCAGATGATCGCCGTCATTCTGATCGACCTGGACCGCTTCAAGGCGGTTGTCGATTCGCTGGGGCATGCCGTCGGCGACGCCGTTTTAAAAATCGTGGCCGACCGGCTGACGTCCTGCTTCGCCGCCCCCAGCGTCATTAGCCGCGATGGCGGAGACGAGTTTCTGGTTTTGATCAGGACCGAATCGGTCAAGGATAAGGTCATGGACATGATCGGCGCCTTCCACCGGAAAATGGCCAATCCCATCAAAATCGGCGAAAACGAGTTCGTCATAACCCTGTCGTCGGGGATCGCCGTTTATCCCGCCGATGGCGGGGATTTCGATACCTTGCTGAAAAAAGCCGACATGGCCATGTATCACGCCAAGGGCGCCGGTCGGAACACGTCGAGGTTTTTTTCCGAAGATCTGGCCAAGAAGGCGGCGACCCATATGGAGGTCAGCGGCGGACTGCGCAACGCACTGCTGAACGATGAATTCGAACTTTATTTTCAGCCCCAGTTTCATATCGGAACCGGGGCCATGGTCGGAGCGGAAGCTCTTATCCGCTGGCATCATCCCGAGCGCGGATTGGTTTCGCCCGGCGAATTCATTCCCATCGCCGAAGACAGCGGACTGATCTTGCCCATTGGTGAATGGGTCTTGCGTGAAGCCTGCAAAATCGCCGCCGATTGGCATCGCGACGGGTACTCCTTGCCCGTCGCGGTCAATCTGTCGCCGCTGCAATTCCGCCGTGGCGAGCTGGCGCGTCAGGTTCAGTCGGCGCTGGAAGAAAGCGGATTGCCGCCCGATTTGCTGGAATTGGAACTGACCGAGTCGATTTTGATCCAGCATACCGAAGATGCCTTGGAAACCGTTCGTCAGATCAAATCCTTGAACGTTCATTTATCGATCGACGATTTCGGCACAGGCTATTCCAGCCTTGCCTATATCAAGCGTTTGGCCGTGGACAAGCTGAAAGTCGATCAATCCTTCGTGCGGGATTTGAATGTCGATCATGAAAACGCCGCCATCACCAAAGTGATCATTCAAATGGCGCGCAGCCTGAACCTGACGACTTTGGCCGAGGGCGTCGAGACCAAGGAAGTTTTGGACTACCTGCATCGGCAGCAATGCGATTACGCCCAAGGGTACTATTTCGCCCGTCCCATGCCCGTTCGGGACATGATCGCCAATTTCCGGACGGATCGGACGAAAAGCGATCTTGGCGTTGCGGTGGCGCCGGGAACTCTTCTACTGTAACGCGGTCATGCACTTATTTCTCGACGCCCTGATCCGGGATATCCGTCCCGAAGATCCGCTGGAAATCGTCTTTCCCCGCCGCTTGCGCGAAAATGCCCGCAGGATGGCCGGGCAATTCCCCGGTCGGATGATGTATGCGGTCAAATGCAATCCCGCCGCGGATGTGCTAACCGCCCTGTGGGAGGGCGGCATTCGTCATTTCGACGCGGCTTCGCTCGATGAAATTGCTTTGATACGGGGGCTGTTTCCCGATGCTGGTATCGCCTTCATGACCCCGGTCAAGACCGAAGATGCCATCCGCCGCGCCTCCGCCGATTTCGGCGTCACGACCTTCGCCGTGGATTCCCAGGATGAATTGGACAAGGTTCGACAACTGCCGGGGGCGGATGTCTTGGTCCGGCTGGCTTTGCCGATGGGGACGGCGGGACGCGAGCAATCGGGAAAGTTCGGCGTTGCCGCCGAAGAGGCGGCCAAGGTCCTGCGTTGCGCCCGTTCGTCGGCGGGGCGGTTGGGGATTACGTTTCACGTAGGCAGCCAATGCCTGGAACCGGCCGATTATTCCCGAGCCTTGGAACTGGCGGCTCATGTCGAACGGTTGTCGGGAGTGAGGGTGGACATGCTCGACGCGGGCGGCGGTTTTCCTGCGCCCTATGCGGATTATGAGCCGCCGCCGTTCGCGGACTTCGTCAAGGCCATCTCGGACCATGCCGACGGCAAGGATTTATGGTGCGAACCGGGGCGGGCGCTGGCGGCGAGAGGCGAGGTTCTGGTGGTCCGAGTCGTCGCCCGTAAAGGCGAAGCCCTGTTTCTGAACGACGGTATTTACGGCGGATTGTCGCCGGGGCCGGTGACCGGCTTTCGTTACAACGTTCAGGCGATTGCGGCCGATGGCGGCATGGATGCGTCGACGACGATCCCGTTCCGATTGTTCGGGCCGACCTGCGATTCTTGGGATTGCTTGCCTAGCGTCTACGACCTGCCGCAAAATATCGGCAAGGGCGATTGGATTGCGTTCGACGGCATCGGCGCTTACGCGGGTGCTTTGCGCACCCGCTTCAACGGCTTGGGAACGGCCCAGCGCCTTATTTGGAAAGATTGACGCCGAAGCTCTGCCACAACTTGGTCAGGACTTCCACGTTTTGTTCGATGGTGGATTTCAGGACGGCCGGTTGGACCTTGGCGAACGTCGTCGGGTCGTTGGCCTTGGCCAGTTCCTGGAACGCGTGAATGTTGTTGTCGGCGATTTGGCGGGCAGCCGCGAAATTGGCCAATTGGAATTCGTGAAGCGTGTTCAGGAACGAAACCGGGTTGGTCGAAAATTGCTCGAACAACTTCTGATCAAACTGAGGAAACATGACCCCCCCTTTGGGATGATTTTACGAATGATGATCCAGGGAGTATAAAGGATTTGCTGCAATTGCACAATCGTTCAAAACATGGCTTAAATCTTCTGGATATAATGGTGAAACTCGATGGCCTTTTCGCACCTGCAATCGACTGATGTCGCCCACCTTTTGCATCCCTACACCAACTTGGCGGCGCATGCCGAAACCGGTCCGCTGGTGATTGTCAGGGGGCAGGGCGTCCGGGTGTTCGATGAGACCGGCAAGGACTATATCGAAGGGCTTGCCGGATTGTGGTGCACCTCGCTGGGCTGGGGCGAAGAGCGGTTGGCGCGGGCCGCGGCGGAACAAATGCGCAAGCTGCCGTTCTATCATCTGTTCGGCTCCAAGGCGCATGAGCCGGCGGTCAGACTGTCCGAGGTTTTGGCCGACTTGGTGCCGGTCCCCGACGCCAAGGTGTTTTTCGCCGGGTCGGGGTCCGAGGCCAACGACACCGCCGTCAAGCTGATCTGGTATGTCAACAATGCCCTGGGTCGGCCCGCCAAGAAGAAAATCATCGCCCGCGACAAGGCTTATCATGGCGTTACCGTCGCCACCGCCTCGCTGACCGGGATCGTCAACAATCATCGTTCGTTCGACCTGCCGTTGCCGGGAATGGGGGTGATCAGAACCGCTTGTCCGCACTATTGGCGCTCTGCCCAACCCAACGAAAGCCAGGATCAGTTCTGCCGCCGTCTTGCCCGGGAATTGGACGACGCCATCGTCGCCGAGGGGGCCGACACCGTTGCCGCGTTCTTCGCCGAGCCGGTGCAAGGCGCGGGCGGCGTCATCGTTCCTCCGGCCGAGTATTTCCGTCATATCCAGCTGGTTCTGAAAAAACACGACGTGTTGCTGGTGATCGACGAAGTCATAACCGGTTTCGGCCGCACCGGCCAATGGTTCGGCAGCCAGACCTTCGGCATCGAGCCCGACATGATGGTGGTCGCCAAGGCGTTGACTTCGGGCTATCTGCCGCTGTCGGCGCTGATCGTCAAAGGCGATCTTTATCGAATCATCAGCCAGGAGGCGGGCAAGATCGGCACCTTCGGTCATGGCTACACTTACGGGGGCCATCCGGTTTCGGCGGCGGTGGCTTTGGAAACCTTGGCCATCTACAAGGAACGGGACATCATCGGCCACGTTCAGGATGTGATGCCGCATTTTCAGTCCGCGCTGAATGCCTTGGCCGATCATCCCCTGGTCGGCGAGGCCCGGGGAATCGGGTTGATCGGAGCGGTGGAATTGGTCGCCGACAAGAACGACAATACGCCGTTCGATCCGGCTAGGCAGGTGGGGGCGATGGCGGCCAGGGCGGCGCAGGAAAACGGCGTGATCGTCAGGGCGATGGGCGACGCGGTGGCGTTCTCTCCGCCCTTGGTGATCGGCAAGCCCGATATCGACGAGATGTTTTCCCGCGTCCGGCGGGCATTGGATTCTTTAGCGCACCTTCTGTAACGCGGTATCGTCCGCATCCGGTTGGGGCGTTCAGGTTGCGCGATCCTTGCCGGGGGCTGCGGTTGTCGCCGTTGCCGCGCGCTGGGGGAAGAGTAAAAGGCATGCGACGATCGCCACGGTCAGAAGCGCTGAAGCCGCATAGCGGCTAAGGGCAAGGCCGCCTTGATCCAGCGGTTTGTCGAGAAAGTCGCCGACCACCGATCCTAGGGGGCGGGTCAGGATGAACGCCGTCCAGAATAGCGCCGTTCGGGAAATGGTCGTCCAGACGTAGCAAGCGGCGGCGGCGGCCAGCAACAGGCCGAACGCCAGCACCCCGCCGGCATAGCCCAAACCCTCGGAGTCGGCGGTCCAGTCGCCCAAAGCCGTGCCCAAGGTCTGCGAAAACATGATGACGGTCCAGTAATACGATTCCTGCTTGGGAGAGGTCACCGAATGGATGGAGATCGTTCCCAATCGCACGCGCCACAAAAGCAAGCTGCCGAGCGTCAGGACCAGGAGAAGGGACGCGCCGCCGGGATAACCGATCCCCAACGAACGGTCGGCGAGATCGGCGAGCGTGGTGCCGACGGTGGTGGTGGCGACGATGGTCGTCCAGTACAGGAGGGGATGAAATTCGCCCGCCCTGATCTGAACCGCTACGGCGAGCAGGAATATCGATCCGAACAAAACGGAACCGAGAAGATAACCAAGGCCCATCGACATGGTCACGGCGTCGCCGCCGGTTTCCCCCAGCGTGGTGGCGCAAATTTTTATCACCCAGAACGCCAAGGTTGCCTCGGGCGCCTTGCTTGTTCGATATCCTTTGTTGTCAATCACATGAGTTCACTTTTTTAGAAATTCCAAAAATTCCTCCGCAAGAGCCTGACCGACTTTTTGTAATAAGGGTAGGATCAACTCTTTACGGAGGCCTTGCCTATCTCCTAGTATGTCGGCCGCTATCACCATGTATGTATAGCCGGATCTGGAGGCTTGGGGCAGTTGGATTATCAGCATTATTTCATGAAGCGCATCGCGGATCTAAAAGCCGAGGGGCGCTATCGCGTTTTCGCCGATCTTGAACGTCAATGCGGACGTTTTCCAATCGCCTTGAACTATCAAGGAGATCAGGTTCGCGAAGTGGTGGTGTGGTGCTCCAATGACTATCTGGGCATGGGGCAGAACACCGAGGTGGTGTCGGCGGCGGAAACGGTGCTTAAGGCTTGCGGCGCCGGGGCGGGCGGAACCCGCAATATTTCCGGAACCAATCACTATCATGTGCTGCTTGAACGGGAACTGGCCGATTGGAACACCAAGGAAGCGGCGCTGCTGTTCACCTCGGGCTACGTCGCCAACCAAACCACTCTGACCACGCTGGGCGCGACCATTCCCGGCTTGGTGTATTTCTCGGACGAACTCAACCACAATTCGATGATCGAGGGCATACGCCACAGCCGCGCCAACAAGCACGTCTTCCGTCATAGCGATCCGGAAAGTCTGGAGGAACTGCTCTCCGCCTATCCCAAGGAAACGCCGAAGATCGTGGCGTTTGAATCCGTTTACTCGATGGACGGAGACATCGCGCCGCTGGCGGAGTTGTGCGACGTGGCCGAACGCCACAACGCCATGACGTTCCTGGACGAGGTCCATGCGGTCGGCATGTACGGACAGTACGGATCGGGCGTTGCCGAGCGCGATGGAGTTCGCGAACGCATCACCGTCATTCAGGGAACCTTGGCGAAGGCGCTGGGCGTGGTCGGCGGCTATATCGCCGCTTCGGCCGCCTTGGTCGATTACGTGCGCAGCTTCGGACAAGGATTCATTTTTTCCTCGTCCATGCCGCCCGCGACGGCCGCGGCCGCCTTGGCAAGTATCCGCTATCTTCGCGCCCACCCGGAAATGCGCGATCAGCATCAGGAACGGGCCGCCACGCTGAAGCGCCGTCTGACCGAACTTGGTTTCCCCATTCTGCCGTCGGTCAGTCATATCGTCCCGTTGATGGTATGCGATGCCGCCATGTGCAAGAAAGCCAGCGATCTGCTGCTGACCAAGCACGGGATCTATATTCAGCCCATCAATTACCCGACGGTGCCGGTCGGCGCCGAACGCCTGCGCATTACGCCGACGCCGCTGCATGACGACGCCATGATGGACCATCTGGTGGAAAGCATCGTAAGCGTTTGGGAAGAACTGGACTTGCACCGCAACCGCAAGACCGCCGCCGCGGAATGACGGCGATAACCATGGGAGCTGGCTCCGGCGCTGGGCCGCTCCCATAATTTTTTACGTTCCCGATAAATTTTATCGACCGATGGCGAACTCGTGCTATAGACACTGCCTTCCGACGAAAAGCCTAGGCGTGGGAACCTTGTTTTTGGCGGGCGTGGTGGAATTGGTAGACACACTGGATTTAGGTTCCAGCGGCTTTATGCCATGGGGGTTCAAGTCCCTTCGCCCGCACCAACAGCGCTGGTCTTGCTTGGCGGTTCGTCTAACTTGATTCTAGTAGAGATTGGCGAGTAACGATGCAAGTAACCGATATTGACGCTCAGGGATTGAAGCACGAATTCAAGGTCGTCGTGCCCGCCGGGCAAATTGAAGAACGCCTTCAGACCAAATTGGCCGAAATTTCAAAGACCGTCCGCATTGCGGGCTTCCGCCCTGGCAAGGTGCCGTTGAAATTGGTCCGCCAGAAATACGGCGCGTCCGTTTTTGGCGAAATAATCGAGAGCGTCGTCAATGACGGGACCCACAAAGTCGTGACCGACAAGGGCTTGCGGCCCGCCATTTCGCCCAAGGTCGAGATCACCAGTTTCGCAGAAGGCGGCGATCTCGAGTTCAAGGTGGCGGTGGAAATCATGCCGGACATCGTGCCCATGGATTTTTCCGGCATCGCCATCGAAAAGGAAACCGCGGTCGTTCCCGATTCCGAACTCGACAAAGCCCTTGAATCCATCGCCAAAAACCAGGAAGGCAGCGAAAAAGTCGACCGCGCCGCCAAGTCGGGCGATATCACGGTGATCGATTTCGTCGGCAAGCGCGACGGCGAAGCCTTTGCCGGCGGCAGCGCCGAAAACTATAAGCTGAAGCTGGGAAGCAACTCTTTCGTTCCTGGGTTCGAGGATCAATTGATCGGGGCCAAGGCCGGCGAGGAACGGGTGCTGTCCATCACTTTCCCCGAAAATTACGGCAACAAGGATTTGGCGGGCGTTACCGTAACCTTCGACGTCAAGGTCAACGAGGTTCACAAAACCGTTCCGGCCAAGGTCGACGACGAATTGGCCAAATCGATCGGGGCCGAATCCCTTGAGAAGCTCAAGGATTATCTGCGCGACCAGATGTCCGGAGAGATCACCATGCTGGCGCGCGCTCGTCTGAAGCGTCGGCTGTTGGATATTCTGGCAGACAATCACAGCTTTCCGGTTCCCGATTCGCTGGTCGATCACGAATTCGGAACCATCTGGAAACAGGTCGAAACGGACAAGTCCAACGGCGAGCTTGATCCGGAGGACGCCGGTAAAAGCGAGGATCAGCTCAAATCGGAATTTCGCTCCCTGTCCGAGCGCCGTGTCCGGTTGGGGCTGCTGCTGGCCGAAGTGGGCCGGGTCAATTCGATCACGGTGACCCAAGACGATTTGAACCAAGGGTTGATGGCCGAAGCGAGTCGCTATCCCGGACAAGAGCAGATGGTATTCCAGTATTACCAGAAGAACCCCGAGGCTTTGGACCAGATCAGGGCACCGATCTACGAGGACAAGGTTATCGATTTCATCCTGGAATTGGCCAAGGTTACCATCAAGGAGGTAACGGCGGAGGAATTGCGCAAGTCTCAAGAGACCGACAACCAAGCCAAGGAAGCCGAGACCGCCGAGGTCAAGCCGAAAAAGCGGACCGCTAAAAAGAAGGCGGCGGAAGCGGAATCCGAAAAATAACGAAGGCTATGGCGTTAGGGGCATAGGCGTTCTATATGATCTATGCCCGCCTTTTTTAAGAAGATAAGGATCGACGATGCGCGACAGAGACCCGGTAGAACATTATATGAGCAATCTGGTGCCCATGGTGGTCGAACAGACCAATCGGGGCGAGCGCGCTTTCGACATTTATTCCCGCCTGCTCAAGGAACGGATCATTTTCCTGACCGGTCAGGTTTACGACGAAGTCTCGGCGCTGATTTGCGCCCAGCTGCTGTTCTTGGAATCGGAAAACCCCTCCAAGGAAATTTCGTTCTACATCAATTCTCCGGGCGGGGTGGTGACGGCGGGGCTGGCTATTTACGATACCATGCAATACATCCGCTCGCCGGTTTCAACCGTGTGCATCGGTCAAGCCGCGTCGATGGGCTCGCTGCTGTTGGCGGCGGGCGCCAAGGACAAGCGGTTCGCGCTGCCCAACGCCCGCGTCATGGTTCACCAGCCATCGGGCGGTTTCCAGGGACAGGCAACCGATATCGAAATTCATGCGCGCGAGATACTGGCTTTGCGCGCCCGTTTGAACGGCATTTACGTTCATCATTGCGGCCAGCCTTTGGATGTGATCGAGCAAGCCATGGAACGCGATAAGTTCCTGTCCGCCGAAGAAGCCAAGGAATTCGGCCTGATCGACCGGGTCGTCGACAAAAGGCCCGATGCGGACGAGGACGCCAAGACGGAAAAATGACCGTTGTGCATTTTGTAAACAATTTGTGGGAAAGTCGTTGTGTCGCGGTGCCAGCTGTGTCTAACATAAAACCGCGTCCAGCACGGCATTTGCCAATGGAGTTCCGATGACAAAATCCACAACGGGCGATTCCAAGAACACCCTTTATTGTTCTTTCTGTGGCAAAAGCCAGCACGAGGTCCGCAAACTGATCGCCGGACCGACCGTGTTCATCTGCGATGAATGCGTCGAACTGTGCATGGATATCATCCGCGAGGAACATAAAACCCAGATGGTGAGGTCCCGTGACGGCGTGCCCACGCCCAAGGACATCTGCGCCATTCTCGACGATTATGTGATCGGGCAGAGTTACGCCAAGAAGGTGCTGTCGGTCGCGGTCCACAATCACTACAAGCGGCTGCATCACGGCGGCAAAAGCGGCGAGGTCGAGATATCCAAGTCCAACATCCTGCTGATCGGCCCCACCGGTTGCGGCAAGACGTTGTTGGCCCAGACCTTGGCCCGCATTCTGGACGTGCCGTTCACCATGGCCGACGCCACCACCCTGACCGAAGCCGGTTACGTGGGCGAGGATGTGGAGAACATCATCCTGAAGCTGTTGCAGTCTGCGGAATACAATGTCGAACGCGCCCAGCGCGGCATCGTCTATATCGACGAAGTGGACAAGATCAGCCGCAAGTCCGACAACCCCTCCATTACTCGCGACGTATCGGGCGAGGGGGTGCAGCAGGCGCTGCTGAAAATCATGGAAGGAACCGTGGCGTCGGTGCCGCCCCAGGGCGGGCGCAAGCATCCGCAGCAGGAATTCCTGCAAGTGGACACCACCAACATTCTGTTCATTTGCGGCGGGGCTTTCGCCGGGCTGGACAAGATCATTTCCCAGCGCGGACGGGGCACCTCGATCGGATTCGGCGCGGATGTGCGCGGCCCCGAGGAGCGGACCACCGGCGAGATTCTGCGTTCGATCGAACCCGAGGATTTGCTCAAATTCGGTCTGATCCCCGAATTCGTCGGACGTCTGCCGGTTCTGGCGACCTTGGACGATCTGGACGTGTCGGCCCTGGTCGATATCCTGTCCAAGCCCAAGAACGCCCTGGTCAAGCAATATCAACGACTGTTCGAGATGGAGGACACCCGTCTGTCCTTTACCGACGACGCCTTGACCAGCATCGCCGAGAAAGCCATCCAACGGAAAACCGGGGCGCGCGGCTTACGCTCGATCATGGAATCCATCCTGCTGAACACCATGTTCGAACTGCCCGGCTTGGAAAGCGTCGAGGAGGTTGTGGTCAACGGCGAGGTGGCGGAAGGCCGGGCTCAGCCGTTATATATCCATGGTGAGTGCCGGGAGGACGTGGAAAGTAGCGCGTGATCGTGACGCGCTGCTTGACTTCGTCGCAAATCCCCCCACTTTTGTAATAGAACAGTCCGTTTGACCGACGCTGGCGGTGACGCTGGCGCAAGAACAACCCGAGGCACCATGGCCGAGACACTTAACAGCGATATTTTCCCCGTTCTTCCGTTGCGTGACATCGTCGTCTTTCCGCATATGATCGTCCCGCTGTTCGTGGGGCGCGAGAAGTCGGTGCGCGCGTTGGAAGACGTGATGCGCGAAGACAAGCAGATTCTGCTGGTGGCCCAAAAGAACGCGTCCCAGGACGAACCGACCACCGACGACATTTATTCGGTTGGAACGGTTTCGACCGTGTTGCAGTTGTTGAAGCTGCCCGACGGCACCGTCAAGGTTCTGGTGGAAGGGGGCAAGCGCGCCCGGATCGGATCGTTCACCGAAAACGAGCTGTTTTTCCAGGCGCAGGCCGAACCGATGCTGGAAGAGATCGGCGACACCCAGGAACTGGAGGCCTTGTCGCGCTCGGTAGTGTCGCAGTTCGAACAGTATATAAAGCTTAATAAGAAGATTCCCCCCGAGGTCCTGGTTTCGCTCAATCAGATCGAGGATTCGGGCAAGCTTGCCGACACCGTGGCGTCGCATCTGAATCTCAAGATTTCAGAAAAACAGGAATTGCTCGAGATTGTCAGCGTTTCGGAACGGTTGGAGCGGGTCTACGCCTATATGGAAGGCGAAATCGGCGTCCTTCAGGTGGAAAAGAAAATCCGCAACCGCGTCAAGCGCCAGATGGAGAAGACCCAGCGCGAGTACTATTTGAACGAGCAGCTTAAAGCCATTCAAAAGGAATTGGGCGAGGGCGAAGAGGGCAAGGACGAAATCGTCGAACTCGAGGAGCGGATCGTCAAGACCCGCTTTACCAAGGAGGCCAAGGACAAGGCCCTGGCCGAATTGAAGAAGCTGAAAAGCATGAGCCCCATGTCCGCCGAAGCGACCGTGGTCCGCAACTATTTGGACTGGATGCTGACCATTCCGTGGAAGAAGCGCAGCCGGGTTAAAAAGGATCTCAATCTGGCCGAAAAGGTTTTAAACCGGGACCACTACGGTTTGGAGAAGGTCAAGGAGCGGATACTGGAATATCTTGCCGTCCAGACCAGGACCGACAAGGTCAAGGGGCCGATTCTGTGCTTGGTGGGTCCGCCCGGCGTCGGCAAGACCTCGCTGGGAAAATCAATCGCCGGGGCAACGGGCCGCAATTTCGTGCGCATGAGCCTGGGCGGCGTTCGCGACGAAGCCGAAATTCGCGGTCACCGCCGTACCTATATCGGTTCGATGCCGGGCAAGATCATTCAAGGCATGAAAAAGGCCAAGTCTTCCAACCCGCTGTTCTTGCTGGACGAGATCGATAAGCTTGGCGCGGATTGGCGGGGCGACCCTGCTTCGGCCTTGCTGGAAGTGCTGGACCCGGAACAGAACGTCGCCTTCAACGACCACTACCTGGAGGTGGATTACGATCTGTCCGACGTTATGTTCGTGACCACGGCCAACACCCTGCGCATGCCGCAGCCCTTGCTGGACCGTATGGAAATCATCCGTCTGTCCGGTTATACCGAGGATGAGAAAGTCGAAATAGCACTTGGACATCTGATTGAGAAGGTCCGGGACGCCGCCGGCTTGAAACCGGGCGAATGGTCCATCACCGATGCGGGTTTGCGCGACGTGGTGCGCTATTACACGCGTGAGGCCGGCGTGCGCAGCCTGGAACGCGAACTGGCCAATCTGGCGCGCAAAGCGGTCAAGGAGATCGTGTCATCCAAGAAGAAACGGGTGGTGATCACTCCGAAGAATCTTGAAAAGTATGCGGGCGTTCGCCGGTATCACTACGGCGAAGCCGAGCTGGAAGATTTGGTCGGAGTCGTTACCGGGCTGGCTTGGACCGAAGTGGGCGGAGAAATCCTGACCATCGAAGCCGTCACCATGCCGGGCAAGGGCAGTTTCAGCCACACCGGCAAGCTGGGCGACGTCATGCAAGAATCCGTTCAGGCGGCGCGCTCCTACGTGCGTTCGCGTTCGGTCGATTTCGGACTGAAACCGTCGATGTTCGAAAAACGCGACATACACGTCCATGTGCCCGAAGGCGCGACCCCGAAGGACGGCCCTTCTGCGGGCGTTGCCATGTGCACCGCGATCGTATCGGCCATGACGGGGATACCGATCCGGAAAGAAGTGGCCATGACCGGCGAAATAACCCTGCGGGGTCGGGTGCTGCCCATCGGCGGACTGAAGGAAAAGTTGCTGGCGGCGTTGCGCGGCGGTATCCGCACGGTTTTGATCCCCAAGGAAAACGAAAAGGATTTGGTGGAAATACCCGATAACGTCAAACGCGGCTTGGAAATCGTCCCGGTGGGCGTGGTCGATGAAGTGTTGGAACGGGCATTGACGCGGATGCCTATTCCCATTGAATGGGACGAACAAGCCGACGCCGTCGTTTCCGCCAAGACCGCAACGGAGGAACCCGTCGTTACGACTCACTAAGGCTTTCGGATCGCGGATGTTGACGGGGATTGTCGGTCTTTCGCTATGCCTTTGATATCCCATAATATCTGCGTATAGTCGCAGATATGTGTAAAGACAGTGTCGCCGCGGGAATTCTTCCCGCGGCGAAGTTTTTTGCCGAAATGGCTGAAAACTGAGCTTTTAGCGGTTTTGCGGATTGACGCTCAATTCAGGTCGATTTAGACTGCCCGCATCCTTGAAGGGGACGGTATCGCCGTCTGGATTGACGATTTTGATAAGGGGGCCTGAAGTGACCAACAAGAATGATCTCGTGACTGCGGTGGCGAACAGCACTGGCTTGTCGAAGACTGATGCCGGCAAAGCCGTCGACGGCGTGTTCGACGCCATTACCGATGCGCTTAAGGGGGGAGAGGAGGTCCGTTTGGTGGGCTTCGGTACTTTCTCCGTCACTTCTCGTGCCGCATCCGAGGGCAGGAATCCCCGTACCGGCCAGAAGATCAATATTCCTGCATCCAAGCAGCCGAAGTTTAAGGCCGGAAAAGGCCTGCGCGATTCCGTACAGTAATCGCCGTTAACAGCGCTTTTAGTGGTGGACAAGGCCTTTAACAACGCCTTGTCCACTATTTAGCAAGATGAGCGGGTTAAATCCGAAGTTCTCATCGGCATGCTAAAATATTAAGTATGACAATATAGAACGCACAGGGGCATTGGGCGGTTAGCTCAGCCGGGAGAGCGCCTGCTTTACACGCAGGATGTCGGCGGTTCGATCCCGTCACCGCCCACCAATGCCGTCCGATCGACCGATACTGTATATTATAGTTAGTCTAATCTTTGATTTGGGTCTGCCCCAAAGATGGGGGCACTGGGCGGTTTCACTATAGCCCGCCTTGTGGGAGATGCCCACACAAGACGATGACTCTTAGTCGATAGTTCTGGAAGTTTCGGAAGCCGTAAGCTCGTC
>Ga0316224_1000518_pt1 | contig 53138 bp, 43 predicted proteins | sample TBH18013metaG_FD_206254 | JGI IMG/M metagenome (GOLD analysis project Ga0316224, IMG submission 206254) | Freshwater microbial communities from Trout Bog Lake, Wisconsin, USA - TBH18013 | ecosystem: Environmental > Aquatic > Freshwater > Lake > Hypolimnion/Profundal zone | place: USA: Wisconsin... | reverse complement strand
TGTGAGTTCAGTTGTACAAATTGGATGGTTACACCAAGAAGTTGGTACCATGTTTATCTTGAGTAATGATACATGACATCAAAACAAGCCGAAGCCCTCAAATGGCTTAAACAACATCATGAAAACACACCGCCCACATGGTCGTATGAACGATGTTGGATTCCTCGTTACTGTAAGCGCAGCAAAAAGATATTATGGTTGAGTAAACATTTCAAAGTTACTACAATTCATACTGGCAATTATGGAAATTTTTTTATAGAACAAATTGAATGGATACACCGAGAAGCTGGTATGACAATTAGGCTGACTGGTGATTTATGAGACTCAAGACGATTGTTTTTAGCACATTTAAAGCTACAATACTTGTTACAATAGGCATAGCCAAGACCCTGCTACGCATATTTGATTTGATGTTTGGGCGATTTTTCATACGCCGATATGCAAAGCATATCTACAAGTTAGGTCACAATAAAGACCTACCCAAATATGCTCCGGGAGCATGCAAGAATCTTGCAGGATTAGGTGGACAAGAATTTAGCACTAGGTTTGTATCTTGGCAAGCGTTATTTGATCAAAGCAAGAGTGCAGAGTTGCGGAGATGGGCAAACCATCCCAGAGTAGTTCGAGAAACGCTATTCTTTGAATATTTTGGTCCTCTTGAGCACTGGTGTGATACCAATTGCCACAGCGGATATTATTTGTTTTCAGATGTCAACGGCATACATCTGAGATTTACAGATGCTATGGACGAAACTATATTTAGGTTGAGATTTGACGGACATATGCCTAGATTGGATGATTTTTAATTAGTTTTTATTAATACAATTTTATTGTTATATAGCTATTAAATCGCAGTTAACCACACCTATAAATAAATACAGTTATGTAAGCTACAAGAGGTCAACATGCAGACTAGGACCATTTGCAGACAAGTAGGTATTCCACTATTATTGTTTGTAGCATTTTACATAGCCGGTTTAACTGGCATGCTCTGTGAGTCCCATCATTACGATCTAGTTATGAGTTCAGCAGTATTTACAGGAACTTTTAGTTTAATTGTCGGGGCTTTTGTAAAGATTTATCATCTATTTTTTGGATAATTTTGGTTGACATATCACGTACAGATGCTATTGTACGAGTATGGATACGATCAATCTTCACTCACTTGTCCTCATGGTAGGACCCAGTGGCAGCGGCAAGAGCACCTTGGCTGCCCGTTATTTTCCTGCTCACGAAATCGTCAGCAGTGACAACATCCGTGCGGAGCTCCTTGGCGACTTCCGCATTCAGACCAATCAGGAAGACGTTTGGGCCGAGGTCCATCGTCGGGTTCGACACCGTCTTGCGTTTGGGCAGCGTGTGGTAGTTGATGCCACCAACCTGCGCCATCGAGATCGCAAGGCGTTCATTGATATGGCCAAGCACTTTGCTGTTGAGCTTGTGTACCTCGTGGTCAACCGCCCTGTGTCTGAGAAGCTTAAGACTGCTGGTTGGCGTGCCGAAGTTCGCGGTCTCATTGAGAAGCATGAGGATCTGTTCAACGCCAATCTCAAGGCTATCAAGGCTGGCGACGGTGTTGCGAGAGTGATCTGTTACGATATGGGTAGGGTTCTGCGAGTTATTGGTTCTCAACAGCATCTTACGGTTAAGGATAACCAGCCTCTTATGGTTATTGGCGATGTCCATGGTAACCTCAACGATCTAGACAAGATGCTCAATGAGGCTACCAAAACGGGTGCGCATGTTCTGTTCCTTGGCGATATCGTTGACTATGGCATGCACAATCTTGCTACGGTTGACACTGTGTACGATTGGGTTCGCACTGGTCGTGCTCATATGGTTTGGGGTAACCATGAGCGCAAGCTTGATCGCTGGATTGATGCTGGATTTGGCAAGGAATTCCGTGGTGTAATTGGTCCCGGTCTGTCTATTACGGTTGATGAAATCAACCGTAGCGTTGCAGCTAACTCTGCATTTAAGGACAGGTTCCTTGCCAAGTGGCGCTGTCTGTCGCTCAACAGTCGGCAGCATTATGTGCTGGGCGATTACCTTTTTACCCACGGTGCAGCTACTCCTGAGATGTGGAATCAAGGGGGCAAGCACACTCTTCCTGGTGAGATGGGTAACATGGCGTTCTTTGGCGAAGTTGATCTCGACAAGCCTGTTCGAGACGACGGTATGCCCAACAGGACCTATCGATGGATTGACCAAATTGCATCAGGTAAGACTGTGGTAGTTGGGCATGATCCGCGCAACAAGGAAACGCCACTTGTGGTAACTAATAGTGTAGGAGGTCGAGCGATCTTCCTAGACACCGGCAGCAGCAAGGGAGGAAAGCTCAGCTGCCTAATGATTGAGGAGTTTTAAAAGTTATTTTGTAATGTCGATAAGGCAATATTATGTTTTACGTTTGCAATTATCGTTATGCCAACGTTTTATCATTGATATGCTAAATGTCTTATTGCAATGTACACAAGTGTCCATCTTTTGACTAGGATGAGTACCATTTGTTAATCTATCATTGTTACTCTTGCTACCAAGAAAATTATGAGATCCGTCAGCAATGCGTTTAGAATTGCTCTTGCGTTGGATCTCTCCGCCTAAAAATGGATGAGTACCTTCTTCTACCCTACGTCTGTGTATAGCACCTCCTGATAGAACACATAAGCCTCTCGATACCCGATCCGCTGCCCATACCTTAGATTGTGCCCTGTCTAAGAATGGATGAGTACCTTCTGCTATCCTTTTCAGCTGATGAGTTCGTGCTGCAGATGATATAATTTCGCGGGATAGCCCCATTTTGGCCGCTATACGTATACATGCTGCCCAATCTCCTTGTGAGAAATGAATGTTGTAATGTTCTTGCATACTAACCTGCATTAGATTGTCAGGTGCATTATTATTTCAATTTCCATCTATGTGGTGTATCTCATATGTTCTGCCCATTTCATCAGTTGAAATAGGTCCATAGTGAAACTCATATATTTTTCGATAATTTGCAGTTTTGCAGTAAATACACATGCTGTGATCTCCATTGAAGACATAGAGTAGTCGCGGATTGCCGTCCGGTGGACTACAATATATTTATGTCATTGACTTCTAAAGTAGTTGACTATATATTGGCAAGTATATTATGTAATAATGGGTTGAAATTATGAGACATTGTTTAGTGTTAAATGCAGATTACACGCCGCTCAGCTGCATACCAATCAGCAGTGTTGGCTGGAAGGATGCAATCAAGATGGCATATCTTGGTTCAGTTGATATTCTTGAAACTTATAGCGATTGGGCAGTACACAGTCCAAGTATCACTATCTCGGTTCCCAGTGTGATTGTAAATCGCAAGTTCCTCAAGAAGAAGACTTCTGTGAGATTCAGTCGCGGCACATTGTTGCTCAGGGATAATTTCACTTGTCAGTACTGCCATGATCATCTCAGTCTCAGCCAGATGACGATTGATCACGTGGTACCTCGTGTTAGAGGTGGTACTACCAAGTGGGAGAACGTGGTAAGTTCTTGCTACAGTTGCAACAGCATCAAGGGACATCGTACCACGATGAAGCCCGCTGTGAAACCAGCCAAGCCGGATTATCATACGTTGTTATCAAATGCACGCAAGGTGCCTATTGAGATTCCAGATGCAAGCTGGATCCCATATCTTGGCTGGGAAGAGCATTTGATTACGATTAGACCTCCTAACACGAAGTCGACGGATCTAAATTCTCTAGAATACTAAAAATAATATTGTATCTCCTTGTGTTTGGCGATTAATATGTAGTAATATAAATCGCTACACAAGGAGATTCTAATGAGTGATGTCACAGTAGATAATACACAGCCACAGGTACCAAATCCAGCAGACAGTGTGATCAACCTAACTGATCTGCAGAATGTTCTTGTGGTATTTGACCTTGCGAGCAATCGCGGCGCATTCAGAGGTCCTGAGCTAGAGCCAGTGGGCGTTCTATACAACAAGATATCAAAGTTTGTACAGGCCGCTCTACCTCCGCAGCCGGCTGCTGATGCAACAGCTACAACCGACACATCAACAGGAAGCTAATACTATGGCAGAGATGATGAGGCACACCGGTATCCTCAATAATACCGGTAAGAATGTGGTTGTAGCGTTTATGAGCTTGCCTCAGGACCCGGATCATGCATTGGTTATTGATACCGATGCATTACCTGACCAGTTCAACGAGTCGTTGCGCAAGATTGTTGAAAGCGTTGACGGGCAAAATGCTAAAGATTTAGCAGATGTCCTGGCTCGAAGGATGAGCCCAGATGGTAGCAATACAACGCTACTGCAGAAGTTCCATGAGAGTGGCCGTTTGCAGAGAGTACCAGTCAGTCTAGTAACAATGACGCCTCGCAAGGGCCTTAACTGGCCACTACAGCAGGTTCTAGAAGCTATGAAGGAAGAGGAAAAGACTACTCCTGCCGACTTCGATGATCTAGATCCCGAGACTCGCGCTCAGGTACTATCTGAAATGGGCAAGTTCAACATGCATGCAGCCAACATGGAAGGCACCACTGCATCTGGGCAGAAAGAAGAAGCTATGGGATTGTTGCGCATGGCTGAGATGCTAGAATCTGATGCTATGGCCAAGCGACAGCAAGCATATCGACTTGATCCTAGCTTAAACAAGAAGCGAGTAGTTGAAGAGACCAAGGTCGTAACAAAGGCCGAAGCTAAGGCTAAAACTGCTGCTAAGACTGCAAGCAAGCCTGCCGTAAAGACCAAAGTTAAGGCATAAAAACAACAATAGGTTGGGTCTAACCCAACCTATTTTCTTGACTATACAGCCATCTCAGCTTTGATAGTAGGATGCGGGTCATAATCTATTAACTTGCAATCATCTATACAAAATTTAGTAATATCTTTCACATCAGGATTTAACCATAATACTGGCAACGCTTTTGGTTCTCGTGATAGCTGTTCTTCAACTGCATTCATATGAGATGTGTATATATGAGCATCGCCTATAGTTAGTATCAATTCCTTAGCTGTTAGATTGCATACTTGTGCTATCATGTGAGTAAACAATGCATATGATGCAATATTAAACGGAACGCCCAAAAAGGCATCCGCGCTGCGCTGATACATTTGGCAACTTAGCTCTCCATTACGCACATAAAATTGTGCTAGCATGTGGCAGGGCGGAAGCGCCATTTGATCAAGCTCACCCGGATTCCATGCAGTTATAATATGTCGGCGTCCATTTGGATACAACTTGATGTTTTCTATTAATGATAACAACTGATCTGTTGATTTGTAACTGGCAGTGCCGTCAAATGTAGGTGTTCTCCAATTTCGCCATTGAACACCATACACCCTTCCTAGATCGCCATCAAATGCAGCATTAGGCTTCCAATAATCTGCATTTGCATTAGCAGTCCATATAGTGGTCTTGTTTGTGTCTCTAGTGCCGTGCAATATCTCTGCTAAACGTCGCTCGTCACCTGACCCTTCTATGAACCATAATAATTCAGCAACAACTGGCTTCCATGCTAATCTCTTGGTAGTTACAGCAGGGAACCCTGCTGTAAGATCAAATCTCAACTGTTCTGCAAATAAGCTTCTAGTACCAACGCCTGTTCGATCAGAACTATTTGTTCCATACGCAATTATTTTTCTCAATAAATTCAAATATGATTCCATATATACACCCTAAATGTTTTGTTTCTACCGTATGACTCTTCTTGTATATTTGTACCTTGTAACCAATTGGGAAGATCTATAAAAGTGTCGCAATCATATTCATTATGGAAATGTGTAACGTATGCTTCCCTAATAACCGGTTTTGACAATTCTAATAGTTTTGCACCACCAATAATCCATATATCCTTATCAGTATAAAGATGTTCAATATATTTTAGTTCAGCTGCTAAATTGTCTGGATGGATAACTGCTGTTGCACCTTTGAAATTTTCAATGCCATTGCGACTTACTACTACATTTACTCGATTTGGTAATGGTGTAGGCATGCTGCTGTTCCATGTAGCACTGCCCATAACTACAATTTGATGGTTTGTGTGTTTCTTAAACCACAGCATATCTTCTTTATCATGAGGCCAAGGTAAGCCATTTGATTTCCCAAGGCCGCCATTGCGGTCAACTGCAAATATAGCTCTGATCATGCACTCATTTTACAACATCACACCTACATCATCAAGTTGTTGGCTTATTCTTTTTAGGAGGTGCTTTGCGTTTTGGATTAGCTGCTTTTGGTTTTGGAAACTTTGGCAATCCAGGTTTGCCATTAAGATCAAATCCGCCAAGAATGTCATCTGCCCATTTGTCTACATCTCGCTTGATTTTATTAAAATCCAAGCTCATGCGTGCGCTCTGTATATCGCTAACACCTGGAGGTAGATGACGTTCGTATTCTAGCAAGGCTGAGAAATCCTGTGCGCTCATACTGATTACATCACCACTTCCGGTAGTGATTGTTACCTTTTTGATATATTTTTGCGGAGGTTCGGCGGTGAGAATCAAGCTATCAAATATCTCGTCCCAGACGCTATCTGCGTTATTTTTCGTTGCCATGACAACAACCCTCTGTGACTCTACATGATTATTTATCACACCAAATGTACCCCAATCCATTATGTTTATACTCCTAATAATTTTGATAATTCTGGGAAAGTATTACTAAAACTTTGATTTCTAATCTTATCTAGCAAGCTAACCCATTCTAGCATCTCTGGCAATCTCTCGCTCCAGTCTTCCTTTTCCATAAAGCTGATCATGCTCTTCAATCTTTTGATACCGTAATCATTTCTCATAAATTCATCTTTGCTTACGGAAATACCATCTACACCTGTTGCAAGTTGCCAGTTAGACTCTAACCAAGAATAAAATTCTTCAAACTTGTCTTTCACAGCAGCTTTGACGTGTACCGGCAATACCTTGACATTTAGTTGCGGTGGCCAATATGCAAAATGCCAATTGATCATACCTGCGCCATTTGGCCAAGTGTTAAACTTCTTGAAATTTTGAGACAACTTCCATTTGATTAGATCTGGTACATACAATATGTTCAGTGCCATTACTGTCACTGCAGTAGTAACTATTACATTTGGACCCGTTGCATCTAGCCTATGCATGTTCTTAACTAGGTCGTCCCAATTGCTAGGATAACGTATGTAATCGTTTTTAGCACCGTAACTATCCATACTGAAGTGAAATTTGACCTGTCTAAATTGATCCCAAAGCTCAAATAACTTATCAGGAAGTTCTACTGCATTACTGTTATAACGCAGTTCTATCTTGCTAGCATACCCACGGCGAACTACTTCTTCCAATAGATCGTAATGCTCTTCAATTATAGTGCTTTCGCCGCCTGCAAAGTAAAGCTGTTTCATATTGGGAATTTGATCGTATAGCTGTTCCCAAAACTGAGGATTATTCTTGTGCCAATTGTAATTGGCACCGTGTACTTTACCTCTGTTGTCCCAACTGCTACTGTGCTTCAATCTGGGATTTTGTATCTGAGGATAAATTTGATTCCATTCTTTGACCCATCCGCTGCTATCATGTGGACTACACATTACACATGCCAGTTGGCATTTACTACCCATCCTAAGATCTAGATAGCGTATTTGTGGACTGACAGAACCATCTTCTTGTGTATCGCCTATGATATCTTCTAAACCTAATTCACTAACCCAGTAGCGAGTTTCCCAACTTCTCTTGCTTTGTACACCCGCTTCTTCTTCTTTATAGCATTTAATACAGCTAGGAGGTTTTTCACCGCGCAACATCATCTTGCGTGTATTACGCATGTAATCATTGTTCCATGCATCTTGTAATGTGCTATTGTTTAGATTGGCTGGTATACCGTCGTCTGTACGTAACACTCCAACTTGTCCGCCGTATGTCTTGTTGGTGCTGTCTGGATCTTGAACGCTGCTAGCATTAGCTGTACAGCATACTCTCATAGATCCGTCTGGTCTAGTGCTGAGATGTATCCACGGTAAGGCGCAAAATGTAGGACTTGGTAAATCTTTCATTTGAATTGGCTCGCAAATTGATCAAAGTCTGTGCCGCATATTCTTGAGCACACTCTTAATTTACCTTCAGATACACTTGGCTTGTACCAACTGTCATAAATTCTGCGAAAATATTCACCTTCTACAACAGAACTTAATCCTTTTTGTAATGCATTAACGTTATCGGTGTTGTGATCTATCAAAGTCCATATCTCTGACTGTTTGTAAGGCCAATACCATACATACAATTGATTTGCAGTCCAACAACAAGGAAAAGCAAGACCTTCTGCTGAGATATATAAACTCTTCTCTGCTGCAACTTTGCAAGAGATCTTAGCATTATCAATATAAGTCTGCATGCTTCCCCATTTGGTAATAAGTTCTTGCTCTTTAGACAAACTGTCATTCTGATATTGAGTATCGGATGGTTTTTCTATGTAATATTCTATCTCACCATTGCGATTCCATACTTCTTGCTGATCTTTGCCTTTGAGATTTGTATTGCTAAAAAATCTTCCTGTTTTCTTAGTACGGAATTGTGAGAACCTCATCCTCTCACTCAGCATGCGAGCTTCTTCTACCTGGTGTTCATTGTGTTTGAAAACTATGTATTCCCATTGAGGATTGCTGCCTCCAGCGTCTATGTATGCAGCAGCATTGGCCATTATCTTTTGCCAGCTGGTCCCTCGTCTATAGATGTGATTAGTATCTTCTAAACCATCAATACCAAACTTAACATAATCTCTTTCGCCGTTTAAGCTCTTAGCTAGAGTAGCCCACCATGCAGGATTACGAGCACTAGCATTGGTATGCAATCCTAGATCAATATTGGGATTTACTTGTCGCAGCCATTCAAACACTTCTAAAGTATCACTAGCAGCGATTGGATCTCCATAATTACCACACATATATAAACGTTTGAGTTGTTTGACAAATTTTTCAGAAAATATACGTTTTATGTCATCTAGTGTCAGTTCTGACTGTGGTAAAAACTCGTTATCAGGACCACCAAATTTATTACGAGCGCACATTGGGCAAGATGCATTGCATTTGCTGGTTATTTCAAGATGGACAGATCTTATAGAATCATAATCATATATCATGATATGATTTTAAGATGTTTTGGCTATTATGCAAAGATTAATCTGGTAACAGAAGTTTGATTTCAGCACCGGGTCCAATCTTGCTGGGAATATCGCCGTATTTTTCTACATACCACGAGATAACTGCACGATACCACGCGTGACTGTCATGATGCGCTGCCTTATTGAACATCACAAGGTCATGATTTCCATATCCATCTCCAGACGCAAGAACTCTAGAAGCTTCTTGTTGCAATTGTCTAACTGTTAAGGATGATAGATCAATTACCACATCAACCCTTCTCTCTTTGGATTCATATATATTGATTTGAACCAAATACTTGTATCTTTATCAAATTCTGGAATAAAGATACCTTGTTGTCGTATAGCATTATTAAAATATAATGCAAATTCTTCTGGATCGTTGTCAGATATAGATCTAAACTTATCTGACATCCAGTGATAGTCATTAATGCAAGTGTGTTTGATTGATTTAGTTAACATATCATTCAACGCTTGCCTAGCTCCTAATATTGACCAAATACCATTTTCGCAATCTCTTCCAATAGTAGCCCATACAAAAAGTCTGCTGAGGTTTCCTTTCCAAATTAAATTCCATTGTGTTGTAAAATCTTCTAAAGGCTTTCCTTCAACAAACGACATTTTAATACCTTCCCTATACCCTGCCCTCCATGCTTGGTAAGGTGTGCAATTTTGCACCGTAGCGCTTGCAATAAAGTCAACTTGATAGTATCTAATATCCCAACAGAAATCAACAGAATTTGCTCTCTCATGTGTCTTGCTATTGAGCAATATTTCTTTGTTCCAAACTTTAATGCCCCCGTTGCCATATTCTAATCCGTTGATTATATTTTGGCTCTTGAAACTGAAGCATGCATCTTCAACTCCTGTGTCATCTATTTCTTGATCTAAGCCGTCATCGTTTAGCCAATTATCACCATCTATTATTACCAATCGATTTGTGGTGCTGGCCTCTGCACATACTCTATGCGCCTTATCAAATCCAACTACACCGTGTATCCTCTTAGCAGTCGGTGCAATACTTTTCACTCTTTCCCAATTGACATCACAATTAGGTTCGTCAAAGCTGATATAAAATATATCGCAATCTTTTAGAAAATACTTGGGCATTTGTCACCTACGACCTATAAGCATATATCTATTATATAATTTACAATCTAACACACCTGAAAAATATAACTCGCTCATTGGGTACTTAAATTTAAATTCAGTTTGACTTGTGACATTGTTATTGTGTTCTTCAACGGTTAGAAAATCATTATTTTGAAGGATTACTAGTTTACCCAACGGAATGTTATTCCACCATGTATTATCATTGCCCAAATGATCACAACTTGTGTTAATAATAGTATTAGCAGTTTCGTTGTGTATAGTACATACGGTACCGTCATTCCTCAATGTATGAATATCATATTCGTCATAATGCAATTGATTAACATCTATCGTCGATGCTTTAAACTTCAAGTTGTCTTTTACCCAGGGTCTGTTTAATGCATCTGCTAGCGGTGCACACCTAGGATCAACATCAAATGATCTCAACTTATCAAATCTAAGAGCAGCATTGCTATGTCTAAGTAATAAACTGAGACTGCCTATCCATCCGCACAGAATCCAAACATTACCTAAATCTAAATTTAACTCTGCTAATTTTTTTATTAACCAATGCTTACTACGTATTTGTCCATAGGTCCATGCATCTCTAGATACTTGCTCGCGATCTCTATCATATAATCCATACATGTGCTTTAATATAGAAAGGTGATCAGTATAGTCATTAAAATTCTCATATAATAAATCTATCATTGGCTGATTTACGCCATCGCTGCGCATATCTTCTAATACCAATCTAACAATTTCTCTATCTATCATATAAGACCTTTTATTTCTTCAAATTGATTGCGCATCCATTGCCAATCGTTGATCTTAAAGATTGATTCTAGGTCATTGGAAAATTTTTCACCATAAGCTCTGCCCGCTAATGCTCCACTAATGCACCATTTGCCGAACGGTCTATCAGATCCTTCAGAACACCATGTGTTCAATCTCATAGCAGTTTCTCTATCTATTTGTCCATCAATAACTTTGCTAGATAGCTTTGCACATTCTCTAAATGCACTTCTCCATGTATTAAATGGATCAGTATTAAATCTAGTGATGTTGCTTAATTCGTGTACAACATGATATCTAGCATTAGGCAAACTGCTAGTCATGTCTGGTTTCAGTTGAAAATTTTCAAGTTGCTTTACTGATTCAGTAGGTAATAGTTTTACAGCACCATATCCATATATTAGATCGTTTATGGGATTTTTAGCCCTAAAAACATGTATATGATCTTTCTGATGATCAGGTACGCTGTGATTGAAATGAAAATCTAGCATTATTTCGGCATCGCCGTCTACAACATAAAACATATCTGTAGATACTATTTTAGCTGCTATTGCATGTGCTCTATGTATACCGGTAATCCCGTGCAGTCGTTTAGCTCTATTAGGGAACCGATTGAATAATGACTTCCAATTGATTTCCGCGTGCGGTTCTTGGTAGCTGATATATAAGATGTCATACATATTGATAGTTTAGCATCTTAGACATATAATCTCTAGAAATTTCAAGCGGATGAGAAACTTTACCAGTCATATACATAACGTATATCCATTCAAAATCATTAATCCTCTGCAATAACTGCGGTTTCTGAGAGAATTTTACAAAATAAGCAAGACCGTCTCTAGCACCTTGAACAGTATCTTGAGCAAACGGAACACGATTGGCCTTGTTTACCCAAATTAACAATCTGTCAAAATTTTCTTGCGATCCAGTGCGCGAAATATCTGAACACAATTTAACTGATTCTCTGAAACCACTCCGCCACGCATCATATGCACTTGTATTGAATTCAGTAGTTGCAACCACGTTGTCTATAATTTTGATATTACCAACGCTGGTAGTAAAATCTAACCAATTGCCATCAAAGTTCAGTAAGGCCCATTTAGGCCATAACTTAATACCACCATATCCATAAACTAAATCATTAACAGGATTCCTTGTATACCAAAGATGTAAATAGTTTGATTCCCATATTGATGGTCTATAATCTAGTTTAAAATCATCATCTATAATAGTATCGCCGTCTACTGTCCAAAACATTGCTGTTGAACTCAATTTGGCACATTGTTTATGTGCGTTATGTATACCTTTAATACCATGGACTCTTTTGGCATTTGGATATCTAGATCTCAACTTTTCATAATTAGCATCTGCATTTGGTTCTTTATATGATATAAAAAATATGTCATATTCAACTGTATCAGCGGCTATTACATCTATAAACTTTATCTCATTACCAAATTTCTCAATATTATAGCTCTTAGGCCACAAACTGATTCCATCTACAATAGGCATTCCACCTTCGCATTGCCATGCATGTACATATTTCCTTTCCCATAGGTCTGGCATCCACGATAAATCAAAGTCATCTGATAAGATAGAAGAATCTACCATTATCCAATACATGTCAGAAGTTGATAAATTAGCAGCTTGTTTGATAGAATCAAATATGTCATCAGTGCATCTAATACTGGTTATAGTATTGGTACATCTAGATCTTAGAATATCTAAGTATTTGTTATCATTTTCATTTCTAGTTATAAAGAACAAATCATACGGCAAAGGTTTAACTGCATCTTGATCAACATATTTGACATCATAGTTACTTAAATCTATATCTGCAGGCCAAAGACTTAGACCGCTTTTTAACGGCTCACTACCGGTGCAAGGCCACAAATGTACATATCTAGTATCCCATTCAATTGGCGCCCATGACATATCAAAATTATCTGAAAGAGTCCATCCGTCCATCAATATCCAAAACATCTTAGTGAATGATTGCGACTTAGCAGCATTAACTATGTCAGATATATCGCCGTCTATTATTAGGTGGCGAGCATGATTAAACCTTGTCTTAACTTTAGTAAAGTTATGACAGACTGATTGTCTACTAGTACTCACATAAAATAGATCAAACATTAATATTTACAGCCGTAAAATGTCTAAGATTGTCCCCAACCATTGCTACCCTAGGCGGATTGATATAAACAGATTTAAAAAACTTGCTTTGTATTGGATCTAGATCAGATATGTTTAATCCTATACCTTGCCTTAACTCTGCACCAAGAGATTTAGATTCAGAGACAGGATCACAAGAACTAACAGTTTCCCAGAGAGAATTAAACCAATCATAATCTCGTATCTCAACGTAATTCCAATTGGTCAAATTGCATTTATATGCACCTAACCGTGCACCGTATATAGACCAAATTCCATTCTCGACATCAGCGCCAACACTGCACCATATCATCAGTTTATGTAAGTTGTGAATCCAGATTCTATCTCTAAATTCTTTATTAGGAACTTTGTGACCTTGATCTAGACTCATCTTCACTCCTTCTCTAAACCCGCTACGGAATGCTTGATAAGGACTTCCATTTACAAAGCTGGTACTATAACACCCAAACTGCTCGTGATATCTATTATTCCAACAAAAATCTACAGCGTTACCGTCGTCAGCGCTGTTCTCATGGCTATTCATTCCCATAACAAACGCCTTACTCCATAACTTTAATCCGCCATTGCCGTATACGAGCCCATTTATATGATTACGACCGGCCCAACTCCATGCATGATCTTTCTGTCTATCACCTATCTCTATCTTTACGTTTAAGAAGTCATCGTGGACTAAATTATCGCCGTCAACTGTTATGAAGAAATCAGTTTCACTTGCATTGGCACATGCTCTATGTGCCGAATCAAATCCTTTAACTCCCGATACCCGTTTAGCCCAAGGTACTTTATTAGATAGATCTGAGTAGAGTTCTTCGGCATTTGGTTCGTCATAGCTTAAAAATATAAAATCAAACTCGTTAATTTCATGCAGCATGGTACCTCACATATATACTATAATCCTCATCAAAATCAAAAGAAACTACATGTTCGCCAGCCTCATTAGTCTTGATATTTGAAAGACTAATTGTATTATGTAAGTAATTGGGGTCATTTTTCAATGTCACATAAAGAATTATGTTAGGATCTTCACGAGTTAATGTAAATCTAAAACCATGTTTATCTTTATATAATATAACTAATGGACTATTTTCTGACAAAGCGTCGCATAGATTCCAAAAGAGTTTTGTATAAAATTTCTGTTGTTTCATAACAAGAATCATATTGTTATCTTGGTCAGCTTCAACTTTATAGTCAGCCATCTTTGATGCCCCGGTCATAAATTTAAGTGCATCAATAGCGTCTATTGTAATGTAGTTAGAGGACGTGTCTTTACCGTTTCTAGAAAGACATACTTCTATCAGCTCGCCATTACTGTCATCGTATTGCAACCAAGCTTTCTCTGTCGGGTCTAATTCTTCGTTCATAGTATCCAATCATTTCGTCAGTAATAAAATCTTTTAAATGGTAGTGTAATGGAAAATATTGTAAGTAATTTCCTATCTTGCATTCTAAATTTTGATTGAAGCAAGTCTTAACATATTTGCTCCAATCTTCTCCTAACTCTTGATCATCCCAATTGAACAATTTAGTCTTCATATGAGTAAAAGTTGGGAACGGATTCTTCTTGTACCATGTTTGATCGAGGTCGAGAATCTTTAATGCTAGGGCAAATGCAACATCTGTATTAGGAGTTTTAGGTCTATGCTTGTAGTCAAGCGAATCAGCCGTCATAGCTTCCCAGTTGAAATACAAATATGTTACCATTTTAAAAAGCTCGTAAACTTCGGGAGACTTCTTAAAATACATAAAACCTGTATATACATCTGGCAAGTTGTTATCTGTAAAAACCTTCCTATAATAATCACTAGTAGCAGCTTCTGCTCTATAATTAACTACTTGGTTACATATACAAAAATCTTTAGACGACATCATTTCCCACCAAGGTCCAATGTCGTTGAAAAATAACATATCGCAATCTAACTTTATAGTCTCATCATACGGACTCATATAGATAGATTTCCATTCATTCTCTAACTTCCATGTGCTTTCTGCGGCATGGTCGCCCCATGGTATTTCTATAATGTTATCGAAAGCCCACGCATATTCCTCTTTTACTGTAGTGCCAGGTGTTATACCTATAGACAAATAGGGAATAGTTTGACTAGCTTTTAAACTCAATGCTAGAGCATATGCCATTCTTACATAATCAATTTCGCCGCTATTCTGCGCAAATGTAAAGAAACCTTTTGGTCGAGTAGTTATAGATTTAGGTTCTTGCATAGGTTATGATCTTCTCGCTGTTTCTTAAGATTGATAGCTTGTTCATAATGTGTACGTTATTCATTACACGATGTAATATAAACTGGCCCGGTTCTTTTTCCGTCGTTATTATTGGATTACCATTATCAAAATCATGCATCTCATCAAACTCGGTTGATACCCTAATATAGTCAACTGGTAACGGTTTGACACTATCATATTCCATAAATCTGTTTACCAAATGTATGCTTATACTCATAGCATAATCATTTCTAAAGAATCCGCTTGAATTAAAATTATATAGATATCTATAAAAGTCGTAATTGTCTTTAACAAACCTAACATGGTCAAATATAGCTTTAGATTTTTCAGTTTTGCGGAAGTACACTGCGGTTGCCCAATATAAAGGTATACTCATGTCATTAAAACGAGAATCAAATCCATTGTTATTTTTATGATCTAAATCTATTACACGTTTATTACAGAGAAAATCTTCTTCATTTCCCCATACTAGATCCAAGCTATTGTCTAAGATTAGATAGTCTGCATCTAGCAATATAGTCTCATCAAACGGAGAGAATTGATATGCACCATATCGATTTGAATTGTAATATTTAGCATTAAACTTACTATACCTAGTATCGAAATATTTTCTATCATCTGCATCATGTTCATATAAACCGCTTATGATGATTTCATCAAATGCATAATTTATCAAACTTTTGTTATATTTAGATTTTAGGAAATCTAAAGTCCAATCGGACGTAACTAGCGCTACTGCATGTTCCTTGCAATGTTTCTTAATTAGTAAGCTATTACACAGTGCCATAGTACCATAATCGATAGTCTCATTGTTATATGCGAAAATTAGATATCCTCGAGACATATTACTGCTCATCTGTAAAATCATATATACTAGATACTGTCCTAGCTTTTTTGAGGGTAGAATATTCTGTATTGTAATAGTTTGTAGTTTCAAAATATCTACTGAAGATATCAGAGAAGAATTTTTCAACGTTATCGATCATTATGGGATTTGAATTTGAGTCAATTAATACAACATTTGTCTTACCACTATCTATAACTAGCTTAGTAAAGCTAACGAGTTCGGGAGTTATCTTAAAGATACCACCGTTAAAACTGTAGGTCAACATGGTGTTGACTTTAGTCTTTATTTCTTCCTTGCGGTTGAACAAACTAATACGATAATTTGAGAAGTCTAAAGCTTTCTTAAGTCTTTCATCCATAGCAATACCCAATCTAATTTATATAGATTAGTATTGTTTAGATTTGATACCAAGTCAATTAAATGTAGGCAGTATCAAGGACCTATACCAATTGTAGTATTAAAAATTGGCAATGGCACTGTAACGAGATTATTTGACCTATAGCAATTAACACTATGTGTTAGGGTTCCTGATGCAGTTGGGGTATATGTGCCGCTAGAATAACCATCTAAACTGAATATTGCTTGAAATCTCAATAAGCTACCGTTGGCCCCGTTAAGACCGGTATAGTTCTCTGCCCTGGCTTGTAGTGTATAGCTGATGTTAGGATAATAATATGTGCTTAATCCACCATGCGTAAATAAAACCTGAAATGTGTTTGATACTGGTAGCCCATAGTAACCAATAGCCGATGTTGTGCCGCCTGTTCCTGTATAAGTCGTAGCAGTAGCACCCATCATTACTGTACCCATCTGAGACAGCATTTTCCTTATAGCACCATTAACTTCGCCAGGAAAGTTACTTACCATAGTTCCAGAAACCCATATCTGTCCGCCGCTATTAAAGAAAAATCTTGCAGCGTCTTCAGTTCCTAAATCAACTGTAAACTCATGCATGGGCTCAATAACATTAGTCCAACTGCTAGTCCTAACGCTGTTAAGAACGTTAGTCAATGTCATTTCTGTGACATTTGAATTAAATCTATTGCTGTCTAAATTGGCAATTATATCGCTCAATATGACACGACTATTGCTGCCATCAAATGAAATTATAGGTGTACCTGGTATAGAGTTTGGTTCTATTGGAACCAAACTGCCTGTATGTATGTTTATAGTGTTTACAACTGCACGCAGATAATCCCAATCTGATGCCTGTATTAGATCGCCTGTGTTTCTTTCAGGAAGTATGACATTTCCTTGTCCATATCCCCTATCTCCATATCCAACACCTATTAATGCCGCAAGGGCATTTGTAGCAACTGTTGAATTGCTATATGCAACTGAGACGTTACTAGAACCTCTAAACGACATGTAGTCTGATGCTAGTGCTTTTTGGCCGACGGTATAAGTCATTTATTTAGGCCTTTCCTAGTAGCACCACTTCTATCAATTCAATGCCTTCAGTTTCCTTGTTGACTAGAGATCTAGCAAACGCTGTATATGGTTTATCAGTTTCCATTGCAGCCATTGCAACACCAGCTTGACTACTTGTTACCAATCGCTGGCCTTTCATAACCTTTCCAATAACCTTACAAGGTACTCTACCTACCAATGCTACAAATGGATGGGTTTCATCCGTACCAGCAGACTCGTTCATTCTCACTGCAGGGTTAGTTGATATGACGCCAAATACCGTTGGATCATAGCTAAGTGTAGTAGTTGTTATCTCTTTTTCGCCGCCAATCACAACTACATCACCTGGATAGACTGTTGTGTCAGTAGCATATCTTTCAGCAACGTCAGCATATAATGCGCTAGTTGCAGTTCCTACAAACAAATTACCATATATGCTTGCATACTGGTCGCGTAATGCTAGAGTATTTGGTATAGCTTGTACGTTACCGGCAGCCGTGCCTGCTAATACAGTAGCACGAGTAACTGCATTGTTCTCATTGATCGTAATGTATAGATAGTTACCGTCAAATTCTAACGCTCCTAATACAGGAGTAGATAATAATGATCCCTTTGATAACGTTATAGGTGCAGAACTAAGTGATCCGCCACTAAATGAAACAGGACCATTAAAGTAACTACTACCTGTAACGTGGAATGTATATCCACCAGATAACAAATTACCAACGGTCATAGAAGTTCCAAATGAACCGTTTAATCCATATATACTTGAAAACCTATTGCTAGAACTTCCTAAGTTGTAAGTGTTGTCAGATATCGGTAAATTGGTTTGAGTACTCTTAAACGTAGTAGAATCGCCGTTTAACCCAACTCCTGGTATATTTGTATTGAAGTTTATTCCGGGAAGTATCTGAGTAAATCCAGATATACCTGGATTAGGAGTAAACGCAGGATCTTTGCTAATAATAGCAAACAACACTCCGCCTATCGTCAATCTCCACACTTGATGAGTAGCATAACCGTCTGATATTTTAGAAGAGTCTATCTGCGAGAATGTTGGTATTGTACCATTTGTGACAGGATCTCCATTAATTGCACTACCTAACGGTCCCACTAAATCCCATGTAGTTCCATCCCAAACATAAAGCTGAAGATTTACACTGTCATACCAAAATGCACCAACGTTGCTTCCTGATGAAGGTTTTGTAGCAGATACCAATACGCCACCTGCTGCCTGCCACGTAGTACCATTATATATGTTTAACACATTTGTATTTGTGTTGAACCATGCTTGTCCAGTAAGAGGTAATGCCGGTGTATTGGCACCGGCAAAATTTGTCATCGTCCAAAGGACGTCCTCTAAAACCGGCTCGCCATAATTCTGATAACCTTTACCTGGGAACTTCAGTGTACTATGTGTGGTATCAATAGTACCATCTGCTACTGTTGTTAACAGCGTTCCATTGAAATTGTAGATGTTAGTGGCCATATCGATTTGTCCTGCTATAATGTAAGTAGATTATTTATATTCAATATCACACCGTCTGTATCCTAATCGTGTAAACTATTTGAATCTGCCTATTAAGGCTTTTCTGTACAGGACTAAAGATGACATGAGATATCAAACTGCCAGTATCTGGTCCAGTGCTGCTATATGCTTTTAATCCAAGTTCATTGAATACATAAGTACCAGTTATGCTAGTAGCGGTATCAAATGCATCTTGCCCAGAAGGTTCACCTAGATCTAATGTACATGTAACTATAACATCGCTGAATGTGCTACCAGCACTATGCGCAAATTGTATATAATTCTCAGATGGATTAACATTTAATGGACTTTGATCATTAACAACTTTAACATATGTTTCATTATATAATTCTGCTGACATACCAACAGTATTAGGTGGAAGATACGTTATTGTACCTATCTCACTGACACTGGCACCTCCGTTGCCAAATACCATTTCTTGTATCCAACTATCTGGACGATTGGCAAGTGTTCTAGCAAGGCTGATTGAAAAGTTCTCATAATTAATAGCATTAAACTTGTCAACAAGTATCTTACCAGTCTCAACGTCCTTTATCAAAACATGCCCTGTTATATGTTGTCTGTGATCAGATTCCATTGCACTCGCGTCCATCAAAAACTCTTCTTGACTAATACAGAACCAGTTTCTACATCTTTAATCACAATGCTACCATATACAAACAGGTGCATGTTTTCATCTGGTAGAGTTGTGTCCTCTACCTTCTTTTCAGTTTCGTTGGTTGATGATTCAGTCATGAGTTATTTAGCTCCTTGTACCGCTGTGATTTAAGAGAAATTTAGCTTGATCACTTGTACTATATTGTAGACCTTGTGATGCAGATTCCCATTGATAACCACCAGGCAAATTAACAAAAGTTCCTGCATCGATAACTTCGACACCGTTTAGATGTACAGGAGTTGTGTTTTCTGCTTCGGTGTTCAAACTTGTTATCCTAACGTTTTTATATCCAATTGGGGGTATACTATCTTGTTCAAATACTATATATCCACCAGCAGGCAACCCATTTGGATCTATTACCGAAGTATATGTTCCAATATCAAGATTTATAGAGGTGTTAATCTGTATCATACCGTCTACAAATACAGTTTCAGCCAATGGCTGTGTACCAGATTGTGCTGGAAAATATACGTTTGATCCGTCTCCATTATAGTACAGAGTATTGTATGCTGCAGATGGTAGATCACTAGTACCTCTTTCACCTCTTCTAAGCATACTAATGATACCTCTATTTGGATATTGATCAGTTCCCGCAGGCATTAATGAAAAGTATGCAATCAACTCATTATCAATCCAAATTGATCCAGGTGCAGGACTGATCAGTGTCATATCGGCTATTTCTATCTCATTGCTATACACATAAACATTGCTCAACAATACAGTTTTTCTTGCATCATCTATAGCTGTTGTGCTAGATGTACCACTTGCATCTATTAATGTTCTCCATGCAATAGCTGGTTGATTTTGTAGACCTGTTGCATAAGTTACAACTACATTACTACCAATTGGAGGAATTGAAGCATCATTGAAGTTTACAGAGGAGACTAATTCTGATCCTTGCCATCCAACTGTATCCCAACCATTATAATCCCAAGAAAAATACATTATTTCTCTATTAATTAAATAATCCCACATCAAATTATTCATTTTTCCGTTAACAAAGACCATAACACTATTTGAATCACTTGCAAGATCTGACAATATGTAAACACCGGTTGAGTTTCCTACAAAAGTGTCTGTCGTCCATCCATAGCTGACATCCTGATAAAAAGTGAACACTTTGATGTCATCTCCCGCAACTGCATTTGGTACAAATAATAAATTACCTTGCTCTATATCGTAATCAAATCCATGGTTTAAATTAGTCAATACAGCAGTTATTTTAGATCCAGCTGGCGGTGTTGTTTGTAAAACAAACGTATCATTTGTAACCGTATAATCAACATCTCTAGTTAACTCTAGGTCATCTACATAAACATAAAAATCTCTAGGATAGTCGGGCGGTGGTGTAAAGTTTAGAGAGAATATAGTCTCTTCGCCATTTGCTACAAAATTATTCATAGGAGGAGGATTCAACACTAACCCATTTTTGATAACCAGCATACTATTATATTGTGGTAAACTACTACCCGGAGTATATTGTAATTCAAAATGGTTAACGCCGCTTTCTACTAAAAATTCCTGTTCATAAACTGTGCTAAAATTATTTGTGTTAAAACTTGTTATAACAACAGTTGAATTAAGTGCAGGCGGCGGATATATTACAACATTTAATTGATCAATAGAAACATTGTTAAACCCTTGTATAATACCATCTACTGTTACCAAAAGTTTATCAGTGGTTGTAAGAGGGAATGTAACCGGAAATATTTGATTTGATCCGTCACCTTTGAACACTGCTGTACCAAGTGTATCGCTGTAGTTAGCACCAATTACTAATCCTGTTCCAGACCCTGTTGTACTTGATTGAGTTATATATCCAAACTGTTTTATTGCACATAAACCAGGATCATTTACGGATAGTGTTGATACACCCCAATTAATTAATATTATTGCACCATTGCCATTGCTTGACGTGCTCCAGGTTGTAACTAATGGTTTTACAGTATAATTTCCAGAATTTAGTATTTCTGCAGAAATTATAGCACCAGTAAATCCGTCTATTTTTGTTACTTGAAGTGCAATTTGTGATGTTTCTATTGTTTGATAGTCATCAATCAGTATCAATTGATCACCAACTGTATATTTTGTACCAGGCGATGATATTGTTATACTTGAAGCCTTAACACCTGTTACAGTTATTACAGGAGGATAAATAAAATTTCCCGCCATTGTAATAGTATCGCCAATATTATAATTAGAACCAGGGTCAACTACAAATGGAACTGATATTCCAAATCCTGTGCCACCGGTACCTATAGTGAATATTTGTAATTTTCCAGACGCAGGCGGAGGTATAATGAATACCAATTTATTCGTATAGAAATTTATAACATAGTCATTGTTTATACCATAGGTTAGTAAATTGCCGTTTAGAGTTGCAATAACGCTATTAACATCTTGCGGTTTCAAACCTAGATCAAATTGATCAGTTATTCCATCAGTTATATACGATCTAATATATATCGAAGGTCTTCCACCAACTGCTGCTGTATAGACATCCAATCTCAATGAATTAATCAATTTGGCATTGAATAATTCTTCTGCATGATCATCAGCTACAGTTGGTTGTACAAACGAATATCCGTCAGTAATCATATCTCCGTAACCAGCCGGTGCAGGTTCAAAAGTCTCTCCACTGAACAGAACAAATATAGACAACGTGCTAGAACTACTAGGAGGCGTCTTGAATACTAATGTAGAACCTCCCCATACTGGTTGTACCACAGCAGATGATCCTGATCCCTGATAGTTGCTACTATATATAACACTAACTGTGCCACTTGGTACTATATCATAATTACCGCCGCTTACTATAGCAACAGATACAAGCCCGCCGTTTGAATCAACTTCTGTTACAGCTAGTTGCGCAGCTTCTACAGAAGGTTGAATATCAAGGAATAAAATATCTCCTACTTGATATCCCGCACCTCTAGACATTATGTTAATTGCAACTACCCAATTTGGAATGATCCAATCGACTCCATAAGTTCTGAGAATATTATCACTCCAAACTACTGTTTTTGGTACATCTATAGGAACTCGTTTGAGATCAAAAGATTTTGTGATACCGTCACCATAATAGCTCGAATATAGTGGGCTTACACCACCTTGTATTATGAGATCCAAGTAAGATTGGAAGTTATTAGTGCCGGCGTCCCAGCCAAGTTCACTATCCCATACACTGTTCATCCATCCTATATCAATATTAAATCCAATACCGCTTAACAGCACACCTTTAAATGCAGTTCCACTTATGAGTTCGTCACTTCCAAGTGGTATCATTCCTTCTGTTGGCTGATAGTATGCGGCAATTCTGTCCCAAGCACCGTAGCCAGGAGATGATCCGCCTTCGTATTGCCAAGATACAGAGTCCCACGTATTGGTATCCCAACCTTGCGGATAGCTTGCTATTCTATCAAAAACAAGTGTAGTTTTAAGTGTTCTGATAAGTTGTGGATTGCTCTGATAATTATTATACCAAGCTTGTAAACTTGTTGTATTTGCTATGATATTAGCATCAGATGCAACCTTAACATCTAGTATCTCGCCGTTATATGGTGGTAAGTCAAAGTCAGTAGATGTAACGTTAACATTGTCATTTGAAGTCCTGCCACTGATAAACTGTCTTATTTTACTCCTATATGGTCTAATTTCATCAATATAACTTAACAGATCTTCAATATTATCGCTCTGATATAGATCTCCTGTATATAGAGGGTTGTTAAATCCATTCAATACTATGTGAGATGTCTTAAATATCCAATCTACAAATCCTTGTTCAGCTAAGACATAATTGATCATAGAAAAGAATATAGTATTCAGTTCTGCCGTGTTGCTGGCTATCGGAGTGCCAAATATAGCATACAGTATACCATTGAATATGTTAGCAAGTTCAATTGTAGGTGTTAGATCAAATCCAGCAGAATCAAATCCACCTTCGTCAAACTCAGTTATAGTAGGTGCAGATCCGTCATATAAGCTAGTTGATAGTTGTATAGTTCCAGACTGAAAACCAACTCTTGTCCAAGTTGACCCGCTGTATTGCCATAGTTCCCAAAGATTGTTACCATTATTCAATACTTTTGCTATATCTCCAGTAGACGGAGTTAAGGTACTAAGATCGCGTTCTTGTGATACAATGTAGTTTGGTATTGTAGAACTGCTAACTCCACTAGATGCATCATACCAATCAACATAATCCCAATAATTAGTTGTATTGTACTTTTGAACTAAAATTGGATACCAAACATTAGAAGCAAATTCAAACTGATAAATCATCCATAGATTATTAGTTGATATGTTTGGAAGAACCAATGCCTTCTGACCATTTTGAGGTGTTAATGCATTTAGACTGGAAACACTAGATACTACATAATCATAATTTCCACTCTGAGCTGGTATTGGATCCGCAGCATTAAAATATGTTGACCAACTAGACACGTTAATATTATCTCTTATAACAACTTGGCTAAGTAAGGTGTTTACTTGAGTTACATATATCTCTAATGCTTGTATCCTGTTTTTAAACCAACTTTGTCTTGGTCTTATCAAAGTACCATAGCGCTGAGACGTACTCAAATTCATGTCGGGCACTGAATTGTTAAATCCGTCAAAACCTACTAAGCTGTCCCTTAACTTACCCCAGAAGAAGTTGTCTATAACACAGCTCGCATCCCCACTCCTAACCAATTGCCACTGTTTATGATCGTTAGAATCATTTTGTTTCTGGGTGTATAATATTTGCATTACTGTATCATTATCGTTTAAGTAAGATGATACTCCAGAAACAATAATGTTGTTAGCATCTATAGCCGCAAACCAAGGTATTCCTGCAGAAGAAGGATTAGACAATATGTTTGATATCTGAAGAGTAGTTAAACTCCTACCTGTAGGTAGAGGTAATGTATATGCATTCATTACCCAGAAATAATACCAAATACTTAGATTTCCATTTGAGTCATATTCGTTTATCTGACACCATGATGGATCTGATGAATTCCTTAACGTTCCGGAAGGGGTATAACTGATGCCAAATTGCGCGAAGCTTTGACCTGTTTCAACATAATTAACCCAATTTGAAGGCGATATAGGACTTCGTACCCATTCGTAAACATTAATGGAGGTACCAGGAGCGATCTTGCCCCAATTTTGCCGTCTGTAGCTATCATCGCCAATTTCATAATTTACATACCTCACTGAACTGAAATCCCACCAAGTTTCGCCTAAGTGCTCTGCACCCCATGCGCTAGATGGATTTAATGAATAGACACTAGTATCACCTTGGTTATATTTGGCAGGATCTACTGAACCTTTATAAGTTAAACCTACATCAGCTAATCCAGGTATAACACCTTTAGCAGGATCATAGTAACTCAATGTAGCTAATATATTAAAATTAGATTGGCTATATAACTTAGCACTCAAAATTAAACTAGAATCAACTTTATAATTTTCAGTTCTAATAGCATTCCATCCGGTAGAATTTCGTCTGTAAACAGTCCATCCGTTTACACCAACATCTCCTTGATCAACGAAGGCTAAATCTCCAGGTTTCCATCCACCAAGCGGAGGATTAGAATCTCTTAATTCCGGTGTAGCAAATCTTATTGGTCTATATGCATATACTACACCGCCGGTTCCTGGTGTATATGTAACATCTGGAACTGTGAACATTGTTCCAGTTGAATCAACATTTCCTATTGTATAAGTGACGGTATTCAATAAACCTACATTACCTATGTTATCCAACGTCACTAGATCGCCATCATACAACCCATGCGGGCTGTCGCATTGTATAGTAGTTGTTGGTGCGCCGTCGCTAGGTAAAGTATATAGGATATTAGCAGGAGATTTATTAAATTCCCAAGCTGTCCATCCTATGTTAGGATCTGTTGTTTGCCATATTGTATCTCCGTCAGCTACTTGAGAGTTACCTACATGCTGTGTAATATCAAGGGCATTATTGTAATACAACGTTGTTAATGCAGATATATTACCTACTGTCCAAGTTAATTCTCCTAATTCAATATAACCAGAATTTGGTAAATCTGTAACATAATTTGGTCCTAAGTAGTTTCTAAGAGCGAACCTGTTCATATTCCAACTAACTGGCGGTACAACAAATCTGTCATCTCCTTGGATAAAAGTTATAACACCATTTTCTTCTCTGTTAGAATGCAAGCTGCCAAATACTGTTATCTGCTGAGGGTCAGTCTCAAACTCCTGTTGCGGAAGTTCAAAATCTATATTGGTGTTAAGCGCGAATGATCCATACCTTCCCAACCTCAGTGCAAATTCTTCATAATATTCAAAACTTTCTTCAATTGGTATTATGTTTATATTTCTTGTTATAGCAGTCAATGCAGAAGTTGTACCTTTCTGCTTTATAAATCCTTGATAAAACTGAAACTCTGTGCTATCTTCAAATATGAGATCTTCTAAATATGTCCTCTGCTGATAACCAAACATGTGTTTGGCTAGGTCAGCAATATCGCTTCGATCAATCACACTGTTCTGAGATGTTACAGTAGTCACATTACCTGATATGACGTCTATGGAATCTGCATTCTTAGGCTGATCGATATTAAAATATTTACGGAAGTCGTTTGCTGTTTTTTCAAAATTTGATATCATGCTCCATGTATTGTCAACTGGATTTTGATATAGGAAATAACCTGGTGCATCTAATCTACCGGTCCAATCGTTAGTCTTGTATGCATATAATTTTAATCTTTGCTGAGCTATGTTGTACAAGTCGTCGTATATCGTATCACCAAAGCTTGTCTGATTGTCAAATATCATTACATGTTCTAGTGTAGTACTAAACAATCTTAAACCATATATGCTCTGTTCATTTAAAGATCTAACTACAATGTCGCTATCATAACGAAGTATTTCTAAATTATTAGAATCTATTGGATTGCCGGCTCTGTCTACTACAGGATAAGTACCTCCCACTATACCATTTATAAATTCAATATTGCCAAATTCCTGAGTAAACTCTGCCTGGTCTGCTAGAGGACTTAGGGCTATAAAATTGCCATCTGCCCAGTTAGTTTGACTCCAATACACAAAGTCGCTAGCCGACTGTGTCCAATCAGTCATAGTATTGTTTGCATTGTTGAAATTATCAAATATCCATCCCTGGCTAGTTTGATATCGACCGTAACTTATCAAGAAATCATAAACTTGTTGTAGGGATGTAAATGTAGTGCCATACGGTATTGTATTGATAACAGGTACACCATTTTGTATCTGTCCAATCTTATATTGAGTAACAACAACATTTCCTAATGTTAGTGTAGATTTAGCTCCGGTTAAGTTACTTGGTATTACCGTAAACTTCTGAGAAATACCGTCGTATCCAAATACCTGCCAACCCCCGCTAACCTGTTTGACTATCACACCGCCGTAGAAATTTGAACCAATGCTTGCACTTCTATACAAATAAACATTAATATTTTCACTTGGAATTAAGGAAGATTTATATCCTATAGTTCCAAAACTGTCACTTGTAACACGAAGATCGGTATTGCTATTAATAAATGCCCCAACCTTATGAGATAGCCTAGGTTGTCCGCCACGAATTATGTTACCAAAATATGATGTAACATTAACACTATTACTAATGAGGAATTCGCTTATCCAATGTTGCAGCCCTCCACTCTGGTAATATGTTAAAGTAGTTTCATTTGGTATGTTGATACCCTGTCCTATAGTAGATGGGTTCTCTCGTTGTACATAAAATTGATTGCTAGATCTTCTGCTGTTTGTGTCTAAGTATATCCATTGAGTTTCAGCAGTACCAGTAAATATCTCCTGAGTCCTTAAAGTGTCCCAATTATATTCTATAAATCTAGCCGGTTTCATCAAGTACGACATTTCAGCTATTACAAAATTAAAATCTTGACTATGCCTCCATACTGATTCTATAGGACTGCCGTCGCCAAACACCCATTCTGCTCTAGCTTGTATAACACTTGGTAAAGAAGACACAGTTCCCGAGTATAGAGGAGCTAATAAGTTACCCTGACTATCTACTGGTATACAAGATAATAATCCGGGCCTAGCCCATTCAGAATACGTTCCGGCTCTCGGGCCTTGCCTTATGATACCATCTCTAAGATCGCTCCACATAGCCGTATTACCACTTGTATATGGTGCTAATCCGTACTGGGTATCCCACCAAGACGGTTTCTGACTAAATCCCAACATCTCCCAAGGATGCGTGTGAGGTCTATCGGTATCATAAAACCAATTGTATATACCTCGCCAATTGCCTGGTACAGGCAACCCTTGCTTGTCATATTGTTTGCTATAATTCCATGAGAATTGATCATTTAAATCAAAAGTTGTGTTTGCAGTAAAGTCAACTTGATTGTTTATAACCCATTTATCAAACATCGGCTGTAATATAGAGATGTATTCTGATTGAGTATAATCACCAGTTCTCCATTTACCAGGTGTTATGGTCCTAACATCAAATGCCAATGTTGCTTCTGCATTTTGATATCTATCTGGCATATCATTAAACAAGTTTAGTTCAAATTGCAACCAAACTCTAGCTACGGGGTTAGTAAGTAAATTTGGCTCATCGGTATAAGAGTAACCAGAAGATATAGTTCCCAAAGGATTTCCTTGATCATCTTCCATTATTATTCTGCTACCGTCATGTGTTTCAATAACAATGTTTTCTCCAGATAGATAAACACCTGGCTGAAAAGCTGGAGCCATACCCAACCTAGTAGCAGTTGGCGGTATATAAGTTGGATTTATAGCCTGTTGGAAGGTATAACTTGCTTGCACAGTATCATAACCGCTATTGGCCCACGGATTAGATTGTGTCTTTCCTACATTTATCTGGGACAATACTTTATTGATCCAATCGCTTGTAGAATTACCTAATGTATAACCGTTCTTGTTCAAATTCAGCAACGCTCTTATAAATTTGCTGTAAAATCTCGTATATTCTCTTTGTGCATATTGCATAGCCATCATAGGATCAGTGTTGCTAACTGTTGACAATGGCCCTGTAGCAACATTACCGCTGTTTAATAGCATAGTCTTTAACAAGGGAGCTCTATGTTGCAATATAGTCTCACCTAGACTTAAATCTTGAGCAGTATCTCTATAATTGTTTGTGCTTATAGTATTACCAGCGAACCCGTATTGGTTGCTCATTAGTTGAAGAAAATGAGGCAACAGTTGGCTCTGGCTAATAGTTTCAATCTCTTTGTTATTTGGATTTGCTGTTAAATTTAAAGGTAGTTCGTAATAACCTGTAATATTAGATGGGGTTGTAGAATTCCAAGTTCTTATGGTTATTCTGTCTCCTGTAATTAAGGTTCCCGCAGCTATTGTAACCTGTGGCTGTCCTGTAAGTTGGTTTACACTTGTAAAATAGTCAACACTATTAATTAACTCTGACTCAGTTTGATTCCGTGTTAGGTATACATGTATTGTAGGTAGGGTTCCTGTTTCATACTCTGCAGGCAATTGGTCGATATTAAAAACCATTGGTGTAGTAGAGCTAGGTACAACAATATTTAGAAAATCATTAATTATATATTGTCTACTAGGAGCTTTAGCTTTGTGCCACGAATTACCATATATCCAATTACTGCTATCAAAACTATTTTTTATGTTGTAAAATACATAACCATTATAATCAATAGTTTTGTTATTGACTATATAGGTTATAGAAGCCGTAGCAAGATAGTTAGTAAAAACAAAAGAACCAAACGAATCTCTTTGAGGGTTTAGATCCAATACAGAATCATATGGACTATTATTAACATCGTTTGTATATCCAAATACAGCATTACCTGAAAAATTACTATTTGGGTAAACAACAGGATTGCTAAAACTATTTCCGTTAACATCATATGCATCAAATAAAGGTACGAAAGGTGATTGATATTGTTGGCCAGTAGATCTCCATACTTTCAAATTATTAAACCACAGGTTTTTACCTTCATATTTTCCATATTGTACAGTTAACCTATCGCCAACTGCAGGACTTCCGTCTGCATTTTGACCGTCTTTGGCTAATACAAGTTGTATACTACCATATTGTGTTAAACCATCAACTGTATAAACTCTGTTGTTAACAGGAGTGTTGGTAGTATCATTGAGGACCAATATCCTCATACCATCAACTAATTTGATACCATCATAAGTGAAACTAGATTGACCAACTATAGTGCCAAATACATCAGAAATATTATCAATTACCATATAAACTGATGAACGGCCATACCACCCGTAGTCATAAAGCATGATATCTTTAGAAAACTCTATTATTGGCCTATTTGCCCTTAATGTGCTTTGATCAGTTATGACTGTATTTGATATAGAAAGTATATCTTGATGAAACCATCTATTAGCTAAACTCCATTGATTCTTGTCAATAGAATTCCTAGCTATTGTACAATAAATCTTATCATTTGCAGTGTCGTCGCCGTCCCAATTGGCAGTATTCCATGTATATACATCCCAACCCGGATTAGATAGTGTTCTATCTAAAACAAATGATATACCTGTTCCTACCCCTTCTATGTACCATTTAGTATTATTGTTTGAAGAGATTGCATCATCAGATAATATAATTGCTAAACCGTTTGTAAATGTCAAACTTCCATTAACTATTAATCCAGTACTATCATATCTAAATGCACCTGTATATGTATATTGAGTGTTGTTATATATTTCATTGGAATAATCAGTTGGATTCAACAAGGTTATTGTATCTGGTCCATCAGGCAACCAGATATATTTGGTATAGTTTATTAATTTGTCTATATCTATTGGGGGAGCCCAACTGTAGTATTCTTGGTCAAATAACCTGCTATGGTTGTTTGTATTTGCTCCTTGGAATGACAATTGGTTCAATATGTCGTCATAGAACATTATGTTATTGACCATACCACTTAAGGTATTAACGCTAACTGCTGAGACTGGCAATTGATATGTTGCTCGATCTGTTGTAGGCTCGTTAACATAAAAATCAGTAGAAGGATTATACCAACTTGGTTTATTACCGATATATGCTGTAATAAACTCAACACTTTCTGGCTGCATTAAATTATCTAAAGTAGCAGCAAAGAATTTGGTTAGAGTTTCAGTTTGGTTAACGACCGGTAATAGGTCTATGACGCGTCTTTTTGTATCAGCCATTTGAAGATATTCCCAATTGTGTTTCAGACAAGCTAGTAACCAGTTGTATATCAGATACAGTTGCGCAACTAATGAATATCTCATCAGGATCGCAATCTATTTCAAATAAATCTCCAAAAACCGCTTGAGCATTTTTTGGTACTATTACTACGCTAGCTACTATAGTTGCTAGGTTAAGATGTATATAAGTTGCTAATTCAGTAAAGTAAAAGCTTTGACCAAAATCCCAATTAGATAATGCAAAATATGCATCTATCTGAGACTTAACCAAACTTTTAACTTCGTTATCACTATAAGTGCTACCGTAGGTTTTGACTACCTTAAAGACTACTTGTAGACTTGGATCTGCTTGTGAACCAAAAAGCAATTTATAACTAACTGGATGCCATATGATTTGATCAGTCATCATTTTAAACTGTTCAAAATAACTAAATGTTGCGCTCAGTTCATTTGTATTAGGCGGAGTTGGTTCAGTACTTGAATTGCCGCCAATCATTATCCAATTTCTTAATGCTGTATCATAATTTGAAGTTAATATATACATGTCTATTATATTAGTAATAGAAGGATCTATCCTTTGATCATATGGTGCATAATGTTTCCACATAAATGTTAAATTGTTTCTGCCTATTCTAGCTTTGTAATTAGAGGATACATCTGTAATAGTAGTACCACTTAACTGGTAAAATTTATTATTGCTTTGAACAAATGCTAATCCATATGACTGCCAGAAGCTAGAACTTGCGGCAGGCAAATTACTGGTATTAACAAATATCTGTGCCGATGCTAAATTTATAGGATAGTAATAATTATAACCATCTGTTGTTAATCCAACTTGCCAAAAAATCATTCTACCAGATGTACCGGGTGGATTCACTATAGTTGTAAATTGGTCAGGATTGTCTGGCAATCCTGGTTGCATAGAATCCCAAAACGTTACTTGCACACTGTTTGGTTCAGCATATCCGTCTGGATAGATGTATTGATTCTTTATCTTCCATAGATAATTTTTACCTAAAGCAGATGCACCCCCAGGAACAGAATTAATTCCCAATATGTTTATGCTGTCATAAACAGCATTGTTTGTAGTAGGGTCGATTATCTTAGTTGTGTTAGCAAAAAAGAACCTAGCTTCTTGTATGCTTTCAACTACATACCTTTGAGCTCTAGTTAATATCAACCAGTTAGATCCATTATATATGCATTGAACTAACCAACTTGCATCTATTCCAGTGCTGCTAGTATTTCCAGCAAAATTTAAACTAAACGCACCTGATCTATCAAGATTATCATTGGTAATAATGTACCAAGCTTGTGCTAAAGGATCGTACCTAATACCAAAAGTTTGGTTTGTACTAGCTGCACCAGCGATAAGAGCTAATTCAGAAGTAGTAAAAGTAGTTCTAAATGCTGGAAATATCGATATTATTACATCATTATTAGTCACAGGACCAGATAAGGAAACTAAAGGTGCACCTAAAGATGTCAACCCAGATACACTAAGGTTATCTCCTTCGCCAATTATACTTGAAACAGATACCCATCCAGAACTAGCAAAATTTAGTAATGCACCAGATGTAATGTAAGCAGACGGATCCCCATATGGTGCATAAGATCCCAAACTAACAGGATTAATCTCTCTATATAAAGTACCAGTAGCACTAGCAACAGAAGACCCATATGCATTCCATGTAATGTTGTTAGAGGCTTGTCTTGGATAAGACGCATAAAAGAAATCTCTCAGTTCTGTTGCAGTGTTAGTTAATCCGCCGGTGCCATTAACCATTGGCTGTATGTAATTAGCAACCAGCATGTTAGATGTAAGACTATTTGTTATCGTAACTACTTGCCTATTCTGCAACTGTTCTGAATAGATCATTCCATCATCTGCTAAAATATTTGTATTTTGATAAGCTCCAGTTGGGTCGTTGATATCTAAATATCTACTTTGTCCGCTATATGTCCTGTTAACTGCCTTTACTTTTAGAGCTTGACTACTTTGTAATGGATACAGATTATAGTCTTCACCATTTACCATACGATCTTGAGTATAGTAAACAGCAGGAGCATTCAATGCTATTTGTGCATTAGTCTCAGGTCCCTGACTATTAGCTACTGTATATTGTAGTGAGGTATTGAATGCTACAGAATAGGTATTATTAAGACTATCATTATAAGAAAATGTAAACGACCGATTTGTTATGTCAGTAGGTCTTATTTGATACTGTAAACCGTTGCTTGTCCTATACCAAACTCTTAACAAACCAACTGGTACGTTACCAAAATTTCCGTCAGCAAATCGAATAGATACAGCGTCTTGGCCATTATTATCTCTAGTTATGACGCTGAAAATATTTCTTACGTTGTTATCTACACTGTTATAGATGACATTAAATCCGTTTACACTAGGAACCTGTGTCCATACGTTTTGTACAGCCCCAGTAGAATCTATAGATTCTACCCAAACGTCAGTTTGATTTATGCTGTTAGCATTTATATCAATTACCCTGTTTGCTATTGGTAGATCAAGCTGGAAGTCACTTTTGTTCATATTACCTTCTTTAAAGGTCAAAAAGAATCCTGTATTAGCACTTCTATATCCATTGCCGTCTGACTTATATATGATATACCAATTATTTAAAGGATTTGGCGGCCTTTCGATAAAGTAGCCAGTCTGTCCCAATTGAGATGCAACTGTTCCATCTGGTATTAAATCTGGATTTATTAATTCAAATCGCATGCTATTACCGCCAACCGAAGCGCCAAATGGTATCACACTAGTAGGTATTACAGTATTGTTCATAGCATACAAATCTGTTTGTATACCTCCAACTGTTCCGCTTTCGCTTGGATTGCCAAACTGACTGCCGCCATAAAGAGTAGCGTTCAAAACTACTATGAATTGTTCATACCAGTCTGGATTGTTTTGATCATACCAGTTGATTGGCACATTTGCTAGGTTATTGCCGCTACTGTCGTATACAGATTGAGTAGTTACTATCTGAGTTATCTTGAGTAATCCCAAAGATGTTAAGCATCGTTGAGGTTGATAGTTTAACATCTGTGCTAATCTAAAGATGCTTTCTCTGCGCTGAGCTGTATCTAGAAAATTCTCACGAGTATTGAGATCCATTCTAAATGCTATGCTAGTACCAAGATAGCTAATTAAATCTATAATAGCTACAAATTCACTGCTTTCTATCCAATCATTAAAGTCTTCTGGATAATTTAACCTGATATAAGTGACCATTGCTTGTCGTATACTGTTAAAGTCATACGCATTGAAGTTCACTTGAGTGAAGGCAGTATATAATACCTGCCAATCTTCTGCTGCGAAGATTTGTTTCTGTCTCTGTTGTTGTGTAATAGCCATTTTTAATCCTTCAAACCATCTGCGCAGATCTGTTGTCAAATGACAATGAGAAAGTATCTATCACGTTATATGGTATATATAATAGTTCCATCTGTATCAAAAGTCCTTGCTCAAACTGTTGTACATTGATATTTTGCATCTGTACTCTGCTATCATTGTTTATTACTTGTTGTGCCTGATACACTATTGCATCAATAGTAACAGGATCAAATGGTTCAAACAACAGATTCCAAATGCCACACCCATAAGTAGGCATCATAAGCCTCTCGCCCGGTCGAGTATAAAAATTGTTGATGAGATCTCTTTGTATTAATGCAATATCAGCAAATTGCTGTTTCTTACTGGTTGTATCAAGTGTACTGTACCCAACAAATAAACGACTCTGCTTTAAAAATGCCATGTTATATGCTCTATGATAATATGCGTGTGTTATTTATGGTTTAATAAACACAGCATATTATCATAGATAATATAAATTACGCTGGTTGCAAGCCAGAAGTAGTTCCTCTAAACGCATTATATTGAGAATGGCGTATGTGAACCAAGTGGTCAAGTTTTTTATTACCTGCATATACATACAGCAAAAGGCTATTAGCAGCCGCATCAAAATTACCGGCGTTTAGATTTGTTAAAACCGAACTTTTTCTAAATCCAGCCGGGCCTAAACTAAATGCAAAAGTAACCAATGCATCATATTGTGATTGAGTTATTTGTACTTTAACCGCTTGCTGCACTGTTTTTTCAAATACAGTTAAATCTTGACGCAATAACTGATCAACTTGTGCATTTGTTAATGGGCCAGGCAATGGTATGCTTTGTCCTCCAATAAAAACTGCATTTGCTGCCAACTCATTTTTATTTAACTGGTGACCAACACCTATAGTCTTTAATTCAATTGCATCAGGATACGGTGTAGTTTCAAATCCTTCACTAAAATTTTTCAACCATTGTATTGCACTACCACTAATAGTAAACGACGATGCCGATGCTAGGCTGCTGTTAGATCCTGTAAATTGATATTGAGGTGTACCATTTGCAGAATATCCTTGACCTGTATAATTTCCGGGTTGCATTCCTGCAGACGGGGTTCCTACTAAATTAGTTGGCGATGTTTGATTAGGTGCTGACGCGCCAAGAGGTAGAGGTAATCCTGTACTAGGATCTACTGCCGAAGGATTTGTACCCGGGTCAGAATTACTAGTAACGTGTCCTGTTAACCCTAAAAGCGCCGATGAATGATATTCATAAGGTTCATGGAATGGCATTACACTTAATATAGTATTTCTGTTTATAAATTTAAAATTGGCATCGGCAACAACATTATTATCTCTCATGATATTATCAGTTGGAGCAGTAGCATCACCGGCTGGTATTGCGGGAGGCACCGGTGGGCCGTTAAGATGTATTACACTGCCAGCTATCAATACATTATTTGGTGCCGTAACATATATGTTACCGCCAGATGTAGTAAACACATTAACGTGCCCGATAGTATTAACATTTCCATAAGATAGATCATATAAATCTCTCTTTGCAGTCCTATGGAAATCTCTATCAGCTCTAACAAACATATCAGCGCCGCTAGAAATATTAACGTCGCCTTGTCCGTACATCAATATGAGGCCGCCGGTAGTTGATCCAGTAACAGGTATTCCGTTACCCATGCTTACACTGTTACCTGTAGGAATGATCGTATTAGAATCATTCCTAGCTTTCATGTTGATATTCCTACCTGCTTCAAGATTTAGATCAGAATCTGCTCGCATGTTAATAGTACCAGCACTTCTAATGTTTAGATTTTGATAACCAAATATTTCCATTGTACCGCCACTGTTCATATTGACCCAGTTCTTACCTCCGCCGCCGTTCATGTATACGCTGCCATCGCCGTCATTGATCAATATCTGAGCACCTGTACGAGTTCTCAATCTTATAAATGGATTAGCAGGGTTATCTTCCATTACAAATTGATTTTGACCGGGAGTTAATATACCATATACCATGTTAATAGGATTATCTCGGCGTGCTCCAGAATCAGACGTTCCCCTAATTGGGTCTTTATCAACTCCGTGATTCTGCAATCCTTGATATAAAGGAGTGAATATAGGTCTATCCGGACTCTGTACATTTATATTACTGTTTTTCTTGTTGTATTCTACAACAGGCGGAGTAGCTGCTGTAGTATTGTTACCTGGTATACCAGGCACCATGTGATTCATACCCCACTGATATAAGCAAGCAAACCAGTAGCCTCTACCAGGATCGCCATTTGCAAAACAAACTAAAACTTCATTATCTATGTCTGGCGGTACGAACCAAAATCCATAACTAGTCTGCGATTGTGTCCAATCACCACCTGGTGTACTGTTCTTTAAGCTACTAGCTCCTGCAAACGGACTAGCATAATTGCATTGATACCACGAATCTTGATCAGTAGGTTCTCCGCCTAATTCAGGTATCCATACTCTAATTCTTCCCATTCTAGCTTTGTCATCAGTATCTTTAACAAATCCAACAAATATACCATGTATAGGACTTGTTCTACCCATACCTATCTGTTCAAAACTTCTAGGAGTAGAGGTTGATCTATGAAATCCTCTTGCCATATTTTACCTCATCTAATTTAAACAGAACCTGTTATACGTCCATTTGATCCTATTGCAGTACCGTTTGATGTTCGTGCCTGTGCTTGTGTGTTAGCTAGTGCATTCGACAACAATTTCTGAAAAACATATCTGCGCGCTTTCAATGTTTGAGTAAACTTGCCATCAACAAAATGATTATGCACTTCAATAACTTGATATGCACCGTTCCAGAAAGAACTGTTGGTATCAAATTGCATCAAACCAGTATCAACATTATAAGTTTCTCCAGTTCTAAATGTCAGTATAAATGCGGGACTGCATCCGTTAAAATCGGCACAAGTATTGTCTGCAGTAGGTCTAGCATTGGGAGTTGCTATATTTGTTGATGCTATTTTAGCCCAGTTAGTAGTTATTATATCATCTGCTATATTACCTTGACCCATCCAGTATGGGTCGCCTCTTATTTCTATCTCTATATCAAGAGCAGAAGGATAATCAGAAAATAGATTCCCTAAAACTGAACCTATAAAACTTCTACTTCCGGGCATCGTAGTTACACTTGACTCAGCCTGAGGTGCATTAGTATCACTACCTTGGTTGGTATTAGGTGCACTAGGATCGTTTGATTGTCTTATAACTATGGGTATCAACTCTTGTTGCGCTGGACTATTTTGTACATCTTCAGCATATATTGCACCGTTTGCAGCTTTAGCTAGCTGTGCATTGATATTTGGTAGTTGTTGCGCTAGCGCTGGATTAATTTTTCCAAGAGCTTCGCTTACTGATAATTGCCCGTTTGATTTTAATTGTACTATACGTTCTGCTGCACCTAAATTTTGTATAGCAGTGTTAATATCATTCTGCGCGGTTGCAGTAGGTGTATTTGCTTGTATACCTTGTTGACCTTTAGGTGTAGGATTGTATCTACCCTCGTTGCGTTCATTGCCTACTTGATTAGGATCATATTTAGGTTTTGATGCAAAATCGCCATAGTTATTATTAGCCTGGAATTGAGCCAAGTCAGTGCTCCAAGTCCACTTAAACGCTATGTCCCATTTAATTATCTCTGTGTTCAATCCTGTGTAGTAATAATCATATTCTTTCACTAATGAATTGTTACCGGCTAAAAATGCAAATCCAGCCTGTTGCACAGATTGTTGTGTTTGATTATTAACCGAATCGAGATCACCTGCTATATTTGGCGACAAGAATGGGACTAGGTTGTATTGTACGTTTCTAACATAATCTTGAGTTAATAAATCAAATCCTGTAATAGTAACTACAGGATGTAACATTGGCCATGTCATATTTCCAGTTGTGTTATAATCAGACCCAGATTTAGATCCAAATCCTGTAGCTTTCACCCATTGTAATGCTTCCGGTGACAAGCTCATAACTTGGTTGATGATAGCTTCCATACTAGTACCGTGACCAGTTTTGATATTCATAGTAATACCATCATATGGTACAGTCATATCAGAGTTTTGCTGAGGTTGGGATTGAGGATCCCCTTGCTTCAATTGCCAACTTTTGATGTCAGAAGGGATTACAAACGAATAAGTTATGTTTGGATTAACAGTGGGTTGTTCATTTACAGCTTTAGTCTGAACATTTAATTTTGTTTGAAGCTGACTGAAAAAATCACCAACGGTTTTTGCTTGTATGCTTAATTGTCCAGGGGGTATAGCAATTTCATTGCTCATTCCTATATCCCCATCACAAAAACCGGTTAATGTATACATAGCACCTGCTTCTGTATATTTTATATCAACGTCAGCTATTGTTATCCTGTATAATTTATAAAAAAGATTAGTCTGTACATTACCATTATCATCGTATCCGTCAAACCAAATATCTACAAAATAAGGACATCTAAGATAATTCATAGCTAATGAACCAGAACGTATCTTGTCGATCAAACTAAATCCAAACGGTTCAGTTACAACCATAGTCCAATTCATCATATGACTGTTAAGATTTTTTGGGCCCGGACTGCATAAATTTACAAATTCAAAACTTTTTATGTTAAAACCGGCCGTTACACCACTTTCAGCTATAACCATCTTAGGAAAACCGTCTGCTACAGCCTTAGTTGGATATAGGCTTGGGGTAGGTAGACCTATAGTTGAGTTTGGTACATTACTACCAGCTGAGGTTATTCCAACTGAATATGCTACAAGTTCATTAGTTTGAAACCACCTAATATGATAAGTGTAATTTGCATATACATTAAGAGGGTTTTGTACAGGGTTAAAATTAATTCCAACTGAACTCAATTGGTTAGCAATGGTTTGTTGATTCTGCTGTGTAGTAGTAGCTGTTGTTGTTGCGGCTGCTACTGCATTTTGTCCCGGAGAATTTGACTGATTGGTAGTCTGTGTAGTAGCAGATGCAGTTGTATTTTGATCTAATTGGGCGGGCGTAGCCGGTATTGCATTTGGAGAATCTGGATTTTGTGCTGCTGGCATTAGATATATCCTGTGAGAACATTTTTAACTGGAACATATATGTTTATGCCTGTTACAAAGTCCCAAACAGGATCTTTTATTATATCTGGGTTGCGCAACATGAAAACCCACCAGAGCTGCGGAGTACCGTATTGATCGTAACTCAACAAATCAGGTCTATAATTGTATTTTTGATCTAAACTTATAAGAGTATCAGATCCAGTTGGGGTAATAGTAACACCGTTCCAAAAATCTAAATATGATACATAATCAAATACCTGAGGGGTACTAGAATATATACTAGTAGATGGATATGCAACTGTTGTCATATCCATCCACCTTGTTGCATAAGCTGTCCTGATCTAAATGAATCTAAATTAAAGACTGTACGTAAATTAGCAGGTGTTTGTTGCACTGTCATGCTCACGGTTATGTTAAACACGGCCGGTAACCAAACATAATTTCCTGAAAGATTAGAACCAGATTGTAATGCGCTGGTGTTAGCAGTAGTAGGTATAGATTGTGCTGAAGTACCCGACGAAATTGTTGTAGCTGGTATTCCATTATACCCACCGCTTGTTGTTGACGGCATCTGTGTAGAAATATAAGACTGGCTAATTGGAACATAATCAACATCGTCTGGTAATCCAATTGTAAAGTCATTTACAATAACTGGAAGTTGATTAAACATATAATCACCATATGCATCAAACAATAATACAGGCGGTGGTGTGCCAGCATTTGGATCATTTTGACCAAACCACATTTTGGTTACTGTTCTCAAGAAATGTATGCAGGCTAACGCATAAACACCTTCAGTTTGGTTTTGAACAGAAAACTTACCATCTACAGTTAGTTTAAGAGCATTGGTCCTTGTATATGCATATAGTTCTGTGTTAGCATGTACTAAATCTATGTTAGTATAGGTAGTTCCCTGTTGGTAAGTTATAGTTGGTTGGTACATCCATACCATACCGTTTGTGTTTCGCAACGGATTTATCAAACCACTTCCATATATAGTGCCTACTGCAGCAGGCTTTGGCCGCAATCTAACTCGACGAGAGCTAGCATCTGAATCGTTGCTTATGAATGTAGAAGTGCCGGGATCAGCCATAAATATACACCTAAGTTAATAACAACAGTATTTATGGTCTCTATAAACCATATATATAATGATAAATTGACTACTTAGGTAACATCTTATAAATTATAATGATTTAGATCAATTTGTTAAAAGGAATATGATGAAAAACAGCTCCCCAACAAAGATAAAGTACCTAACAAATAAAGATTTATTAGAAGAAATACACACCAGCAAAAAAAGTTACTGCGAGTTCATTGATCCTGTTTACAGCAACTACGACATCATAGTTAATGATTTAGACAAAGTTACGCAGGCATCTATAGATGAAGCAAGAAAGCGTAAAGTAACTCAAGAAACTCTAAAACGTAAGAAAGAAATGGTTGCAAAGGGTATTAAAAATCCAATCATAAACGTTAGCTTAGACGATGTACCACAAGAAAGTATAGTTATAAGACTTATGACTTTTGACCATATACCCATAAACGAAGAGAAGGTAGGCAAAGCCAAAACTGAAGCTAATCGACACATGAGATGCAACTTTCCCCCGTTCCAACACTTCATAATAGTTGAGGGAGAGTTTAGATGCGTAGGTAAAAGTCATTGGCAAGGAGGATTAGAAAACGGGCAGTTCAATACCTCTCATGGCAAGATGACTAATAGATTGGCTATGATGTTTATGAAACTAGTAGAGAGATACAGTCATAGAGGTAACTGGAGGGGTTACTGCATCGATACAGATACTCAAGCACTAACTAAGAGAGGATGGTTGGGAATAAATGACATCAGTGAGGATGACACTATCCTATCATACTCAAACGGATCTTTGGTATGGAGCCGCATCAAGAGCATATACAGGGGTCATTATGACGGATTAATGCATCGATTGACAGTAAGAGGCATGGATGCACTTATAACACCCAATCACAAGCTTGTAACCGAAAGAGGATTAATTAAGGCCGAACATCTTATAGAATCAGACAAAGTAATACTTATGGGCAGCGCAGTTGAAGATGGCTGCGGTATATATGAGGATAGTTTTGTAGAGCTAGCCGGTTGGATAGTAACAGAAGGATGCTATGAATCTAACGAAAAGGGGATTAAACGTATTACTATCTATCAAAACGTTGGTCCAAAAGCTGATCGTATAAGAAATTGTTTAATCAAACTAGGATATAAATTCAGCGAATCACCTCCAGGAAAAAAGAACATCACATTTGCTATATCAAGAGAAGATTCAAGAAAAATAGCAAGTCTATTACCAAACAAAAATCTCAGCATGGACTTTATTTTGTCATTGACTAATATACAACGCGAACTATTGATTAACACTATGATAGACGTCGACGGATGGCGTACAAATGGACATAGAAGATACGTACAAAAAAACAAAGACGGTATAGATATCCTACAGGCTTTGTGTACATTAGCAGGTATTAAGACCAATTATTATCTTATTGAAGATCATCCGTCATATGGCAAGACTTCAAACTTTTATCAAATGAATTTGTTTTCATCTCGAGGCAACACTACACGAGCGGAGTGTATCGATTTCCACGGTGGTAAGCGCAACGGCAGGACAGGTCGAGGTCTCGGTTCGGGTCGGGGCAAAGAGTATCATCCAAACGAACCAACAACGTATTATAACGGTATGGTTTGGTGCCCAGAAACAGAATACGGATGTTTTGTAGCACGTCGTAACGGCAAGGCATACATAACCGGTAATACCTATCTGGATGAAATGAAGAGTCAAGCATTATTACAATTAAGTCAAATTGGTTTACAGTTTGATGAAAGCAGGTCAGAAACACCGAACCCATTCGCCTATTATACCGCAGCATTGACCAATAGCTTCACCCGCGTTCTCAACATAGAAAAAAAGAACCAAAATATTAGAGACGACTTATTAACAATGCACGGTGCTACTCCAAGCTACACAAGACAATCAGAAAACGAAATCGCATCAAAAAAACTAGCAGCAGAATCAGTTGCACAAAAAAAGACAGATTAACATAGTCTAGTTGACTACGAATTAATTCATAAGGTATAATATGCAAAAGGATATTATACCATGAATTTATTAATATTTGAATCTGAGCAATTGTTAGCAAGGAAAAAGTTAAAATTTGATCACTTATTGAAAAGTGATTTCAAAGATGTTTATCTTGAAATCAAATCGTCTCTAGGTATAAGTAATTGCAGACAAATATTATGGCACGCAATCAATAATTTACCTATACCTCTATGCAAATGTGGTAAAACTCTTTCTTGGCATCCAGATAAAAATGAATATAGACAATTTTGTAGCAGAAAATGCACCGCTCTATATAGTCAAGACAAAATAAAAGCTACCAATATACAAAAATATGGAGTTGATTATTATAGTAAATCAACTGATTTTGCAAAAAAAATTAAACAAACATCCATAGAAAAATTTGGAGAAGAACATTACAGCAAAACAAAAGAGTTTAAAAATAGTGTTAAACAAACCAATCTTAAAAAATTTGGAGTAGAACATCCTGCACAGAGCGATGTTATACAAACCAAAATGAAGGAAACTATGTTATCTCGTTATGGTGTTGAAAATAGCATGCATATAAAAGAAAATGTAATACAAGCTAGAATCAATACTAGAATTAGGCAATTTGATGCTGTTATCGCAGCTAGATCAACTGCAACAAATTTATTCACATTAACTGATTATATAGAGAATGATAGTGATACAGAATGGCCGTGGGAATGTAATATTTGTAAACTAAAATTCAATCAAAAGTTGCGCAACGACGGAGTGAGATGTCCTAATTGTTCGCCATTGTCAGAATCGTCAGGTGAGAGAATCATAAGGCAATGGTTAGAAGAGCACAAAATACCGTTTATTCAAAATGATCGCCAAACTATTAAACCATTTGAATTAGATTTTGTAATACCTTCTAAACATATTGCTATAGAATTTAATGGTATATGGTGGCATTCTGAAAAAATTTTAAATGATAGAAGTTATCATTTTAAAAAATTCAAAATGGCTAAAGATGCAGGGTTAAACTTAATACAAGTATGGGAACACGATCTTAACAATAAACATAATATAATTTTAAATAGGTTAACAAATGCATTTGGTTTAATTAAAAATAGAATTGGTGCTAGAGAATGTGATATAAAAGTCATAGACTCAGAAATAGCCAAAGCTTTTCTTAATCGATACCACTTACAGGGTTATCATAGGTCTAAATACCACTGGGGTGCTTTCTATAACAACGACCTTGTATCTGTTATATCCATATCTAAAAATCGCTTCAGTAAAAAAGCAGAATACGAATTAACAAGATTTGCTAATAAATCTGACATTTCTATAGCAGGTAACTTGTCTAAATTACTCAATGCAGCAAAATTGATTTTGGGTCCAACAACCTTAATAACATACGCTGATCTCTGCTGGGGGCAGGGTAATGTATACAAGCAAGCTGGATTTGAATTTAAAGGATTCAGTAAACCAAACTATTGGTATTTTAAAAATATAGACGATATAAAAAGCAGAATGTCTTTTCAGAAACACAAAATTATTGGTAAAGCACCTGGTTCTACAGAAATAGAAATTGCAACAAACATGGGTTACAACAGATTTTATGATGCAGGAAACGCTGTATGGGTAAAAAATCTGTAATTAACGATTCATTGACTTGTACCTCCATAAAAAGGCATAATATAAATCAAGCAATTAGGATATATCATGGGGCTCAAAAATATAGATTTTTCAAAGACTATGGTGTTTACCGACATTCACTATGGTCTGTGTAATAACAGCCGAGATCACAATTCTGCCTGCGAAGGTTTTGTCAAATGGATGATAGAGCAGGCAGAAGATTGGGGGACCAAAACCTGTATATTTGGTGGCGATTGGCATCATGTTCGCAGCGCTATCAACATTTCTACTCTCAATTATTCAGTCAGCGGTTTAAAACTGCTCAACGACTATTTTGACAATGTAGTATTCTTGTTGGGTAACCACGATTTATTCTATCGAGACAAGTACGAAATTCACAGTATCCCTTACATTGATCAATTCTCAAACATACATCTAATAGACTCAATAACTGAAGTAGGAGATGTTGCATTTGTTCCATGGTTAGTAGGAGATGATTGGAAGAAGATCCAGAAGATCAAAGCTCCATATATGTTTGGGCATTTTGAACTACCAAGCTTCAAGATGAATGCTATGGTAGAGATGCCAGATCATGGTATGCTAAACAAGGATCATTTTGCCAATCAAAAGCAAGTGTTCAGCGGGCATTTCCACAAGCGGCAGAACAAAGGTACTATATGGTACATAGGTAATTGTTTCCCACACGATTATTCAGACGCTTGGGATGACGATCGCGGCATTATGATGTGGGAGCCTGGGATAGATCCAACTTTTAAATCGTATCCAGGTGCACCCAAATACCGCACACTAACATTGAGTCAAGTTCTAACAGATCCAAGCAAGTATATTGATGAGCATACATATGCACGCATAACAATAGACGTTGACATCAATTATGAAGAAGCAAACTTCATGAAGGAGATGTTCGAGACTGAGCTTAAAGGTAAGGATGTGCATCTGATCACTAAAAATTTGAACGATCTAGATGTTGATGAAACAGCAGATATAAATTTTGAAAGTATCGATACTATTGTGATCAGTCACTTAAAAAGTATTGAATCAAATACTATAGATCGTCAGCAGTTGATCAAAATTTATCAGAGCGTGTAATAATGTTAAAAATCAAAACTTTAACCTGTAAGAACTTTATGAGTGTTGGTGCAGTAACACAAAGCATCAACTTAGAAAAAACTGGATTGACTCTAGTACTAGGCGATAACCTAGATATGGGAGGAAATGGATCTCGCAATGGCGTCGGTAAGTCAACCATATTGAATGCCATAAGCTATGGACTATATGGTGTCCCTCTTACCAACATCAAGAAGGACAATCTAGTTAACAAGATAAACCAGAAGAATATGAGTGTGAGTATTGAGTTTGAAGTTAACGGACATAACTATCGAATTGAACGTGGTCGCAAGCCTAACTTCTTTCGTTATATAGTAGACGACGAACATGTCAAAAGCCAAGACACTGACGAAGCCCAAGGCGAAAACAAAGACACACAAGCTGAGATTGAAAGACTATTTGGTCTCAGCCACAGCCTGTTCAAACATATAGTAGCACTGAATACCTATACAGAACCATTTTTAGATCTAGGCGCTTCTAAACAACGAGAACTCATAGAAGAGTTGCTGGGTATCACTCATCTCAGTAAGAAAGCTGACAATCTAAAAGAATTGATCAAAACTACTAAAATTGAAATTGAGCGTGAAGAATTCCGCATACGAACTGTTAAGACTTCTAACGAGAAGATACAAAACACTATACAAGAGTTTCAACGCAAGGTTGAGAACTGGGATAATAATCGAGTACGAGAGATAGCTACAATTGAAGCTGCAATTGAGCAGTTAGAAAAGCTTGACATTGATACAGAGTTAGCTGCGCACAGCAATGCTGAAACATACAAGGAACTCAGCACAGGCATCGCACAGTTCAATAGAGAAATACAGACCAAAACTAGACATGTATCTCAGTTAGATACACAACTAGATAGCCTATTAAAGCAGTACAAGACTGCAGGCGACAAGTCGTGTCCAATGTGTGGGCAAGGCATCAAAGATCACAAGCATGTGAATATCATGCAGGATTTAGAAAGTCGTATAGCCAATTTAGATTCTCAAGTAAATGCTGAAAAGGCAGAACTTGAAGAGCTAACTGCACAACTTAATGATATGCTTCCTGTATTCAACAGCATGAGCAAACCAAATGTGTTTTATCCAACTCTCAAAGAAGCACTAGAGCATAAAAACACTTTGGATCAACTGCGCAAGGATCTTGATAAAGAATTATCATCTACAAATCCATATGTTGAGCAAGCTAACACACTATCTGATACTTTACAGGAAGTCAGTTATGATGTTCTAAACCAATTGGTTAAGGATCGTGAAAATCAGGAATTCTTGTTGAAGTTGTTGACCAGCAAAGATAGTTTCATCCGCAAACGCATTGTTGATCAAAATCTAGCTTATCTCAACAAGAGATTGGCAGAATATCTAGACAAACTTGGACTGCCTCACGTAGTCAAATTCCTAAATGATTTAACTACAGAAATTACCTTTATGGGACAAGATCTAGATTTCAACAACTTGTCAAGAGGCGAGCGTACTAGATTGATACTTGGATTGAGTCTCAGTTTCAGAGATATATTTGAAACTACCAACACTGCTATAGATCTAATATTTGTAGACGAGCTATTGGATAATGGTATGGATCCAGCAGGGTTAGAAGGAGCTATAGGGTTGCTCAAGAAGATGGAACGAGAACGCAACAAGAACGTGTTTGTGATATCACATCGAGAGGAGCTAGTGAATAGAGTTTCCAACGTACTTATGGTTATAAAAGAAAGTGGATTCACTACGTTTAGTGATTCATATGAATCATTATAGTGATAACTACTATCATGGGTGTGAATGGAAAAAACAAAGGTTCTACTTTTGAAAGAAAGATAGCCAATCTATTGAGTGATAGATTCCAAGACAAATTAGGTATCAAGAATTCATTTAGAAGGAACCCAGATAGTGGTTCCTTCTTTGGCGGAACCAACCAAATTCGAACAGAATCATATAGCATGGATTATGCTGTATTTGGAGATCTAATTTGTCCTCGAAATTTTACCTATAGCGTAGAGTGTAAACATTATAAAGCACCACCAAGCTTTAAATCAGTTATAACGCATTCTGTTGCGCAATGGGACAGTTGGTTGAAACAAGCTGCACAGGATGCAGATTCCAGCAAGAAAAAGATGGTGTTGATAGTGAAATACAATAATGTAGATGAGATAGTGTTCTTATCAGAACCTATAGACGGTGTTAACTGTGCTCGTTACAAAAATTATTACATATATCAACTAAAGGATTGGTTAGGATTACCGGAAGATCATTTCTTTGGTAAATCGATACCTTGACACATATTATATAAATGCGCTATACATAAGACTATGTTCGATAGGAGTTAAGCTAGATGTTCAAAAATGATCAAGGTCATTTAAACTCTCATAAGAATTGGGAGCGTTCATATCGTATCAATCTAGACAATAATACCAAAAGGTATCTACATGGATACATGCAGCAGGAATTGAAATATTATAACAGTTTGGTAACCGGATTCAACAGTAAGATTCGAGTACTCTGCAAGGAGATTGATGGAATCAAAGATCAGATGGAGAGAATTTGGCTAGCTGTAGCACAAACTAGCTGCGATCTACGTACATTAATTGTAAAAGATGCATCTGAGTGGCCAGAACCATTGAGACTGTATAGAGACACGATTACTGACGGTAAGAAGCTGTTAATCAATGATAGAACCATGATGTTGATTGATATTGCTGCATCCAAAGCTATTTTGCATCTGCTTGTTCGCAGATCAATAGCCGCTGAAGTTTTGCGTTGGGTACAGCCCCAAGCTAAACAGATAGCAGATGCTGACGAAAGTTCTACTGGACAAATGAGATCTCCGTTGCAGATGTTACAACCGTTTGATAATCTGCATAAGAGACATTTGCAATTATCTAAGGATCTAACGGATATATCATATGATCAACAGAATAGGTCTACTGTGATCAAGATACCGTATTCTTCTATATCCATAACAGTAGAAGGACACGATCTAACCAAGCAACCTCACGATCATATCATTATTAGGCAGAAGCCAGGTATGATACCCGACGAAAATACACCGTGGTTAGTAACTGTAAAGGAAGGATCAGGTCGTTATCTTTTGGATCTAGTTGAAATGACAAACACTTCAACTAAAAGAATCAAGCGACGTGCAGCATAAGAAAAAACCGGAACTGTTAGGCGCAGTTCCGGTCCAAGGCTACAACGTTAATGCCGGCTCAAAGCATCAACATCATTATTTTATAGTAAACGCAGAGAGAAGTCAAACATCATGGAACAAAAAGTTAAGAAATTCTTCCCGCAAGAGGCTAAGCCAAGTGTGCCAAAGGCAGCAACAAAAGGTCGATCTAGTTTTCAAGCAGCAAGGAAGATACCTGATTTTCATATAGGTACTCCTGCAAGTTCTTGCGTAAGTATGAGAGAATTATTTGACAATTATGTCTCAGAAACATATAGTAATATTACTGATGAGCAGAGGCAGAAGCTATGGCAAGATGTAAGCCTGCGCATGCTGAGCGAACCCAGTGAAAGACTAGAAGACATCATAAACAGTTATCTCTCAATTTGAGGGATCTATAATACACTTAGGCTAAACACACAGTATTAGGCACCATACGAGGCTTTTAAATTTCCCCTTTATTATAGAATCAAAGACTACTTCATACTGGCTCAAATATGGTAGTAAGTTACTACCCGTGAAAGGATAACGAACAGGTTATCACACTCACGCTAGGGATAATAATCTGTACCGCCCTAGTCCAGAAAAACAGAAGAAAGGATTGTAGATAGTCATTTCTTGACGTCTACAATACACAATTGCCGTGTAATGCCGTGCGACGATTGTGCAGTGCGGTAATCAATCCGTGACCGAACGTAGGGGTTAGATCCCCTGAGTGTAACACTTGATCAGCTGGAAATAGGCGTTCCGCCAGCTTGCATGCAAATGCTGAGGTGTCGCGGCATGACCCAAAGACTCATCAGAATGATCTTTAGTTCATACTCCCCGCAAGGGGAGTCGTATGACCGCAGATCTTTCAGAATAATCAATAAAACAAGTTGTAAGAAAAAAGTTAATTGATGAATTGAAACGAGTGATAACGAGTTGAAAATGAATCAATTAACTGATGAGTGCTAAAAGCACTCATCACACAAATCAAAATAAAAATATTGAAAAACTTTTAAATCTTATAGTTCTGACTAAAAATTAAATCAGTCTAGTATTCTTACTACCGTTCATATTTTCAAAATGTTTCTCTATGATGTTAGCCATTTGTTTGCGTTGATCAACAGTTAGAAGCCAAGCATCATTATAATCGAGACCACCGTTCATGTAATATACCAATGTAGCTATGTCCTCGTTGATGATCTTCCTGTTTCGATCCATCACATCAAGCATATTTTGTATCAAAACAGGATCTAAGGTCATCAACGTTTGCCGAAAAAACTTATTGGATCAAAACTCATAGTTTCTTCCCAATCTTTACCACATTTTTGACAGACAGCTTGAGTTTTCTTGTTAACTCCTACTTCATTAAGCTTATTAACAGCTTCTATTACTTTGTCTGCTTGATTCTTTGTGATATTTACTAACCATTCATTTAACTGTGCGGGATCTGTTACAGTTATGTTTTGTTTTATCAATCTAATATTTTCTATACTTCGACTGACTAGCTCAAATGTTATGCGAGTCATCTTTTCTATGCTTTCAGCTATGATCTTAGCTTTGGTTAACTCGTCCATATTCTTATTCTGTTCATCTATAAGCTTTAATGCACGTTCTTCTTCAAACTGACGCTGAATAAACATGTGACGCATTTCAAAACTGTATGGCTTTATATGTACTTCTAAATCTGCATCAAATGCCACTACAGTATCCGAATCTTCAACGTATGACATTGTATCTAGTACGTGTGAACAAATGATTTCAAAAGTATTCTCATGGCCGCAATGAGGACATTTGCGATCGATATCAAACTTGCCACCTGTAGTACCCATCTTTATGCCAACAAATATAGCTTCCATATCTGGTGTTAGCAGTTTCTTAACATCTTTTACGTCGGGTACACAGTTTTTAATAACGTTTTCTAATGCTTTACCATTTAGCATAGCATCCGGAGTATTAAGCATAATATCATCTATCGCACTCAGCCCATAGACAGGTAACTCACCTTCTTCGTTAGTTTGTACATCATTTTTGTTATACCAACGACCTAAGGTAGGTAACCTTAGATACGTACTTGGCTGTCTGAAGTACCTCTTGAGAGGATTATCACTCATGTTTATAGCTCCTATAAATAATCTGAACAGTGATTGCGGTTCTAAATGTATTTAACCTCAAAAATTACTGGTTTGATAAGCATTGGTGGAAATAGATGGCAGAAACTAAGATAGATTTTGATCAGTCTAAGACGTGGGCACAAGAAGTTACCCTGAATAGATTAACTAGCGAAGCTACCAAATCCGCAATAGCATTAAAATCTATTGCTACTGAAACTAAATTAACGCAGGACGAACTTAGAGAACTTAATGATGGCATACGAACGGTAGTATCAGATACAAGTTCTGAAAATAGTGAAACTAGGGCTCTTCTAAGTAAATTATTAGGTACCCTCAATAAGAATAGCTTAGATATAATAAAAGGTGTAGGTTCTTTTGGTTCTACTTTGAGGTCGTCATTTTCTGCTGGTGATCCTCATTCTATAATAGGAGGAATAGTCAGCGGCGTTAATCTATTTCATTATGCTACTAAAGGTTTAGAACTTTCATTTACTACATTGTTACCTGAGATAGGATTAGTTATTGGGGCATTTGGTGGTCTTTATAAAGAAGCTATGACGCTCACAGACACTTATATTGAAAGCTATAAGAGTGGTGTTGTTTATTCAGGCGGCCTCAAGCAAATGAATGCTATGGTTGGCGAAAGTGGGCTGAGCATCAACGATTTCACTGCAATTATGAACAAGCACAGTCAGAGTTTCGCAGCTTTTGGAAGTACAGGTCTTGCTAAGGTACAAAAAAGTTTCAATAACATGACACGCAGTGGTGCAGATCTAATGATGACACAAGCTGAAGCAGCTGATGCATTAATGGAATATATTGATATTCAACGTCAATCAGGGGCCCTACAAAGGATGAGCGCCAATGATGTATCAAGATCAGCAACTGAATTTTATAAAAATGTCAACTCTATTGTAGAATTAACTGGTAGATCTAGAGAAGAGATAGTTAAGTCTACTAAAGATGTGATGCAAATGCCAGATATTAATCAAACAATGAAGCAATTTGGGCTATCTGATATTTTTAAAAATGTGCAACCTCAAATAGCAGGAATGTTTGGACCTGAATTATCTACTAGAATAGCTAAAAATTTTGCTGGATATTTAAATCTTGGAGTTGCAGGATTAGATGAAAACTTTAAGAACATGGCTGCAATGTCACCTGAAATAAATTCAGCTATGATGCAGTTATTCCAGTCTATGAAAACTGGTGTAGGTGTTACTAAAAGCGTTACAGCATTTGGAAAATCATTAGATAATAGTAGAGCATTGATGAATATGCTTGGAAGTAGTCAAGTGAGTTCATATAAAGATACTGCAAATGTAGTTAGAGAATTTGAGACCGAATTCGATAAAACTCAAGCAAGTATAGAAGAAAGACGACAAAAGGACGAAGAATCAGATAAAGAATACTTGACTGCCAACAAAGCTGCTGTTGATGCATATATGAAAAGCCATTTGGATATTACCGATGCTAGTCTAGCTGCTAGAATTCTTAGAAAGAAAGAAGAGAATGATGCCAAATCTAGAGTAAAAAATGCAAAAGCTGTAAGCGATAGACTCAACACATCTATGACACGGCTTGAAGAAACATTTATGAATTTAGTTGTAGACGTAATAGATCCTATTGTGATACCAGTAATTAATACTTTAGCTTGGGATTTTGAGTTATTAGGTAGCGGTATTGAAATAGTTGAAAATATATTCTCTAGTTTAGGAACTGGAATAAAAGATGTATTTGAATGGTTCTCTGAACTTTCAATAGTGAAAACAATATCAGGTTGGTTTACTTCGTTATACAATGCTTTACCAGATTTTAGTAAATCTATTATTGGCGGCACAGGATCAATAATAAAGTTTGTAGCTGCCAATGCAATGGTAGTAGGGGGTTTTTATTTACTAGCAAAAGGCATAAAAAATGTAACATCTATCTTTGGGCTATTGGCTAACACATTGCCTTTATTAAAAACAGGTATTACGGGATCAACATCATTCTTAAAATCCCCGCTCACTATGAAAAGTCTCAGCATGCCTAAGATGCCTAGCTCTTTACAGATGCCAAAATTTGGAGAAGGTATGCTGAAGAACATATTTTCTCTAAAGAATATAGCTACTGTTGGTAAAGGGCTCTCAAAAGGCATTGGCGGGTTAGTTGGAGGTTTGATACTAGACCATGTGACTGACAGTTTAAAAGAATCAGGTCATGAAAAATTAGCAGCGGTTACTGGTATAGGATCTAGCGCATTGCAAGGTGCAATGACGGGCGCTATCTTAGGACCAGTTGGTGCAGGCGTTGGAGGAGCACTAGGTGCAGCATATGGAATTTTTGAAAATTGGACAGAGATAGCCGACATAGGGTCTGATATGGTTGGAGGTCTTGGTGATATTGCTAGTTCTATTTGGGATGGTGTATCTAAATTAACAAATATAGTTCTTTTTGTACCAAAGAAAATACTTGGTTTCTACATGACTATAGGTAAAGGTATATGGGATGCTGTCAAATGGTTAGGTAATGCTGTTCTAGAAGTACCTGGTAAAATACTTGGTTTCTACATGA
>Ga0316224_1000516_pt1 | contig 53227 bp, 37 predicted proteins | sample TBH18013metaG_FD_206254 | JGI IMG/M metagenome (GOLD analysis project Ga0316224, IMG submission 206254) | Freshwater microbial communities from Trout Bog Lake, Wisconsin, USA - TBH18013 | ecosystem: Environmental > Aquatic > Freshwater > Lake > Hypolimnion/Profundal zone | place: USA: Wisconsin... | reverse complement strand
CTTGCCTAAACATCGCTTGCGGCGTAAAGTGCGCTCGCATTGATCCCCCCTCATCACAGGCAGGCAGAATGAGCATTACAAAACAAAAATTACCTACACTGGTATTGGGTGCAATCGGCGTAGTGTTCGGCGACATTGGCACCAGCCCCTTGTATGCCTTGCAAACCACCTTCGCAGGTTCAGCGCCGCTACCCGTGATCGAGGCGAACATCATGGGGGTACTCTCACTGATGTTCTGGACCATCATGCTGCTGGTGTCCCTGAAGTACGTCACGATTATTATGCGCGCGGACAACCATGGTGAAGGCGGTTCGCTGGCTTTACTGGCACTGGTCACCGAAATTACCGCGAAACGCCCTAAAATTAAATGGCTGATCACCGCCCTGGGCGTCCTGGCCGCAGCGCTTTTTTTTGGCGACGGCATGATTACCCCGGCGATTTCCGTACTCTCTGCCGTTGAAGGACTGGATCTGGTATCGCATCAATTCAAGGTATTTGTATTGCCGATTACTTTTATTGTGTTAACCGGTCTGTTTTTCATTCAAAAACGTGGCACAGCCACAGTCGGTATGGCCTTTGGCCCTATCATGATTATCTGGTTTACCTGTCTGGCCTGGTTTGGCCTGCAATCTATCCTTAAATCACCTGAGGTTTTATGGGCACTCAACCCGCTTTATGCGTATCGCTTCTTAACAGCTGATCCCTGGCTGGCTTTTCTGGCGTTAGGCTCTGTCGTACTAGCCATCACCGGCGGTGAGGCACTGTATGCCGACATGGGACACTTTGGCAAACAGCCGATCCAACTCTCCTGGTTTTACTTTGTTCTGCCCGCACTGGCCTTAAATTATTTCGGTCAGGGTGCTTTGCTGCTGCACAGCCCGAAGGCCATTGAAAATCCGTTTTATTTACTGGCACCCGCCTGGGCACTTGTTCCCATGGTATTTCTCGCCACCGCCGCCACCGTGATTGCCTCACAGGCGGTGATTTCCGGCGCCTTCTCTGTGGCGAATCAGTCAGTACAAATGGGTTTTCTGCCACGTATGGAAATATGTCAAACGTCGGACCAGGCACAAGGGCAGATCTATGTGCCCGCCACCAACTGGCTGCTGTATGTGGCCGTGGTGTTTCTGGTGTTCACCTTCGGTAGCTCGGCCAATCTTGCCGCCGCATACGGTATTGCGGTCACCGGCACGATGACCATCACGACGATACTGATCTCCTTCGTGATGATCCTGTACTGGCGCTGGTCATGGGCGGTTACACTGCCCATAGTCACGGTACTGTTCGTCACCGATCTCACCTTTTTTGCCGCCAATGCAATGAAAATCCCGCAAGGCGGCTGGTTTCCCTTAGGCATCGCCGTCATCTCGTTTACCGTGCTAACCACCTGGAAACGCGGGCGAAAATTATTGTTTGAAGAAATTGCACGCCAGTCTGTCCCGCTCAAAGTCGTGCTGGATGATGCCGATCATTTCAGCCATGTGGAAGGCACAGCCATCTTCCTGACCGGTGCCGGAGAAGGTGCGCCCTCTGCACTGCTGCATAATCTCAAACACAATCAGGTATTGCACCAGCGCAACATTTTGCTGACCGTGACTATCGAAGAAAAACCTTATGTCACCAAAGGCAATCGCTTGCTGATCGAGAATCTGGGGAAAAATTTCTATCGGGTAAAAGTGTTCTACGGCTTTATGGAAATACCTGACCTGCCTGTCGCACTCGACCTGTGCGGGGATATGGGATTGCCGTTCGATATGATGACCACTTCATTCTTTATAACACGCGCCATGATCGTCTCCAGCCCTCATCCTGGTATGGTTAAATGGCGCGAACGACTATTCCTTGCCATGTCCAAAAATGCCATGAATGCGGCCGATTTTTTCAGAATTCCGACCAACCGCGTTATCGAAATGGGTACGCGTATCGAAATCTAACTTGCAACTGCTTACCTAAGGACCATGAAATAACTAGCATTCATGGTTCTGGCTGACATTCAAGTGATTTTTTGCACGCAACCATTCAATTAACTGTCCTATAGGCATCGCCTTGGCGATGAACCAACCCTGCACCAGATCACATCCCAGGCCGCGCACCAGATCAAGGTCAGCCTGCGTTTCCACCCCTTCAGCTACGGTGGATAATTTAAGTTTGCGCGCCATCTCAATGGTAGAGGCAAGGATGGCTCGTGCTGATGATTTTCCCACAGCTCCCTGCACAAAACTTCGATCAAGTTTCAACTGACTGAAGGGAATACGTTGCAATTGCTCCAGGGACGAATAGCCTGTGCCAAAATCATCAATGGATAATTTAAACCCCTTTAGCCGCAATCTGGTCATGACATCCATGGCGGTAACCATGTCGGCCATGATGCCGGTTTCAGTAATTTCCAGAATCAGGTTTTCCGCCTTAAAACCGGTGGCATCAATGCTGGCCAGGATAAACTCTGGCAGACGAATATCCGATAGCCAGTTGGCCGAAAGATTGATAGCGACGTTCAGGTTAAAACCTGCCTCAATCAACCGGACGCCTCCGACCAATGACTTGGTTACCAGTGCTTCAGAGAGCAGCCCTATCAGATTGTGTTGCTCCGCTGTGGTGATAAATACATCGGGAGGAATCGTCCTGCCATTGTGTTGCCAGCGTGCCAAGGATTCCACACCCACAACACGTAGCGTGGCAGCATCCACCTTGGGCTGAAAATGAACCTCGAATTCGTTCTGATGTATACCCTGCAGAATCTCCTCCGGCGTAACCGTGATAATGACCCGTGGAGATCGGGGTGCGTTGTTCTGTTCGAAATCCAGCGTGAGCAGAGCAAGCAAGGTCTCTCTCATGACCGGTTTTTTCAGGATGCCGCGCAAGTTCATTCCCTTAGCGCGAACCACTTCGGCTGCAATCTGTAACAACTGCTCCTCAACACCACTGACCAGAATAACGCCTTGTTGATAACCGCTATCAGCGAGGCGACGCAGAAACTCAATCCCATCCATGCCCGGCATGTTAAGGTCGCTGATAACCAGGTCGATATCGTCTTGCTGAGCGATGAGCAATAGTGCCTGCTCGGCATTGTCGATACTTTCAACTTCAGCAACGCCGAGCATGCCTAGCAGCATGCTGATTTGACGCCGCGCCACGGCATCATCATCTACAATGAGTACATGCCCGTACAGAGACACTTTCGTAGCGGATGGTATTTCCGGCTTATTTAATTCCGGTGACGACATGATCAGCTGGCTTGCCGCCTCTTCAACATCGTGCAAGGCGTTTTCCAGCTCGCCATACAGAAATTTAGCATTTTTCATCTGCTCTGCTTTGGCAGCGTCTTCAAGCTTTTCAGCATGCGAAGCGAAGCGTAGTGCGCCAACCATGCGCGCCGATGATTTAAGCTTATGCATGATCAGCGCAAGTGGCCGTGCATTTTTTTCGGTCAAATACAATCGGCAAGCGGGCAAATCGCCTCGCGCAGTGGCGGTAAACAGATCAATCAACTCGCGTATCTGCTTCGTGTCAATATTGCCAACAACGCGCCTCAGATAGTGTAGATCCAAGGTTGCCTCAGTTGTTTTTGTTAGCTTATCTTCTGTAGTTCTGACGACAGGTGACGACTGCGGCAACCAGTGTTCCAGCATGCGTTGCAATTTATCCAGCTCAATGGGCTTAGACAACGCATCATCCATGCCGGCTTGCAAGCAGAGTGCAATATCTTCAGGATCATTCAAGGCCGTAATGGCAATGACAGGAACATAAGCGCCGCTATCCTGCTCTGTGGCGCGAATGGCACGCGCAAGCGCAAGCCCCCCCATACCAGGCATGTTAAGATCCGTCAGGATCAGATCATGTCCGCCTAACTTCCATTTCGTCAATGCGACGGCACCATCGGCAGCGATGTCCGCCTCGTAACCCAGCACATCAAGCTGCATACTGAGAACAGCCTGATTGGCTGGATTATCTTCTGCCACCAGGATCAGTTTGCGTTCTCTGTTGTGCCGGATTGTCTCCATGGGCGATGTGGCGCAGGGTGGCTGCGAATCCGCAGACTCACCGGCATCAATCCGTTCGATCAAATTATCGATCAGATATGCGAATGCTCGTCCGTTTTCAAGAACCTCATGTACCTGCGCTTGTGCATCCTCATCCAGGCTGTCATTCAGCTGCAGAATCTGCGCATGCCCTAGCAACCCGTAGAGTGGTGTACGCATCTCGCTTTTCAAACTGAAAAGCATCTCTGATTTAGCGCTGTGCGCTCTATCAGCGGCCTCTCGCGCCTGTTGCACTTCACTAATGACTTTTTGCTGATAACTGCGTAAACGGATCGCTTCAAGCATGCTGGCATAAGTCGTCGTTATATTATGCAGGCTCTCTATGGTGTTTGCGTCATAGCCGTCTGAACGGTTGGCCAGCCCTGCCATACCTGTCATTAACTCGCCATGATAGATGGGAACACCGAGGAATGTCTTGAGTGGTGAATGCCCCACGGGCAATCCACCCTGCCTGGGATCGTTCGCCACATCGTTGGCAATGACGACTTTTCCGGTACTTAGCACCGCGCCGAATAAGTTTTCCAGATTGCGAAACTCCGTCTCAACTTGTGTCTGGTCAAGCAGACATTGGCTGTCATCATCCCGTCGAATGCCGGAAAGTGCGTGAAACTTGAGATATGGCTTACCGTCATGATCAAACAACACTTCGCCTATGAAGCCGCAGGTGCTCTCCGTTCGCAGTAACATACCGTCCAGCAGCAAGCGACTGGCAGCGATAATATCCTGAGTAACGATAAATTTTTGCAGCGCGTGATTTAATAATTCGAGCAGACGCACTTGCTGTTCCCGTTCATCCAGCACGATTTTCTGTACGGTAATGTCGGTTCGGATTGAAATGTACTGTTCAGGCCGGTTCTGTTCGTCGAGTATCGGTACGATTGTGTTCTGAACCCAATAAGTGGCCCCGTTTTTACCACGACTTTGCAATTCTCCCCGCCATATCCTGCCTGCGGTGATGGTCTGCCACATTTCGTCGAAAGTAGTACGCGGATGATGACCCGATTTGATAATACGATGATTCCGGCCAAGCAACTCATCGCGACGATAGCCGCTGATATCGCAGAATTTCGAATTAACATAAAGAATACTGCCATCCGACGATGTGACGGACATGAGAGCATGTGCGTCCAGCGCGCCCTTGAGATTTTGCAACTGTCTTCGGGTTTTGCGGCGCCAGGAATTGATCCTTTCGAATGTGCGGAACTGGCGCGTACGCGCCAGCACTGCGGTTACCAGCAGGCGTGGATCTACGGGCTTAACGAGGTAATCCTCACCGCCTGCATTGCGTGCATCGAGTTGGTGTTCGATATCCGCAAAGGCGGATAAATAAATCACCGGCAAATGGGCGTAGCGTTTATTCTGCCGGAGTAACGCAGCAAGGTCAGTACCTTGGCAGGCGTGCATTTCAACGCCCAGCAAACAAACCTCAGGCGCAAATTGTTCCAGAACATCTCGCGCCGCAACAGGATCGTCAATAGCCATAACGTCGACCCCTGCTGCTCGAAGAATACCCGCATTCAAATTCAGCATTGAAATACTATCATCGACAAGCAGCACCCGATAGGGGACACGCGGACGCCAGGCCAGCCCGGAAAGTACTGAGATCAGGCGGGGAATATCTACTGGCGTGTCGAGAAATAAACGTACACCAGCCTGACGTATCTTCACTTGGGTGAGAAAATCCTCGGTATCAGCCAATGCAACCAGCATGGGTGAAGCCGGAAGCGTACCCGTGGCACGCTTCAATTGTTTATCGAGTTCCGTTATATTTTCGACAAACCAGCTAACCTTGGCCAGCAAAATGGCCTGACCGGAGTGGCAGTCCACAGCGATATCATTGATGCTATTCGCACGTTCAACAACAAAGCCAAGCGATTCGAGTGCCTCGGCAAGATGTTCTATATCCTCTTGAATATTTCCTGCGAATACAAACCGCCAGCCCTCGGGATGCTCAGGCAGACTACTCAGGTCGATTTCTGCTGCCATACGGCCATTTTTCAATAGTTCAGTCAGACAAGCGGCCGTTTGTAGCGCCTGATGAAGCTCTTCATTTCCGGGTGCTTCACGGATGAATTCCTCAAGTAAGCCGGCGAGTTCTACTGAGCGACCGGCGGCTTCCTGCCATTGAATCTGCGTGCATTTTTCACCAAGTTGTTTCAGCATATATAACAAGCGCAAACCGCGTATGCGATCCCAGCCGTCACCGGCCAGACTGGCCGTCAAATCATGAATATCCTGCGCAATTTCCCGGAAGTTAACTGTCATACTGCCACTGTTTTATGGGACATATATTCGATTAGTGGCCTCAACGCGGCGAAAGGTATGGGTTTCGGGTAGACGGGAGTGCCCGGCGGCAGTCCGCCTTGTGCCTTGATTTCATCCGGTGAAAGTGCCGTGACGACAATGATGGTTGCGCGCACAGCAGCAGAATCCGATTTCAGGCGGCGTATCATGCTAAAACCATCCATGTTCGGCATCGCAAGATCAGTGATGATCAGATCAGGTTCCTGACGACCTATCATTAGCAGACCGACAAATCCATCCTCGGCCATTAACATCTCAATGGGCAACGCCCATTCTGCAAATTGAAGCCGGTAAAGTTCACGCTGGACGGGATCATCTTCCACCACCAGCACCTTGAATAATTCCGGGTCAACCGGCGTGCCGAGCACAGCCAGTTGCTTCAAGCGGATAGTTTCAACCGCATCAACCGGGATACGCCGGTGACCGCCCACCGTTTTCCACGCGGGCAAAATACCTGTTTCGACCCAAACTTGTACTGTCGACAATGCCACTCCCAGCTTCACTGCCGCTTGACGAGTGGACAGGAAGCTTTTTGTCGCCATTTTGCTAGGGTCGTTCACGGATAATCTCCTTTTGGTTGACAAACTAATTTCTGATAAAGTCATTATTTTAATCTTGTCACGGGAAAATAATTTTGCCGAAATAGCAGCCCGGTTTAGACAGGCGGGCTGAAGACTTCAGGGGCTAACCGTATAATTCAGATCCATCTGCCTGTTGCCAGCCATTAACAGCCCGGCTTCCTGTCATTTAGCATTCAGACATTCACGCGCATAAAAACCCCAAAGGATACGAATGTAATCATTTGCTGTATTATACTTACTTTCATCATTTTTTATACTCGTCTATACTGGCTCACCGTGAATAGCTTAAAGGATAGTTGTTATGGTTCTGGATTTTGACAATGTGCCGCCTTTTCCGGGAATCGAAGCCGCAGGCGATATTCTACAAACATCAGATGCCAGCACGTCAGTTCCCGGTATGAAACAGACGTTGAATTTAATTGGCAATTTGCTGCAAACTTTATGTATTGCCGCCCCCCTGCTCGTTAGCAGCCTTTCTCCTGCCTGGGCTGATGAGGAGAGTGACGCGCTGACATTGCATTATTTTGGCACCATCGGGCTAGCTCGTGCGACTTCGGAGCACATCCAGTACGTAAGCGATCTCTCCCAGCCGAATGGCAGCTCCGCTGGAAATTGGTCTGCCAAGCCGGATAGTGTTTTGGGCATGCAGGCCAACTATGCTTTTTCAGACCAGACCGAAGTCGTTACGCAGATTGTCAGCCGCTACCGTTACAATGGAACCTATCGGCCTGAAGTCATGTGGGCATATGCCCATTTCACCGCGGAAAACGGCACGGAATTTCGTGTCGGTCGATTAGGCACGGACTTCTATATGCTGGCTGATTCCCGGCTTATTGGTTACACGAATCTCACCATAAGCCCTTCACTGGATTTTTTCGGCCAACTACCGCTTTTTCATATTGATGGTGCCGATCTTTCAAAGACAATACAGGCAGGTAATGGCTTGCTGACAGGCAAGGTGTTCGCCGGCTATACAGGCGAAAAAGTTCCTTTCGGGGACGCAAACTGGAATTTGGGCGACTCTCCCATGCTGGGCGCAAATATAGATTACCATCAGGATGACTGGTCATATCGCTTGGGGTATGCGCAAATGCGCATGAAACATGATTGGCCCGTATCTGATCAATTGACAGCACTGGGTTTTCCAGCAGTAATTGTCGAAGAATTATCCATGAACAACAAGACCTCACGCTATTACTCGGCAGGGCTGATTTATGATCATGGTCCCATTCAACTTCAATGGATGGCGAATAAGGTTGTTCAGGAGAGTTTAGGCTACCAGAATTATTATTCCTCTTATGTACTGGCAGGGTACAGTATGGGCAATTTAACCCCTTTTGCTGGTGTATCCCGAAGTTACACGCCATCCAAGCAACTCAACCTGGGTCCGGATAATCCGTTTCAGGCCGGGGTAGATCATGTGCTCGATATTTCTCATACCAACCAGACCACATGGACCATGGGTATGCGTTGGAACTTCCGGCGCAACATGGATGTCAAGGCGCAACTGGACTGCATCCGCGGCAAAAGCGATTCGACTTTTTTATTCCGCGGGAATACGCTCGGATGGAACGGCAGTACGGATGTTTTTAGCCTGGCTATGGATTTTGCATTCTAAAGATGAAGTCGAACCGGCTCACACGAATTATCCGCTGCACGCTGCTTCTGGCGCTAATGATATCAGCACCGGTTAACGCCGATGTAGTGGTCATTGTCTCTGCAAATTGTGACGCCACAGCGCTCAGCCGGCGCGAAATCATCAACATTTTCATGGGCCGTTATCGTTTCCTGCCTTCCGGACATGCGGCCAAACCCTATGATCTTCCCACGACAGACCCTCGAAAGGCTCAGTTCTACCTTGCTCTCACCGGCAAAAAAATATCCGATATTGATGCCTATTGGGCACGCCTGGTACTGACAGGAAATGCCTCTCCACCCGATGAAGCGTCCAGCCAGGAGGCAATGCTGGATAAAATTGCGCGCAACCCCTGGTCCATCGGTTACCTTGATCGCTCAATAATTGACAATCGCGTCCGGGTCATCTTTGACCCGGAACACTGAGGCCATCCCATGTTCGGTCAATGGAGTCAAAGCATTCTGGTGCGCACCACACTGGTCATCCTGGGAGCTGTCGGACTGGCCGGTCTGATCTTTATATTTTTAGCTGCCGGAGTGACCGCCAGCGATTCAGAAGATCGCGCAAAGATTCATTTATCGCAACTACTCGATACCGTAGAAAGCTCTGTACGAGCGGCCTGCTATGTCAATGACCGGGCTCTTGCCAGAGAAATTGCCGTAGGCTTGCTGAAAAACAATGATGTACTCAGTGTAAAAATTCTCGCCAGTAATCTTGTACTGGCGCAAGAGACACATCCCGGCCTTAACACCCGTCAGGTAAATCGCGAGTCCGCCCGGGGTATACCGATCCACAGGAAAATAATCTCGCCCTTTGACAACACAGAAATTGTAGGCGAAATCATTGTTACCCCCAACCGGATTGAAATTGAAAGCCAGTCAAGTCAAAGTGTCTGGTTTATCGTCATGCTCCTTGGTAGTCAATTGCTGGTCATTGCCGCAATTGTATTGCCCAGCGTGCTATATCTGGTTTCACGCCCCATCAAAAAACTATCCGATACCCTGCATGAACTGGATCCTGCCAGTGGCGATTTATTGTTGCCGCCTACGGGTCATGAGCACGACGAAATCGGTCGCTTGGTGAGTGACATCAACGCATTGACGGGACGATTTTTAGGCTCCCTTCATCACGAGCAGGCCGCGCGTGAAACGATTGAAAATACAGAACAGGCCCTGACCGAAAGTGAACTGCGCTATCGCACCATTTTTGAAAGTGCGGGCGATGCAATCTTCCTTATACGCGATAATATTTACATTGATTGCAACGATAGTACGCTGGAACTATACGGATGCCAGCGCAGCGACATTATAGGCTGTACTCCCTACAGATATTCACCTGAATATCAACCGGACGGTAGCTTGTCGTCGAAGCTTGCCGAAGAAAAGGCAAATGCGGCTTCCGCCGGAGAAACACAATTGTTCGACTGGGAACATTGCAGGCTTGATGGCACGTGCTTTTCCGCAGAAGTCAGACTCAAGCTCATCAAATTACATCAAGGCACCTACCTTCAAGCTATCGTACGCGACATTACAACGCGCAAAAACACCGAACGAATGCTGGCAAATGCCAAGGAAGAAGCAGAAAAAACAACTCAGGCCAAAAGTGCCTTTCTTGCCAGCATGAGTCACGAGTTACGCACCCCGCTCAACGCCATCATAGGTTTTGCACAGATGCTGGACATGGGCATACCCGTGCCGCTCGCGCTTTCGCAAAAACAACCTGTCAGACATATCCTCAGCAGCGGCCGTCACCTGCTCGGTCTGATCAACGAAGTACTGGATCTGACCCGCATCGAAGCTGGCAGGATGGATATCTCGGCCTCAACCGTGGCAGTCACTCCGTTAATTGAAAATATCATTGCACTGGTCCAACCCGGTGCCGCAGAACGACGGATTAACATTCAATATTCCAGCCACTCGGAAGCGAAAATCTGCGCTGACCCCGTGCGCGTTCGACAGATACTGCTCAATTTGCTGTCCAATGCCATCAAATACAACCGTGATGATGGCCTGGTTCTGGTCTCCTGCCAGGAGAAAAATAATGTCGTTAACATCAGCATTAGCGATACGGGCTCAGGTATCCCAAAGCAGCAGCACGTGCTGCTATTCCAGCCATTCCAGCGGCTTGGTGCTGAATATAGCATTACCGAAGGCACTGGTATCGGTTTGGTTATTTGCAAGAAGCTTACCGAAGCGATGAATGGCCGTATCGGCTTCGAGAGCAAGGAGGGCATTGGCAGTCGATTCTGGGTGGAATTACCCGCCGCCACCGCATCCCACATAAATGTAGCGCCTGAAATACGGACAGTTGATGCGCCGAAAAATAGTCAGGTTCATGGTATTGTACTTTATGTGGAAGATTCACCCGTCAATGCTTCTGTCATGGAACATATCTTCAGTCACTTAACGGAAGTTCAATTAATAATCGCTGCAACAGCCGAGGCGGGGCTGGATATCATTCATGCGAATCCGCCTGATCTTGTGTTGATGGATATCAACCTGCCGGGGATGAACGGTCTCGATGCCTTGCTTGTAATCAAATCCGATCCGTACACGGCCTCCATTCCTGTCATTGCCGTCAGCGCTGCGGCGCTACCGCAAGACGTAAAGAGAGGTCTCGAAGCCGGCTTCAGCGCCTATTTAACTAAACCGTTTGAGGTGACGGAGTTAATTACGATGGTAGCAAAAATACTGGGCAACGACCGGCGCAGGTAAAATCCTTCTCAACAGGTTAAAAACCACTGAAAGTATCTGTTTATACCCGCGGGATAATTATCATCGAAGCGCGGAAATGATGGCTTGAAAATCCAGCCATCAGTAATGAAAACCCTCATGCTCAGCCGCGTTTTCAAACCCTCTCAATGAATTATTTTAATCCGCATGAGATGGTCATGTCAGATAATCTAATCAAAATCAACCTGTTATAAACTATCAGCCCGCCTGCTACAAGATAATCCCTAGATAAAATAAGATTTGTCCAATAGCACAGACAAAGATTATCTGATTTAATGCTTCCGGAATGATTATCTTTTTCGATTGAAGCCCGGGCAGACTGAAATGTATCGACGCAAATTCTCCGTCCGAAAATTCTCCGTCCGAAAAAAAGCTATTCATGTGACTATGATGATGAAATTCATCACGGCACAGACTATTGCCTTACTTGACAGATTAGTTGTATTCCACTTGAAAGGAATAAGCGACTGAAGCGTAGCGCAGATATTGGTAGTTATAAGTAGAATTAATCAGCTTTAAATTTCTATCTTTCAGCATGCACTCATCACGAATATTCAGGGCTGATATGCAATTAGCTTTACCTTCACTTCATCGTCATTATCGCTCCACCATGCGCAGCATGCTGGCATTCCTGTTATTGCTGGCATTCATGCAGCTTTTTGCCTTGTTAATGCCAACAGCCAAGCGGGGAATCTCAGTCTATTTGCCTATACACACTCTCATGGAAACCATATCCATCGTGATTTCCATGATGGTGTTTACAGTGGGGTGGATTACGGCTGGCAGGCGCATGTCAGGTAATAGCACAATACTTGCCGCGGTATTCTTTTCTGTAGGGCTACTCGATTTTTTTCATACCATCTCTTACGCCGGCATGCCCGATTTTATCTCGGTAAACGACCAGCAAAAACAGCTTAATTTCTGGTTGGCTGCACGTATCCTGGCGGCCCTTAGTTTACTGTGGGTGGCTGCCAGACCATGGGAGGCGCTCAAGTCACAGGCAACACGCTATCTGATTTTTATTTCACTGCTTGTCATGGTCAGCATAATCACCTGGGCTATCGTCTGGCATCAGGGCTGGTTTCCGGACACGTTCATTCCGGGCGTGGGACTGACGCCTTACAAGAAAGATTTTGAGTACCTGATCATCCTGATCAATCTGACTACGGCAACCGTACTGTGGGTCAGGATGCGAGAGATACAGCAGTTCAATATCGTACTGTTATTCGGCGCGGTATGTACCATAGCGATGAGTGAATTTTTCTTCACGCTCTATACCACCATGTTTGGCAGCTACAATGTGCTTGGGCATCTTTATAAAGTCATTGCCTATCTGCTGATCTATCGCGCGCTAGTCCTTGAAGTGATTGAAGCGCCGTACAATTTGTTACACGAATCACAGCAGAAACTGGCGTTATTACTGCAGGCGTCAAATACGGGTTTCTGGAATTGGGATTTGAACAGTAACCAGGTCTATTACTCGCCTGAATGGAAGGCTCAGCTGGGCTATCTTGCGGATGAACTTTCCGACCATTACAGCACATGGAATTCGTTACTCCACCCGGATGACAGTGAGCAGGTTTTGAGGCAGATGAACGAATATCTCGCTTCGACATCACGTGATGAATATGCGAGTGGATTTCGTTTATGTCACAAGGATGGCAGTTACCGCTGGATTCTTGCACGCGGGATAAAACAATATGATATTCACGGGAAATTAACGCATCTTGTCGGTTTGCATGTCGATATTAGCGATCTTAAGTGGACAGAAATGGAACAAAAGAGGCTTCATCACCGTCTGGACGAAAGGGAAGAAGTCTTTCTCACTCTGGCCAACAATATCTCCCAACTGGTATGGATGGCAGATGCGCAAGGCGCGGCATTTTGGTATAACCAGCGATGGTTCGATTATACCGGCACGACGCTGGATGAGATGAGCGGTTGGGGCTGGATGAAAGTCCACCATCCGGACTACGTGCAATCCGTAGTAAAAAAACTAAGTCACTGTTTCAAGACGGGTGAAATATGGGAAGATACTTTCCCTTTGCGTGGCGCGGACGGTCAATACCGCTGGTTTCTCTCCAAAGCCGTGCCGATCCGTGACCAGCAGGGTGCGTTGCTCCGCTGGTTTGGCACAAACACTGACATCACCGAGAATAAGTTGGCGGAAGCAGAAAACTGCCGCTTAGCCTTTCATGCGGAAGAGAAAGAAAAGCGGGCACATGAGTTACTCGTTGCCAACATACATCACAAAATTGTCATTACACAATTGCAACAGATAGAAGCTGCGCATAAAAATACAGAAAAACTGCTGCTCAATGCCATGCAGAAACTAGAGGCAAAAGACCAATCCAAGACGCGTTTTCTGGCGGCGGCAGGACATGATTTGCGCCAACCGCTGGCAGCCGCGAATATGTTTCTATTCGCACTCAAGTCGACTGTAACAACGTCTGAACAAAAAGAGCTCGTACAGTCAATCAACAATTCAATGGGCACGTTCAAGGGCTTGCTTGATGCCCTACTGAATGTATCGAAGCTGGACTCGAATATGATCAAGCCGGAATGTGCAGCGATTAATGTACCGGAACTTATCATCTGGCTGGAAGAGAATTTTAAAGCCATGGCCGGTGAGAAACAGCTGGGCTTTAAACTGTACTTTTCGCTCAAGCACATCCTTTTCATTCACAGCGACATTAATTTACTCAAGTCCGTGTTGATGAATCTTGTCTCCAATGCGATTAAGTTTTCAACGAAGGGGGCCATTCTGGTGAGTGCCAGAAAACGCGGGGCTGATGTATTGTTCCAGGTATGGGATACCGGCATCGGCATTCCAGTCGAAAACATTAAACATATTTTTGATGAATTCTATCAAGTCGATAATCCGCAGCGGGACAGGACAATGGGGCTGGGGTTGGGACTGTCTATCGTCAAACGCACTTTGGCGCTGCTGGGAGGAAATATCGAATGCCGCTCACAAAGCGGTCAAGGAACGGTCTTTGATTTTTGCCTGCCCATCGCGGCTACCTCCAGTGTCATTCCACCGCAGTCAGCGACTATTGATATACAGCAACATTTGTCCTGCGATTCGATCGCTCAAGGGAAGCACTTTGTTGTAGTTGAAGATGATTTGATGGTGGCGCAAGCGACGACCGCCTGCCTGGAGATCATGGGCGGCAAGGTACGCTGCTTTCATCGTGCTGAAGATGCGCTGCTTTGCGCCGATATTGAGCGCACCGATTATTTCATTGTCGATTATATGTTGGGTGGTACTTTAAATGGCATTCAGTTCCTGAACCAGCTGCGTCAACAACTGGGTAAATCTGTTCATGCGGTATTGGTGACAGGAGACACTTCCAGCAATCTGATCCAGGATACTTCAGATTTTGCCTGGCCAGTACAATATAAACCTGTGAATATGCCGGCGTTACTCACCAGTCTCAGTGGACAAGCAGACAGATTAATGTAAAACTCGGGTAAACGAGCCGCGATGTAAGTTCACGTTAAACGACCAAATAAAGCTTGGACGCAACCTAAAGATAATATACTGATCACAGCGCGCCTGATGAGATGATTAGCCTCGCAAATTTAGCTTTTTCCAGCCTTCGAGCCCCAGTTTTTTGAGCATGTCAATATTGGCATCAGGAATCCGGTCTGCATCAGGAAAGGCGTCCACCGCGCGATCGACGCTGTCCTCACGCAGCAAATGCAATGTCGGGTAAGGCGCGCGATTGCTGTAATTTTCGATGTCATCCACCTCGGTACCGGAAAACTGATACTGCGGGTGCAGACTGGCTACCTGAAATGCATCATTGAATTCCGGCTCTGCTGTGGCCAAATCAACTGCATCCAGGAAATCGTTATAGTCCAGAAAATCGGTGAGCACCAGAGGATGTATCAATAAGGTGGTATCCACCAATTGGGCATCCGTCGCCTGCAAAAAGCGCAATTCAGCAATTAAGTCACCCAGTAAAGCCTCCTCGGTAGTCGCGCGACTCACCACATAGCGTATCTGTTTTTTGACATGAACCGCCTTGGCAAACGGGCAAAGGTTAAGACCGATAACCGCTTTTTCCAGCCAGTCCTGAGTTACTGCGATGATTGTTTCGTTCGTCATTTTGTACTTTCCAGTCATTATTTTCAATTTAGTGTCAACCCGCCCTGCTCACACGTGAGGATAAGGTTAGTTTCGATGAATTAACGCCACCTCAATAAGGCAAGGGTGGTTCATCCATCAGCGCAATCTGCTCGCGCAATTCAAGTATCTTATCCTGCCAGTAACGCGGACTGCTAAACCAGGGAAAGGCTGCCGGAAATGCGGCATCATCCCAGCGCCGGGCAATCCAGGCTGAATAATGTATCAGCCGTAATGTTCGCAAGGCTTCGATCAGATGTAATTCACGCGGATCGAAGTCGCAAAAGTCTTCGTAGCCCGAGAGCAAATCGCCCAATTGTCGTGTTTGTTCTGCACGCTCACCGGATAACAGCATCCACAAGTCCTGTATCGCCGGCCCCATACGGCTATCATCAAAGTCGACAAAGTGCGGCCCGCTATCCGTCCACAATACATTGCCAACATGACAGTCACCATGCAGGCGCAGCGTTTTTACCACGCCGGCACGCTCAAAACAACGCCGCACGCCCTCCAGCGCTAATAACGCCACACCGCGATACACTTCAATTAATTCGGCGGGAATAAAATCATGAGCCAGCAGATAGTCGACAGGCTCAACGCCAAAACTTTGAATATCCAGCACGGGACGATGCTGATACGTCTCAAGCGCACCTACCGCATGAAGACGTCCGAGAAAACGCCCCATCCATTGTAATATATCAGGATTATCCAGGTCCGGCGCGCGACCGCCGTGTTTACTGAATACCGAAAAGCGGAATCCTTTATATTCATGCAGCGTACTGCCATTTATCCGCAGCGCGGGCACAACCGGTATTTCGCGCTCTGCCAGCGATGCAACAAAGCCATGCTCTTCCAGAATGGCCGTATCCGTCCAGCGCAAAGGCCGGTAAAATTTGGCGACCAGTGGCAGATTATCCTCCATGCCGGCCTGATAGACGCGATTTTCATAACTGTTCAGTGCGAGCAATCGGCCATCGCTGCGTAAGCCTGCGCTGTCTAACGCATCCAGAACAATATCGGGCGTGAGAGAACTAAAAGGGTGTTGAGTATTCATAGTCGGCATTGTATGTTATTCCTGAATCCTGAATTCTAAATCCTGCATCTCGGTGTATAATTTGCCCCCTATCAATTAACCTCAAGGAAATATTGTGTCCCTCTCAAAACGCGTCCAGGCTATTAAACCGTCCCCTACTCTTGCCGTCACCGCACGCGCAGCGAAACTCAAGGCAGAAGGAAAAGATATCATCGGACTGGGAACGGGCGAACCGGATTTTGATACCCCGCAGCACATCAAGGATGCCGCGATCGGTGCCATCAATGCCGGTTTTACAAAATATACTGCGGTAGGCGGCACGCCTTCCCTGAAAAAAGCCATTATTGCCAAATTCAAACGCGATAACGGTCTGGATTACACTGCCAAGCAGATTTTGGTTTCCTGTGGCGGCAAGCAAAGTTTTTTCAATCTGGCATTGGCTGTCATCAATCCAGGCGATGAAGTCATTATTCCTGCACCTTACTGGGTGTCGTATCCTGATATCGTGCTCATCGCAGAAGGCACGCCGGTCATCGTGCATGCGGATATCGCGCAAGGTTTCAAACTGACAGCTGAACAACTCTCCGCGGTCATCACCCCGAAAACAAAAATGCTGGTCATCAACAGCCCGAGCAATCCTTCCGGCGCGGTATACACGCTGGACGATCTCAAAGCCCTGGGCGAAGTACTGCGTAAACATCCGCAAATCTTAATCGCTACCGATGATATGTACGAACATGTCGCGCTGGCTGATGAACCTTTCGTGAATATCCTGAATGCCTGCCCGGATCTGTATTCACGTACCATGGTCATGAACGGCGTATCCAAGGCTTACGCCATGACCGGCTGGCGCATCGGCTATGCAGCGGGCCCGGAGAATATCATCACCGCGATGGAAAATGTGCAGTCACAAAGCACCTCCAATCCAACTTCGATTTCACAGGTAGCCGCAGAAGCCGCACTAAACGGCGATCAGGGCTGTATCACGCCTATGGTCAAGGCCTTCCGCGAACGCCACATCTTCGTGGTGAATGAATTAAACAAGATTCCGGGTCTGTCCTGCATCATGGCGGGCGGCGCATTCTATGCCTTCCCGGATGCCAGAGTCGCTATTGCCAATTTACATCAAAAAGGCATCCTTAAAGAAGCAACTGATCTAGCCCTCGCTGAATACCTGCTGGTGGATGCCGGTGTTGCGGTAGTCCCAGGCTCCGCGTTTGGCAGTGAAGGCTTCATGCGCTTATCTTTTGCCACCTCGATGGAAAACCTCAGCAATGCACTGATGCGCATTGCAAAAGCACTGGCATAACCGTTAAATCATAATCCGTGCTGGCGCAAGCCTGCAACGGGTATGAAAAAGGGGACCGAAATCGGTCCCCTTTTTTACGACAACCCCACCGCTAGCGATGGGGACAGTTTATTACTTAGCGCCAATCACTGGATCAGCAGCCAGTTTACGCCACGTTTCCAGCAAGGTATCCGGATTCAGCGATAAAGTCTGAATACCGGTTGCTACCAGCCATTGCGCGAAATCGAAATGATCCGAAGGACCCTGTCCGCAAATACCGACATATTTGCCCAGACGGTTGCAGGTGGTGATGGCCATTTTCAGCAACACCTTAACCGCCTCGTCGCGTTCGTCGAAACGATCCGCAACCAGACTGGAATCCCGATCCAAGCCTAAAGTCAGCTGGGTCAAATCATTCGAACCGATTGAAAAACCATCGAAGAATTCCAGGAACGATTCAGCCAGCAGCGCATTGGAAGGAATCTCGCACATCATAATGAGACGCAAACCGTTTTCGCCGCGCACCAGACCGTGTTTCGCCATGGTGGCTACCACTTCACGCGCTTCTTGTACCGTGCGTACAAACGGCACCATCAGTTCCACGTTGGTGTAACCCAACTTTTCACGGACACGCTTCATGGCACGACATTCCAACTCGAAACAATCGCTGAAGTTCGGTGCGACATAACGACCGGCGCCACGGAAACCGATCATTGGATTTTCTTCCATCGGCTCGTAGATTTCACCGCCCAGCAATTTGCGATATTCGTTCGACTTAAAGTCTGACAGGCGAACGATGACCGGTTTAGGCCAGAAAGCGGCGGCCAGTGTGGACACCCCTTCGGTGATTTTTTCTACATAGAATTCGACCGGATCAGCGTACCCTGCCGAGCGTTGTAAAACCGCTTCATGCAACTTGCCGGGCAACTTGTTGTGTTCCAGTACCGCTTTAGGGTGAATACCGATCAGGTTGTTGATGATGAACTCAAGGCGAGCCAGTCCCACACCTGCTGAGGGCAGTTGTGCGAATTCGAAGGCCAGATTCGGGTTACCCACATTGAGCATCAACTTGACCGGCAAAGCGGGCAACTCGTTGGCACTGCTGACCACGACCTCGAATGGAAGATTACCGTGATAGACAAAACCGGTATCGCCTTCGGCACAGGAAATGGTAACCATTTCACCTTCTTGCAAAGCGGTGGTTGCATGACCGCAACCGACGATAGCCGGGATACCCAGTTCACGCGCGATGATCGCCGCATGACAGGTACGACCGCCGCGATTAGTGACAATCGCTGCGGCTTTCTTCATAACCGGTTCCCAGTTAGGGTCAGTCATGTCGGTTACCAGCACATCGCCTGCCTGTACCTGATCCATTTCAGCTGTACTAGCCACGATACGCACGCGACCCACACCGATCTTCTGGCCGATTGCGCGACCTTCAACCAGCACGTCGCCGCGCTGTTTCAGACGGTATTTTTCGGTTTTGTGCGTAGCGGCGTTGGATTTAACTGTTTCAGGACGTGCCTGCAGGATGTACAGCTTGCCGTCATTGCCATCCTTACCCCATTCGATGTCCATCGGACGACCATAATGTTCTTCAATGGAAATAGCGTAACGAGCCAATTCCAGAATATCGTCGTCGCTCAAGGAGAAGCGAGTTTGATCTTCCAGAGGAATACTTTCGATACGTGTTGAACGTCCGGCAGAACGCTGCTCGTCAAACACCATGCGCAATTGCTTGGAGCCTAATGAACGGCGGATAATCGCCGGAAATCCTGCGGCAAGCTGTTGCTTATGAACATAGAATTCATCAGGATTAACCGCGCCCTGCACGACCATTTCGCCCAGGCCGAAGCTTGAGGTGATGAACACCGCGTCGCGGAAGCCTGATTCGGTATCCAGTGTAAACATCACGCCGGATGCGCCCAGATCAGAACGCACCATGCGCTGAATACCGGCTGATAGTGCTACGTCAGCATGGGTAAAATCCTTGTGTACACGGTAGGAAATTGCACGATCGTTGTAGAGGGATGCAAAAACTTCACGTATCGCGTGCAGAATATTCGCGATGCCGTGGATATTCAAATAAGTTTCCTGCTGCCCTGCGAAAGAAGCATCCGGCAAATCTTCAGCTGTCGCGGAAGAACGCACGGCAAAGCTGGCATCAGAATCACCCGCCAATTCGGCATAATGCAGGCTGATTTCAGCTTCCAAACGGGCTGGCAACGGCGCGTCGATGATCCAGCCGCGTATGGTGCGCCCTGCTTCGGCCAATGCAACCACGTCATCCACATTCAGCGCTTTCAGCAAATCCTCGATGCGCTTATCCAAGCCATCATTTGCCAGAAAATCACGGTATGCCTGTGCCGTAGTGGCAAAACCACCCGGAACCAGCACACCCGAAGAACTCAGGTTCGAAATCATCTCACCTAGCGAAGCATTTTTTCCGCCGACTTGAGGTATATCATTGATACCCAAAGACTGAAACGGAATGACATAAGTTTGCATAGTATTTCCCTTATCTATATTAAATCGGTCAAGTTGGCACACACATCACGGAATCATCCAGGGCATAAGATATGCCTGTACTGTGGTCATTATACCAACGAGTCCGGCTAACATCAGACTATGTTTCAAAGTAAATCGAAATAAATCGCCTTCTCGCCCCACTAAACCGACCGCAGCAGCCGCTACAGCGATGGATTGAGGTGAAATCATCTTGCCGGTCACCCCGCCTGTCGAGTTCGCTGCGACCATCAAAGTATCGCTGACACCAAGCTGATGCGCAGTATTGGCCTGCAAATTGCAGAACAAGGCGTTAGACGAGGTATCAGAACCTGTCAGAAACACCCCTATCCAGCCCAAAAATGGCGAGAAGAACGGAAACGCAGCGCCGGTTCCTGCCAGCAGCAGCGCCATGGTGGCAGACAAGCCGGAATAGTTGGCGATAAAGGCGAACGCCAGCACCATCCCTATCGAGTAAATCGGCAACATCAGATCTTTCAGTGTGCTGCCGAAGGTCCGGATTGCGTCCAACGGTTTCATGCGCAGCACAATCGCACTGATGACAGCAGACAGTAAAATCGCCGTCCCCGTTGCAGCCAGCCAGTTGAAAGAATAAACCGCGGCATACGCCTTGGGCAGTTCGACAATCGGCGGCATTTTCATGACCATGTTGTTGAGCATCGGCACAGGGGTGTTGATTACCGTCCAGGCCAACTCGCCGCCCTTGGCAAACAAGGCCTTGAAAGGCTTGATCGACCAGATAGTGACAAATATCGTCAAAATAATGAACGGCGACCAGGCCTTGAATACTTTACCTGCAGAATGCGCATCTAGCTTCAGAGTGATTTCCTGCCCGGGAAAGCGGAAGATATTTTTAGGTTGCCAGAATTTCAGGAAAATAGTCAGCGAAATCAGGCTCACCAGTGCAGAGGTAATATCCGGCAATTCCGGCCCGATAAAGTTGGCGGTCAAAAATTGAGTCACGGCAAAAGACACACCACACACCAAAATTGCCGGCCAGGTTTCACGCACACCGCGCCTGCCGTCCATGATCAGGATCACCCAAAACGGGATTAACATCGACAACAGCGGCAGTTGACGCGCTGCCATTTGCCCGATTTTGAACGCGTCGATACCGGTGACCTGCCCCGCTACGATAATGGGAATCCCCATCGCGCCGAATGCGACCGGTGCGGTATTGGTAATCAGACACAGACCTGCTGCATAGAGCGGGTTAAAGCCTAAGCCGACCAGCAAAGCGGCCGTGATCGCGACCGGCGCGCCGAAGCCCGCGGCCCCCTCCAGAAAGGCACCGAAGGAAAAACCGACCAGCAACATTTGCAGGCGTTGATCTTCTGTTATGCTAACGACCGAAGCACGGATGATTTCAAACTGCCCGGTTTTGACCGTCACCTTATACAGGAACACCGCCGTGACAATAATCCATGCAATCGGCCAGATGCCAAACAGAAAGCCATAGCCTGCCGATGCCAATGCCATGACAGCGGGCATGTGGTAGAAAAAAACAGCAACCAGCAAGGACAACACAACGGTAATGGTGCTGGCCAGATAACCCTTCATCCGGAACACAGCCAGGGCGACAAAAAAGAAGATAATGGGGATACCGGCTATCAGTGCTGAAAGCCACAGATTACCTAACGGATCATATAATTGTTGCCAGGGTTGCATGGTGAATCTCCTCTGTTGTTATAGTTATGGTGAATCGATGACGCGGGTGAAACGTTAAATCAGTGCTTCTGTCCGGCTGCACTCTTCGAGCAAATAAGCGACAGAGCGGTAAGTGCGTCCCGTCTCGGCGGTGAGACCGATTTCACAAGTGCGGTTGGTTGACACCCCCGAGCAACAGTTGGATGGCAGCTCTGCGTGAATTTTGCGCAAGGCGTGTCCATTGAGCTCAGGGACGGCAAAGCCTCGATCACCGCCAAACCCGCAGCAATTCACGCCTGCTGGTTCAATGACTTTCAAAGCGCAGGCCGCCACCACCGCGCGCAACTTGGCATCCGTAGCTTCACGTCTCACGCTGCAATTGATATGCAAGGCCAACGGTTCAGTTTTTCGGGTCAGTTGCAGACGCGGCAACAGTGCATCGTGCGCAAACTCGTGAAAATCGAGCACCCTCAGACGACCCGCCAGTTGTTTTTGCATCCGTACCGAACAGGCGCTGGCATCCATGATGACAGGATAAAATCCGCCCTGACCATCATCGGCTGCCTTAAAAATTGCAGCGCAAAGCTTATCGGACATCGCATCCGCGGCCTCACTCATCCCCTTGCTTGCCAGCATCAGGCCGCAGCAAAGCGTATCGAAGTTTTCCGGCAGGCGCGGCGCATAACCTGCACGGACCAGCAGCCGGCTGATCACTTCGGGCAATGCCGGCTCATCCTTCACGTTCGCGCCGAAAATACGACTGCCGCAAGTGGGAAAATACACCACAGGATCACCACCCTCGCGGGTTTGAAGCTTCACTTCACCTGCACGCGGCATGCCGCGCTTCCAGATCCCTCCCGACAAACTGGCAAGTAACTCCCCGCCCAGCACGCTTGCTGCGGCATGACCTGCACTCAAACCGGCACGCGACAGACGGCTCACCACAGAGAAATGCTCAGCAGTCCAGTTGTCAATTTTTCGTGAAATTCCAGTCGATTTTTGACCGCGCAGCCGCCGCGTCAACGCGCCGGTATCGATGCCGACAGGACAAGCCGTAGCGCACAAACCACAACCGGCACAGGTATCGAGTGCATTATAAATAAAGCTCGCATCGAGTTCTTTCACCTCAATACCTGCCGACGCCCGTCGCGATAACTCACGCAAACTGCTGATACGCTGGCGCGGCGAAAAGGTCAGTAAATGGGACGGGCACAACGGCTCGCAAAAACCGCATTCGATGCATTTATCGACGATATCTTCCGTTGCCGGCATGGGTTTGAGATGTTGCAAATGCGCTAACGGGTCATCGTTGAGTATCACGCCGGGATTGAGCAAGTTGGCCGGATCGAACAGGACTTTGATCTGGCGCATCAGGCCGGTAGCCTGAGCGCCCCACTCCATCTCGACAAAAGGCGCCATATTGCGACCCGTACCGTGTTCAGCCTTGAGCGAGCCATCGTACTTATCGACCACCAGATGACAGATATCGTCCATGAAGCGTGCATAACGTTCGACTTCCGCTGCATCGCCAAAATCCTGAGTAAACACGAAATGCAGGTTGCCTTCGAGCGCGTGACCGAAAATAATCGCCTCAACATAGCCGTGCTGGTGCAGCAGCGCCTGCAAATCACGGGTGGCCAGCGCCAGCGATTCGATCGGAAAAGCGACATCCTCGATAATGACCGTGGTGCCGGTACGGCGCATCGCACCGACTGAGGGAAAAGTACCCTTGCGCACTTTCCAGTACATCTCGCAGGTGGCAGGATCGGTCGAGAAGACGGCCGGATACACGGTAGCTATCCCCTTGATGGCCGCCAGCGCGGCTTCTATGCGTTCGCCTAACAAGTCAGCGGTTTCGGCGCGCACTTCAATCAACAGGGCTGCGACTTCAAAAGCTAGGCCCGACATCTGCTCAGGCATGCCTGGTTTTTTTTCAACCGAACGCAAGGAGGCACGGTCGAGCAACTCAACCGCAGATACCTGCTCATTTTTCAGACGCATCACCGCCTGGCAGGCGGCGTCGATATCAGCAAAGAACACCAGCGCACTGGCTTTAAAAGGATCTTCGACTATGGTGCGATAGCTGATGCGCGAGATAAAGCCCAGCGTACCTTCCGAGCCTATCATCAGATGTGCCAAGATGTCGATCGGATCCTGATAATCGATAAGCGCATTGATGCTGTAGCCTGTGGTATTTTTGATCTTGAATTTGTGCGCGATGCGTGCTGCCAGCGCTTTATCCGCACAGGTGTCTTTAGCCATGTTCGCCAAACCGTCCAGCAAGGCGGCATGGCTATGTCTAAAGCTGGCAATGCTCGCCGCGTCTTCAGTGTCGAGCACGCAGCCATCGGCTAGCACCACGCGCAAACCTGCCAGCGTGCGGTAGCTGTTTGCCGCAGTACCGCAACACATCCCTGACGCATTGTTTGCCGCGATGCCACCGATCTTGCAGGTATTGATCGAGGCCGGATCAGGCCCTATCTTGCGACCGAAAGGTGCTAAACGTGCATTCACCTCGCCGCCGATAATGCCCGGCCCCAGACGTACCATAGTCGCATCGGGCGAGATTTCGCAGCTGGCAAACCCTTCTCCTATCAGCGCCAGCACACTGTCGGTGACACCCTGCCCCGACAAACTGGTACCCGCCGCGCGATAGGTCACGGAACGGCCCTGACTACGTGCCGCGTTCAACAGTGATTGCAATTCCTGTTCAGACTCGATGATCACCACAACCTCGGGTGTCATGCGGTAAAAACTGGCATCCGTACCGTAAGCGATACGCCGCAATTCATCACTGATGATCTGTTTGGCAGGCAAGATGCGCGCCAGTGCGCTGACCATCCTGTTCATGGCTTTCTGTCCTTCAATAAATCGCGCAGACGTTTAGGCGCAGGTTTTAGCGCGGTGCGACTGTAGGTCCAGGCACCCTGTTCGATGGGCGACAGTGCATGCCCCCGACTGAGCAGCCAGGAAGTCAGCCGGTAGACTTTGAGTCGGCTATAAACCAATGTCCAACCCGCCCAAAATGCACTGGCTAACTTGCTTCGTCCGGCACCGCTGCCGCGCAAGGAGGCCGTTTCAGGTCTGGCCTGCGCTTCATTGCGCAAACGCACCAGAATATCCGTGATGGGGATTTTGACCGGACACACTTCGACACAGGCACCGCACAAGGTGGAGGCGAACGCTAACGGGTAGGTCGCATCCAGCCCCATCATATGAGGCGAAACGATGGCACCGATAGGCCCGGGATAGGTCGTGCCGTAAGCATGGCCGCCGATGCGCGCATAGACAGGACAATGGTTCATGCATGCCCCGCAGCGGATACATTGCAGCGTGGCGCGCAGCTGTTCGTCCGCATAGGCCTGACTGCGCCCGTTGTCCAGCAGAATCAAATGCACTTCTTCCGGGCCGTCCTTTTCACCGGGTTGACGGGGACGGCTGATGAGATTGAAGTAAGTCGTGATGGATTGACCTGTCGCCGAGCGTGTCAGCAGACTATACAAAGGCAACACATGTTCAAGTTTTTCCAGCACTTTTTCGATGCCGGTAACGGCGATATGCACACGCGGTACCGTGGTACACAGGCGACCGTTCCCCTCGTTCTCAACCAGACAGATCGTGCCGGTTTCAGCGACCAGGAAATTGGCACCGGACAGCCCGATGTCCGCATCGGCAAACTTGCGACGCAGCGCTTGCCTGCCGATTTTGATCAACTCATCGACATCTTCCGTGTAAGCCACACCGGGAATCTTTTCCGCAAACAGGGCTGCGATTGCCTGCTTGGTCTTGTGGATAGCCGGCATGATAATGTGCGATGGTTTCTCACCAGCCAGTTCGACGATATATTCGCCCATATCGGTTTCAAACGCCTCGATACCGGCGGCCTTCATCGCATGGTTAAATTCGATTTCCTCGCTGACCATCGACTTGCCTTTGGCGATGGTACGCGCGTTGACGCGGCGGGCAATCTCAATCGCAATGGCATTGGCCTCATCGGCGGTCGCTGCCCAATGTACCTGTATGCCGTTGGCGGTCATCCTGGTTTCGAGTTGTACCAGCAGTTCAGGCAGGCGGGCCAGACTGTTGCGGCGGATCGCTGAACCGATGTCGCGCAAGCCCTCTAACTCCAGCTGATCTGGAAACTGCACACGCCGCTTATCCTGCAAAAAGTCCATCGCCCCGCGAAAATTTTTGCGCTGCCCCGGGTCTTGCACGGCCGCCAGACTGCGCGCCTTGAAATCCGCATCAGGATGAAAGTGAATGACCTGACTCATAGCGATTCTCCCTTAACCGATTCGTGACAGAACAACACCACCAATTCACGCGGGCCGTGTGCGCCGTAGGCTAGCGTCTGCTGGATATCCGCCGTCTTGGAAGGGCCTGAAATCAGCAGCGCATTAGTCGGCATGGCATCCTTCCAGCCTTCGGCCGTGATGGCCTGATAAAAGTCTGCGTAAATTTTGCGTGTGTCAAGCAGCACAAAATGCACCGGCGGCACCAGCGACATCAAACGCGGTTCGGCGGCATCAGGCCAGAGGATCAAACTGCCGGTTTCGGCGATGGCGCTGCGCGCACAGGTCAATGAGGCGTCAATATTGTCAAACAGCACGTCCCGCCAGTCCTCTATCGACTTGTCGTACCGGATCAGATCTAACGATTCTTGCGCTACTGCTTGCAAAGTGTCGCCGTGCGTGGTGTTGTCGCCTATCAGCAAATTTCGCAAGCCCTTTGCACTCGCCAGACGCAGCAACAGCGACGGCCAGTCGCTCTCCGTGGTGTCGTGCACTTCGGTATGAACCGCTTCGAGTACGCTGCGTAAACGTTGAATGCGCTGTACAGCATCTTCATCGCGCTGATGTGCGCCGTACCAGTCTTTCATTACGGGCAACGCCGGTATCTCGGTGACGGCTGATGCGCGCAACCGTCCCAGAATAAGCTCGCGCGCATTCATAATGTTGCTTTCGAAGTGCGGCGCAGCAGAAAACTGGCAATATGCTCGCCCGCCAGGGACGGCGTATCGAGCTGTGCGATTTCATCCAGCCTCGCGGCACGACCGGTAATATTGAACAGGCAACCGCAATCAGCGCTGACCACGCGTTCCGCACTGGTGGCCTGAATCGCTGCGACCTTATCTGACACGATTGCTTCGGAAATTTCCGGATAGCGCATGGCGAACGTTCCGCCAAACCCGCAACACTCTTCGATGCGCGCTTGTTGAACCACCGTCACCTGCGCCAACGAATCCAACAGCGCGACGCTCGTTTCATGCGAGCCCATTTCACGGCGCGCATGACAGGAAGTATGCAGGGCGATAGTGCAGTCAGAACCATAGTCCGGCTGCTTAAAATTAACCACATGCACCAGAAATTCGGTCAATTCAAAAATGCGTTCGGCTAATGCCTGAGACCGGGCTAGCAGTAGCGGATCAGCGGCAAACAACTGCGGGTAATGATGGCGCATCATCGCGGCACAAGAGCCTGAAGGCACAACAACAGGCCAGGGTTCAGGAAAAATAGTCAGCTGACGACTTGCTACCGCGCGCGCCTCGTCAGGATAACCGCTGCTATAAGCCGGTTGTCCGCAACAAGTCTGGCTTTCCGGATAATGCACCCTAATACCTTCCCGTTCCAGCAGCAAAATGGTATCCATGCCGGCTTCCGGGGCAAACTGGTCGACCAGACAGGTCGCATAAAGATAAACGTCGCGAGGCTTGGGCGGGTATACCCTGCCCTGTGTTTTGTCCAATCCCATGATCTTATCTCCCCCGGCTTATTTTGCAACGGTTGGTAAGGTGGTCTTACCAAAAAAGTTATGCACTATAAAATGGGATATATACTTTGTCAACTGATTCCGGCAGAGGCTGCGTGACCAGTAAATAAAACAGATTCCAATTGACTATTCAAGGCTCAACAAATACTATCCAAGTGGTCTTACCAAGGTATATTCAATGTTACAGAGTCGTCCTACCGTTACTCGCATTTCCGACGCCATTGCTACCGAACTGGAAAAACGCATCCTGGAAGGTTCACTGAAACCCGGCGATCGCCTCCCCTCTGAACGGGATTTTTCTGCAGAGCTGGGGGTGTCCCGCCCTTCTTTGCGAGAGGCGATTCAAAAACTGATCACCAAAGGACTGCTAACCTCACGCCATGGCGGAGGAACCTTTGTCACCGATCGACTGGATGCACATTTTGTCGATCCCTGGCAGGATCTGCTCAGCGGCCACCCGATGCTGCACACCGACTTACTCGAATTTCGTCAAATGCTGGAGAGCCAGGCGGCCTATCTGGCAGCCGAACGGGCAACGGATGTCGACATTCAGCGTCTGGATGCGCTGTACGCCGCGCTGGATATGGTCTATGAGAGCAACGATGTGGTGGCCTGCATCGCTGTCGATGTCGCCTTCCATCAGGGCATTGCAGATGCCGCACATAACGTGTTGATCGGACATATGACGGTCAGCCTGATGAAACTGATCCACGGGCATGTCGCCATTAATCTGGAACACCTGCATGATCGCCCTTTGCGCTGGGAACAGTTACGCGCGCAGCACCGCGCGATCTGGCAGGCCATTCGCAACCATCAACCGGAAGCGGCCGCAGCAGCCGCACTCAGTCACATCGAGTTTGTCCGGGAAAATTTAACCGATGCGACCCGGGATGCGGAACGCCGCCTCAGTGCCTTGCGACGCTAATTGCCATGCCAGTCGTATACCTCCGCAGCTTCGAAATACGGAGTAAATCTATAGCGGCCCCTTGCCAGGATGTTACTGAAATCTTGTGCGAGCAAGTCGGCGGCGCGCGAAAGTAAATCTCTCGCTAGCTCTGAAATATCAGCCGCTGGCCCGAGGTGATTCACTTACCCCGGCCGGGAAACGACCTTAGTGGTACAGGAGACGGCTTCTGCTCTACCGGATAAGCACCCGCCGGAATGCCATTTTTTATATAAAAATCAAAATCTTGCATGAATAATTTTTTACACATAGTCTGACACGGACCGGATGCAAGGTGCAGTGTACTGGATGCAAGGTGTAATAGACGGGATACAGTCCGCGATTCACCGGATATAGTCCGCCACGGATGAAATAAAGTCAGGCGCGGGTGAAATAAATTCAGGCAAGGACTGGCGGAACAGGAAAACATGTCAGTAGAAAAGTTAAAAAGTAACCAGCAGCCGATCTGCCACCGGCAAAATTGTTTATATTTTTCTATAACTGTTACTGCGTAACATCAGTTATTAATTTCGCATGGTGATTCCAGCAAGACAGCAAGGACGAATATAAGGCACAACACTGATACGCACGCAACAGCCTTGGATGTACTCAACGGGGATAAAGGGCACGGAAGGCATGAGAGCATCCTCACAGAACGTTTACGCTGCAATATAAACCGTACTGCGCCGCTGGCGGAGGTGCAGATAGAGCAGGCGAAGGTCATGAAATTATTCAAATTATAGCAAGAATTCAGATGATCGCCTGCTACGATTCAGAACTGCTAAGGCAATGCGCAAAACATGTAAGACTTGCCTTATTGTTTGAATTTGAACTTATCCGTAAGATGTACTCTGTGCGTTCAATTATCAAACAAGGGGGGATAGACAAATGAAAACCGCGCAAAGCAGAAGGAGAATATTTTTCTATACTGAGTTTAGGCATAACGTTTCATTTACCGATGTAAAGCCAGGCCGAGACGAACTACATAGCGGATGGCATTATGCGGGGGTTGCCTATAGACAGGAGCTTACTAATGATTTACTTGTGAAGAATATTAAATCAGAATGAAAAAATCCTCAAAATTCGATTGTCCTGCCTATGGACACACGGTCACAGTGCATGAATCGCTCTCGCTGCTTGAATCAGGGGTAGGGCCGGTTCGCAAACCAATTTCATGCAGCGGGTCACTCTTATGTGGTGTTGAGAAAAAAAACCGTGATGGAGTTGCAATTAATTGGATCGCCTGTCCATGGAAAAAGTCATTCAGCGAAAGCAAACAATCGTAAATATTCGATAGCCGCTTGCTGGAAACAGTATGGCGGCTTTCGTCTTAATGCAGGTCACTGTGACGCTAATTAACCCGAACACTACGCGTTAAAAGGCTTGCGACTGCATCCATGACCGACGATAGAGGGGGCTCAAGCATGTTGAATATGCGCCCCTACTGGCGCGGTGAGCGGATTAGGACGCATGGCACAGATGAACGGAGGCAGAAACAGAGATCACTAGCAGGGCCGACGATGCGAGGCTTGATGAATACTTTGCCTTACGCGGTGAGAATAAATAGGGGCATCGTGACAACTTAGGAATGAGATGCTTATTTGGCGCTTATTCGTGAAAAAGGACTTAGAGTTTTTTATTCTCTAAGTCCTTGATTCTTTGGTGGGTCGTGCGAGGATCGAACTTGCGACAAATGGATTAAGAGTCCACTGCTCTACCGGCTGAGCTAACGACCCGTAATGATTTTAGCTGCATCAAAAGTGGAGCGCATTATAGTTTGAATAATAACTTTTGTCAAAAAAATAATACTTTATACATAACCATCTGCCATAACGCCGGATTGATTTAGCAGGTGTTTAACAAAAAAACGTATCTAAGCAGAAAATTAAAATTACAATCATTTTTAAAGAATCAGATACTTACATTATCGACTGCGGCATCCTCAGGTGAGTTTTGCATAATGGCGGGTCCGTGTTTTCAATATAATTTCTGTCATACGATCTCATCAGCGGCCTTCGTTCGGGCGGATAACTGAAATTCAATGTTCTGCACGCCATGATTTCAGCACCTGCAGCTGATTATTTTATTTTTCACTAACCGGATATTGACAATTCAGAATTGTTCACAAAGTCAGGTGGCATAAGGCTTTGCGCCTGACAGGCCGCAACAAGGTATTAACACTTACGATAATATGTTGTTTATAAAAGATAATTTAATGTGTCAAAAAACAGGCAGGGCATGAAAAAGCCTTGTAGCTCACTGGTTTAAGTGCTTAGTCAGTAACATTATCAACAGAGTTATCCACAGATATTGTGGGTAAACAGAAATACTCTTTAGTGACGCGGGATTAGCTCAATATTGCCGGAAAAATGTTACAAATAAACTTATGTGCGCGCCCCTTATCATGCCGCTATACCAATTTCATGTTTCCTTTGCCCCCTTGCCTGTTAAACCAGCTTAACAATCTTAGTCGCGGATTTGAGTCTATCCTGTGCGTCGATTCATGCCACTGTCGATTCATGCCACTGGCAAAACGTGTCCATCTGGTTGTCGTTGGTGTAAAGGTTTTCAGACATTGCATTTCGCGGAGATGTTTACCATTCATGGCATGGAATAGGTTCAGTCCCTCATATAATTGTTAATGATGTTGAGCTAATCCCGCGTCACTAAAGAGTATTTCTGTTTACCCACAATATCTGTGGATAACTCTGTTGATAATGTTACTGACTAAACACTTAAACCAGTGAGCTACAAGGCTTTTTCATGCCCTGCCTGTTTTTTGACAAATTAAATTATCTTTTATAAACAACATATTATCGTAAGTGTTAATACCTTGTTGCGGCCTGTCAGGCGCAAAGCCTTATACCACCTGACTTTGTGAACAATTCTGAATTGTCAATATCCGGTTAGTGAAATTCTTAATCTGAAAGCTGCCGATGATAGTGCATTCGAGTCAAATTTGATGACTTCAGCTCAATGAGCATCAGGTATTGAAACGGCGAAACGGGGTGTCTTAAGCAAAAAAAGAAAAGGAAAGACCAGAATAAAACTGATCAGCGTGCCATGCAAGGCATCCAACATTGCCAGCGCCTGCGATTGATGGGCGACTTGTTGCGCGACCAGGCCGATTGCTCCCGGGGTATCCTTATTCAAATGTAAAGGGGCCAGATATTGATCAATTGCGTTTCCATAAGGAGTCACATGCTCTATCAAATGATTCCAGCTTTGTTGCATGCTGCGTGTATATAGCAAAATAACGACAGATATGCCTACCGCGTTCCCGAGTGTGCGGATCAGGTTGTAGACCCCCGTTGCTTCAGTCATCAGATGCTTAGGCAGGGTTGCATAGGCAATTCCATTGAGCGGGATAAAGATAAAACCCATACCAAAGCCCTGAAACAAAGTAGGCCAAATCAATGAGAAGCTACTCGCTTCCAAAGGATACAGGGTCATACCCCAAGAACCGAGCGAGCCTGCCAAAGCGCCAAAAGCGATCAGCAAGCGTGCATCGACCTTACCCACCAGTTGACTCACAATCACCATACTGAGCATGCTGGCGATGCCGCGCGGGATCATATAGAGCCCTGCAACAGTCGTGGTGTAGCCCAGCACCTGTTCGAAATAGAGTGGTTGTAACGTAATTGATCCAAACAGCGCCATGCCGACGGCAACTTGAGCCGTCGCGGACAGAACGAAATTTCTATCCTTAAACATGCCTGGATTGAAAATCGGATGGAGCTTTTTTTTTATAATGTGTGTCACCAGCCAACTAAAACCTAGCGATGAAATCACCACCATCCAGCGGATAATCGAGGATTCCAGCCAGTCTTCTTCATTGCCTTTATCCAGAACATATTGAAATGCACCTACCGCCAGCAACAGCGCGCATAACCCGAACCAGTCCATTTTGCGAAGTTTTATGCTGGTTTCTTCCATGTAGCGCCCTGCAAGCCATAACGCTAGGAGTCCTACCGGCAGATTAATGAAAAAAGACCATCGCCAGGACAAATTATCGGTCAACCACCCCCCTATGACAGGCCCCATGATAGGTGCAATCATGATACCCATCGCCCATATCGCCATGGCTTTACCCCGTTCTTTCGGCGGATATAAATCGATCATGACTGCCTGTGACATAGGAACCAGTGCAGCCCCGGATAAGCCCTGAAGCAATCTGAAAATCACCATTTGACTTAATGATGCCGCAATCCCGCACAATAATGATGAAGCAATGAAACCCATCATGGAGATCATCAGGTAGCGTTTACGTCCCAGGATATCTGAAAAATATCCGGTCATAGGCATGGCGATTGCCGCCGCTACAATATAAGAGGTGAGAGCCCAGCTCATCTGACCGGGTGTCGCGCCCAGTTGTCCAGCCATGTTAGGGAGGGAAATATTAATGATAGTCATATCCAGCACTTCCATGATGGTCGCTACCATCACGGCGATTACCACCGGGGCCCGGGATTTCGCGATACTCACTTGAGCATAACTTTCGCTTCAACAGAAGTCCCGATAATAAACGGGCAAGCGAGGTTCTTTTGGTTAAGCCTGATTCTCACCGGAATCCGTTGAGTGACCTTTACCCAGTTGCCATTCGCATTTTGTGGTGGAAGCAACGAGAAGGAAGCGCCAGTTCCGCCAGCAATACTTTCAACGACGCCGTTAAATTCAATATTCGGGCAACGATCCAGACGAATTTTTACCAGTTTTCCGGGAACGATGCCTTCCATTTGCGTCTCCTTGAAGTTCGCATCTACCCACCAACTCTGCTCATCAATTACCGCAAACAATGGCTGCCCGGCCTGTACATAAACGCCAGGCCTGGCGGTCAAATTGGCGACGCTGCCGGCAACAGGCGAATACACCTTAGTGTATTTCAAGTTTAGCCGTGCCCGTTCAAGATCAGCAATGGATTCTTGTACTGCCGGATTTTGAGTACCCGCGAATTTCACGCGCTGATTCGCCTGCATAAGTGCCGCCTGCGCCTGCCTGACTTCTGTTTCAGCCAGCGCTACTGCCATCCTTGAATTATCCAATGCCTGGACTGACAGAAAGTGACTGCGTGAGAGTTCTTCCTGTCGCCTGCCAAATCGCTTGGCATTTTCCAGTTGTAATTTTTTTTCTTCAAGCAGTGATTTTTCGAGCAACACACCCGAGAGATTTACCCCGACAGCCTGGGTTGACTGATTAAGTTTGGCCTGATATTCCCCGATTGCAAGTCTGTATGGTTCATCATCCAGGCTAAATAACAAATCCCCCCGTTTAACCGCTTGATTATTGACAACAGGAAGCTGCAGGATTTGCCCGGATATGCGCGGTGAAACCTGAATCACATTAGCACCAAGATAGGCATTATCTGTAACTTGATATGTCAGGGAGTCTTTATAAAAGCCCCATCCGTAATAAGCAAATCCTAGCAGCAGAAACAATAGAAAAATTCTGGCGACATTATTTTTTGTATTAACGCTATTCATAGATGACTTATCCAGTTCAGTTTTCATATTTTCAAGCGCCAGTATTCCACAAAAAGTCTACATTATACTGGGCTGAAATGAACCCGGTTATATAAAATAGACACAGGGTCCGTGGCACCTAAAATGAATTGACTTGTGCATTTAAACTCCCTATTCTTTGCCCGTTGGACTGACCCAACATTAAAGGAGTTTTATATGAGCAGAGATGTCGTCGTATTGAGTGCAGTTCGTTCCGCCATTGGCACTTTCGGTGGTGCCCTGGTAGATTTTGAAGCCAGCGAACTGGCCGGCCTGGTCATGAAGGAAGCGGTTGTTCGCTCCGGGGTGGATGCCCAACTGATTAACTACGTCACCGTCGGTAACTGTATGCCCACCGATGGCCGTTATGCCTACGTGTCACGCGTCGCTTCCATCCAGGCCGGCCTGTCCATGGAATCCGTCGCCATGCAGGTGAGCAGACTGTGCTCCTCCGGTCTGCAGGCCATCGTGACTACGGCACAGAATATCATGCTCGGCGATGCTGATTACGGCATTGGCGGCGGCGTGGAAGTCATGTCCAAGGCGGCGTACCTGCTGCCGGCCCTGCGTAACGGTGCACGCATGGGTGATACCCAGGCGATTGACTCCATGGTTGCCGTACTGACAGACCCCTTTGGTGTTGGCCACATGGGCATTACCGCAGAGAATCTGGCTGTCAAGCATGGCATTACCCGTGAAGAGCAGGATGCCTTTGCCGTTGAATCACAGCGTCGCGCTACCGTTGCCATCGCCGAAGGCCGTTTCAAGTCCCAAATCGTGCCTATCGTCAAGAAGACCCGGAAAGGCGATGTCGTATTCGACACTGACGAATACGTCAAGCCCAACACCACCATGGAATCTCTCGCCAAGATGCGGCCTGCCTTCAAGAAAGAAGGCGGCACGGTTACCGCCGGCAATGCTTCCGGCATCAACGATGGCGCAGCTTTCTTCGTGCTGGCTGCTGCTGACGTGGCCGAGGCCGCCGGTCTCAAGCCCATCGCTCGTCTGGTGTCCTACGCCGTGGCCGGTGTACCCAATGAACTCATGGGCGAAGGTCCTATCCCTGCCACCCGCCTGGCATTGAAGAAAGCGGGCCTGACACTGGAGCAGATGGACGTCATCGAGTCTAACGAAGCCTTCGCAGCTCAAGCACTGTCCGTCACCAAAGTGCTGGGGCTGGATCCTGCCAAGACCAACGTAAACGGTGGCGCTATCGCGCTCGGCCACCCGGTCGGCTGTTCCGGCGCTTTCATCGCCACCAAGGCTGTATATGAACTGCAACGCAGCGGCGGCAAGTACGCCTTGGTGACCATGTGTATCGGCGGAGGTCAGGGTATCGCGGTCATTTTCGAACGCATGTAATACCGAGGTTAACAAGATCTAGCATATCCCGGGGCACCTGACAGGTACTCCGGGATATGTAGTTTCTGAGGGTGAAAACTACTTCGACATAAATAGGGTGCACTATTCCGGATTTTCATAGCGAAATGGGACAGATTACCAAGATTCCTGCCTGATCTTAAACTGCCCTTCCCCGATCACAGACATTTACCACCTCAGATGAGGGTATCATTGAAAATCCATTATTCAACCGTATTTACCGGACAGTAATTAGTCCTGTAAATCTGCGCGACGATCGACCATCAGGGTTGCATTTCCATCGACGACAAGCTTGCCTGCCACCTTGCACTGCGTGGTGAAAAAAACGCGTCGTTTTTCCGGGATGATCTCGGTGATGCAGACTTCCGCCGTGACGGTGTCGCCGAAGTTGACCGGCGCTTTAAACTTCATGTTTTGTTCGAGATAGATCGTGCCGGGCCCGGGAAAATCCTTGCCGAAGATGGTGGAAATCAAACTGCCGACCAGCATGCCATGCACAATAGGTTGCTTGAAGACGGTGCTGGCGGCAAAATCTTCGTCAGTGTGGATCGGGTTATCGTCACCACTCAAATCAACAAAGCTGAGCACGTCTTCTTTGCTAAAGGTATGCGAGCGGTTGGCCGTCATGCCGACTGCCAGGTCTTCAAGATAAAAGCCATGTTTCGGGTGTCCAGTTTTCATGTAATTCCTCAGGTGATTGCTTATACGGCGGAAGTGTGCTGTTTTGCGCTTGTTTAATCGGGCTTTTACCGGCTTTCGCTGCAAAAGCCCTGCCTGTCCAAAGCTTACATATTCGGGTAGTTCGGTCCGCCTCCGCCTTCCGGCACCGTCCAGGTGATATTCTGGGTCGGGTCCTTGATGTCGCAGGTTTTACAGTGCAAACAGTTCTGTCCGTTGATTTGCAAGCGAGGACTGCCGCTCTCTTCGCCGATGATCTCGTAAACCCCTGCCGGACAATAGCGGGTCTCGGGTGAACCATAGCGTGCGTAATTGACGTCGATGGCCACGCTTTGGTCTTTGAGCGTGAGGTGACAACGCTGGTTTTCCTCGTGATTGGTGCCGGAAATAAACACCGAGGATAGACGGTCGAAAGTCAGTTTACCATCCGGTTTGGGATAATTGATTTTCTCGCAAACGTTTTTGCCCTTCAGTTGACTGTGATCGCTATGGTGACGCATCGTCCAAGGCGCTTTGCCCCTGAAAAGATAAGTGTCAATCGCGCCGTAAGCCAGCCCCGCATACAGCCCCCATTTAAAGGCCGGGCGTATGTTGCGCACTTGATACAACTCAGTCCACAACCAACTGCCTTTGAGCTGTGCCGCATAATCAACCGCCTCAGTACCCGCATCGGGATTGCCAAGATGCGCGAACAGAGCAACTGCTGCCACCATGCCGGACTTCATCGCCATATGCGTGCCCTTGATCTTGGGAACATTGAGAAATCCTGCGGTATCGCCTATCAGCAATCCGCCCGGAAAACTCAATTTAGGCACCGACTGGTAACCGCCTTCCGACAAGGCACGCGCGCCGTAGGAGATGCGTCGACCGCCTTCGAAAAAGCCTTTAATCGACGGATGAGTTTTGTAGCGCTGGAATTCCTCAAAGGGCGACAGCCAGGGGTTCTTGTAGTCAAGCCCCACCACCATGCCGACCGCGACCATATTGTTTTCCAGATGGTAGAGGAAAGAGCCGCCATAGGTGTCGGAGGTTAACGGCCAGCCAACTGTATGCACGATCAGCCCCGGTTGATGTTTGGCCGGGTCAATTTCCCACAACTCCTTAATGCCGATGCCATAAGTTTGCGGATCAATACCGTCGCGAAGATTAAATTTAGCGGTCAGTATTTTAGTCAGCGAGCCGTGGCAACCTTCCGCGAAGACGGTCTGACGGGCATGCAGCTCCATGCCAGGCTGAAAGTTAGCGGTAGCTTCGCCATCCTTGCCGATGCCAACGTCGCCGGTGGCCACGCCTTTGACCGAACCGTCTTCACGATACAGCACTTCGGCTGCGGCGAAGCCGGGATAAATTTCCACCCCCAGTGCTTCCGCCTGTTCACCCAGCCAGCGGCAAAAGTTGCCCAGACTGATGATGTAATTACCATGGTTGCCCATCTGCGGCGGGGTCGGCAACTTGATCGCACCGGCTTCGCTCAGAAAAAGCAGGCGATCTTCTCCGGCCGGTGTATTGAGCGGTGCACCGCGCGCCTGCCAGTCTGGAAAAAGCTCGGCGAGTGCGCCGGGTTCCAGCACAGCACCGGACAAAATATGCGAGCCGATTTCAGCGCCTTTTTCCAGCAGGCAGACAGAGATTTCCTGTCCCGCGCTTGCTGCCAACTGTTTGAGGTGTATCGCCGCCGACAGCCCGGACGGGCCGCCACCGATGATGACGACATCATATTCCATTGCTTCACGATCGCTGCGCATGACTAGAACAGCGCCTCAGGCAATGCCAGTACCGACGCGCTACCCGCCGTAATCGCAGCAGCCAATCCGCCGGCCTGAGGTAGCTGGTGGTCGGCGAAATAAATCGCTGTGACCAACTTGGCCTGATAATAGCTGTCTGTGCTGCCGGCTTCCAGGTGCTTGACGGACAGGGCTGCGGATTTCGCCATCAGCCAGCCGCCGACCACGATGCCGGTCAGCTTCAGGTAAGGCACAGCACCCGCTGCCGCCGCCTGGGGTTCGGTGTGATAGTGAGCCAGCAGCCACTCAGAGGCATTGGACAGGGCTGCAATGCCAGTGGTTAGATTGCGCGAAATACCCGCCAACTGAGGAAGACCTGCCAACTCTTCTGCCGTAACGGTCATTTCAGCGAGCAACTTGTGCATTTGCGCACCCGGGACTTTTTCGCGAGCCAGTTTCCGCCCGATCAGGTCGTTGGCCTGAATCCCTGTGGTGCCTTCGTAGATGGTGGTGATCCGCGCGTCGCGATAATACTGCGCGGCACCGGTTTCTTCGACGAAGCCCACCCCGCCGTGAATTTGAATGCCAGTCGAGGTCAGTTCAACGCTCTGCTCGGTACTCCAGCCCTTGACTACCGGGGTCAGCAACTCGACTCTTGCCTGGTGAATTGCGCGCTGCACCTCGTCCGGATGACGGTGGGCGCGGTCGATCTCGGCGGCGGCATAATAGGCCAGCGTGCGCATCGCCTCAGTACGGGATTTCATGTCCATCAACATGCGACGCACATCAGGGTGGTGCAAAATAGGCTTCTTGATGCCGGATTTGTCGCCGATGGGTGAACCCTGAACGCGGTCGCGAGCGTAGGCCAGGGCATGCTGATAAGAGCGCTCCGAGATACCGACCCCTTCCAGACCCACGTTGACACGGGCGTGGTTCATCATGGTGAACATGTAGCCCAGTCCCTTGTTTACTTCGCCGACCAGAAAACCGATTGCACCTTCGTTGTCGCCAAAGGACATGACTGCGGTCGGACTGCCGTGGATGCCCAGCTTGTGTTCAATCGAAGAGCAGATCAGGTCATTGCGGGCACCGAGTGAACCATCGTCGTTGACTAGAAATTTAGGTGCGATAAACAGCGAGATTCCCTTAAGTCCAGCCGGTGCATCCGGCAGCCTGGCCAGCACCAGATGGATAATATTTTCGGCAACATCGTTCTCACCCCAGGTGATGAAGATTTTAGTGCCGGTGATGCGGTAAGTGCCGTCCGCTGCGGGAACGGCTTTAGTGCAGATGGCGGCCAGATCGGAACCCGCAGCAGGTTCGGTCAAATTCATGGTGCCGCTCCAGACACCTTCGACCATTTTGTGTAAATATTTTTGTTTCAACTCGTCGGATGCGTGGTGGGCAATCGCTTCAATCGCACCGATGGTCAACATCTGGCACAAAGAGAAGGCCATGTTGGACGACTTCCACATTTCCTGTACGGCGGTGGTCACCAGCGTTGGCAAGCCCTGACCACCGTATTCGGTGGAGCAGGACATTGTATGCCAGCCTGTTTCAATGAACGATTGATACGCCTCTTTGAAACCCGGCGAAGTGGTTACCACGCCCTCGCGGCAAACCGCACCTTGACGGTCGCCGGCTGCATTAATCGGGTCTAACACGCCGGAGGCAAATTTAGCAGCCTCTTCAAGGATGGACTCGACCAGATCGACCGAACAATCTTCGTTTCCGGGCAGGCTGCAAACCCCCTCCAGGTCGGCAATTTCGTTGAGAATGAACTGCATGTCGCGGATAGGTGCTTGGTAAGTGCTCATAGTTCAACCTCGAATAAGTGGCTCAAATAATTTAGAAGGGTAAGTGCGCTCGTTTCAGGATTTAGCTGTACTCCCGGCACGACCAGAGCAATTCGCTTTTAGCTGCCGGGAGCAATCCGCTTTAAAGTGCGGCCAGCAGTTCGGGTACGGCTTCAAACAGGTCGGCGACCAGTCCGTAGTCGGCTACCTGAAAGATAGGCGCATCCGGGTCTTTGTTGATAGCTACAATGACTTTGGATTCTCTCATCCCGGCCAGATGCTGGATGGCACCCGACATGCCGATCGCGATATACAATGTCGGGGCAACAATCTTGCCGGTCTGACCGATCTGATAGTCATTCGGCACAAAGCCGGCATCGACTGCAGCGCGAGACGCACCCAGTGCAGCACCCAGCTTGTCGGCCAGCGGTTCTAGCAGCGCATGATAATTTTCACCGCTGCCCAGGCCACGGCCACCCGAGACGATAATCTTCGCCGCACCCAGTTCGGGGCGCGCCGAGACCGTCAACTCACGGTTAACAAGCCGTGTTTGCGCCTTGTCAGCAGCCGCAACTATCGCTTCAACAGGCGCGTTGTTGCCGGTCAATGGCGCATCAAAAGCCGTCGATCTGACCGTGATGACCTTGACAGCATCTGCACTTTGTAAGGTAGCCAGCGCATTGCCCGCATAGATAGGACGGACAAACGTGTCGGAAGAGACCACTGCGGTAATTTCTGATATTTGTGCCACATCGAGCAACGCTGCAATTCTAGGTAGCAGATTTTTACCAAAGGTGGTAGCGGGTGCCATGATATGGGTGTAACCGGCAGCGTGAGCCAGTACCAGCGCGGTCAAATTTTCAGCTGTCTGATCCGCGTAGTGCGCTGCATTGGCAATTTTTACCTGAGCTACACCCGCGTATTGCGCAGCTTGTTCTGCGGCACTCATGCAGTTTGAACCTGCAACCAGCACATGGACGTCGCCGCCGATTTTGAGCGCGGCACCCAGTGTATTGAGGGTGGCTGATTTGAGGGATTTTTGGTCGTGTTCGGCGATAACGAGAATAGTCATGATTAAATCACCTTCGCTTCATTTTTGAGTTTGCTCACCAGTTCGGCGATGTCGGCCACTCTGATGCCGGCGCTGCGCAGGGCGGGTTCAGAGACTTGAATAGTGGTCAGACGCGGGGTGACATCGACACCGAGATCGGCCGGCTTGATATTTTCCAGCGGCTTTTTCTTGGCTTTCATGATATTGGGGAGTGTCGCGTAGCGAGGTTCGTTCAGACGCAGATCGGTGGAAATCACTGCAGGCAGCGCGAATTCCAAGGTTTCCAGTCCGCCGTCAATTTCCCGGGTGACAGCTGCGTTGCCATTTTCGATGACCACTTTCGAGGCAAAGGTAGCTTGCGGCCAGTCGAGCAGCGCGGCCAGCATCTGGCCTGTCTGATTCGCATCATCGTCGATCGCCTGCTTGCCGCAGATGACCAGCAGCGGCTGTTCCTTCTCGCAAAGCGCTTTAAGCAATTTGGCCACGGCCAGCGGTTGCAGTTCAATGCCGGTTTCAACCAGAATGGCCCGGTCGGCACCAATCGCTAAGGCCGTACGCAGCGTATCCTGGCAGGCCAAGACACCGCAGGACACAACGATCACTTCAGTCGCAATACCTGCTTCCTTGAGACGAACGGCCTCTTCCAAAGCGATTTCGTCGAAGGGGTTCATACTCATCTTGACGTTAGCCAGGTCAACACCCGAACCGTCCGCTTTAACGCGCACCTTAACGTTGTAATCAACTACCCGTTTGACTGGGACGATAATTTTCATGTTTTTCCTTTAAATATAACAAGCCTGGTTTCCGGAACCTCAATTTTAAACTCGACTCGGGAAATCGCAAAGCGTACTCTTTTGGCAGACTGAAGCGGACAAGTGTTATTGCCCGCTGCGGGAGCCTACTGAACCCTGATTTTGCTCAATCTGTACGGAGAGAACTCACGAAGCGCTTTGCAGCGAAAGCGCTTTAGATTGAGATCCGCCAGAATTATTCGCTATCTACAGGGGGATGCACAAGCTTGCGCAGCACAAATTTCTGAATTTTGCCGGTTGCCGTTTTCGGCAAATCGCCAAAGACGATATGCTTAGGCACCTTGAAACGTGCCAGATGTGCCCGGCAATACTCAATTATGTCCACTTCAGCCACCTCAATATCCGCCTTCAGCTCCAGAAAAGCTGCCGGCACTTCACCCCATTTGTCGTCTGGCATAGCGACCACGGCGGCGGCAAACACGGCGGGGTGACGACACAACACTTCTTCGACTTCCAGCGAGGAAATATTTTCACCGCCTGAAATAATGATATCTTTGGAGCGATCCTTGATCTTGACGTAACCATCGCTGTGCACCACAGCCAGATCACCAGTATGGAAATAACCACCGGCAAAGGCTTCTTCGGTCGCTTTCGGATTTTTCAGATAGCCCTTCATGACCACATTACCACGGAACATGATCTCGCCCATCGTCTCTCCATCCCAGGGCACCGGTTTCATCGTGTCCGGATCGAGGACGATAATCTGTTCCTGCATATGATAAGTCACACCCTGACGGCTATTGCGCTCGGCACGCTTTTCGATCGGCATGGCCTCCCATTCGGGTTGTTTGGCGCACACTGCAGCAGGACCATAGGTTTCGGTCAGACCGTACACATGGGTGATGCTAAAACCCAACTTTTCGGCACCTTCGATAATGACAGCCGGAGGCGCTGCGCCCGCGATCAGACTGTTGACCTGATGCTGGAAACTTTTTCTGGCGCTTGCCGGTGCGTTGATCAGCATGGCGTAAACGATGGGCGCGCCACACATGTGTGTTACGCGGTGTTGCTCGATCAAACTATAAATCAGGGCAGGATCAACTTTACGCAAACAGATGCTGGTGCCCACATTGGCAGCGAGCGTCCAGGGGAAGCACCAGCCGTTGCAATGGAACATCGGCAGTGTCCACAAATATACCGCGTGCGGCTGCATGCCCCAGGAAATAATATTGCTGGCAGCATTCAAGTAAGCGCCGCGATGATGGTAGACCACACCCTTCGGGTTGCCGGTGGTGCCCGACGTATAGTTGAGCGAAATCGCGTCCCATTCATTTTCAGGTAACTGCCATTGAAAATCCGCACTGCCTTCACCAAGAAAAGTCTCGTAATCCGTTTCTCCGAGCGCGAAACCCAGTGTGTAATCAGGATCCTGAGTATCTATAACCAGTGGTTTCGGGCCTTCGAGTAATTCCAGCGCCGCTTTGATGATGGTTGAAAATTCAGGGTCGGTGATGAGCGCTTTTGCTTCCGAGTGACTCAGCATGAAGGCGAGCCCTTCCGCGTCCAGGCGTGTGTTGAGGGTATTGAGCACGGCACCGCTCATGGGGATGCCGAAGTGACATTCGAACATCGGGGCGGTATTGGGCAACATCACGGCGACTGTATCGCCTTTGCCGATTCCCCTGCCTGCCAGTGCTGCCGCAAGCTGGCAACTGCGCTGATAGGATTCCTGCCAGGTGTATTGGCGACTACCCTGAATAACCGAGATACGCTTCGGGTAAATAAATGCAGCCCGTTCGATAAAGCTCAACGGCGAAAGCTGAACATAATTAGCAGAATTTTGTTCTAGCCCAATACTATACTGATTAACCATATATATTTCCTCGTAACTTAATAGTTCACAGCGCATATAAAATTTTATTTTATGGCTGAATTAACCCCAACCGGGGTGTTAGTGTGGTCATTGCTGGAAAACAGGGAATTTTGTATTTTATTCTCACCCCAAAAGCATATTACATTAATGTTACGCCCCGATGCAAAGTAATATAAATAATACTTGGTTATTTGCAAAAGGACTACTCAGTGTCGTATTTTCCCTACTAGAATTCAAGGTGCGCTCAATATTCAGTACACCTTTCTAATTTATCCCTGAAAAAGTATTTTAGCTTCGGTAACACCGGGATTAAAATCGGGGCAAGCGGGGATATAAGGATGAGAAAATCGTAATTTTTCAAGCAATAAGCTGAACTTTCTCCTGGCGTCATTGTTGTTGCTTGCCATGCATTTTGCAGGTTCAGGCATGGAGATGATTCGTGCCGCAGACTGATTACTGCTGCCTTTAACCCGGCACGGGCTATTTTAAACCCGGAATCAGCTATTTTTAACAAAAGCGGGCTTATTTAAACACAGGCTCGGCTTACCACCACTGCACAGATTTTTCTCAACGATAAAGGCGTAACTCATCTACTACCCCGGGGAGGTCCTGATGCCATGCCGGCTTATGGCAAACTCGTGCCTGGCTATCCCAGAGTCAGGACTGCTTATTTCAGTACTTTCACCTCCATATCCCGCCGTCATCCGGACATGAGAAACGCCGGTGCACGCATACGCCGTCACCAATCTAACTTAGCCCGCCCGTGCTCAGGATAGCAACTTACCATGCCAGCATAAGCCGTTCTCTATCAGACATAGGAAATAACGACACAGGCATAAGCCGTACTGGCATCAACAAAAAAAGGCTATGTAAACATAGTTAAGCCTGTAACGACGAGAAAAAAAACGGCTATTCTGGTGATTTTTATGTGTTTTTTTAAGCAAAAAACCGTGTGTTAAAGTAAAAAAATTATTTAATCAACCGTTATTTAAAGAGAGGGTATCCGGTGTAATGATTTAATAATTCTGGTCACTAAGCGTTAGTGAATTTTTTATTCTTCGCTGAAATAATTTTGTCATTAACTGACCTTTCAGGTTACACTTAACACCGGCGCTGCCTTTTAATTTATCTCAACTGTAAACTTGTCTTACAGCGATGGTTAATTGATACAGGGAGTGACCTTCATCCGTTTTGTTGTTAGCAGGCGAAAATACTTATAAATACAGGCAACGACTGGTCAAAAAAGTCTTGCCCGCCTGATTAATCGCGGCAAAACTTCACGCAACAAAATGTTTAAATCATTGTCAATTGGAGGATAGTTATGCAACCACAAACTGTTACTGAAACCAAAATCGTCATGTCAGACCCTACCGCGTTGGGTGTTTTCGGCTTAGCAATGGTCACTTTCGTCGCCGCCTCGGCCAAGATGCACTGGACCAATGGTGTGACCTACATGATTCCCTGGGCGCTGTTCCTGGGTTCAATCGCGCAGATATGGGCTTCCACCATCGATTTCAAAAAGAACAACTACTTCGGCGCTATTGTGCTGGGAGTCTACGGTCTGTTCTGGATTGCGGTCGCTATGCACTGGGCGATTAGTCTGGGCTGGTTCGGTCCGATTGATGTCACTAAAGCCGATCCTAGACAACTTGGCGTCGCCTGTATCGGTTATTTTATTTTCTCCTTGTTCATCATGGTGGCCGCTTTCGAAGCCAACAAAGTCTTCGCCGCTATTCTGGTGCTGATTAACGTGCTATTGCCGGCGCTGGCATTGTCCATCTTTGGCATTAATGCTGCATTTTTTATGGATGTTGCGGGCTGGTCCGAGCTGGGCATTTCCCTGCTAGGCTTTTATGCTGCCGGTGCTGTGTTCCTGAACAGCTACTTCGGTCGCATGATCTTGCCTCTGGGCGCACCTTTCGGCTTCATCCGCAAGGGCCCGGCTCAAGTCGTGCCACTCAAGAAACAAGCTTAATCGCCTGTTTAGCAAAAAAAACCCGCCTATGGCGGGTTTTTTCAAATATTTTATCGTGCGTTAGTGCTCCTGCCGAATTTCGCTCCTCCAGCCGCAAAGCGGGAAGGAGAAGAACACGAAGCCCGCCGCTGTACCACCACCCCTCCGGGAACAATAAATTGACCGCTCGCCAGATAAGTCCGTATAGTGCCAGCATGAATGACTATAAACAGCTTTACCTTGACGATATCCAAGTTGGACAAAAGTTCAGCAGTGGTAGTCATGCCTTGGATGCCACACAGATTAAGGCATTTGCCAGCCAGTACGATCCGCAGCCTTTTCACCTTGACGAACAGGCCGCCGCCAACAGTTTCTTTGGCGGACTTGCCGCCAGCGGATGGCATACTGCCTCGGTCACCATGCGCCTGTTGGTTGACAGCGGAATTCCCATCGCAGGAGGCCTGATAGGCGCCGGATGTGAAATCAATTGGCCCATAGCAACACGACAGAGCGATATTTTAACAGTCGAAACGGAAGTGCTAAACGTTGCAGCATCCCGCTCGCGTCCGGATCGCGGCATCGTGACTATCTGCAGCAATACACGCAACCAGGCCGGTGAAGTCTTGCAGGTCATGACTGCCAAGCTCGTGGTTTTCAGACGACCCGCCGCAGCTCAATAGCCCCATGAATCCTGCCGGGATTCGGCTTCACTGCGCACATGCCGGCAATGCATGCTGGTCAGCAGATCAACGTAAATGCTTGCGCTCCGCTTTCGGATGTTCGGATGCAATGCAGGCACGGCGATAGGACTGCAAGGTTTTCTGGACGCGACCCAGCACACTGGCATGCGGATAATCACCTTCCTCGGCAGGCGCCCCCGCGACCATCCCGGTCAGTAGTTCGATACCGTCACTGACATGCTCGGCGCTATAAATATGAAACAGCCCCTGCTCCACGGCCTTGATCACACTGCGATCCAGCATCAAATGGCGACGGTTACGTGAAGGGATCAACACCCCCTGGCTGCCATCCAGTCCCGCTGCGCAACAGACCTGAAAGTAACCCTCAATTTTCTCATTTACGCCACCCACCGGTAAAACTTCGCCATACTGATTAAGCGCACCCGTCACGGCAATGCCCTGCTTGAGCGGCAAACCCGACAAGGATGACAGCAGCACATACAGTTCGGCACAGGAGGCTGAATCGCCTTCAACACCGAAATATTCCTGTTCAAACACAATCGAGGCATTCAATGCCAGCGGTGCGATATGCACAAACAACGCAGACAGATAATTGTGCAGGATAAATACCCCCTTGTCGTGCACAGGTCCGGACATCTCAACTTCGCGCTCTATATTCAGCAACCCCTCGCTGCCTGCATAAGTTCGTGCGGTAATTCGCACCGGAAAACCGAAACGATAGTCGCCCAGATCCATCACCGTCAGTCCGTTAAGTTGCCCGCACTTCTCCCCTCCCACACTGATCAGCACTTCACCGTCGACAATTGATTCCAGCATGCGCTGAGCCGGATAATCGTGGCGTCTGGTGCGCGCAGCAATCGCAAAATCGACATCTGAGGCTTCTACCGTCCGCCCGGTGCATGATGCAGCACTCTCCATGAGCAGCGCTTCGGTGCGTGCGAAATTGGCACTTTGCCGCGACTGATCATCGACTTCACGGTGCGTATCCTCCAGCAGACGCGCTACTGCACCGGATGAAAAATGAGACAAGCCCAAATTACGGCAACTGTGAGCGACAAAGATGGCAAAATCTCGGCGAGTCTCATCACCGGATACAAAGCTTTCGGCAAAATCCACCTTGACCCGAAAACGCCGGACAAACTCGGGATCCTCTTCCTGCAATTGATAGTATTCATCGCGCGAGGCGATAAGAATAATTTTTACATCAATATCCACCGCTTCAGGCTCCAGAGATACCGCTGCAATCGGTGCAAAAGCGGTGCCGGGCTCTTCGATTTGCAGCCTGCCACTGCGCAGGAATCGCCGCAATTTTTCCCATACCAGCGGATCAGCAAGCAAATCACGCAAATGCAACATCAGAAAGCCGCCATGTGCACGCAGCAGACTGCCAGCACGGATACGGGTAAAATCCGTTCCCAGCACATCATTTTCAGTCTGGTATTCAATGCTGCCAAACAACGAACGAAACAGCGGATTATCTTCAATAATCACAGGCGCACCGGTTGATCGGTCATTATCTACCGCCAGATTGACCCGGTAACGCGACAAGACCTGGTTCAATTCAGCCAGTCTGACATCCTCATCCGCCTCAGAGGCCTCGAACAATTCAATATTTTCAAGTACATTCTGCACCAAGTGCTCCAGATAAGCCCTCAGTTTAATTGAGTCCTTGATCTGTTTTTTCAGCGGGCCTTTAATGTCTAGTAACTCACGATCCAGCAGTGGTTTGATCAGTTCGCGCGTCAATACGGACAGTGCTTCATTCATGGCTTTTTCCATCGGCCTGGTTTCATCTAGAAAACGGGCAATTTCAGCCCGCAGTTGCTGTTCCGCCTGATCGATTTCAGCTCTGCGCTCCTTGGACAGCGCATAGACTTCGTGTTCGGTGATCGCATGTCTTTTATCCCCCATCAGCGTAAAAACCAGATGACCGGATTCGCGATGCAACACAAAATGGCGTGCTTCGGCAAACGCATCCAGCGTAGCGTAAGCACGCGCTTCATCCGCTTTGTAAGTATTTTCAATGCGTTCGCGCTCAGCTTTGAAAACCGGTCCTGCCAGCTGCCGGGGAATTTCGGTTTGCAGGTTTTTTGCGAATTGAATCATCAGTTGGCGCAGCAGTCTCCCCTGCCCTGTCGGCAGTCGCAAGGCGTGCGGCCGTTCCGGCACATCAAAGTTATGCAGATAACATAAATCCGGCGGCACTGATCTGGTTGCCCCGGCTAGCTGCATGGCCTGTTTTAGCAACGATGAACGGCCACTGCCGACTTCGCCCAGCACGAACAAGTTGTAATCCGTCTGTGCCATGGACAAACCAAAATTAGCCGCTATTTGGGCGCGTTCCTGGCCGATCCAGGGCAACGAACAGGAGAGCAACTCGACGGTTGTTGAAAATCCAAACGCATCATGATAAATGCAAAGGCGCAATTGCTCAGGAGTCAGTATAGAGATAGACATTAATTTTTGTGGCGAAAAAGATTGCATGATTGTAACGAATAATCCATAAACAGATAGCAACAATCAAATACCTGAAAAGAACAAACGCCAGAGAGTCACACGCCATGCGCGCCAAGAACAAACCCTCAACCTTTGCGAATAAGACTGGTTGCATTGGTCATTTCGACGCCTGTTGGAGGAGAAAATTGGTATTCAGGCAAAAATACAACAGAATAAATGAGGTGCTACCTGCAAATAAATATAAAATATACTTTACCGGTATTACTTTCGTAGTATAATTAACTCACTTTAAGACATAGCAAACGGAAATACCATGGCACTCAAACCCATTACCATCAGACTGGACGAGGATGAGTACAATAAACTCAAGGCACAACTGGAATCTTTTGGCGATCCGGACATCAATGTCGCCTATGTAGTTCGTTCCTACATCAGAGATTTGAACCGTTCTCTGCCTTGTATGCGCAACTCGGGCTGGGATCTGAAAAATTATTTCGGCATGTTGGGTTCATGGCTTAAGCAGTTCGGTGCCATGAAGGATGTAGACATGTTTAAGGTAATGAGTAATCCGTGGGGAATATGGAATGCCCCTGGTCAGGCTAGCGTCGAAAAAACACCGGACGCGTCGTCCAAATCAACGAAGTAATGAAAGAAAACGCGACGCTGAAGAACAAAAACCAGGTGCTGCGCGACACCATACGAGATTTGCAACACCGCTTTATGACGGAAAATGCCGCCACGACGCATGGCAGGAATTTGTTGAAAAGCGACTTGAAATGAGCGGCAAAGTCACCAAGAATTTTTTTGATGTACTGAAGCACCCCCCGGCAACTGATATCAAGTAATCAATTTAAAAGGAATAATTATGGACAAGCAACTCGAATTTTTTGATGTAGTAGCCAACACACAGAAGCAGGCTTTCAACGATCTGCTCTCAGCGCAATACCAGCGCGTGCAGTGGATTGATGGCATCAGCAAGACGCATGCTGCAATCACTAGCATCCCCGGTCTGCCGGAAAATGTGCAACCCACAGCAGCGCTGAACCAATTCAACAGCTGGATGAGCAACCTCACCAGCCAGTCACACAACGCAACCGAAGAAATACTCAAGGCGCAGGAAAGCTGGATCAGCACTTACGAAAAGCAATTGGCTGTCAGCCGTGACATCTTGACAAACTTTATCACTTTAGGCAGCGCTGCGCTGCCTAAAGTGGCCTGAATCCCCCCCCTTTTATGAACTTAACTGAAGGAATTAATATGAGCAAGCAACTCGAAATTTTTGATGCAGCAGCTAACACCCTGAAGCAGGTTTTCAACAATCTGCTCTCAGCGCAACAAGGTCTGAGCGTACAGTGGATCGGTGGCATCAGCAAGACTCATGCTGCAATTACCAGCATTCCCGGTCTGCCGGAAAACGCGCAAACCAAAGAAGCGCTGAGCCAGTTCAATACCTGGGTGGGCAATGTGACCAGCCAGTCACAAAACGCAAGCAATGAAGTACTCAAGGTACAAGAAAACTGGATCAGTGCATATGACAAGCAAGTGGCTGTCAGTCGTGATTTCCTGAAAAACCTCATCGCGCTTAGCAGCGCGGCTCTGCCCCAAGCTGCTCTGCCTAAAGTGGCTCTGCCTAAAGCTGCGCTGCCTAAAGCGGATCTGTCTGTAGCTGTCTGAATCCCCTCTATCAACTTAACTTAAGGAATCAACATGGAAAAGCAACTCGAAATTTTTGATGCGGTAGCGAACACACAGAAGCAAGTTTTCAACAATCTGCTTTCAGCACAACAAGAACTGCGCGTGCAGTGGATTGATGGCATCAGCAAGACGCATGCTGCAATCACCAGCATCCCGGGTCTGCCGGAAAACGCGCAAACCAAAGAAGCGCTGAGCCAGTTCAATATCTGGATGGGCAACGTGACCAACCAGTCACAAAACGCAACCGAAGAAGCACTGAAGGCACAGGAAAGCTGTATCAGTGCGTATGACAAGCAAGTGGCTGCCAGCCGCGACATCTTGAAAAATTTCATCGCGCTTAGCAGTGCTGTGCTGCCTAAAGCGGCCTGAATCCCCCCGCTATAAACTTAACTTAAGGAAACCACATGAGTAAGCAACTTGAATATTTCGATGTTTTGGCTAATACGCAAAAACAGGCTTTTACCAACCTGCTTGATGCACAAAAGAACTTGCGCACACAATGGCAAGCCGCCATCAGCAAGACCAATGCTGCTTTCACCAGCATTCCCGGTCTGCCGGAAAATGCACAAACGAAAGAAGCATTGAATCAATTCAACACCTGGTTCAGCACGGTTTCTTCAAGCTCACAAAACGCGACAGAAGAAGCACTCAAGGCACAGGAAAACTGGATCAGTGCGTATGACAAGCAACTGGCCGTCAGCCGCGATGTATTGAAGAGCTTTATTGACGTTGCCAATCCAGGCAAATAAGCATCACCGCGCCGGTGACAATGCCGGCGCACAATCAATTTACCAAGCGCAATTAAAGAGGAACGATAGTGGAAAACCCGAGTGATTACTTTAATGGTTGGATAAAAACGCAACAACAGGCTTATGCTGCGTTGCAAAGCCAGATGCAGTCGCTGTACCCGAATACGACAGCTGTGAGCGACAATCCTTTGAGCAGCTGGAGCAAAGCCGTATTTGAGGCCTTCCCTGTCGGCGCTGACGCGAATCTGGCTAAAGATGTTTTTAGCAAATCTCTGTACAGCAATGAAGCGATGCAAAAACTGTTTGAAATGTGGCAGCCTTTGTTGAGCGCGATGCGCGAAAAAACACTGGAACCGGCTGATTTCAGCCAATACACCGATACAGCACAGAGCAAACAACTGTTCGACAAGATGTTCAGCTTTGATACCGAACTCTGGACTCAGATACAAAAGCAGGCGGCACAATTTTCCGACCTTGCCCGGCAAAACAGTCAGCCATGGGCGGAATCGCTGAAGAATCCCTCCCTGAATTTTGCAGACTATCAGCCGGATGCCATGGTCAAGCAAATGGAAGCGCTGAATGCCAAATTTGGTGACTCGGCAGGCAAACTGTTCGGGATGCCGGCGTTAGGCAAAGACCGTGAAAAAATTGAGCAGATGAATCGTTTTGCCAAGGCGATGTCGAGCTATGCAAGCCGCAATCTTGACTATCAGAAAATGATGCAGCAAACCGGCTCCGACGCGATGCAGTCGGTCGTGAAAACGCTGGCCGAGAAGAGCGCTTCAGGCGAAAAGTTTGAAAAGTTTGATGATTTTTTTGCGTTGTGGATTGATACCAACGAAAAAACCTTCAACAAATTGTTCTACACAGAAGAATTTTCGCAAAAGCGTAATGCGATGACCGCCGCGGGTTTTAACACACGCAAACTGTACCAGGAAATTATTGAAAGCCAACTGGTAGAATTGCCGATTGCACGACGTTCGGAAATGGATGAAGTCTACAAACTGGTCTACGATCTGCGCAAACAGGTAAAAATCCTCAACGCACAGGTTCAGGAACTGAAGAAGGAGCAACTGTGATGAATAACCCGTTCGCAAATATGGATGCCAAGTCCGCCATGAAGTACTTCGGCGAAATGAACAGCAAGATGATGAAAGGCGCGACGCTGTTGACGGATGTTGAAGAAATCGACGTCGGCACCGCACCGAAAACACTGGTTTACACAGAAGACAAGCTGGCCGTCTACCATTATGCTTCTGACGCGAAAAATGCCTGTGGCATTCCCGTGCTGGTCGTTTATGCGCTGGTCAATCGTCCTTACATGCTGGATATTCAGCCTGATCGCAGTTTCATCCGCAACCTGTTAAGCCAGGGACTGGATGTGTACATCATCGACTGGGGCTATCCTTCCGGTGCTGACCGTTATCTCAGTATGGATGACTACATCAACGGTTATCTGAATAACTGTGTGGACGCGGTATGCCGCGATGCAGCAAGCGACAAAGTCAGTCTGATGGGCGTCTGTCAGGGCGGTACTTTTTCGGCAATCTACTCAGCGTTGCATCCTGAGAAGGTTCACAGTCTGGTGACGCTGGTCGCGCCGTTCGACTTCTCCACCGATGAAGGCCTGTTGTTCAACTGGTCCAAGTCGATGGACGTGGATGCGCTGGTTGATGCCTACGGCGTTGTTCCGGGCAATCTGATGAACGATGGCTTCTTGATGATGATGCCGTTCAATCTGAATATCAAGAAATATGTTGATATGCTGGATGTGATGGAAGATGAAGATAAGCTGCTGAATTTCCTGCGCATGGAAAAATGGATTTTTGACAGCCCGGGTCAAGCCGGTGAATGTCTGCGCCAGTTCGTCAAGGACTGCTATCAGGCCAACAAACTGGTTCAGGGCACGCTGCAACTCGGCGACAAGACGGTTGATCTGGGCAAAATCACCATGCCGATTTTGAACATCTACGGTTCAGGCGACCATATTGTTCCCCCTGCTGCGACCAAGCCGCTCAACGATCTGGTCAGCTCGACGGATAAAACCCTGTACGAATTCAAGGGCGGTCACATCGGCGTATTCGTCGGCGCCCGTTCGCAAAAGGAATTGGCACCGGCAATATCCCAATGGCTGATTGAACGCGATGCGCCTAAAGCCGCCAAAAAGCCGGCCAAGCCGGTGAAAGCCCCTGTGGCCAAGCCTGTTGAAGCGGCAAAACCGGCAGTCAAAGCAGCCAAGCCTGTTGAAGCAGCCAAGCCTGTTGAAGCAGCCAAGCCTGTTGAAG